>Ga0265797_10006196_pt1 | contig 17025 bp, 5 predicted proteins | sample P2T30metagenome_FD_192433 | JGI IMG/M metagenome (GOLD analysis project Ga0265797, IMG submission 192433) | Plant litter microbial communities from East Loma Ridge, Irvine, California - P2 T30 | ecosystem: Environmental > Terrestrial > Plant litter > Unclassified | place: USA: California...
GGCGCGGTTGTTTTCTTCTCGGCAGTCCCTTGCTTCGCGCTCGCTTCTTCGGTACCGCTGTCGTCCGCTGCGTCGGGTAAGTGCACTTCATCCTCGACCGTTACTTCTTCGATGGCAGGGATTTTTGTTTCAATTTCCTTGCTCTTCACCAACAAGGGTGAGCTGTCCATATTTGTGGTCACGGTCTGTTTGGAGAGCATCATGTCGGCAAGCTCTGCTGTGGTGGGAGTCTTGGGAGAGGTGACGAGGATCGAGGGTGGCGAGGAGACGCTCGACTTGCGCTTTGGAGGCATTGCTGCGGTTTGTTCGGTATGCAAAGTGATTTCTGGGAATCAGTCGACGTTGGAGAGGAGACTTTGTGTTTAGATGGGCACTGTAATTATGCGCCGCGAGTGGATTCTGGCGAAAGCGGAAATGTGCGATGGACAAAGGCTTTGTTGTGCGGAATGTTGAGTTCTGAGGGTGGATTCAGCGGATGTGGATGGTGAACGGGAGCGCGTCGGGTGGTATGAGGTGAATCTTGTCTGTATGTATGCGATGTAACGTGGTATTGTCTAGATTCACTATTGTCGCGCATCGTATTGTTGGTGAATGCACGGCTTCGTTTGCGCATCTTATGGTGCGCTCATGGGCTTCGGATCGTGATTGGCTAGTGGAGTCGCGGTCAGTGAAGGCGAATTCAGAAAGAGGTCGAGGCGGATAAAACTATCAAACGAATCGCTTCTGGTTGTGAATGTATCCCACTCTGTCGTATGATCCTGGGCTCGGTTCAGGTCTCTAGAGGCCCGTGTCGCGGCGACTTGAAAACGCAGCCGCGGCGGATGGGCCTACCTGCCGTCAACTCGAGATCCATTGCTAGCGAAACCACTACCACTCGTGAACGCAGAGTAAAGGAGATATTGGACATTGCCATTGCGATTGATGGCGCCTGTTCTGGTGGGTCAACTTGGTGTTAAGGTTCATCTTGCTTACCACGCTGCGTCGCTGGAGTGGATGGTCAACGCCGATGTCCTCACTTCCAACACCCAGAACTTAATGGCAATACTGCAATGATTTTAGCAGGCCGTCGCTTTAGTTCAAGAAAGGCGCACATCCTGCAGATGTAGTTATTTCTTGCACTCACATTCTCAGCCTCCATAGTATCTGATACCACCTCAAGTCCACCCACCAACAGAACGCAAAACCGCAACCATGTCTGACCAGCCCACCTCCAACTCTCCCACCGCCCTGAACATGTAAGTTAATCCCAACGCCTCAGATGTCACCATGGGCACATTCAGCAGTATTCAGCATGCTAATCAACAACGCAGCATGGAGTCCTGGGCGCAATTCGACCCCGCCGACGTGCTGCTGAGCTCGATCAGCAAATCCTACAAGACGTACGCCGTCAAGAAGTTCGTGCACGACTTGACCGAGAGCAAGGTGTGGCGCGGCAAGCAGCTGCCGCGCGAGTACCCAGCAGAGAGGAAGCCGAAGCCGAAGAGGCAAGACAGCGCGTCGCCTCGCAAGCGTCGCGCTCCATCGTCGTCGTCCTCGCCGCCTTCGAAGAAAGCAAAAAGCAGTGCCACGCTCCCAGTTCGCAAGCGCCCAAGCCCTGCCACCAGCCCTCTGCGACCGAAGAAGACCTGGACCAAGGAACAGCGAGAGGAGGCCACGGCTAAGAAAGCCCAAGAGGTTGAGGTTGCTGCAAGTGTTGGCCTGCGTCGATCGCCGAGGGCCAGAGTACCCACCGAGAAGGTGCTTGAGTGAGTTTTACTGCATTGCTGATGACTATCTGCGATCGTTTGCTGATTCTTGTTGCTAGTGCTTGAAGCATGTCTGCCTTCCGACCGAACTGAGAGATACGACTTTTCGCCCTCTGCCATCTCTCAACGTTTTGCACTTTTTATTGCCAGTCGCATTTGCCCCATGAGCCTGTTAGCGTTCTGTCTTCTTCTTGTCCATTGTTTTCCTCATCTTCGGTTGCGTCCATAGATACTTGCATCAAATGAACTGTTCACATGCCAATCTGAAGAGATTGACGAAGAGTTCATATTTCACGGCAATCTAATATTCACATGGCAGTGAATATGGCTCATGACTGTCAGCGCTGCTTGCGTGTTCTCCTTCGGTGACCTCGCTCTCTTCGATCCATGCATTTGTTGTAGGTTAGATTTATGTCCATTGGTCTGCGTCATCTCAAGATATCAGTACTGTAATCCAGTCGTACGGTAGGTGAATAGCAGTGAGGTCTCGTTTGAACTTCCGCCATCTCCGTAAATTTGAAACGCCTCCCGTCTCTTTCAGAGCCATGTGTCATCACGTGATCGTCGTGCTCCTTCCACATGCCGTCCGCTTGCGATGGACGAACGTCATGAAGCCGCCCGAGCCGATCTTGGATGATTGGACTGGAAGTTTGAGAGGTAAGAAGCCGTGCACGAGCTCTCTCTAAATGGTATTCGTGAGCAAACCAACACCACCGCAAAACCTCTTCACCTTATACACTCCTGCACACCTCGCCCTGCTATTGCGCTGCGCCATTTACACGCAGTACATTTCACGCACCTTCAACACGACCACGCCGACCCTCGGAAGAGCTCCGTTCGCCTGCGCCTGCACCGCTGCGCTTCCAGACCTTCCTTCACTCCAGCATCAATTCCATCAACGCGCCCATCGCGACACCGTGTCAATCGCTGAACAAATATCGGCGCCGACACCGCGACTGCTATTCACCACCTCATCATACACATGAGAAGCTTCTGCCGTTGAGCACCTGCACACTCAGGCCGCGGTAGCCTGATCTGACACAGCTTGGTTGCGCAACCGTACGGCAGCCGCCACTATGGGGAGGATTAAGAAGACGCCGTCCGAACGGCACACCGCCACCATCTCGCCGGCCATCACAGAGTTCGTCCAAGACGCAACAGCCATCCCGCTCCATCATCTCCCAGCAAAGCTCGCTAGCTTCCCGCGATTATGGCCTTTGCCCCGCGGCGACCTCTATCACTGGATTGCCCTTCTGGATCGCTTCGATCACATTCTCGAGCTGTTCAACAAAGAGTATGCTTTGTGTGAAGGGCCTCAGGCACAGCCATTCGAGCGCAGACTGCTCGAGAAGGGCGATGGAGAGGAGGGAATGCCATATCCGTCCGTGGGCGCCCAAGCGCAAGAGCTGGATCAGCTTGGATTCTCAGAAGAAGGAGACAGGGAGCTCGTGGAGTCTATTGTGTACTTCACCCGGGTCCTCCTCGAGCACTGCGGAAATCGGAGCTTGTATGCTAGCAGCGGGCACATCAGCGATCTTCTGAACACTACATCATTGACCCTGCTAAAGGCCACTCTGAAGCTGGGCCTGCGTCTTGCACAGCGATACCAAGTTGCTAGGTACAAGAACAACTCGTCCTCGATGCAGCCTACTCTCCTCGCAAACCACTACAACTTCAATCTTGACAACCTGCACAAAGTTGCATTGCCATTTCCTAAGCCCCCAAGTTCCCTCTCGAACGCGGCGCCTATAACGCCAGGTAAGGGCAAGGACAAGGCCAGTCCCGCATCCTCCTTCAACCCGTCCGATCTCGCCACACTTGCAAAGGAACCGCTGTCTAGCACTTTGAAGCGAGAGCTCTCGAACGTCAACGTCACCTTCTATGACCAACCGGCAGTCTCTGCGAAGCCGCAGGCAACGCACAGTTTCACTGCCGAGGATGTGCAAACCTCCCCCACGCCTGTGCGTAGAATGTCGGCTCTCGGTCCTTCGCGCGATCGTCCATCCGCTGGAGACCGCAGCCACAGCTCCATCGACGTCAGTGATACGCCCGTGAGGTCACTCGAGACCGAACCTTCAAATGCTCCAAAGACCTTCCAGTTGTCAGCTTCACAAGTTGCTGAGACACCTGCTTGGCAACTCATCCGCGATGCGCTTCCCAGTGTACCAAAAGACTCGCAGTACGATCTCCTCAACAGGACCCGCGTTGCCCATGTGTTCGCGTCGTCACAGCCCCAGATTCACCTGCTGTTGGAGACGCGTCTTCTAGCGATTGCCAACCTTGCTTACGCTGTTGGTGAGACTAAGTTCCAAGAAAAGATTGGGCAGGCCGATGGCGAGGAACCTCGTAGATTCCATCTGGCACAGCAATTGTGTGACCTTTTGCAACCTGTTGCGAACGGCGAAAGCGTTCTCACGCTTGACCTCGAGACCACTGTTCTGCAGACGCTCGAAGCACTCGTCCGACTGAAGCACAAGTGGTCAGAGGTCGTTGAGGCGCTCGCCATCACAGTAAACCATGGTATCTTGTACTACGAGCTACGCAAAGCTGTCGCCACCCTTCACCACGAAGACCATGCAGACGCTGAGCTCGAATTGAGGGAGACCGAGTGGCGGACTGCAATCATGACGCTAGTGGACACTGTATCGCAGGCCAACCCGCAAGCTAAGTACGCTGAGAGGATGCTCGCTGCTGGTGTTATGGACATCGAGATCGAGGTACTCACCCTCCGCACAAAGCGTGCAGAGCGCCATCAGGAGAAAGTCGTTGGCTTCCTGGACTCCTACATTCACAACATCAGCACTTCGTTCCAAGCTCTGTCGAATCTGAAGGGCCTAGACATCCTCAGTGATCTTGCCAAATACGAGGTCGACACTTCTCTGGAGTACTTGGAGCGTGGTCAAGGAATGCCTGCCAGCTACAAGTCAAAGGTAATCGACTACGACATTCCATACTACCAGCAAGCCACCCTACGCGCCCTCTTCAAATTCATTGTGCACCTATTCGATCACAACTCGGGTGTGCACGATCGTGAGCTGCGCAACCTCCTGGACTCTCCCCAAATGCTCGGCGCCCTACGTACCGTCATCGCGAGTGCCGGCATTTTCGGATCAAACGTCTGGTCCGGTGCTGTCAACACAGTCAGCAACTTTATCCACAACGAGCCGACAAGTTACCAGGTCGTCGCTGAGGCAGGTCTTGCCAAGGGAATCTTGGAAACCATCACCAAGTCTACCCTCCCCGACGAGATGCCCGCGGACTTTGAGCCCAAGGTCAGCTTTGAGCCCGAGCCGATCGAGGTCGTTGACGGAGAAGTCCGGTACCCAACAGTAAGCGGTATCTTGCCTGTTGGTGAAACCATCTGCGACATCCCCACAGCTTTTGGCGCTATTTGCCTCAACGAGAATGGCATGAAGCTCTTCCAGCTGTCGAATGCATTGGACAAATTCTTCGACATCTTTGTTTCGCCGGCTCATGTCCGCGCGCTCGAGGATGAGGGCCTGGCCGCCGCAACAGTGGGCAATGCTTTTGACGAATTGTCCCGCCACCACCCTCAGTTGAAGGAACAGATCCTGGCTGCTGTTATCAAAATGGTGAAGAAAGTTCGGGCCGTAACACAGGCCATCGCTGAGCAGTCTGCTATTGGTGGTAAGCTTTGGATGCTGCCCGCAGGCACTGACGACGCTGAAGTCGCCGGTGGCCAGCGCGCTGTTGCTGGGCAAGGAGTTATCGAGGCTAGCGCCCGTATCACCGCCACTGAGATCAACGAAGACGCTTATGAGCGCGCAAAGGCAACACCATACATCAGCGCATGTGCCAAGTTCCTGGAAGGCTTTTTCCACAACGCTGCAATGTGCCAAAGCTTTTGTATCAACGGGGGCGGTGAGGTTGTGATTGATCTCGCTACTTCTCCAAGCAACCCTCCCGACTTGGTTGCATACTCTGTTTTCAGTAAGATGGCGACGGTCGTCAAGCGAATGTGTGAAGAGAAGCCGCATCTAGTGCTGCCTACTTTGCTTGCTCGAACGCAGACTGCACTGAAAGACCTTGCGCCTCTGATCAATCCCACTGAGCCCGGCAGCTACTTCAGACAATTCACCGACCACAAGCTCGCCGGCTCAGCGGTCGCTGGCGAAGAAGGAACCACGGTCATCAAAGCTCTCACATCTGCACATGTGCTGTCTCATATGCTTGGTCGCGCTCTCATGCCTAGCCATGCAGCTACTCGCCATGCAAGCGTCAACCAGATGTTCACCCTACTCAACTTCACGGATGTCTACGTCGAGCTTGTGGACGCTTTCAGCAAACTCCATTCTGCATGCTTGTGGGAAAACTTGGCCCTCAAGGAGCAATTCTCCGAAAACGAAAAATGGAAGAATGGCACAGACCCCAAGCCATTCTCGCCACGCCGTATCAACGCCCATGGTTTCGTTGAGTTGCCTCAGAGTAACAACAACGGCGAAGGCAAGAGTGACAATGATCCAAAGGGACTCTCAGCCACTGAGATCGGAGAGACGAAGGCCGAGCTTTTCGCCTTCAAGAACACAAGAGCTATCCGATATCTCGTCTCCCAAACTCCAACTGGTATTGAGTCCTTCTTCCAGAACCTGGGCCAAGCATTGATCCCGAAGCGCACGACCGACTTGAACACCAAGCAGCACGCCGGACTTGTTGCCGACCATCTGGCGAAGTCGGCTCTCAGCGAGCTCGAGGCACGCAAGCTTGGCCAGGTTGATGAGGCCGCCGAGCTCAAGTATGTCGGTCACGTCCTGCACTGCATGACCCGCATGTTCCTGCGTAGCTCTCACAGCATGGACGTCGGCAAAGAGGCCGTCACCCTCGTCCTCCTCAAGTTCTACCACGCAGGTGGATTTGAGAAGTTGCAAGACAGCCTAACAATGTTCAGCAATGTACTGTCCCGCGATGGAGAGAAGACAGAAGCTGTCGAGACTGCAGCACGTGATGGATTGACTACGATTCTGAGCTTCTACAGTCAGATCGTCCGATCGAAATGCATCAACGAGGCCGCACAGTCCTCCATACTTTCGGTGCGTGGAACCGACAACGCCGACTTCTTCTCCCCTGGCCAATTCCTTGTCGAACTCCGCAAAGTTGTATTGGACACAGTCACCGGTCTGTGGCACTCTGACGCCATTGTCAAGATGGGCGATCTTAATGTGAAAGCCATCATCGAGGTTTTGAAGTTCATCTTGAAAGCGGAAGGCGAGGAGCGTGCCATCCCCCGTGGCGAAGGTGCGACCCGCCGTGTTGCAACTACGCAGCCCGACTTCACTCTCAGGAGCCACAGCAACGTAGAGAAGGTGAAAAATGCCGGGTTTGAAGGTGATCTTGCGCGCGAAGCTCTTTACAGGTGTAACAACCACGAGGGCAACGCCACAGAGTACGCGGCTCTGCGCAAGAACCACAATGCTTCGCGCTTCAAGATTCCTGGTGGCGACAAGGAGCCTGAGGTCTCACCGTTGGCTGAGGGATCGCAAGCCGCGGGGATTGCTGCCGTCTCGTCTGGTGAATCGCTGCTGAGAAGCAGTTCGCAGGAGATCCCATCGTCGGACCACGACATGTCAGACGATGATAACTTCGGCTCTCTTGGCGCACTTCCGGCCGATATGGCACAAGCTGACATGCGTGTCATGGCTGGCGAGAGAACTCAAGCGCTACGTGACATTTTGCGCATGGACGAAGATGCTTCTGCCAAACCACCAGCGGAAGACACTAAGAGGCCGTTCGTCACTGTCGAGGACTTGAGCGAAACTCGGGATGAACTGCGTGCAGACGTCATCGATCGCTGTCTGGAAGTCCTGAGCGTGCAGCCGAACATTACTTTCGACCTTGCAGACCTCATTCAGGCCGCCGTTGCCAAATCTGGTGAAGGCGCAAACCCGAAGGCTGAAATTGGTAACACACTGGTTTCTTCGTTGCTCTCGCTTCAAGGCGAAGAGAGCCCAGGATCTGGTGCCAAGATCTCATCATACGCTCACTTGGTCGCACTGATCATGCAGGAGAGAGACTTCTTCGATTCCACTCTTGACGAGCTGAAAGACAACTTCGAGTCCTTCATCAACTGGATTCAGCTCCGTGCTGACCAAAAGGCAGAAGATGCCCCGTGGATCGAGATGCTTTTACTCATCATGGAGCGAGTTCTGGCCGAGGATGAACAGCCAGTCGAGGTAGAGTGGACAGCTCCCTCAATAGAGGACCCACTGAAGCCACTTCCTGAACCCAAGGTTGTCGAGCCTGTCGTACCAGTCGAGACACGCGCACAGCTGTTCAGTACGATTGTCGACCTGTTACCCAAGGTTGGAAAGAACGCCTCGCTCGCATTGTCGATCACCAGAGTGCTCGTGATCTTGACCCGTCGTCGCGATTTGGCCTCTCGTCTAAGTGACAAGATGTGCATGTCCCGTCTGTTCCTTATGATCAGACAACTCGCCGGCGCTGTTGGCGAGAAGCTGCAGAGCTCTTTCCTACTCGTCCTCCGTCATTTGGTAGAGGATGAACAGACAATCCGACAGATCATGAGGACCGAGATCAAGAGCGCTTTCGAAGGCCATCGTGCTATGCGCGCAATTGATACTACATCATACGTTCGAAACATGTACCACTTGGTTCTTCGCGATCCAAAGATGTTTGTTGAAGTGACACAAGAATTGCTTGAGATCTCTCGCTTCGACGGAAACCCAAACCGGGCACAGAATCTTGCGTTGAAGCCAGTGCCGAAACCTGAAGAGAAGCCGCAAGAAGCCTCGGAAGGGGAATCAAAAGAAGACTCGAAGGGCGACTTGAAGGAAGAAGGTAGCTCGGATCAGTCGACCAAGCCCGCTGAGGCCAAGCTTGCTGCGGTTGATACTATTGATGGCATCGTATCTTTCCTTCTCCGCGAGCTATCCACCTACCGTGAGGTTGAGGACAAGCAGACACTAAAGAAGCCAGAGCTCAAATCTTTGTCTTCTGGAGACAACAGCAGCGCGACTGGTGATGTTGAAATGTCAGATGCGACCGCTGACGACAAGGCCAACGACGAGAAGAAAGACGAAAAACCTATCTTCAAGGCCGAAGAGCACACCATCTACATATACAAGTGCTTCCTGCTGCAATGTTTGTCTGAGCTACTTGCCTGCTACTCTCGCACGAAACTCGAGTTCATCAACTTCTCCCGCAAGGCAGAGTCTCAGTCAGCAACGCCCTCCAAGCCACGCTCTGGCACTCTGATGTATCTGCTCAACGCACTCTTGCCCACCGGTTCCTTGGAGCACAAGGACGATATTGCACACCGCAAGAGGCAGGTTTTGTCTAATTGGGCCACAACCGTCCTCGTAGCACTCTGCTCGCAGACCCAAGAGAAGCACAATTCACGATCTGCCAACCTAGACACCGTGGAAGACACCGACCTTCTCTTCGTTCGTCGATTCGTCCTGGATCACGCGATCAAGGTGTACAAGGACGCCACCGTTTCACCTGAGCCACTCGACCAGCGCTACTCCAAATTGCTTGCGGTTGCAGACTTGTTTGATCGTATGCTAAACGCCAAGCCAGACAGACAGAGTCCTATCAATGCGTCTGGCTTCGAAAAGTCGCGCCAGCAGCTCGGTCGTCTCATGTACGAGAAGAACTTGATCGCCGCCCTCACGTCTTCAGTGGCTGAGCTTGATCTCAACTTCCCGAACGCCAAGCGTGCCGTCAAGCACATCCTCGTCCCGCTCAAGACGCTGACGGACCTTGCTGTTGACTTGAGTCAGCGTGCTGAACTCTCTTCTGCGCCAGGTACCAGCACCGACGAGGACGATATCGCTTCTGACACTTCTGCATCTGAAGAGGACTCCGACGAGGAACGCGAGCACACTCCCGACCTCTACCGCAACTCCGCCCTCGGTATCTACAATGCCGAGGACGACGATGATGACGAGGAAGAGGGCGACGATGATGAGGAGGAGATGGAGGACTATGAAGGCTATGACGAGGAAATGGAATTTGACGAAGACGATGATGCAGCCCCGGGCGATGTCGTCAGCGATGATGATGACGACGAGGACATGGAAGGCCTGGAGGATGAGATGGGTCCCATCGAAGGCATGCACGGTGATCGCATGGAAGTCGAGGTCATCGACGAGTCTGATGATGACGACGATGATGATTCTGACGATGAAGTGGACGATGACGAAGACGAGGAGGGCTTCGATGACCACGATCTCGAAGAAGTCACTGGCGACGAGGAAAACGCCAGCATGGGCGATGACATGGAGGAGGTTGATTGGGAGGATGAAGTGGACGACTACGACGATGATAACGACCCTGATATTCATGGCGGACCTCTTGATCACATTGCTCAGGTACTCGGCGAGCCCTTGGACGGTGCGGACCAAGATGGCGCCCTTCAAGTTGACATGGGCGGCGACGAAGGTGACGAGTTCTTCGAAGATGAGATGCCGCCTGGTGAAGACGACGACGAGGAGGAAGACGAGATCGACTACGACGGCGATGTTGTGTACGAGCCTGAGCACGAAGACGAGGAGATGGACGAGATGGGTTGGGAATGGGATGTGCCGCCACCTGCTGCCGGCCGCCATCACCACCACCACCGCCAGGGTGGCCTGAACGAGTTCCTCGACTTTATGAATGCCGACCCACTACGTCCAGCTCCCTCTCGTTACCACCGTGGCCCCGGCAACTCTCGTGGAGAAGAGGAGGGTACCAACCCGCTACTCCAGCGAGCTCACGGCCACTCTATGGGTGGAGACCCTACAGGAGGCGCGACTCCTCCAGCTCTTCCTCGTGGTACCCGCAATGGTGGCCCGAACATTATCGGCGACTTGGTTGCTGCAATGAACCGTCCGGGAGGAGGTGCTGAGTTTGAGCGCATCAGCCTCAACGTCGACCCTCGTCAGCTCATGGGAGGCCGCGGTGGCATGCCGCCCGTCTTTGCCATTACTTCCCGCGGTGGCGCCCAGTTTGTGGACATCGACCCTCGTCGTCCATGGCGCGACCAGATTCCTGGATTCGGCCCAGCGAACACTCGTGGCGGTGCCACTACCGAGGAAGGACAAGCTGTCGACTTCCGGCCCATGATAACATCTGTGCGCTGGCAAGAAGAGGCACGTATGCTCTTTGGAGGCAAACACCACGAGAAGGCGACTCGCATCATTCACACCCTGCTCAGACTCCTCCTGCCTGCTGCTATGGAAGCCAGGAAAGTCAGCGACAAACAGGAGGCCGAACGTAGAGCTGCTGCGGAGAAAGTACTACAAGAAGAGAGGAAGAAGGCCGAGGCCGAGCGCAAGGAGCGTGAGGAGCGCGAGAAGAAAGAGCGCGAGGAGAAGGAAGCCAAGGAGGCCGAAGAGGCCGCCGCCCGGGCTCGGGAGGCTGCCGAGACTACTGCCCAAGCCCCTGAAGGTACTCAGGCTGCGTCGATGGAGGGCGTTGAGCAAGAAACTACCGCCGCTACTGGCGAGGCTGCAGCTGAGCAAGCGCCGCCCCGTGAGCGTGTTACGATCACCATCCGTGGACGTGAGCTTGACATTACCGAACTTGGCATCGACCGGGAGTACATCGAGGCCTTGCCTGAGGAGTTCAGAGAAGATGTCATCATGGGCCAATTTGCCGAGCGACGTGCAGCTGAGCGTGCAGAGGCCCGTCAGACAGGCGAGGCTCCCAGCGAGATCAGCAGAGAATTCCTCGATGCGCTTCCACCAGAGATTCAAGCCGAGTTGCTCGCTTCTGAAGCAAGAGATCGCAGACAGCGCGAGAATCAAGAGGCTCGCCGTGCTTCGCGAGCCCAGGGTGGACCTGTTGCCCAGCCTCAAGACATGGACCAGGTCGACTTCCTTGCAACGCTTGACCCAGGTCTTCGACAGACCGTTCTCATGGAACAAGACCCCGACATGCTAAACTTGCTCCCCGAGGAGTTGCAACGTGAGGCGCGTGAGCTACTTGGCGACAGGCCCAGGCACCGCGCCCCTAGAGAGGCACGCGGTCCCCGTGTTATCAATGTGCCAGCCGTTGGAGCTCAGCCGACAGACGAAGTTGAAGTTGAAGAGAGACCACGATCCAGGCCGGTCGTGCAAATGCTCGACAAGCCAGGCGTTGCTACGCTTCTGCGCCTGATGTTCGTTTCTCTTCACCACCGGGCTAAGACTTCGTTGCACTGCATTCTCTCGGACGTCTGCAAAAACAACCAGAACCGCGCCGAAGTGATTAGTATCCTGCTGTCAATTCTTCAAGATGGTACCGCGGATGTTGGTGCCGTTGAACGCAGCTTCGCCCAGTTGTCTCTTCGCGCAAAGCAACTGGCCGGATCCAAGACTCCTCAGCCGCTGAAGCGCACCTTGACCGGCCAGGTAGTCACCCCCGCTACGGAGCTGTCGCCACTCAACATTGTTCAGCAATGTCTCGGTACCCTTGGCGCTCTTTCCGCCGACAACCCCAAGGTGCAGACTTTCTTCCTTTCTGAGCACGAAACCGTTAGCAGCCAAAAGAACAAGGCTGGTAAGAAGGGCAAAGGCAAAGATAGCAAGGCTCCCAAATACCCTCTCAACGCTCTCCTGATGCTGCTGGACCGCAAGCTCATCACCGAAAACACTGGCGTTATGGAGACTCTGGCTGGTTTGCTCAGTCGTGTGACTCATCCTCTTCATCTCATGACCAAGAAGAAAGAGGCAGAGGCCAAGAAGGAGGCCGAGAAGAAGAAGAGCGACGAAGCCAAAGCTGCTGAAACTACTGGCGACGTTGCCATGCAAGAAGCTTCTGCTGAGGCATCTGGCAGTGCGCCCGCTGATGCAAAGCCTGCTGAAACGGAGGATGCGCCCGAGGAAGACAAGAAGGACGCCAAGCCAGAGCCCAAGAAGAAGCGTGAGCTTGAGCCTCCAGAGGTACCTGAGGAGAACATTCGCCTGGTCATCAACATCCTCGCTTGCCGCGAATGCCCCAGCAAAACCTTCAGCGACACACTCGACATCATCAAGCATCTTTGCGCCATCCCCGGCGCCAAGGAGATCTTTGGCAAGGAGCTCATTCGTCAAGCCCAAGAGCTCAGCCAGAGCATCGTGTCTGACCTCGAGGACCTTGCTGGACAAATTGGCACGGCTAAGACTGGCGTTGATCTCCAGGGTATGGCTCTTGCCAAGTTCTCGTCCTCGGGCTCTCAGCAGCGTAGATTGCTGCAAGTGGTGATCGCACTCGACCACCTGTTCGACCCCAAGCGTGGAATGGGCCAGAGCACCGCCACTGATTCGGTCGATCCCCAGCTCAAAGAAGACATTCTGGCGACCCTCTCAGAGAGCGCTACCTTCGAGAAGCTTTGGAAGAACTTGAGTCTTTGCCTCACGGCAATTCGCCAGAGAGGCAACATGGTCAATGTTGCTACTATTCTACTACCGCTCATTGAGACTTTGTTCGTGGTTTGCCGCAACAGTGCCCTCAAGGATGCTACCCCTGCCAACGTTGAAGTCGCTATTGGGTCACCGCAACCAGAGACAAGAATGGAGGGCTTGTTCTTCAACTTCACGGAGGAGCACCGCAAGATCCTCAACGAGTTGATTCGCAACAACCCCAAGCTCATGAACGGCAACCTCTCTATCCTCGCCAAGAACTCCAAGGTTCTAGAGTTCGACAACAAGCGCAACTACTTCAACCGCAAGCTCCACACTCGTACCGATCGCAACCAGCCTCATGGCAACTCACTTCAGCTCGCTGTTCGTCGCGACCACGTGTTCTTGGATTCGTACAAAGCTCTCTACTACAAGAGTGGCGACGAGATCAAGAATGGCAAGCTTAACATTCGCTTCAGCGGCGAAGAGGGTATCGACGCAGGTGGTGTATCCCGCGAGTGGTTCGCCGTCATGGCTCGCCAGATGTTCAACCCTGACTACGCTTTGTTCAACCCCGTGGCTTCTGACCGAACGACTTTCCACCCCAACAAGCTCAGTGGCATCAACGACGAGCACTTGTCCTTCTTCAAGTTCATTGGTCGCGTGATCGGCAAGGCTCTCTACGAGGGCCGCTTGCTTGACGCTCACTTCAGCAGGGCCGTCTACAGGCGTATGCTGGGCAAATCGGTCTCTCTCAAGGACATGGAGACGCTTGACCTCGACTACTACCGCTCACTTGTGTGGATCCTCGAGAATGATATTACTGATGTCACCTTCGAGACGTTCTCCGCAGAAGTCGAGGCGTTCGGCGTGACCGAGACTGTCGACTTGGTTCCTGGTGGTCGCGACATTGAAGTTACCGAAGAGAACAAGCGCGAGTACGTCCGCTTGGTCGTCGAGCACAGGCTGATCAAGTCTGTCGAAGCGCAGTTGGATGCCTTCCTCGGAGGCTTCCACGACATCGTGCCCTCGGACCTGGTGTCCATCTTCAACGAACAGGAGCTTGAACTCCTCATCTCCGGTCTCCCAGACATTGATGTCGATGACTGGAAGAACAACACCGAGTACCACAACTACCAGAGCACATCGCCGCAGATCCAATGGTTCTGGCGCGCAGTCAAGAGCTTCGACGAAGAAGAGCGCGCCAAGCTGCTGCAGTTCGTCACCGGTACCAGCAAGGTCCCCCTCAATGGCTTCAAGGAGCTGGAAGGCATGAATGGTTTTGCCAAGTTCAACATTCACCGCGACTACTCCAGCAAGGACAAATTGCCGACGAGCCACACTTGCTTCAACCAGCTCGATCTCCCCGAGTTCGAGAGCTACGAGTACCTCCGCCAGCAGTTGTACACTGCTGTCACCGCTGGCAACGAGTACTTTGGTTTCGCTTAGGCGAGCTCTCTCGACGGAACCAAAAAAATCCACATGTACATGCATAGCACAGAAGTCTACTGGGCGCGGCGTTATGGAGCGTGGTTGCTTTGGAAGAGGAATTCTCGTTTGAGCGAGGCATGCAGGAGGTGTTTTCCTTTGATTTGATTTTTTCTTTTGACGGTTTCACAAAACTAGTCTTGCTTTCTATTGTCTGGTCGCAGTAGGGACGGAGTGCAGGCCTGAACTACTTGCGCCGGCGAGTTGGCGAGTTCTAGTAGATGAGTGAAAATGGCGTACGGATGGATGGCGGTAGAACAAATGTAGCAACAATATCTTCTCTCAAACTTCGATTTTCCATTGACCCGATAGAGGTTTATTGAAAGCAGGCGCCCTGGTAAGAGTATTCTTGCCCTTCTAGCATCTTCACATACAAAGCTACGATGAGTTAGCGCGTGCTGTGGAAGCATGCAGAGTCCCATCTGGAGCAGAACGAAGTACTTACATGCTACCCGCCACTTCGAGCGCCCAACAGTACGCATCAATCTCCGTAGATCTCCCAGAGCTGCCAGATGCGTTTCAGCGGCATTCTCCCTGGCATACCAAGCATAGGTCCCAGCCACGGTGTACAACGAGAAGAGCACCAGTACGGGGATCGCATCGAACCCGTGGCTCTCGCCATACCGTTCAATCTCGGCCGCGAAAGTCGAGACTTCAGCGATCACTTCCTTGAACCCGTCGAGCGCATGCTGCTGCAGATCCAGTCTCAACCCGCGATTCCCGCCCACGGATTCCACATTGTCCGGTTCGATGCACGAGTGCACGTCGTACAGCGTGTTGAGCGCCGCGTACGCGATGCCGCGGGCTGCAAACAATTCCTGCCGTCCTCCCCCTTCGGGCTCGCGTGCGCTTTCGCTGTGCAGCATTGTCAGGAGAGCTCGTAAAGCGCCGGAGATTGTGAAGGCTTCCTGGAAGTGCATGTCTGCGTCTTCGGAGGATGGGTGTTGGTTGACGTGCTCGCAGACCCAGCCGAGGAGGTGGGATGCTTGGCAGGTGCGGGCGAAGGGGTCGACGGAGGTGGAGGCTTCGATGCTCATTACGAGGAGGGGGTTGACTGTTAGTTCCTGTGGGATGGAGGGGGTTAGTGGGGTTGAGTGAAGGACATGGCTGGTGTAGGACTTGCTCCTGTGTCCCAAGCCGCATCGCGGGCTGGGAGGATCTCATCTGGTGGTATCTTCGGGGTACACAACGGACGAAAGCGAAAGCCGATGTGGACATAACGGTCTAGGATAAGGACTGCCCACCATAGTCTTCGTCGCTCTTCGGTCTCGGACCAAGTTTCTGGGGTGGAGTGTTAGGTGTGTTCCATCATTTCTGATGAGTGCTTTGGCAGCAGGCTCATACCTGGTCTAGGTAGAATCTGGGTCGCTTTCTTCCGATCGTGCAAGCCAAGTGCACAGAATAGCCGGGCCAGATTGCCCACTGTAAGATAGGCCGCTGGGAAAATGCCATGTCCGATCTCGTGGAGGGCGAGCAGAGCGTGAGCTGCGAGGAAGTTCGTTGAGAATCTTGCGGACTGTTCTATGGCGAAGAGTGATGTCTTCACCTGCTGATAGCGAATCCTTTGATCCTTATCATACTCGTCGTCGGAGAGATGTTGGTTTGCCATGCTGTCGTTGTGATCAAGCCGCATTGCGTGCAGAAGTATTTGCATGTCTGCGCTGATGAATACTTGTGCGTTTCGGAGAGATCTCAAGACCCGGAGTTTGGATACTGTATTGTGACGTTAGACGAAGATACTACAGTTTTCTCGAGTGGCAATCGAACATACCTATCGGGAGCCATGAGTGTGTTGTTTTAAAGTATCGGTCTGTAATACTTGTAGCTTCGTCGGCAGACACTTCACCTAACCCAGAGCAAACATCTCGCCAGATCAAGTCACAGGGCAAAGCGGCGTCCGCGCCACGCATTGCTACAGAATCCAGGAAACATGTCGCCAAATTCGACGTCCCTCTGGGTGGTGTTGGTGCAAAGGGATTAGGCAGAACGTCTGATCGGAACAAGAACGAGCTGGGTGTGCCTGATCGAGTCTGGAGTCTGGCAGTAGTACTCGAATCAGGATCCGACCTCGTGGGTGTCACGGGACCGATAGAATAGTCACATCTTCTGCCTACTCTAGAGCAAAGCAGGCAAGTTGGGAGGTCTTTTGAACATCGTCGTTTGAGGCGTTTGCATGATGCACAAGATTGTTCGGCACGCTCGGGGTCGTTGGAAGCGTCGATCACATCCATGGCTTCAACATCGGCAACGCCTGTCGATTTCTGTCCATGCAAGTGTGGGATGAACAGGAAAGCGAATGTCCGCGCCGGCTGTCTTCGCGGCCGCGTCCAAGGGTCGTTGAGCATGCCGTCTCTTGGCGCGGTGATCACAAACTCCTACCTCCGCCTATGCCAAAGTTTGTCGAATGGACGATCTCACTGGCACCGGTGTGTTTATGGCGTACTAGGCCTGCCGACACTACCGCCTGCGAA
>Ga0265797_10006197_pt1 | contig 17019 bp, 16 predicted proteins | sample P2T30metagenome_FD_192433 | JGI IMG/M metagenome (GOLD analysis project Ga0265797, IMG submission 192433) | Plant litter microbial communities from East Loma Ridge, Irvine, California - P2 T30 | ecosystem: Environmental > Terrestrial > Plant litter > Unclassified | place: USA: California...
GCCGGCACGATTGAGACGTTGAACCATCCTGCCTGTTTGACGAAGCAGACCACCCACCGGATCGGTTGGCTAATGCGCTATCGCTGACATCGTCGACGCTTCCCCGATGGCTAGCTCCGACGACCCAAAAGGCGACATTCACGCTGGTCTCTTCGCTTCCCGAAAGCGGCCGCTGGTTCAGGCTCTATTTCTAGCGCGAATGGTCTGGCGTTAAGTTGCAAGCGTCAACAGCGACTTGCCGGCGTCAGTCTCGGGCTCTGGCCAGTCCCGCCAGAAGTGGCGCGTAGGCAGCGAGCCTGCCGGACACGAACTCCGTGAAGAGCCGCACGCGCTTTGTCTTGCGTGTCTCCGCCTGGGTGAGAAGCCAGAGCGTTCCGTACATGTGCAGGTCGGTGCCCGGCACCCTCACAAGCAGGGGGTCAGCATCTCCGACGAAACACGGCAGGGTCGTGATGCCGAGCCCTTGCCGTACCGCCGCGATCTCCGCCGCGGCGTCGGTGACTCTGAAGGGAGCGCCAGCGGTGCGAATCTCACCCTCGCTGGCCCAATCCGGAATGCCATGCATGCTGATGACGATCCACCGGATCGGATCGGGCGCGGCTGCGCGCCATGCAGCCAGCCGCTCGTGGGAGATGTAGACGCCGCCAAACAGATCCGGCCCCTTCAGGCCGTGCAGCTTGAGCGGCAGCGTCTTGCGGTCGTAGACTACGCGGATCGCCACGTCGGCCTCGCGTTTGGTCAGGTTCGCCAGCTCGCCGGACGACAGAATTTCTATCTCGATTTCCGGATGCAGCCGCGCGAATTCGGCGATGTCGGGCATCAGCAGATGGGTCGCCAGGATCGGAGTCAGCGTCACCCGCAACAGCCCGCGCACGCTCTGGTCGCGCCCGAGAACGCGCGTCTCCAGCTGGTGCGACGAGGCTTCCATCTGCTCCGCAAGCTCGAGAACCTCCTCGCCCGCAGCCGTAATGCGATAGCCTGAAGGCAGCTTTTCGAACATCTGGGTGCCGAGCCGTTCCTCGAGCTGGGCGATGCGTCGCAGCACAGTCGCGTGGTTCACGCCGAGGCGCTTGGCGGCGGACCGAACCGATCCGCCACGTACCGCGGCAAGAAAGTACCGGACGTCATCCCAGTCAATCATGGTGCACTCCCGCGCCACGCACAGCGCCTTCCTCCATCACTCCTACCATGCTGAGCGTCGCTGATCACTACCGTAGCGGCGTATACGCGTCCGTCCGGATCGTTTTCGCACCACTGATGTGCGCCGTTTCGCACTCACCGCCTGTCTTGGGCGGACCCATGTTGGGGTTCTTCGGGGCACATCCCCGGCACAGCCAACGCCCCGAGATGGGTCGAATCAAGGATGCATGTCATGATCAGGTTGCAGGGAAAGACTGCCGTCATCACCGGCGGCGCTACCGGCATCGGCCTCGCCGCAGCCAAGCGGTTCATTGCTGAAGGCGCCTTCGTCTACATCTACGGCCGTCGGCAGGACGCGCTCGATACGGCCGTGGCCGACCTCGGCCCTAGTGCGCGCGCGGTGAAAGGCTCTGTCTCGGACGAGGGCGACCTGGACCGGCTCTACGCGGCGGTGAAGGCCGAGCGCGGAACGCTCGACATCGTCTTCGCCAACGCTGGCGCGGGGAGCCCGCTCGCGCTCGGCCAGATCACTGCCGAGCATATCGACGATACCTTCGACACCAACGTGAAGGGTACGATCTTCACCGTCCAGAAGGCGTTGCCGCTGATGGGCGAAGGCGGCTCGATCATCCTCACCGGATCCAGCGCCGGCACCACCGGCGCCCCGGGCTTCACCGCCTACAGCGCGAGCAAGGCGGCGGTCCGCAATCTCGCTCGGACCTGGGCGGAGGACCTGAAGGGCACCGGCATCCGCGTCAACGTGCTGTCCCCCGGCGCGACCGCGACCGAACTCGCCAAGGCGGCGCTCGGTGAGGAAGGGCAGAAGGCCTACGGCGCGATGACTCCGCTCCTGCGCATGGCCGACCCGGCCGAGATCGCGGCGGCAGCCACCTTCCTCGCCTCGTCGGACAGCAGCTTCATGACCGCCAGCGAACTCGCCGTCGACGGCGGCCTCGCCCAACTCTGACGCGCCATACGCCCGGCCACTGCGGTGATCGGACCAAGCACTCTTGCTCAAAGGAAAGTCACATGAACTTCCCTCTCAAAGGAAAGACCGCCCTCGTCACCGGCGCATCGCGGGGCATCGGCCGCGCCATCGCCGAACGGCTTGCGCGGGACGGCGCGATAGTCGCGCTGACCTACAATGCCAGCAAGGCTGGCGCGGACGAGGCGGTCGCGGCCATCGAGGAAGCCGGCGGCACTGCGTTCGCTGTCCACGCCGACCTCGTCGACCCGGCTGCCGTCCCGGCCCTGTTTGAGCAGCTCGACGCCGGGTTCACCAAGCGGAACGGCAGCAACGTGCTCGACATTCTGGTCAACAATGCGGGTAATGCCGGCTGGATCGGCTTTCAGGACGCGACACCGGAAAGTTGGGACACGATGATCGCGGTTTACGCCCGTGCGCCGTTCTTCATCGTTCAGGCCGCGATGGAGCGCCTGGTCGATGGCGGAAGTATCATCAACATTTCGTCCGCCGCCGCGACCAAACCCGTGACGACCGCGCCGATCTATTCGATGGCCAAGGCGGCGATCAACAACCTGACCCATGCCCTCGCAGCCGAGCTGGGCCCGCGCGGGATCACCGCGAACGCCGTGGCGCCGGGCTTTACCCGAACCGACGCGAACGCTGCCTTCCGGGAGAATCCCGAGCTCGTGAAGGCCGTTGAGGCCCAGATCGCACTGGGACGGTTCGGCGAGCCTTCGGAAATCGCCGCAGTAGTGGCGTTCCTGGCGTCCGACGACGGCCACTGGGTGACCGGCCAGACGATTGAGGCAAGCGGCGGCTACCGGCTCTAACCGCGCCCGCACAACCCAAGGAGAATGACATGAGCAATGCAATCATCGGCTTCGGCGAAATCGGCCAGACCCTCGCCAAGGCGTTCGCCCGCAAGGGCATCGCCGCATCCATCGCCACCACGCGCGACCCGGAGAGTTTCGCATCCGACGCGGCGGCGATCGACCCCGACATCACGCCCACGACACTCGCGGAAGCGGCCAAGGCGGACGTCATCTTCCTCGCCGTCCGTTTCCAGTCGCACCCGGAGGTCGCCAAGGCGTTGCCCAACTGGCAGGGCAAGATCATCGTCGATGTGACCAACGCCTACGGCGTATCCTCTGCGGATCTCGGCGGAAAGTCATCGGCCGAGGTCGTCGCCGACGCCTTCGCTGGCGCCAGGGTCGTCAAGGGCTTCAACCATCTGGTCGCCGCCGTCCTGGATCAGGATCCGGCCGTGCATGGCGGCAGGCGGGTTGTGTTCCTGGCGAGCGACGACGACGATGCCGCAGCGCAGGTCGCCACGCTCGCCGAGGAACTCGGCTTCGCACCGATCAAGCTCGGCGCGCTGTCCGAAGGCGGGCTGCTTGTGCAGGCGCACGACAAAAGCTGGGGCAAACTGATCTTTAAGGACCTCGTCAAGTTCGACTGACGAACGGAAAACGGAGAAATCCCATGACCAAAAAGAAGAACGTCCAGACCGTGAAGGACTTCTTCGCCGCGATCGGCCGCGGCGACAAGGAGGATCTACTGGCGCTGATCTCCGAAGACATCGAGTGGATCATTCCCGGCAAGGATTGGCCGCTGGCCGGAACGCACCGCGGTCATGCTGGTGTCGCGCATGTGCTCGAGACGGCGTCCGGGTCGTTGGAAACGTCCACCGAACCCCGCGAGTTCGTGGCGCAGGCAGACCGGGTGCTGGTCGTCGGCTTTGCGCGCGGAAAGAACAAGGCTACGTACAAGACGTTCGAGGACGACTGGATCTTCGCCATTACGGTCCGCGACGGCAAGCTGACGAACATCCGCGAATATATCGACACACAGGCATTGGCGAGGGCCGCTACGGTCTCGGAACCGGACGTGAAGTCGGAGCCGGAATTCGCACCGAATCCGCCCGAAGACCGCAGCGATCTGCGCGCGTCGTGATACCGTGTGCCGTGCGATCGCAGGAACACATTCCAGGGAGGTCATTATGTACGATCAGACCACGCAATCCGAGTTGATCCGGTTCGCACGCGTCGTTGCGGGCTCGACTGTGATCGACGTGTACCCCGGCGATGGCGACTGGACGCGGATCTTCTCCGACGTCGTGGGCCCTGAGGGGCGGGTCTACGGCTTCGTGCCGACCGAAATCCTGGACGTGAAGGACGATCAGGTCGATCTGATCCGGACGCTCGCCAAGGAACCGGGTCGCGAGAATGTCGAAGCCGTCTCGGCGGATCTCGTCGCGATGCCGGAAGCGACGCAGCCGGCGAATGTCCTGTGGATACACCTGTTCTACCACGATCTGCACACCAAGCTGGTCCAGGCCCGCGGCGCAACCGCCGCCGCCTTCAATCGCGCGGTTTACGAGCGGCTGAAACCCGGCGGGTTCTACGTCATCGTGGACCACGCTGCCGCAGCCGGGTCGGGCACGAGCGACACCCCGTCGCACCACCGCATCGACCCGGCAGCTGTCCGCGCAGAGGTGGAGGCCGCTGGTTTCATCCTGGACGCGGAAAATACCCTTCTCGCGAACAAGGATGATCCGCACGCGATCAAGGTCTTCGACCCCCAGATCAAAGGCAAAACCGATCGCTTCGCCTACCGCTTCGTGAGGCCCTGACAATCGCCGGTGGCGTTTGGTGCGGCAATCCGCGCCGGTCGATCGGCGCACTTGACCCATAATCAGACGTCCCCGCCCCCTTCCCAGCTTCCCAACTTCGGCCACTCGTTCATCTCCGCGTTACGACCGCTTTTGGTGCCTGACCCTGCGAACTCGAATGTCCCGACTGGGCGACAGTTTAGGAAGCAGGCTGTCCAAGTCCGAGTTTTGTGCCCGATGAGCTGCGGACGGCTTTTGCGGGGGGCTCAGGCACGGGATTAGCGGCGACGCTACGTCGAACCGTAGGTGCCAATCCGGATTCCTCATTCCACAGAACCAGGATTGTAGCGATCGGTGCGGCGGTGAGGATCAGCAGGAAAAGGCCAATCAGCCATTCGTTGGTCTCTAGCGGCGGCGAGAAGCTACCGCTCGGCTGCATCGACGGGCTAGGTCGCATCGGGCGCCTGCCGGCTTTCCTGGGGTGAAACGGGCGGTCCGCGGTCGCTCGGTGGGCAGACGGCCTGATCTGCGACCAATCATAGGCGGCGCGTGCTTCCTTCTTTCCCAAAACGGAATACGCCTCGTTGATCTCTTTCGCACGAGCAGAGACATCCACACCATGGTTGGCATCGGGGTGATATTGACGGAGCAGCGCTTTCCACGCGGCGTGGATAGTGTCGCGACTTGCCGTCGAGGGAATACCCAAAACAGAATAATAGTCGGGTGAGAGAGCCATTTAGCCGTTACTTGCGGCTAAAACGCGAAAAAGGAAAGTCCGCCTAGCGCGTGATCTTAACCGGGCCTTCTCGGTGATGCAAAGGCGGCTTTAGGCGCCATCAGTCAGATGGCTACCATTCCCGTCCGCAACTCCGTGCTTTTGACGACACCACGCCGCCCCGCCCCCGGCGCTGACCCAATAGCGGACGTTCGCCGTTGGACTCACAGGCCCCCTTTGGACAGATACGCATATGTCATCTCCCTCAATAGATTGGCGCTCTCAGGTCTCCCGTGACGCAGCCTTCCAAAGAAGGCAAAAGGCAGCAACAGCCCGGGAGAACCGCTGATGATGCAAGCACCTGCTATTGTTATCGCCATTGCTTTTGCCCTCGCACCACAGGCAAATACGGCAGGGCAAAAACCGGGGCCCTACTCTCTGCCTACGGTAGAGAGCGTTGCCAGTAGCGGCGGCGAAGCTGTTCGCTCGTTTTTCATCGACGGCTATGGCAATCAGGCAGGCGTCGTTGCTTTCATGCGCCGTCCCCGTGAGGAACCTCGTGTAGAGGTTCAGACTGCCGCCGGCGGCACGCTGGCGACGGCCGTACCCCTCGACACCTGGGAACGAGTCCGCTCCGCAGCCGCGCTTTTTGACCGTACGCTTGCGCCGTTGCCCAAGGCGGACCGTCCGTCAATCTGCCTTCATCCTTGGTCGGTGTCCGTCGAAGCGGTCGACCCTGCCCGCTCAGGCCGTCCTGCTGCCATTCGCAAGGCCGTCCAGTCCACTTGCGATACCGGGCTGGCAGTGCCGCTCGCGTTCGAACTGGCCCGCGAGGCAGTGGCGGCGTTGCCGGCCTGTGCGCTGCTCGATGCCCGACAGTACCGCAACGATATTAGCCGGCTTGCCGGGTGCACGCTTCTGGAAGGCGACCGCGCCGCTGCCGCGCTCGCGCGCAATGCGTATGGAAGCGATTGGTTCGCGAGTACTCGCGGCGACCGCACAGAATACGCAATCCGCCAGCTGTTCTTTGATCAAGCTCGAATCGATTGGGCTGGTACGATCGCCGAGGGGGCGGCCGCGGCTGCAAAGATTTGGTCGAGCCACCTGGAGGGCGCGTCAGTCTTTCCCCGACACATCATCGGCGAAACTGCCGACCGAGTGAGGATAGAGGGGGTGATCGTCCGGTTTACTGGCAACCGCAGCACGCAAGCACCGGTAACGATGGTCTGGACCCGTGAGAATGGCTTCGGCTTCCGGGTCAGTTCTGCCACTGTCGGCGCAGAAGAATCGGCCCGCTGACGGCCTAGCGGACATGCGCCGCTGCTCCGGTTATGTCCGTCTTACACCAATCCCAGACCATTCCGCTCCGTCCATGGGCTGCCCATCGCATCATCGACCGCGCTGAAGCCGTCCAAGTCTATCCTAAACCGCCAGAACTCCGTTGTCTGCCGCCGTTGTCCGTTCAGCGAGGCATCCAGCCCCGTTCGGTTAGTGGGCTCTCTCGAAGCCGGGCTAAGTACCGCGACCGGGTTCAACAATGACAGATTGTTAATCATGACGCGGTACCTCCGGCGTTGTGATTTGCCCGTGGAGTTTCCGATGCGCGCTGTAATTATTGCTCTTTCCTTACCGCTCGCCGCTTGTGGCGGGGCCGGCGGAAACGTCAGTTCCATAGGATCTTCCGCACCAGGTGGGGCTGTGATCTCGTTGACGCCAACCCCCACACCTACGCAAACGCCAAATAGCACGCAGACGAATCTTTTCGACGTTTCTACGGCAACAAAGTTTGACGCCGTCGGCGCCGTGCATTCGCTTGCAGTCAACGCGGATGGCTCGTCGCTTTACCAAGGCAACGCAAGTACCGTTGAAGCCCCCTCGGGAACGATAAGCTATGACCCCCGTGACGGGGTTTTCGTAATGACGATCGCAGATAACAAGGCAAATGTTTCTAGAAACATCACGTTCCAAGACCCGGGGCACCGGACGACAGCGGATGCCAATAATGTAGAACGCCAAGTACCACTATTGGCCGGGTTCAATTATCTTAATGTTCTTGATGGCACCGTTCCGCTGACCTTTTTCTACAAACGCCCAAATAGCAGCGGATCATTTGTCTCGCTCGCGGGGTTCGAGCGAAGCCAGGCAAGTGAGGATGGCTCATCTCTGGCCGAACAAGGGGTGCTGGTTTTTGGAACGCGTTCCACGACCACGCAAACGCCGACGAAGGGGGCTGCACATTTCGATGGCCAGTTCCTGGCGACTATGATCGCTCAGCAGGGCAATTCAGCTCGGGTGCAGCAGTGGCTAGAAGGAATAAGTGCGGTAGAGGTGGACTTTGCGAAACGCACTCTTTCGCTGAGTCTTTCTGGCAAAGTCGGCCCTGCATTCGTTCAGAATAAGCCTGTAGCGGATTCTGCGCTAAGTGTGCCCTCCGGCTCAACCTTCACTGCGGCTGGCTCGGCCGGTTGGACATCAGCTTCGACAGTCTTTAGCGGCAAATTTGCTTCAGCCGCCTTCTCTAGCAACGGCACGTCTACTCCGATCGATTTCACGTCTGTCAGTGCGGGTACGGCCACCGCAGGTGCCAGCTCAATCGACGGTACGTTTTATGGTCCGGATGCGAAGAACGTCGGCGGCAACTTCCGGATTGTAGGCGGGATACCAAATCAGCGGGTTGATATTCTCGGCGGCTTTATAGGCGCGAAAAAGCAGTGAGCTTTGACGAGGATTCCTCGACATGCGCTTCGCGCTAATTGCCGGCACGGCGATATTTGCCTGTGCATCGCCGACGTCTGCCGCTCCGGAAGGCAACTGTTCGGCCGGTACTTGTCGTATTGAGCTAACGCCGCCGCAGCTACTGGCGGCGGCGGAACGTCTGATTTCTGAGAGGCATTATGCGGAAGCTCTACCTCTTGTAGAAGCATTGCGTCTTGCGCCTGGGTTCAAGTTACAAACAGAGTTTCTGGGCGGGTTGATAGCTTCCCGGACTGGCAACTACGCCGGTGCCGTGAGTCAATTTATGGCAATTTTGGCCAACGATCCCGCCCAGACCAGAGTCCGGCTTGAATTGGCGCAGGCGTTGATAGCTTTAAAAAAGACGGCAAGCGCCGATCGCCAGCTACGAATTGCTCAGCAGGATACGGAACTGCCTCAGCAGATCGCCAGGACGATACGCACGGTACGCGACACGATACGGAGCGGAAGGACTTGGCGTCTTGACCTGAATATCGGCATCGCACCTGATACTAACATAAACAACGCAACATCGGCTCAATCCGTAACGGTCTTGCTCGGTGACAGCGCTTATCAAGCGGATCTGAACGACGAAGCGAAAGCTCACTCGGGCGTCGGGCTGACTGCCCAGCTTTCCACCGGGTTGCGTCTTCCCATCTCGAAAACAGTATCTGCGCTTGCGGAGTTCGACGCGAATGGGTCGAACTACAGTGGCAGTCAGTTTGATGATTACAACGTGCAGACATCGGCCGGGGGCGAATATCGCGTCACTCCAACCAGCAGCGTTTCACTTGAAGGTGTCTATGCACGCCGTTGGTTCGGCGGGAAGGCGGCGACCGCTCAGATTGGCGCGCGGACCGGGGGGCAAATGGTCCTCGGCAAACGCGATCGCTTTGGCTACCAAGTTGATGTTCGCCATGTTCGAGCTTATTTTGACCGCGGCTACGATGGCTGGCAAGGCGGTTTATATGGAACGATCGAGCACGCTATAGCGCGAACGCTGGTTGTTTCTGCTGGGCCGTTTTTGCGACGTGAATGGTTGCGAGAAGACGCCTTTTCTAACATCGAGGTTGGCGGCAATTTGGGTGTTGGCGGCGAACTCCGGCACGGCTTCAACATAGGCGGCAGCTTAGGGATGTCCCGAGCAGTTTTTGATGCCCCGCTGCTAATATTCGATGTCAAGTCGCGGCGTGATACCCGTCTAGTCATACGGACAACGCTGGGCAACCGTAAGATACGAGTTATGGGATTTTCTCCACAGTTGAACTGGACGTATAATCGTATCAGCTCGTCTATCGGGTTATACGCCATAAAGCGTAGTCGTTTTGAATTTACAGTAGCTAGATACTTTTAATAATAAGGGAATCAACGGACCGACCGGAAATGCAATTGTACAATTCTTGGACTTTGTGATTTATCTGATTGCGAAGACCACGATGATCATATGGCAGGACTAGGTTTGCTCGGTCCAAGCATGACAGAGGCGGGTTGGGCTAGCGCGTGTCGCCAATCATGTGTTTGACGACAGGGCGCAGCGCCCAACTTAAAAGCGGCAGGACCGCTGTCGCCCACTTGCGGACCTTCAACCCGTTGGTAAGATTGTCGCACAGGAGGCGAACAATGAAGCGACCGAAATTGGCGTTCAGCTTTGCGAAAGGTGCGGCAATGGGTGCTTTGATGGTCCACGTCGGTATCAGGCTAGCTTCTGCGCTCGCCTAGGTTCGCGTCCGCTTTCCTACCAGGTCGCGACATTCGCTGTCGGCCAAGCGGACTCAGGAGCGGACAGGCGGGAAGCGCGCCAACCGCCTATCCTCGCTTAACTCTCACAACAAAGCAGACGGTTTTCTACCTTCCGTGTGACAGCTCAGCGTGTCCGCCGTCCGCGAGCAGCTCCATGCCTGTCGAGAAGCTGCTATCGTCGGACGCTAGGAACAGTGCAGCGGCGGCTAGCTCGTCCGGTCGCCCGAGCCGCTTCATCGGGGTGACGGCAGCAGCATATGATCGAAACTCGGCAGCCGCTTCAGGCGTGGGCGCGTTGGTGTCGATAATAGGTGTGTCTACCGGGCCAGGGCTGAGCGTGTTGACCCGAATGCCACGCGGCATCAGTTCATTGGCAAAGGTGCGCCCCAGTGAGCGGACAGCGGCTTTGGAGGCATTGTAGATGCTCATGCCTGGATCGCCGCGCACTGCAAGCGAAGAGGCAACCAGAATAACCGATGCATTGTCGTTGAGGATCGGCAGGGCCTTTTGCACGGTAAAGAAAGCGCCGCGCACGTTCAGATTGAACATCGCATCAAACGCCTCGGCGTCGGCTGAGTCCAGTGAGGCCGCCTCGGCGCGACCGGCGTTGGCGACGATGATGTCGAGCGTGCGTCCGTCCCCCGCAATTCGGGCATAGATTGCCTCGATGTCGTTGACCCGTGCAAGATCGGCACGAATGAACGCGGCCCCGGCACCGATTTCGGCGACGGTATCGGACAGTTCCTGCTCGCGGCGCCCAATGACGTAAACAAAGGCTCCCTCCGCCGCGAAGCGATTGGCGATGGCGCGGCCGATGCCGCTGCTACCGCCCGTGACGATCGCGACCTTGCCCTGCAATCTTCCCATGATTGGCCTTTCTTTATGGCCGCCCAGCGCGGTCCCTATCATGGACAATCTAGGGTAATGCTGCGCCCGCCAGCAGCCGGCCATGCGCGATGGCAGCTATTCCGATAAGGAATACCGCTCAGGTCATCGGATACGTAGTGTAGGTTCGGCCGCACAGATCGCTTCGAGGAAAGCAATGAACACCACGGCACGCCTCGGCAGAATGCGATCCCCCGACCACACGATGCTGATGGGCGCTTGAAGACATTGATAGTCTGCTAGGAGCCGGTGGACTTCGCCGGATGCCAGCTCGTCCTTGAACAACCAACTGGCGGCATGGGCGATCCCCAAGCCGCTCTGCACTGCGCATCGAGTCAGCTCGACATCATCCGATTGGATCGGACCCTGGGGATCGATCGTCACGCGTTCCAGCTCGCGTCGGAAGGTCCACGAGCGGGGTCGTCCGGCCCGCGCCGATGCGATCAGGTCGTGGTCGCGAAGCTCGTCGGGATTTGTTGGCGTGCCGCGCGCGCGCAAGTATGCAGCGGAAGCGACCACGATCGCCTCGGCCGTGCCGACCTGGCGCGAGCGCAATTCCGAGTCCTCGAGTTCCCCGACCCGGATCGCAATGTCGATACGCTCTTCGACTAGGTTGACGTTGCCCTGCGACACGACGAAGTCGAGCGACAACTTCGGATAATCGGTCATAAACCGACTAAGATGTGGCAGCAGATGGGAAGTGGCCAGCCCCGGCGGGCAGGTCAGCCGCAACACGCCCGTAGGTGAGCGCTGACCTTCGGCAACTGCTTCATCTAAGTCGTCGAATGCGTCAACGAGACGTAGCGCTTCATTATAGTAAAGCTGCCCAGCTGAGGTCAGGGCAAGTCCGCGCGATGTACGCCGGACCAGCTGTGCTCCAAGTCGCTTTTCTAAGCTCGCTACCTGCTTGCTGACAGTTGATTGCGCAATACCGGTCTGCTGCGCCGCCTTTGAAAAGCTTCCAGCCTCAGCCACTCGGAGGAAGAGCTTCATGACATCCAGCTTGTCCATCGCAGTTTCCTAGTATGACGAACGCAGACCGGATGGTCGCATAGGGCGGACATGTGCGACATTCGGAAGTTCGCACTTCCGCGACAAGGCTATGTCCGCCTTCGCCCACCGTTTCCCTAATAGCGGACGGTCTGCTTTCCATCTGTGGACGCCCCTTTGGTTGCAAGCGGTATCTGTGGGGTTTGGCAAGTAGTCGGATGCTGCCATCTGTCCGGCCTGTGATGCGACCAGGTCGCTGGCCCGTATGGGAGTTCGCGGACCGGAACCACATCACCAACAGCGTGCTCATGGCACGGTGGAAAGCCCTGGTTCTTCCGGCCCCGTCTCGCCGACTGTTGTGCCATACCCTCCTTCGACCGACTGCGCCCTCCGACGCCTCTGGCCCGCCTCGGCTTATGCCGCGACTGCGACCGGAGCTCTGTAATCCTCTCGCTTCACCAGCAATGCCCACACGGTGCGCGCCATCTTGTTGGCGAGGGCGACCGTGACCAGCATGCGTGGTTTCCGGGCAAGCATGCCCTCGAGCCATGAGCCGGCGGGCGCACCGCGCTTGCTCGCCTGGAGCACGACCGCGCTGGCCCCGATGATGAGCAGCCGCCTCAGGGTTCGTTCGCCCATGCGCGAGATCGCGCCCAGCTTCTGCTTGCCGCCTGTCGACGCCTGCTTCGGCACCAAGCCAAGCCAGGCAGCGAAATCACGCCCCTTGGCGAAGGTCTCGGCCGCGGGCGCTATCGCGGCAATGGCCGTTGCCGTGATCGGTCCAACGCCCGGGATGGTCATCAACCGGCGTGCAACCTCGTCCTGGCGAGCGCGACGCGTGATCTCCTTGTCCAGCTCGGCGATCTGCTTGTCGAGATTGGCCAGCATGCCGATCATCATGGCAAACATCGGCCGCGCCGCCTCCGGCAGCGTTTGGCCGATCTCGCCGTCTTCGAGCAAATCTGCCAACATCGCGAGGTGAGCGGCACCCTTGGGTGCTACCCAGCCATATTCTGCCAGATGGCCACGGATAGCATTGGCGATCTGGGTTCGCTGCTTCACCGCCAGGTCGCGTGTGCGAAATACCAGCGCTGCCGCCTGCTGCTCCTCGCTCTTAACCGCCACGAACCGCATGCTCGGCCGCTGCGCCGCCTCGCAGATCGCCTCGGCATCCACCGCATCGTTCTTGTGGCGCTTCACGAACGGCTTCACGTACACTGGCGGGATTAGCCGAACCTCATGGCCCATCGCCCGCAACTCGCGCGCCCAGTGATGCGCACCGCCGCATGCCTCCAGCGCCACCACGCAACGCGGATGCCTGGCGAAGAAGTCGAGCAGCTTGCCACGGGTCAGCCGGCGGCTGAACACCGTCCCTCCGCGCTCATCGGCACCGTGCGCGTGGAAAACATGCTTCGCGATATCCAACCCGATCGTGGTAACCTCTGACACGGACGCCTCCCTCAGTGGTGTTCAACACCTCCACTATTGCACATCGATGCAGTCGGGGGGCGTCCACCCCATCACCAGTTTCGAACAATTGCAGACGGTCTGCGCTCACGAGCGCTGCCCAGCCTGACGGCGATGCTAAATTTGTTATGGACGCAGTCGCCTCACGTCTGATAATGTGACCTTTCGGCCGGTGGTGACGATGCGCGCCCGGCTTCTTGTGATCGAGATGCTCTCCGGGGCGTCTGCAGCAGGTTACCGGAGCGCGCTGTCACCTCCGTTTCTCCGCCACTCGCCGCTGCCAGTGCGAGTTAGGCTTTTCTATTTATCCGGCCGGAGCCGGATAGAGCAAAACTGGCAGTTGCTATGTCCCGCCCGCTTCACGTCAGCGCCTTGCGAAAAGGTACCTTGCTGTCTTCCTGCATCCCAGCGGCAACGAGTCGTCGGTCTGCCGCCTACATGTCGGGGATCGGTATCCGTCCAATCATCGAGACCATCGCGGCGGACGCGAACACGGATCTTGTCGAGAACGCAGCGCTGAAGATCATCGATAAGTGCATAACCGGAACGGCAAACCATCATGCGTTCGTCGATGACATCCGAACCCTCGCTCTGTCGGTCCAAAAGCAAGTCTCTATCGACACGCCAATTCACGATCGTTCTCCAGTGGCAATCGCTTCGCTAACGGAACAGCAGCTCGGCGCGCCGGCGCTACCTCGTCGAAATTACGCTCCGACCGAGCCGCCGGTCTCATGGATATCTAAATGGCTCGAAAGCAAAGCGACCGTCAAAATAGTTGATCGCTTCGAAGCAGATATCGGCCTGCGCCGTTCGTGGCTGGTCACAAACCTCCGCATCCTCGGCGATAGCGATCCGGCCGTCTGGCAGCTTGTCGTCAGCGGACAGTTTGCAAACGCCCTTCGCCAGAACGCCGAGGCGGACATCCTCAGCAGCACGGACATGCAACAGCTTGTAGGCCAGCAGGCATTGTTCTTCTACTATGTCGATATTGTCTTGAAGGGGCACCTGATCCGGCGGTGGAATACCTCGCCTCTGAGCACCGCGATGCCTGTAGATCGCGGCTGGGCCATGATGGCGAGCGTCATGGACAGTCACATCATCGCACCCGCCCAACAGATATCGACGGCTATGTCAGGATTATTCACGAGCATGGGCCAACAGCCCGGATCAACTACATCTCCGTTAAGCGAGATACCAAGCTGGCTGCGCGATCCCCGCCTAGTTGGAATGGCAGAGCGAATTCAATCGCGCTTGGTCGTTGGCCGCAATCGGCCATCATCCTTCGCAAGGCTCGCCGCATCACTCGTCGCAGAACTCAGCAGCGTGACCGCGCTCGATCGCAAGACGCTGTCGAAGCAAGGTCTCGGGCGCAGGGAGTTCGTCATGGAGCGCATCGGCGTCACCGGTTCGGAAAGCAGCGTCATTCTCGCCATGGCACTCCTCAATGCGAAGGCCCGTATCGACGTCTGCATCGATGCCGCGCTGTCGCATGAGCCGGTGATGGGACGCTTCGAACTGGATTTTCACACGGCTGAAAATCGGAAAGCCTCGGATCTCAGGTCGGCTCGCTCGGTATCTGGCCGAGCACTAGTCAGAACATCGATGTTCCTGCGTCGTCATCTTAAAATGGATCGCCATCATGAAGAACGATCCTGCGGGTTTGAAGATACGAACGCCGGAAGAGCGATGGTCGATGCGGCCAAAAAGCAGTTCCAACGTCTTCGTCCTGACGACGCCATCGCGGTACTCGTGCACGACCCCGCCTTGTGGTTCGCATGACCGTGCACAACAAATTTCGCCTTACCCACGCGCGGACGCGCAGAGCCCGCCACGGTGTCGGGCATGGCGCGTCGATCGACCCATGCTGCTTCCAGCTCTCCCGCCCCGGCGGACGAGATGGACGCGTATGCGCTTGGCCAACTTGTTCGGCTGCTGGCCCGGCAGGCGGCAGCGGAGCATCATCGCGCGTGTTCGGAGCGCCCTGTCTCTGTTCGAAGCTCGGCCGCTCGCAAAGTGACGTGAAATGACCAGTACCCCTCGCCGTATCGCGCTGTATGGCCGCCATTCGACCGTCATGCAGACCGCGTCTTCGAGCGCCGATCAGGCGGCGTCGTGCATGAAGCTCGTCGATTATCTGGGCGGCACGGTTGTCGCGACCTATCTCGATCCCGAACAATCGGGCTATCGCCGCGACCGGCCAGGATTGATGAAGCTGTTGCGCGACATCGAAACCGGTGCGGTGGATCTCGTTGTCTGCGAAGCGCTCGACCGGCTGGCCCGCGATGCCGAGGACGTCGCGTTCCTCGGCAAGAAGCTGATGTATCATCGGGTGGCGCTCCACACGGTTTCGGAGGGCCATGTCGACGAGATCAAGTTTGCGGTCGCCGGCCTGTTGGGCGCGATCTTCCTGAAGCACCTCATCGACAAGACGGTACGAGGTATGGAAGCCGCGGTGCTCGCCGGGCGGTTCGCCGGCGGCCGCGCCTATGGCTACAAGCGCGTCATCACGCTCGATGCACGCGGCGAAGTTATTCGCGGTCTGCTCGAGATCGATGCGGCGCAGGCGGTCATCGTCGAGCGGATCTTTGCCAAGTTCGCGGCCGGTGCCTCGTCCATCCAGATCGCGACGCGGCTCAACGCCGACGGCATCCCCGGCCCCCGCGGCGGCCAGTGGAACGCGTCCACCATTCGCGGCGACCCGAAAAAGGCGACCGGCATCCTCAACAATCCGCTCTATGTCGGCCGCCTGGTCTGGGGACGCCGCCAATGGCGCCGCAATCCCGACAGCGACAAGCGTGAGCGCCGCTACCGGCTGCGTGATCGCGCGGAATGGGTCGAGGTGGCCGTTCCTGCGTTCCGCATCGTCGACGACGAGCAATGGGAGGCAGTGCAAACACAAATCGGCCGACGGCAGCTGCCGGACGCCACGGTCCCCGTGGCGCGTCAGAATCGCAGGAAGCACCTGTTGTCCGGACTCATCAAATGCAGCTGCTGCGGCTCGAGCTACACGATCAGCGGCAAGGATTATTACCGCTGCGCCGGCCAAAAGGAGCGCGGCACCTGCGCTAACACCGCCTCCGTCCGCAAGGCGCCGGTCGAAGCGGCTACCCTGGCTGTGCTCCAGCATCATCTCTTAACCGAGGACCATGCGCGCCTGTTCGCGGATGAGTTTGGACGCGAAAGTGCGCGCATCGCGGCCGCGACTGCTCATCGGGACGAAGCAGCCACGGACCGGCTCGCGGTCGTTGAGCGCGAGATCGACAATCTCGCCGCGAACATGCTGACAGCGGTGGCGAGCCCTACCCTGCTGAAGCTGCTGGCAGAGCGGGAAGCCGAGAAAGCTCGGTTGGAGGGGCAGTTGCGCGCACAGACGACGGCCAAGTCTTCAGCGACGATCCTGCCGCACCCCGCGCTGCTGCGGCTTTTTGAGGAGAAGGTTGCCGCGTTACGCGAGACGCTGAACGCGGAGACGGTACGCGGCGAAGCCGCAGAGATCCTATCGACGCTTATTGAGAGCGTGACGATCTATCCGGATGGCGAGCACGGCCCCGAGGCAGAAGTGGTAGCGAGGATGTCGAACCTTATCGCGTTTGCCACGAACGACAACACCGCCCCGACGGGCGGCGATCGTAGTTCTATGGTGGTGGTTGCGGGGACAGGATTTGAACCTGTGACCTTCAGGTTATGAGCCTGACGAGCTACCGGGCTGCTCCACCCCGCGACGGCACGGCGAGCGTGCGTTGGGTGTGTAGAAGACGTTGTGAATGGGTT
>Ga0265797_10006198_pt1 | contig 17018 bp, 19 predicted proteins | sample P2T30metagenome_FD_192433 | JGI IMG/M metagenome (GOLD analysis project Ga0265797, IMG submission 192433) | Plant litter microbial communities from East Loma Ridge, Irvine, California - P2 T30 | ecosystem: Environmental > Terrestrial > Plant litter > Unclassified | place: USA: California...
ACCCTTAAATAATATCTTTTTGTAATTAACCAGTAAAAATGTTAAGTATATCTAAACAATCAGCAGGAAACCCATTTTTATTAAAAAAGGGGATCCTCAGAGACTACACGAAAGAAACATTAAACTACTGGTTTAATGTTATGATATAGTCCACAGTTACTGTGTAATTTAACTTTCTTCCCTCGATGTTGGGGGTCTACATAAGCAATTATGTGGTACAATGGGTAATAATATACCTTAATTTTGGCTATGTGCTGGAAAATTCTTATGGTTTACATACTTATGAAGTGAAAATGGTAAACATTGAATAATTAGCAGGGAAGTTTTATTCCCCCCCGCAAGCTTGCGGGGGATAAATAACCCCTCAACGATCACACGCCGAATATCCTTAACTAATTATAAATAATTTAGTACTTTATGCTAAGGATAATGATATGATCTATATTATATTCATAGTGACTAATAAGTACTGATCTTTTATCTAGACAAGGTTTACCTAAAAAAATTTTACCTTGCAGATATAGCTTGAGTCCTAAGGAAAAAATTTTTGGATCATTTAAACGCCATTATTCTACGAATTCTAGTAATTTATATGGAATAGACAATAAATCTATAATATTTGATTCTCTTGAACTTAATTCCATGGAACTATCTTATCCTTTGAGCCAGTAATTACAGATGATTTTGAAAAATACACAGAAAAACCTATCCCCTGCGGGGATGCCCCAGGCACCCCTGAGGGGATCCCTTTTGGGATAGGAGATAATCAATTGAGAAAACATATTGCAGTATATAATCTAGATAATGAGATAGTTACAGAATTTAAATCAGGTAGAGAGATGGCTAAATATTTTCAAATGGATGGTAAAGTAGGTAGAGCTGCTATAGCCAAAGGTGAATACCTTTGCACAGATCTCTTTGTTGTTTGTTTCTTAAATTATTAAATTTATTTTTAAGAGAACTAAAGAATGAGATTTATTGCTTAGGTCTTAGTATATATATATTTTTTTAGGGACACAATGTTTAGGTAAATTATTTATGCTTATTAGGTTCATTGTTTATAAATGCACGTAATATTTAACAAAAGTTGGATATTAATGAAATATTATAAAATCTTTATTAAATCTTTAACTGGAATTAATAGATCTTCAGTTAAAGATTCTAAACTGTTATGTAATCAAGTTAGTCTTTACTCAAGCTTTGTTAATTTAAATAGTAGTCATAATAATTTGGACCCTAATTTCATCACAGGATTTGCGGATGCAGAAGGATCCTTTATGATTTCTATACTATCATCCAAAGAAAGACGTATTGGATGAAGTGTAGGAGCTAGATTTGAAATTACTTTACATGCGAGAGATGAGGAATTATTAGATCAAATACATGCGTATTTTAAAGGTGCAGGTTTAGTTACTAGATATGGTGTAGATAAAGTAACATATAGAGTTAATAATCTAAACGAAATCACTTATATTTTAATTCCTCATTTTCAACAATATGCTTTAAACACAAATAAAAAGGCAGACTTTGAATTATTCTCAAGAGCTGTAGAACTTATGAGGAATAAAGAGCATTTGACTCAGGAAGGTTTAGAAAAATTAGTAGCTATAAAAGCTTCGATGAATTTAGGTTTATCTGATAGCTTAAAAGTTGCTTTCCCTCTATGTAAACCTGTTTCTAGACCTCTTTATGCTCTGCATCCATTGTGCCCTCAATGAGTCGCTGGTTTTACCTTATTTTTTTTTTCTTTTGCCTAAATCCACTACTAAACACTGCAAAAGAAAAAAAAAATTCCCCTTTTCTTCTTTTTTTTTATATGATATTATATATTGAAAAAAAATGAAAAAAGAAGACTGGGGCTGTAATTTTTTTTTGGCATTTTTTCTTGAAGAAAAAATGCCAAAAAAAAAATAACGGAGGTGAAGGTTATTTTGGTATTAAATTGTTATCTAGTAATTCTATTAAAACTGGAAAACAAGTAAGATTAATATTCCAATTAACTCAACATACTCGTGATGAATTTTTAATGAAAAGTTTTATTAAGTATTTCGAATGTGGAAACTATTATTCTTCTCAAAAAGCAGGATATGGTGATTTTATAGTTATTAAACTTTCTGACCACATAAATAAAATTATTCCTTTCTTTTTAAAAAATAAAATCTTAGGTGAAAAATCGAAAGATTTCAATGATTGATGTAAAGGAGTTGAGATATTAAAAGCTAAAGAACATTTAACAGAACAAGGACTAGCTAAAATAACCGAACTAAGAAATTCCATGAACAAAAAGAGATATTAACTTGATAAAAATTTTTTTCAGGACTTTTAACAGTAAAAGAAGTTTCCAGCAGAAAAACGATTTACGTATTTGATAGTAGTACACATAAATTAATAGATAAAATTAATGGTGTGTCAAAAGCATTAAAATATGCTAATATTAATTATTATACATTAAAAAGTTTAATTGAAAATGGAAATTCTTCTAATGGTAAAATATACAGCTATAAAGATAAATTATAAAATTTTCAGTACGTACGCATTTATTTAAAAGAGATAATGCAACATTTCTTAGGTCTACAAGGGATTGAGTTAGTTCCCCCTTATAAAATAATAAATATAAGGTGCATAAGAGGATGAATTTCAAGAAAGACTGTAAAGTTAACTTGAAGCGAAGCTTATTTTTAAAGTATATTAATATATATAATGAATAATAAGAACGTTCAACGACTAAAAGGAAAGTATTTATGATAACAACTTTCCATGAGTATCCTCCGTCAAATAAACTTTAAATATAATGATATAGTAAAGTAAGACGAAGACATAGTCTGAACCCATATGTGAATATGGGAGTTAAAAGGTAAACCCTTTAACGTAACATAATTGGCCACGTAGAATTAGTGATTATCCTGATGCTTTTACAGGTTGAAACTTTATTAGTAGTATTGGTTCTATTATATCTGTAGCTGCAACTGCACTTTTCTTACATATTGTATACTTACAACTTGTTAAAGGTAAAGCTATATTCGGATATCCTTGAGCCGTTCCTCAACTATTTAGTGATTATTTACGTATACTTAAAGATAGAACTGCTCCAGGATTAGAGTGAGCATTACATAACCCACCTAAACCTCACGCATTTACTAGTTTACCATTACAAAGTATGGATCCACTGGGTATGGCAGCAGATGCTGATAGTGTAGCGACTGCTGCTAGTTGTGTACATGCTGTGAGAGATTATATTACAATAACAGCAACAGAACTAGCGAAAAACCAGTTTCCTTTATGTGATATGAATCCAAAGAACGGTGTACTACATAGTGTAACAACTGCAAGTAATACATTTGCTAATTGTAGAAACTGTCATATGATAATCTGCGCAAACTGTGATATGACTAAACAAGCGTTTATGTTATTTGTAACAAGTTCTAGTATTTTTAGTATAGTATTTAATATTTTTACAACAGTATCTAATATTAAAAAATATTTTTTATCAGTATTTGTTAAATACAGAAGTGTAACACCTTATATTTTTATAGGGCTATGTTCTTTATTTATTTCTTCATTCATTCTATTTTTCTCTTTCGATTTTAGTGTAATTAGCTGTGATGCACCTAGAGCTTGAGGACTTTACTTCCAAGATAGTGCTAGCCCACAAATGGAGGCGCTAGTAGAATTACATGAATTTTTGTGTATAAGAATCAAACTCCGGGGACGTCCTAAAGCTCTAACTACCAAGGATATAAAGTCAATTTTTATCTGGCTTAACGAATAACTAAGGTAAGGTAACAAGGTTAGAGATAGAAGTTAGAACAACTTAAAATGGACAATCGCGGATCTAAATCAGTAAAATAATTTTTTATTTTATTGTAAAAGAGCAACGAGTAGATGATTCTTCAGTTTTTTAACTGTAAGGTGTACTCTGGCCCTTTGAGAAATCAAAGGATCTAAATAAATATTTATATAGCATAAAAAAACACTAGCAGGCTCTATTTAAACCCTTCCAGGGTGCTGACCACTTCTCACTTATACTAAGAAGTTTACGGTAAGCCATACGAAATATGAAGTCTACCTCAAGAGCTTTATGTAATAGCCGGGGACTTTTGCGTAGCACCGTGACCTGGCTAGGTCAGAGCTTGCTTAAATTTATACCGTAAAAACGCGGAGATGAGTAATAGTTTATTATTAATCTCGATTTAATAATATAAAAATTAGGAAGTAAAGACTTACGAGTTTAAAATACTTTCTAGGTAAGCTTTTTGCTCGAGCCGGACTTATTTAAGATTCGTACGGTATACGGCGAAAATGTTTATATCTTATATTATTGAATAAATATACGGAAAATTTCTTGTGGTTAAACCTTGCGTGACGTAAGGATCCTAAATTTGGATCGAATACGCATTCAGCTGAATTTAACCTAAATTCTGCTTTTCCTGCTAATTTAAATAAGTTACACCCTGCTTATGTGACAGGGTTTTGTGACGGTGAAGCATGTTTTCATTTAGCCATAGGTGTTAACTCTAGATATAAATTAGGTTATTATGTTAATCCTGGATTTACTATGGCTTTACACAAAAAGGATGAAAAATTCTTATTATTACTTAAAGAGTTTTTTGGTGGTGTAGGGGTTGTAAAATCTAGTAGTCGGCCTAATATAGTAGAGTATAGAATTTTAGCTATTAAGGATTTAGATGTTATTCTAAACCATTTTGACCTTTACCCTTTAATCACAAAAAAGGAGATTACTTACTGTTCAAGGAAGCCTTGGAATGTATCAAAAATAAACAACATTTAACTGTTGAAGGGTTTAATAAAATTCTGGCTATAAGGGCTTCTATTAATAAAGGGTTGCCCGCAAACCTACAGGAAAAATTTCCTTATATTAAGGGGAAAGAAATACCTGTGGTGGTAGCACCTGAGAGTTTGAACCCTTACTGGGTAGCTGGTTTTATGGACGCTGAAGGTTGTTTCTTTGTAAAGTCTCTTTACAATAAGAATAATGAGCTTAGATTTGTGCTAGGTTGCCAAATTACACAGCACAGTCGGGATTCTTTAGTTATGCACAAAATTGGTTCTTTCTTTAACTGCGGTAGAGTTGAAGTATCTAGAATGATTTACGATAATTATGTTGTAACTAAGTTACCAGATATAAATAAAATTATCATCCCTTTCTTTACAAATTTCCCAATACTGGGTTCTAAGCGTAAAGAATTTGAATGTTGGGTGGATGTCGCCAAACTAATGACTTCAAAAGCTCATCTTACTAAGGAGGGATCTGAGAAGATATTAAAAATAAAACTTCAAATGAATACCTTTAGGAAGGAAGATGATAATAATTAGAGACATTTTGTAGTATTAGCAATAGTAAATCTAGGATTCATTAATTTATATAGCTACGAGTATATAATAAATTGATGAGAAAATAGCCATTAAATAACCTAATCCCAAGACAAATATAAAGAGTAACTACTCAAATTAGTAGGATTATTTATTGGTATATTAAATATAATAAGTTAAAAATATAAATGTTCTCTCTGCTGCCTACCGTAAACTAAGTTTTAGTGGAGGAATTTATAAGGGGGCATAAGCTCCCGCGGCAGGGTTTATAGACTTATTATATTTTAATGAAACAGCGGATAATATTATGTATTACTTAGTTGCTATTTTATTTGCTGTAGGTTGAATACAAGGAGCTATTATTAGAAATTTTGATCGTTCTAGATCACCTATAAGTAATAAATATCTTAATCACGGTACATTAATCGAATTAATCTGGACTATTACACCTATCTATTAAAGCTTTTAGTTGGGTAAAACTGCCAAATTCCGGGGAAGTCTTAGTAATTTCTTATACCAAGCTTTAGTCGAAACGCTAAAGTGGCTGAACTAATTACTCAGGTATGGTAATAAGTAAGAAAGATTTCATTTTTGAAATGGAGATAATCGCGGATCTAAATCAATTAGGTAATTATTTACTACGATTGTAAAAGAGCAACGAGTAGATGGTAGTTGATGCGTTAATCATTTAATGCATTTAAGGTGTACTCTATGGAATATATATGATTTCAGAATAGAAATATATTGAAAAAAAATACTTTTAATTCTGTTTGGTCCCCCACCTTCGGTAAGGGACCTGTTTGGCCCCCACCCCCCTCTCTCTTATTTTTTAATCTACGAATTACGGATTTGACTAGTCAAATCGTAGATTCCGTAATTAAAAAAAAAAGGGAGAGAGAGAGAGAGGGGGGGGGACCTAAAACAAAAATTAGATCTTACTCTAGTTTAACTAAGTCTAACACTTTAACAAATAAAGTGACTAATTATAAATCTAATCTTCATCCTTTATTTGTAACAGGACTTGTAGACGCTGAAGGTTCATTTACTGTTAGTGTATTAAAAAGTTCTTTAACTAAAACTGGTTGAGGTGTTAATGCTAGATTTAAAATTACTACACATATAACAGATTTAGATCTTATGTTAAATCTTAAAAAATTTTTTGGAGAAGATATAGGAAAATTGGTGATTTTTAAAGATACTTGTACTTACCGTGTAGATAAATTAAAGGATATTTTGGATGTTGTTATAACCCATTTTGATAAATATCCACTTGTTACACAAAAGTTCCCCTTGTCTTCTTTTTTTTATATGATATTATATATTGAAACAAAAATGGAAAAAGAAGACTGGGGCTGTAATTTTTTTTTTTCTTTTGCTCGTGTTTAGTTGCAAGTTTTAGCAAAAGAAAAAAAAATAACTGAGGAGATTATAAGTTATTTAAAGAAATAGTTAATTTAATGATAAATAAAGAACATTTAACATTAGATGGCTTAAAAAAAGTTTTATCCTTAAAAGCTTCATTAAATTTAGGTCCCCCCCCCCTTTTTGGTTTGGGGGGCCAAACAGGTTTATCTGAAGAATTATAAGTTAAATTTTCAAATATAGAAGCTGTAAAAAGACCTTTAATATTGGATAAAGATGTTCCTTCACCTTTTTGAGTGGCTTTACTACGGGTGATGGAAGTTTTTATTTAATAATTAGGGCAAAGAAATTAAATGAAATACCTCGAATAGATATAGGGTTTTCAATAGCTCAACATTCGAGAGATATGCTTTTATTACAAAAATTTGTAACTTTTTTTAACTGTGGTAGAATAAAAAAAGATTCTAGACATGATGTACATTATTTTGTAGTTACTAATGTTAAGGATATTACAAATAAGATTATACCTTTTTTTAAAAAGTATTATACTAAAGGTGTTAAATCTTTAAATTTCGCAGATTGATGTGAGGGAGCTGAAATAATTAGATCTAAGGCTCATCTTTCTGATGAAGGGGTAGAACAAATTCGTAATATTCAAAGTAGAATGAATAGTAAAAGATCTGAATTTAATGGTTAAAATATTTTGGGTACTTATACATATTTTTTTATTATAGTGCATACATTATAACTTAACATGAATTAAAGAGATTTATGTTCATTATGTAACTTTTAACAACATTGTGGTAGAATCTATAATTGTATAGTTATGTTGTTCTTAATTAGCTATAATAATATAGCTAGTTTGTTGTAAAAGTTAAATTATTATAATTTAATTTTATTTAATTTATTAGCTATTCTGTATTATAATATTTCCATGGCTTTAATCTTAGTATTAATTGCTTTCCCTTCTTTCAAATTACTATATTTAATGGATGAAGTTACTGATCCTTCATTATCTGTATTAGCAGAGGGTCTTTTTTTAGGTGGCCCTAAATCGCATATATTAAATAAAACAGAAGACACCTGTGTGTTAACTATAGCAGGCCAAAAAAATTATATTATTAAGAAAATACCATCTAACCGTATGTTCCATACTAGAGTAAAAGCTGCATCTAGAATAGGTCCACATAACTTAGATGTTATTTCAGTTATAGTTGGTTCATTATTAGGTGATTGTTATGCGAATAAAAGATCAGTAGAAGGTACAAGACTTTGTTATAGACAAAGTACTGTACATAAAGATTATTTATTTTGATTATATAACTTTTTCTTCACTAGAGGTTATTGTTCTAATTTAGAGCCTAGAATATATAAAAGAGTATTAAAAAATAAAGGTAGTGATGATAAAACTTATTATGGTCATGAATTTAATACCTTTACTTTTAGAAGTTTTAATTGAGTACATAAAATGTTTTACTCCAAGGGGAAAAAAGTGTTAAAATTAGAACATAAGTATTATACTCCGTTAGCTTTAGCTATATGAAGTATGGGCAGTGGAAATTATATAAATGGTAAACTTGAGTTATTTACTCAATTTAGTAAGGAAAAAGATATATTAAATTTAATTAATATATTACAAGATTGTTTTGGACTTTCCTGTAATATGGCTTTAAAAAATAAAAAATCATATGTAGTAATAATATCTGGACAATCTTTAAAACTTTTTCAATCTATTGTCTTACCATATATAATACCTAGCACCATGCATAAAATTGGTTTATGTACTAATCCTTATCGAAATACAACTTTGTTGAGTAATAATAAAGGTAAAGTTCTTGTTGTAACTAATGTCGTTACAAACGACACAGTAAGTTATAATTCGGTCAGTGATGCAGCTAGAGCTTTAAATCTAAACAGATTTACAATAAGTAGACGTATAAAAGATAAAAAGATTTTAAATGGTTTATATAAATTTTCTTATGTATAGTTTCAATTAATCTATACCACTAGATGACGGAGGTTGAGCTAAACCTGGTGTAAGATTAGCTGTAAATAGTTTCAAATTAAAAGAAGTAGAATTTCTAGTTGAAGTTCTTCAAAGTAAATTTGGTTTAAATTGTACTATTCAAACACTAAAACCTTCGGGTAATCATAATATTTATATTAAAGGAAGCTCAGTTCCTAAGTTAAGGGAGCTAGTTTTACCTCATTTACATACATCTATGTACTATAAATTAGGATTATAAAAACAATATACTTTTTGTCGTTAATCTTTTATAGTATGATTAAGGAGAAGAAGCTTTTCTAACTCCCCTGCACATATATGCGATAGTCGTGAGATAAACGGTAAAGCCGTTTATCTCTAAGTTTCCGACGGGATTCTTATAGAAAATATTTAATCTTTTCTATGGCGACACGAGTGAAAACAGTTAAAATATTATTATCATAGTAAGTATCACACCGGTCGGTGGCAGATAATAATAAAAAACTGTCAGTAAATAGTTTATTTTTTATTTATTGCAACAGACTGGGTCACTTGTGGGTGTCAGTATATCTGATGCTTAATGTACAGTCGAAAACCAACTTATGCATAGTTTAATTATTTGAATGGTTATTAATATACCTTAATGATATTAGGTCATACTTAGCCTATTCTATGCACACATATATAAATACCTTTCATGTAGTTAAAACTAGTATTTTTAGTATTTCTTTTCAAGTAATACGCTGCATAATTTAATTCGTATACTTAAAGTACGAATTATGTTTGGTTTGCACCAATGATATTGAAGTTACGAATATACAGATTTTTTAATCAGTAATGGAGATTTTATTGAGTTTGATTCTTACTTAATACCTGAATTTGAGTTAGAAGATGGAGCGTTAAGAGTGTCAGAAGTAGATATCATAGACTTTAGTAGTAGCCGCTCTACTCTGCCATCTTTCAAAGACTTAGATAATTCATTATCGGCTTCTGAACTTCCCAGGTATACATTTTCTAGAGATGAAGATCTTTTTGAAAGATTAACTAAACAAAAAAACTCTTTTAGCAAGGATGCTAGTAGTGCTCGAAGTTATATTAGTAGAGAATGAGAGGTTGACAAAATTTTAGATAATGGTCATAAAGCAAGAGTTCTAGAACTTGCACAAAGTTCTGGTCAGATGAATACAAATGGGTACCATATTAATCAAATTATGCGTGGCCAATATAAAGGGGAAGTAAGGGTTTGTTATTATAATACTACTGCTAATGCGAAAGAAGTGTTAAATATAATAAATCCCTCTAATATAAATCCCTCTAATATAAATCCCTCTAATATAAATCCCTCTAATATAAATCCCTCTAATCATTAAATAATAAGTTTGGTTTGCACCAATGATATTGAAGCTACGAATACCCTGATTTCTTAAACAGTGATGGAGATTTTATTGAGTTTGATTCTTACTTAGTACCTGAATCTGATTTAGAAGATGGAGCGTTAAGAATGTTAGAAGTAGATAACAGAGTGAAAAGGCCTTAAGCAAGTCTTACTGACTCTCAAGTAGCCAAACTCCGGGTAAATCCTAAGAGCTCAGAATACTAACCTTTTATCCTAAAAGGATAAAAGGGGCCAAACTAATTACTTGGGTATAGTAACAAGTTCTGAGATTTAACGAAAGTTTGAATGGAAGTTCGCGGATCTAAATCACCTCTTTTTCGGTATAGGTCCCCCCCAAAAAAAAAGGGGGGGGGGACCAAACAGTTGGTTGCTTAATATGGCGGCTTTACCGTAGTATAGCTTCCTTATGATTAATGTGTAAAAGAGCAACGAGTAGACGGCTACTCGCCATATATTAGGTTAAACCTCGATTACCTCAGAAAGTGAGGGTAGATATATGGTGTAAGGTGTACTCTAATAGCCAATTACTTTTTATCTCTTGTGGTTTATAAGATAATACTTATTTGTGGGAGGTTTTTTCCCCCAGGGTAAAGATTCGCCCTAGAGATAAACTGAATAAAATCGGAAACGAGGCGTTATATTCTCAGCTTATTCCTAAGGGTTAAAATATTCATTCAAATATTAAATATACTCTCCTACGTATCCCCTACGGGGATTAGGAAAAAGAGAACCAAGACGTGTTATCCTTCCTGAAATTACACACACTAGATTTATTCTTACTGCTGCAGATGAACTGAGTACCTTTAGCAAGTATCTCTTAACGTCTATACACTATCAAATTCCGGGGACACCCTAAAGACCTTTTAACTAAACGTTTATCTCAAAAGGTTAAACGCGGCTATGTTAATGACCATAGGTATAGTAACATCAAAAGGTATATACGAAAGTTAAATGGGTTATCGCGGATCTAAATCACCTAGTTACCTTATTTGGTTACCCTACAATCTTGTAACTCACGCTACAGCAGCAAAGAAAGATTGTTAGGCTACAGCATCATTATGATGTAGTAGGTTGTAAAAGAGCAACGAGTAGATGGTAGTGGTCTATAATAGTAAAAAGAGGGTTACACTCAACTATTCTAGACTAAGGTGTACTCTAGTCGACCTGATAAAAGGTCGTTGGGTTTATAGCTATACCTAAAATCTAAATATTTTAACTATTTCTTTGTCAATATGACGGGGCAAATGCTTATATTACTTGGCAGTGGTACATTTGGGTACAGTTTTAGCCAAAGAAAAAAAAATAACTGGAGGAATTAAGCTCAGACTATTACTTTTTGTTTTTGGAACAGTATCACCTATTTCCCTTGCGCCTGCAACCCCCAACTACGAAGTCGTTGGAGGGTAACTTTTTGTTTTTTTTTCTTTTGCCTAAATCCACTACAAACCTTGAGCAAAAGAAAAAAAAACAACCAAAAGTAAGGGAAATCCCCTTAGGGATTTCCTAAGGGAAATCCCCGCAGGGGATTAGATAGTAATTTTAACTTAAATACTCAAAGAGTTGTTAATTTTAGAGTTAATCAAGGAAATACTGTTTATTTATATGATATTGAAGGTAAGATTTTATATTATACTGCAAATTCTTTAAATGGATTGAAAGCTGATTTAGGTGTACATCATGCTACTGTTACAAAATGTATAAAAACCGGATCACTTTATCTAAAAAAAACCCTGTTTTTTTTTATTTTTTTTTTGTTAAAAAATAGATTATTTTATAATTACAGATCAACTAAAACCAGCTGCAAAAAAAGCTGGTTTATCTTTAGAAGAGTTATCTAAGCTTATTTCGGATAAAAGATCTTTATTTCTAAAAAAAGATTTTTCTTACTCTTTTTTTTTTTCTTTTGCTTGTGTTTAGTTGCAAGTTTTAGCAAAAGAAAAAAAAGAGAGAAAAACAGTAAATTAATATATATTAAACAAGATCTTACAGGAGTAATATACAATTTTTCTAGCATAACATCATTAGTTAAATACTTTGATAGCATAAATATTAAGGCTAACCGTAATAAGATAGCTAGTTGTTTAAATACCAACGAGTCTTATTTAGGTTACACTTACTATACTGGTACAAGGTAAACATTACCAAACTATAAATATTTGGCGATTACCAGCCCATAACTAAGAGAGTGCCAACAAAGTAATATAAGAATAAAATATTTAGATCATGGAAAGTAAACTCTCGGTTATCCACTCCTTTGCTATACCTGCATTAGGAGTTAAATGTGACGCATAAAAAAATAATGTTTGTAGGCTATTCATTATATGTGCAAAAGAGCCAAACTCCGGAAAAGCCCTAAAGCTTTAGTAACCAAGGTAATTAAGGAAACTTTATCGCTGGCCTGATTAATGACTCAGGGTAAGGTAAGATCACTAAAGATGATGGTAACTGAAATGGGTGATCGCGGATCTAAATCAGATAAGGCAGGCTTGCTTGCTTATCTGTAAAAGAGCAACGAGTAGACGGTTCTTCAATCAAGTTTATAGTTCCATCTATTTTCTTTTGGATTGTAAGGTGTACTCTAGTCGCCGGGAAACCGGTTCTAGGTTAAAATAAACTAAATAGCATTTACTATTTATAAAATAACCCTAGATTAAAGTTACTACAACGGCCTGACCTTACTAGGTTTAAGTTGTTATACGGATTTCAAACAATAAATAATAGCATTATATTATTAACATTGTTTTTATTATTTTCGGCTTTTATTTTTTTAGTAATTTCATCTAAATTACTAAAAAAATTACCCCAATCTCCCAGACGATGTCTGGAAGACGCCGGGGCTAAACTATATTTATTGTTATTTAATTTGTTCCAACAAGTGTCTTCATGAAGACTCTATCCTAGTAAAATAAAATACCATACCAAAAACTTAGAATTTACAAATAGAACTAATTTAATAGTTTTTAATAAGCGTCCAGATGTTAATTTATTCAATAATAAATGTTCGGGTAAATTAAATTGTTTATCTAGATTTAAATCAGGATTAACTCCATCTAATAAAGATTATCGTCCTAATGCTATAGCTTTAGAACATATAAAAAATGGTAATCCTATAACTAGTCAAGTTATGAATAGTGTGCTGCTTAATCAAAAGGTCTCTATAACTCAACAAGAGTTAGACGAGCTTTTATCTCTTCCTAAGGTTAATTTTGACTTACCTCTTTCAGATAATACATACCCTGCTTTATTGGGATTAATAGGAAAACCAGGTTCTAAGCGTAGTAAAGCAGGAATATATGTTTTTTCTCACAAGTATTCAGATAAAAATTATGTAGGATCAAGTAACGATTTAGCAAGAAGATTCAAGCAATACTTTGAAAAGAATGCACTATTTTCTAACAAAGACACAGGAATGTTGTTACCTATGATAGAAAAGGAAAATTTAAAAGCGTTTACTTTAGAAGTAACAGTTATACCTTCTTCTTTTTCTAATTATGCTCATTGTTTCTTAGAACAATATTTATTATTAGATAAAAGATTTAATCTTAATACTCACAAGATAGTAAATTTCAGAGTTAACCAAGGATTTAAAATTTATTTATACGATAAGGATTGCAAAACTTTATATTATTCTAGTAATTCATTAAATGCTTTTTGTGCTGACCTAGGTATACATCACTCTTCCTATAAAAAACAAGTAGGTAATAATGAACCTTTTTTAGGCTATTTCATTATATCTAATAGCCTAATTCCAGAGGCAGTACCTACAGATTTAACGGATATCCAGGTTCGTGAATTTATAAAAAAACAAAGAAAGGATAGTTTAAATAAATTACACAAATCTTATGGTAGTGTAGTAGAGGTTTTTGACATAGATACAAACACTATTACAACAATGGATTCAGTAGCAAAAGCAGCATCTAAATTTGGTGTTAGCAGAACTACAATTAGAAGTTATATATATAGCGAAAAACCTTACAAAAGTCGTTACAAATTTAAGTTATAACCTCATAGAGTGATGATGGTAATTATAGGTCAAAGTTGTAGATCGACCCAGGAAGATTAAATCAATTCTCTGTTTTAATTAACAGATTAGGTACATTCTATGGTCTTATATAACATTGGCCATAACTGTAGTGAACCTATGGTTAAAAATCATCAAATTGACGGGAAACCCCTAAAGGAATCTTAACCAAACAAGAGTAGTAATACATTTTGTGGCACAGGTAATGACTCGTGGTAAGGTAAAATAAAGATTTATTATTCAATGGGCAATCCGCAGCCAAGTACCAAGTATAAATTATTTGGTATGCAGTTCATCGACTAAACGGTGGTTGGTGTTATTAGTAATAATAACGCTTAAGATATAGTCAGCCCCCGCCTGAAAAGGTGCAGAAAAATATAAGTATTCTTTATATTTTTTGTTAAATAGATATATTCATTTGTTGATTATATTTAGGGATTTCTACGATAGTTTGCTAAACTGTTTTAATGTAAAAATAAATATTTATACAAAAAATAAAGCACTTGTCCTTATTGTAGTGTTTGCATTATACAATAAGTAGAAGTGTTTTTAATAAGCACTACTTATTGGATAAACGTATTGGTTCAATAACTGTTATATCTCTAACTAGAAATTATAGTGCAACTAGATCTTTTAATTCAATAAGACCTTTGGCAAATCGTCCAGAGTCTTTAGCGTTAGATCATATCCACAGTGAAAAACCTACTAATTCATACATTATAAATAAAATATTATTAAATCAAAATTTATCCGTTACTGACTCTAAATTAGAAGAGTTATTAAAAATTAAAGGTGTTGAATGGGATCTTCCTATATCTACACCGGAAAATAAACAACTTTTAGCTGAATTAACAGGTAAATCTAAATATAAAGGTTTCTCTCCGTTATTTTTTTTTCTTTTGCTTAAATCCACTACTAAAAAGCTGCAAAAGAAAAAAAAGTAAAAGAGCGCTCTGGCGGCGCTCTGGCGGCGCTCTGGCGGCGCTCTTTTACTTTTTTTTTCATTTTTTTCTTAAAGAAAAAATGCCAAAAAAAAGTTACCCTCCAACGACTTCGTAGTTGGGGGTTGCAGGCGCAAGGGGGGGGTGTATATATCTTTATACATAAAAATACGGGCCATAAATACGTAGGTTCATCTAATTTATTAAGACGTAGAATGGATTACTATTTTAAAGGTGATTTCCCTTTAAGTGGTAAATTTTTACCTTTACTTCACAAAGAAGGGCTAAGAGCTTTTAAATTAATAATATTTAAATTAGATAGTACTATATTTAGTTATAAAGACTCTTTAATCTTAGAACAGTATTATTTATTAAATAAAGAATTTAACTTGAATACATTAAGAGAATTAGGTTTAACGATTAAAAGAGCCACTCTTACTAAATATATAAAAAATGAAAAAGTGTTTCATAATTTCTTATGTAAATATTCAGATAATATTTTACCGGTAATTTTTCAGAAGTAGGATGAATCATTGATGAATATAAAAAATTAAAAGTAGATGCAGACTTAGATACCTTAAAAGTGAATAGAAAAAATAAACCTGTATTAGTAAAAGGAGAAAATTTGGATAAAGAATTTGAAAGTATTACGGATACAATTAAATACTTTGGTACTTTAAATATCAAATTAGATAGAAAAGCTCTATATCTTCGTTTAAAAGACGGTAAAAAATATAAAGACTATTCTTTTTCTCATAAATAACTAAATAATAGTTAAAAAATATCATACTTTCTTTGACTGGTATAGTAATAAGTATTATTAAATTACATTAAATAAACGTAGAAATAACCCGCAATGTTCAGAAATTTGTGGTATCTTACACAGTTCTATGCCTATTGTTGTAGAATCTGTATCCTTAGAGAAATTCTTATCTTGATTACAAGAACAATAGTAGGATAAAACCTTGCTAATAACTCTAGATAGATTTTTCTAAAATAATTGTTTTGTACAATTAACTTGTTATGAAAGGTAACGCTGTTACATAATAGTATAACAAATCCTTGAATAGAAATACTTTTTATTTACTGAAAAATTGCAATTACATTTACTTTTTTCATCTTTTTGTTCTTTTTATTCATGAATGAATAAAAAAACTATTACAATATATGAAAAAAAGTTAGTAAAGAGCAAATAAGGGAGAAGATTAATCTATGATTCAACTATGATTATTAAAGCCCAATTACTACAATACAGCTTAGAAGTATTATCTTCCAAATTACTTACGCGAGAGAACTCCTTTTGCCTGACTTTCCTTTGTGGTTGGTGGAGTTTGGATTGAGCTTGAGGAACAATTAGAATTACTTAATCCTATAACATCCCTACTTTAAAAGACATAGTTGATTTATGTATAAGAGAAGGTCTAGGGTTTCCTCCTTCTAGCCGGATACATAAGAATAAGACTAATGTCACCTAATCAGCGGAAATAATTAAACTGAAAGGGCCTGTAATGGGTAGATGGAGGCTGTAGGGGGCGTAGACCAGTTATTCAAGACCCAGTAGACCCACGCAGAGGTACAGTGTGTACGGGTTGTTACAGTAAAGTATTTTGTTCAGATAATCGCTGTATTTGTAGGAATACTAACTAAAATAAAACGTAGTATTACGATTTTTTTACTAAAATCATTGTTATTTTACAATAAACTTGTTATGAAAGGTAAACAGACGTTTACAAGATAGTATAACAAATCCCAGTGTAAATATAATTTTATTTAAGCTGGAAAATTGCAGTTACGTCTTTGTAATAAGCAATGGGGGGGAGACGAATGTATAGCTAAACTATCATGGGTAAAGCCCCCAAAAATAAAAAAGAAATTAGCTCCATTTGGTTAGAGCATACCATCTGTTTTATACACAGAAAGTTAAGTTTTCAAATCACTTACTTTTTTTTACTATTTGCAAACTATATGTGGATATAAGGGCAA
>Ga0265797_10006201_pt1 | contig 17014 bp, 10 predicted proteins | sample P2T30metagenome_FD_192433 | JGI IMG/M metagenome (GOLD analysis project Ga0265797, IMG submission 192433) | Plant litter microbial communities from East Loma Ridge, Irvine, California - P2 T30 | ecosystem: Environmental > Terrestrial > Plant litter > Unclassified | place: USA: California...
AAGCGAGGAGAAGAGAGCTCTTGAGAAATGAGCGTCGTTGAATCATTGAAGGATGTCCTTACGCTGGTTCACTGAACCGTCAATGATACGCCGTTTGCCTAAATCGTGCAGATAAAATGTCTGAAATTGCGGCGAATAAGCTACGATGTCAACTGTTCAACGTCTTTTAGGAGAGGTAGTCATGCCGAGTATTGTCAAGAAGCTCTTGAGCAAAGAACTAGTGTTGGCCGCTACCCTGGCCACGGTCGGCATGACTGCCATCGCCCAGGAAGTGACGCCGGTCGATAAGCCGCCTTTGGCCAAGGGTTGGCGCCTCGAAACGGTCGCCACCGGCGCCCCGCAACCATGGGGCATGGCCTGGCTGCCGGATGGCCGCATGCTGGTCACCGGCAAGCAGGGGACCTTGCACCTGCTGAACGGCAAGAGCTTCCAGCAAATACCTCTCGACGGCTTGCCGAACCTGTACGCCAGCGGCCAGGGCGGCCTGCTCGACATCGTGGTGCATCCGGCCGACAAGGCCAATCCGCGCATCTATATGACGATGTCGAGCGGTACTGAAGAAGAAAACCGGACCGTGCTGGTGCAGGGCGTATTCGACGGCAAGCGCGTGACCGGCATCAAGCAGATCTTCGCAGTCAACCTGGGCAAGAGCGGTGGCCAGCACTTCGGCTCGCGCCTGTTGTTCTTGCCCGATAACACCCTCTTGATGAGCATCGGCGATGGCGGCAATACCCCCCAGCGCATCGGCAATATGCTGGCGCGCGACCATGCCCAGAACCTGGCTTCGCACACCGGCAAGATCCTGCACCTGACCGACGCCGGCCAGCCGGTCGGCAAGGGTGCGCTGGCGGGGCAGGCCAATGCCCGTCCAGAGGTCTACAGTTATGGCCACCGCAACGTCCAGGGCCTGGCGCGCGATCCGCAGAGCGGCCGCGTCTATGCCAATGAGCACGGCTCGCGCGGCGGCGACGAGATCAATGTGATTGAAGCCGGCAAGAACTACGGCTGGCCGCTGCAAAGCTATACGCTGGACTACAGCACCCGCGAACCGATCGGCATGAAGGTGGTGCCCGGCATGCAGCAGCCGATCGTCGTATGGACGCCGTCGCCAGCACCGTCGGGCCTGGCGTTCTATACCGGTAAAGCCTTCCCGCAATGGCAAGGCAGCCTGTTCAGCGGCAGCCTGGCCGGCCAGGATGTGCGCCGCGTGCAACTCGATGCCCAGGGCAAGGTGACCGCCCAGGAGCTGCTGCCAGTTGGCAAGCGCGTACGCGATGTGCGCCAGGGGCCGGATGGTCAGCTCTATGTATTGACGGACGAAGCCAAGGGCAGCCTGCTGCGGATCGTACCAAAGTGATGCGCCCCGCATGAAGTCGCGCCAGCCCGGCGGCAGCATGCGTCTTTTTGTTTGTTGACAACGTGAAACCTGCCTAGAATGAGCATTTGGCAAGGCGCGCCGATTCGGCGCGCTCTGCCGTTCATTCCGTTCCCTCGTCCCACAAGGACTTTCCCAGGAGGAGCAATATGGCAGTATCCGTTCGTCGTACCATCCACCTCGCGGCAGCGCTCGCGCTCGCCACCGGCGTGTCGTCACTTCACGCCGCGCCAGCCAAGCCGGCCGCAACGCCCGACATCCCGATCCCCGACATCAAGTACACCAAGTTCACGCTCAAGAACGGGCTGACGGTGCTGGTGCACGAAGACCGCAAGACGCCGGTGGTGGCGATCAATACCTGGTACCACGTCGGCTCCAAGAACGAGAAAGTCGGCAAGACCGGCTTCGCCCACCTGTTCGAACACCTGATGTTCAGCGGCAGCGACAACTTCAACCACACCTACCTGAATGCGATGGAGCGCATCGGTGCGACCGACCTCAACGGCACCACCAACCAGGACCGCACCAATTATTTCCAGAACGTGCCGACCTCGATGCTCGACTACGCGCTGTTCGCCGAGAGCGACCGCATGGGTCATCTGCTGGGCACGGTCGACAAGAAGAAGCTCGACATCCAGCGCGGCGTGGTGCAGAACGAGAAACGTCAGTACGAGAACCAGCCCTACGGCATCGCCTGGGAACTCCTGACCACCAATACCTATCCGGCCGGCCACCCGTATTCCTGGACCGTGATCGGCAAGATGGAAGACCTCGATGCAGCGTCGATGACTGACGTGCAGGATTGGTTCAAGCAGAACTACGGCCCCAATAACACGGTGCTGGTTCTGTCTGGCGATATCTCGCCGGAAGAAGCGCGCAAGAAGGTCGAGCAATACTATGGCGCGATTCCGCCGGGCCCGCCGCTGGCCAAGCATGACGCCTGGATCGCCCAGCGCACTGGCACCCACCGCACGGTGGCGCAGGACCGCGTGGCGCAGTCGCGCATCTATCGCACCTGGAATGTGCCCGGCGCGCACACGCAAGAAGAAGCGCTGCTCGACCTGGCCGCGCGCGTGCTGGGCGGCGGCAAGACGTCGCGCCTGTACAAGCGCCTGGTGTACCAGGATCAACTGGCCACCAGCGCCACCGCGAGCGACAGCTCGTCCGAGATCGGCGGCCAGTTCAGCATGACCCTGACCGCGCGTCCGGGCGGCGACGTCAAGAAAATGGAACGCGTCGCCGACGAAGAGTTGCGCGCGCTGATGAAGAGCGGCCCGACGGATGCCGAACTGCGCCTGGCCAAGACCGCCACCCTGGCCCAGTACACGCGCATGATCGAGCGCGTCGGCGGCTTCGGCGGCAAGAGCGACTTGCTGGCCTCGTGCGAGACCTATACCGGCAACCCGGATTGCTACAAGGTCTACCTGCAACGCATCAAGGACGCCACCCCGGCCATGGTGCGCAAGGCCATGAACGACTGGCTCAGCGACGGCGACTTCGTGCTGCAGATCGACCCGTTCCCGACCGGTTTGGCCGCCACCCAGACCGGCCTGGACCGCAGCAAGGTGCCGGATACCGGCAAGGCGATGTCGCTCAAGCTGCCGCCGATGCAGCGCACCACCTTGTCGAACGGCCTGAACGTGGTGCTGGCCGAGCGCCACGAAGCGCCGGTGGTCAACCTGCAACTGCTGGTCGACAGCGGCTACGCATCGGACAGCGCCGACATGCCCGGCGTGGCCAGCCTGGCCCTGCGCATGCTCGAAGAAGGTACGAGCACCCGCAAGTCGCTGCAGATCGGGGAAGAACTGGAAAGCCTGGGCGCGACCTTCGGCGCCAGCACCAACCTCGATGGCGCTTTCGTCGGCATGAACGCGCTCAAGGCCACCTTGCCGCAGGCATTGACCCTGTATGCGGACCTGGTGCTCAATCCGGCTTTCCCGCAGAACGAGTTCGCGCGCCTGCAGCAAGACCGCCTGGCCGCGATCGCGCGCGAGAAGGCCGATCCGCAATCGATCGCGATGCGCGTGGCGCCGGCGCTGCTGTACGGCCAGAACCACGTGTACGCCAAGCCGGGCACCGGCAGCGGTACCGAGGACGCCGTCAAGCGCATGACCCGCGCCGACCTGGCCAAGTACCACGCCACCTGGTTCAAGCCGAACAACGCCACCCTGCTGGTGGTGGGCGACACTTCGCTGGCCGAGATCAAGCCGATGCTCGAGAAAGCGTTCGCTTCGTGGAAAGCGGGCGAGGTACCGAAGAAGGCGGTTGCCGAGGTGGCGCCACGCGCCGCGCCGGTGGTCTACCTGGTCGATCGTCCCGGCGCGCTGCAGAGCGTGATCCTGGGTGGCCAGCTGGCGCCGCCGCGCAACAGTCCAGAGGCGCTGCCGCTCGAGATCATCAACGACGTGTTCGGCGGTACCTTCAGCTCGCGCATCAATATGAACCTGCGTGAAGACAAGCACTGGTCATACGGCGTGCGCAGCACGGTGGCGCCGGCGATCGGCCAGCGCGCGTTCATGAGCATCTCGCCGGTGCAGACCGACAAGACCGGCGACGCGCTGAAAGAGCTGGTGAGCGAGTACCGCAATATCGCCGGCGCCAAGCCGATCGCGATTGAAGAGCTCAAGTTCGCGCAGGACAATAAAACCCTGCGCCTGCCGGGCAGCTTCGAGACCGCGGGCCAACTGGCTGGCGCCTATTCCACGATCCTGCAATACGGCCTGCCCGAGGATTACTACAACACCTTCACCGAGAAAGCGCTGGCGCTGACGCCGCAACAGGCCAATGCCCTGGCTGCGCGCAGCTTCATCGCCGATCGCCTGGTGTGGGTGGTGGTGGGGGACATGGCCAAGGTCGAGAACGATATCCGCGCCCTCAAGCTGGGCGAGGTGCGCAGGATCGACGTGGATGGCAAGCCGCTGCCGTAATTGTTGCAAGGTCTGCCCGGCGCGTGCGCCGGGCATCTTTTCGGCGGGGCGGGCGCGATCAACCTGCCCGCTGGATATCCGCCGTGATCTCGTAAGCCCGCAGGCGCGCCGCGTGATCGTAGATCTGCGAGGTGATCATCAGCTCATCGGGTTTGGTCTTCTCGATAAACGCACGTAACTGATGCGCCACCGTCACGCGCGAGCCGATCGCCGAGCACGACAGCACGCTGTCGAGCATCATGCGCTCTGGCAGGTCGAGCGCTTCCAGGTAGCCGCTCACCGGCGGCTTGAGCTTGGTCGGGCGGCCGGTGCGCAGGTTGATGAAGGCCTGCTGCATCGAGGTCGCCAGGAAATGCGCTTCCTGGTCGGTCTCAGCGGCGAACACATTAAAGCCCAGCATGATGTACGGCTTGTCGAGCTGCTCCGAGGGACGGAAGTTGCTGCGGTACATATCGATCGCCTGCATCATCATCTGCGGCGCGAAGTGCGAGGCAAACGCATAAGGCAGGCCGAGATGCGCCGCCAGTTGCGCCCCAAACAGGCTGGAGCCGAGGATCCACACCGGCACATCCAGGCCGGCGCCAGGCACGGCCTGCACCGGGCGGCGGGTCGAGCCGGCGAAATAATCCATCAGCTCCACCACATCTTGCGGAAATTCGTCGGCATCCGACGCCAGATTACGGCGCAGGGCGCGCGCCGTGGTCTGGTCCGAGCCCGGCGCGCGGCCCAGGCCGAGGTCGATCCGGCCAGGATGCAGCGCTTCCAGCGTGCCGAACTGTTCGGCGATCACCAGTGGCGAATGGTTGGGCAGCATGATGCCGCCGGCGCCCACGCGGATGCGCGAGGTGCCGGCTGCCACATGGCCGATCAGCACCGCGGTGGCGGCGCTCGCAATGCCCGGCATGCCGTGGTGTTCGGCCAGCCAGAAACGGTTGTAACCCCAGCGTTCGCCATGCTGGGCAAGGTCGAGTGAGCGCTGGAACGAGGTGGATGCGTCGCTGCCTTCGGCGATCGGCGCGAGGTCGAGTATCGAGAAAGGAATCATGGATCAATGATACGCCGATGAAAAAAATCGCGTGCGCGGCTACCCAAAAACGTCGCGTCCGCTGCTCTGTCATCAGCTTGCTATAGTATTTCTGCATGATGCCAAGAACCTTATTTCGTTTGCTGCCAGCCGTGCTGCTCGTTGCTTGCGCGCACCAGCCGGCGCCATCCGCCATGACCGACGAACCCCGTTTCAATCCCGAGCGCGTGGCGGCAGTCGACCATGCGATCGACGCTGCCATCGCCGCCCGCAAGCTGCCGGGCGCCGTGTATCACCTCGAGCGCGGCGCCGCGCAGTACGAGCAGGCCTACGGCCGCCTCAGTTATGACGAGGACGCCGCCGCCGTCAGCACCGCTACCGTGTTCGATGCGGCCTCGCTGAGCAAGGTGCTGGTCACGGCGCCTGCGGTGCTGATGCTGGCCGAGGAGGGCAAGATCGACCTCGAGGCGCCAATCACGCAGTATTTCGCGCAATGCACGGGCGGTGGCAAGGAAGCGATCACGGTGCGCCAGCTGCTCACCCATACCTCGGGCCTGGCCTCCGGCTTGCCGGCCAAGCCGGCATGGCAGGGCAAGACGGCTGCGCTGGCGCTGGCCTGCCAGCAGGCGGTAACCCATCCGCCCGGCAGTTTCTTCCGCTATTCCGACATCAATTACATCCTGCTCGGCCTGCTGGTCGAGCGCACGGCCGACATGCCGCTCGACCGTTTTGCCCAGGAGCGACTCTTTGCGCCGCTAGGCATGCGCAATACCGGTTACCGGCCGCTGGAACGCATGCCGGCGGCGTCGATCGCGCCGACCCAAAGCGGCGCCACTGAGTCGGCGCAATTGCCCACGGCACATGGCGACCTAGCGCCAGGCGCGCCCCTGCAGGGTGTGGTGCACGATCCGACGGTGCGCCGCATGGGCGGCGTGGGCGGGTCGGCGGGCGTGTTCTCGACTGTCGGCGACGTTGCCCGCTTCGCCCGCATGTTACTGGGCAATGGCGCGCTGGATGGCGTGCGCATCTTGAAACCGGACAGCGTGCGCCTGCTGACGACGGTGCAGTCGCCGTCCGGCATCGCATCGCTGCGCGGGATGGGCATGGACATCGATTCGCCCTATGCCAAGCGTCCGCGCGGCACGGTATATCCGGTCGGCAGCTATGGTCATACGGGATTCACCGGCTGCATCCTGTGGGTCGATCCGAGTTCACAAAGTTTCTATGTCTTCCTCTCGAACCGGGTCTATCCGGACGACCGCAGCGTGGTGCTGCCCCTGTACACCCAGCTGGGCACGCTCTCCGCCCAGGCTGCCTATGAAGCTCTGCAATAACTGCAAGATGAGACAACTATCGCAGAATTTAAAAGGAGATATTGTATTTCCCCGTGGCTACCGTGCGCTCCCATCCTTAGCATGTACCTACACTGGAATCCTCACTTGACGCAAGGCGCCAACCAATAATGGCGTTCTGCGGCGGGTACCGCCCCTGATACATTGTGACATTGAGGAGAACACCATGAAGATGAATACGCTACTCAAAGGAATGCTCGGCGCATCGGTCGCCGCCGCCATGTTCGGCGCCACTGCGGTGCAAGCCCAAACCAGCACCACCGGCACGTCGACGACCGGCAGCACCACCAGCCAGACTGACCCCATGCGTGACCGCACCGGCACCATGAGCGACCGCACCAGCGGCAGCTCGTCGACCAGCGCAACCGGCAGCATGCAGAGCACCGATCCGCAAGACAAGCGTGACCGCGACCGCCGCAGTAAAACGGGCACCAGCAGCGGCACTTCCGGAACTACTGGCGCCACCGGCACTTCGGGCATGACCGGCAACAGCGGTACGACAGGCACTACCGGTACCACGGGCAATACCGGTACCACGGGTACTACCGGCACCACGGGCACTACCGGCACCACCAGTGGTTCGAGCGGCACCAGCGGTTCCACCGGCACCAGCGGTTCCACCGGCACCAGCGGTTCCACCGGCACCATGGATGACACCAACCGCAGCGGTACCACCGGCACCACCGGTACCACTGGCACTACCAGTACCGGCACCGGCGCGACTGGCACCGGCACCACTGGCCGCGGCTACTGATCGACCCGGTAGCGCTCCAGGCAGCAAGGGCGGCCTTCCAGGCCGTCATCCCGAACACCGGCTCAAGCCGGTGTTCGCGTTTCTGCCGGTACGGTTTTCTCTGTTGCATGTCGTGCGGAGCACTGCAGCGCCCCGTGTTCTGACAGAAGGTTCGCAGCCCGATGTGGCGCCGATGCTGCATGAAATGGCATTTCAGCCTGGCGACGCACAATCCGCATGTTTTATGGCTTAGTATCAATTCTTATTGCAAATTGGAATCGAAATGAAGCCGCTTTCCGTGCCACCGGAATTCCTCCCGCCGAGCGTGATGAAGCTGTCCGAGTTGATCGGTGCGTTGAGTTATGCGCTCGACATTACAGAGGGCCAGCCGGCAGGGCACTGCGTGCGCTGTTGCTGGATCGGGATGCATATCGGTCGCGCCGCCGGCCTGCCCGAGGAGGCGTTGTGGGAGCTTTACTATGCGCTGCTGCTGAAAGACCTCGGCTGCAGCAGCAATGCGGCCCGGATCTGCGAGCTTTATCTCACCGATGACCTGGATTTCAAGCGCGACTTCAAGACCGTGGGCGACAGCCTGCCGCAGGTGCTGGGCTTTGTACTCAAGCATACCGGGCTGAAGGCAGGATTGGCGGAACGCTTCCGCAGCGTGATGACGATCCTGCGCGACGGTCCGGCCATTGCCCAGGACTTGATCGTCACGCGCTGCCAGCGCGGGGCGGAGATCGCGCGCCTGCTGCGCTTTCCCGAAGGCGTGGCGGAAGGGATCTATTCGCTCGACGAACATTTCAATGGCAAGGGCAAACCGGCCCAGCTTTCCGGCGAGGCCATTCCGGTCATTGCGCGCATCGCCCTGCTGAGCCAGGTCATCGACGTATTCCACACCGCCGGCGGGCGCGCGGCGGCCCTGCGCGAAGCCGGCGCGCGGGCCGGCACCTGGTTCGACCCGCAGTTGATTACGGCATTCGACAGCTGCGCCCGGGACGACGCATTCTGGGATACCCTGTCCAGCCCCGATATCGACCATGCCATCCTGGCGCTGGAACCGGCCGGCCACGAGGTCGTGCTCGACGAGGATTACCTGGATGATATCGCCGCCGCTTTCGGCCAGGTGGTCGATGCCAAGAGTCCGTACACCAGTGGTCACAGCAGCAGGGTGGCGCTGTACACCGACATGATCGGCGAGGCGCTCGGCCTGTCACCCCAGCGCCGCCGCTGGCTCAAGCGCGGCGCGCTGCTGCACGACGTCGGCAAGCTTGGCGTGAGTAACAGCGTGCTGGACAAGGCAGGCTCGCTCGATCGCAGCGAGTGGGATGCGGTACGCCAGCATGCCGAGTTTACCGAAACCATCCTCGGCCGCATTGCCGCTTTTTCAGAACTGGCTGCCATTGCCGGCGCCCACCACGAACGGCTCGATGGCGGTGGCTACCCGCGCGGCCTGGCAGCCGAAGACATTCGTCTCGAAACCCGCATCATCACCACCGCCGACATCTTCGACGCTATCACCGCCGAGCGTCCGTATCGCGGCGCCATTCCCATTCCCCAGGCGCTCGACATGATGGAAAAAACGGTCGGCACCGCGCTCGACCCGGACTGCTTCGACGCGCTCAAGCGCGCTGTGGCGAAGGTTCCGTTCCCCATCGACTAACGCCACCGATCGCTGTCACCCGTGCCTGCCACCTGCGGCAGGCACGGGTGCGTGCGCGTGGCACGCTTGCCACATGCAGATGTCACCTTCATGAAAAATTGCAGATTGGATAGCAAGATTTGACAAACATGGCGTTCATGAAGCCTCCAGAATGGTTTGCATAAACAGAGTCGCCCGGACGTCCAGGAAGTCGCGACCGCAAGGGTGTGTAGAACAACCAACCTGGTTTTGGAGAGATACATGAACGAGTTGAAGGCACGGCAGTACCAGCGCACCGCGATCGCGGCGGCGGTGGCAGGGGTGGCGATGTCGATGGGGCAGGCCCAGGCGCAAGAGGCGCCGGTGGCTGGTCCGCAAACCGTCGTGGTGACCGGCGTGCGCGCCGCGCTCGAGCAGTCGCTGCGCCAGAAGCGCAATGCCGACGCCGTGGTCGAGGTCGTGACCGCCGAAGACATCGGCAAGATGCCCGATAAAAACGTGGCCGACGCCATCCAGCGCCTGCCGGGTGTGAATACGCAATCCTCGGCCGGTGGCGAAGGCGGCTTCGGTGAAAACGACCGCGTCAGCCTGCGCGGCACCAGCCCCAGCCTGCAGCAGACTTTATTTAACGGCCACGCGATCAGCACCGGCGACTGGTTCGTGCTGAACCAGATCGGCGGCAACGTCGGCCGTTCCAGCAGTTTCTCGCTGCTGCCGTCCGAACTGGTCGGTTCGATCGTGGTCCAGAAAAGCCCCACCGCCGACCTGGTCGAAGGCGGCGTCTCGGGCGCCATCAACGTCATCACGCGCCGTCCGCTCGACTTCAAGCAGCAGCTGACGGTCGAGGCGTCGGTGCAGGCCAACTACAACGATCTCTCCAGCAAGACCGAGCCACACCTGTCCGGCCTGGTCAGCTGGAAAAACGCCAGCAATACCGCCGGCATCCTGATCCAGGGCTTCTCAGAAAAGGCCGCGGTGCGCCGCGACGGCCAGGAGATCCTGGGCTATACCCCAATCAGCGCAACCAGTGCGGCAGCCATCGCCAACCCGGCGCTGGCCGGCGTGGTGGTGCCGACCTTTATCGGCGCGGCCCTGTTCGAGCAGACCAAGAAACGCGAAGGCGGCGCCTTCGACATCGAGGTGCGGCCCAACCGCGACCTGACCCTCGACCTGAACGGCTTCTATTCGAAGCTCGAAGCGCCGCACCAGAACACCAATTCGCTGGCGGCGCCGGCCAATTCGATCAACAGCCTGGGCCTGATCCCGACCAATGTCGTGGTGCGCAACAACACCCTGGTGGGCGCCTCGTTCACCCGCAACGCCGGCGAGGTCGACAACATCTACCGTCCGGATGCGGGCGGCAAATCGTGGTACCTCGACTTCAACGGCAAGTGGCGCGTGAGCGAGCGCTTCAGCCTGTCGGGCAAGGTCGGCAAGACCCATGGCGTGGGCTGGGACCGCGACGACGTCTATTACCAGAACAACGTCGATGGCGGCATGACCTATGCACTCAACGGCCTGGCGCCGGCCTCGGTCAGCTACCCCGGCGGCAATACCGCGGTGCCTGGTTCGACCGCCTGGGCCGGCGGCGGCGAATCGCAGTCGGTGGACAAGGAAGAATACGCCCAGCTCGACGGCGAGCTGCGCCTGGATAATCCGACCTTCCACACCTTCCGCTTTGGCGCGCGCTGGACCGACCACAATCGCACCGCCGAGCATCCGCTCGAAACCCGTCCCGGCCCGGTTGGCTTCACCAATCCGCAACCGGCGTGGAACGGCCAGATGTACCCAAGCGATTTCGGCAGCGACATCGGCGGCTATAGCGGCATCCCTTACTTCAAGTACGACGGCGCGGCGCTCGGCGCCTGGGGCGCGATCCCCGGCAACCGCCTGCTCGACTACGTGCTTCGGCATAACTGGATGAACGAATTCGAAGTGGCCGAAAAGACCGCGGCGGTCTACGGCATGGTCGACTTCGGCGGTGACGACTGGAGCGGCAATATCGGCCTGCGCGCGATCGAGACGCGCCAGCGCACGACCGTCAACCTGCCGGGCGGCCCGACCCCAATCCTTGGGTCGGCCTTCGGCCCCTACACGCCGACCAACTTCGAGCGCACCTACCGCGACTACCTGCCAAGCGCCAACCTGAAGTACAACGTGACGCCCGACCTGACCTTGCGCACCGCGCTGGCCAAGACCATCGCGCGGCCCGACTACAGCGCGCTGGGCGGCTCGGTCTCGCTCAACGACGACGCCCTGAGCGGCAGCGGCGGCAACGTCAATCTCGACCCGGTGCGCTCGACCAACTTCGACATCGGCGCCGAGTGGTACTACGCGCCGAAGGCACTGCTGTCGGCCGGCCTGTTCTACATGGACCTGCGCTCGATCGTGGCCCAGGGCACCTCGACCGGCAGCTACTACAACAACAAACGCGAGACCTTCACCGAGTACCAGATCACGTCGCCGTACAACACCAGCGGACGTAACCGTGGCGTGGAACTGAGCTGGCAGCAGCCCTTCCTGGACAACTTCGGCATGCTGGTCAACTACACCTATGCCGACGGTGAACTGGACGACGGCGGCGAGCTGCTCAACTCCTCGAAGAACACCTATAACGTGACCGGTTACTTCGAGAACGAGCGCTTCTCGGCGCGCCTGGCGTACAACTGGCGCTCCAAGTACAAGGCCGGCGTCGACCGTGGCGCCAGCCAGCACGTGGACGACATGCCGTCGCTGGCGGCGTCGGTCAATGTCAAGCTGACCGATAAACTGACGCTGACCTTCGATGCGCTGAACCTCACCAACGAAACCATCAAGATGTACGCCGAGAACGAGGACCGGCCGCGCGCCTTCTACTCCAACGGCCGTACCTTCTACCTCGGCCTGCGCGGCAAGCTGTAAGCACCCAGGGGAGGCGCTCGCCGCCTCCCCGAATCTGGAAACAAGAACCCATGACGGACCGACCAATCGGCAGCCCGGCGATCTCGATCGCCTGGGAATGCCTGAGCAACTTCACGCGCGACGACGCGTTCACGGCGCGGCTCACGCTGCGCAACCACGGCCAGGACGCAATCGCGCCCGGCTGGACCCTGTGCTTCAACACCTGCCGCAAGATCCTGCCCGAGACCGTCAGCGCGGGCTTCACCGTCGCGCACCTGAACGGCGACCTGTTCGGCCTGGCAATGGCGCCAGCCGCCGCCTGGCTGCCGGGCCAGGAACACGTTATCGTCTACGAATCGCTGCACTGGGCGATCAGCATCACCGATGCGCCGCTCGGCTTTTACCTGCTGGACGCGGGCGGGAAGGCATTCGACCTGGGCGACCCGGTCATTGCGCCTTTCACCAGGCCCGAGCAGCGCCATCGCATGCAGGGCGACCTGCTGCCGACGGCCGATGCGGCCTGGCGCTTCGGCCAGAACGCTGCCCTGTCGCTGTTGAGCGAAGACCAGGTCGGCCGCATCACTCCGCGCCCGATCAGCGCGCGCTTCGATGCGCGCCAGTGCCGGCTGGGAAGGTCCACGCCAGTGGCAAGTCATGCAGGGCTGGACAACGAAACCGCCGTGCTGCAGTCGCTGCTGGCGGCATTGCCCGAGGCGCAGGGCAGCACCCGGATCGTGCTCGAGAGCGATGCTGCGATGGCGCCCGAATCCTATCTGCTGGAGATCGCGCCCGACCAGGTGAGGGTGTGCGGCGCCGATGCGCACGGCGTATTCAACGGACTGCAAAGCCTGGCCCAGTTGCTGGCACCGAGCGGCGCGCTGCCATGCGGACGGGTAGAGGACGCGCCGCGCTTCGCCTACCGCGGCATGATGCTCGACGTGGCGCGCCACTTTTCCAGCGTCGACACCGTGCTGCGCCTGCTCGACTGCATGGCGCGCTACAAGCTCAATCGCTTCCACTTCCACCTGACCGATGACGAAGGCTGGCGCCTGGCGATCGCCGCGCTGCCCGAACTGACCGAGATCGGCGCGCGGCGTGGCGTGGCGGCGCCGGGCGAGCCGCCCTGCCTGCCGCCATCCTTCGGTTCCGGCGCCGACACCCGCGCGCCTGGCGGCAGTGGTTTCTATACGGCCGAGGAATTCGTGACCATCCTGCGCCACGCGAAGGCGCTGCATATCGAGGTGATCCCCGAATTCAATATGCCGGGCCATGCGCGCGCTGCGGTGCAGGCGATGCGGGTGCGCCATGCGCGCCTGAGCGCTGCGGGCGACGCCGCCGGCGCCAATGAGTATCTGCTGAGCGACCCGGACGATACATCGACCTATGAATCGGTGCAGCTCTGGCATGACAACGTGATGTGCATCGCGCTGCCTTCGGTCGACCGTTTCATCGATACCGTGGTGACCGAGGTCGCGGCACTGTACCGCAAGGCCGGCGTGCTGCTGCGCGTGCTGCACACGGGCGGCGACGAGGTGCCGGTCGGCGCCTGGATCGGTTCGCCCGCCTGCCAGGCACGCATGCGCGAGCACGGCTGGTTGGAGGCGCGCCAGTTGCGCGACGACTTCCAGGCGCGCTGCCGGGCGATCCTGGCGCGCCACGGCATTGCTTTCAGCGGCTGGGAAGAAACCGCGCTGACGGCAATCGAGACGGGCGCCGCCCGGGGCGAGCAAGTCTATGTCTGGAACAACGGCTGGGGTTCTAGCCAGGAGGACTGTGCCAACCGCCTGGCCAACGCCGGCTACCAGGTGGTGCTGTCCAACGCCGCCAGCCTGTACTTCGATTTCGCCTACGCCAAGCACCCGCAGGAGCCCGGCTATTACTGGGCTGGTTTCGTCGATACCCGTGAGCCCTTTGGATTGACGCCCCTCGATGCGCCGCTGCTGCCGGCGCATGATGCGATGGGCCGCACGCCAGGCGCCGGGGAGGTGGCGGCCCTGGCGCCGCTCGATGCCGATGGCCGCCAGCGGATCGCCGGCCTGCAAGGGCAGCTATGGGGCGAGAATGCCAGCAGCCGCGAGCGGGTCGAGTACTTGACAATGCCGCGCCTGATCGGCCTGGCCGAGCGGGCCTGGAGCCAGGATCCCGCATGGACGCAGCCGGTTGAGCTGGCGCGCGACTGGAACGAATTCGCCAACCGCCTCGGCCAGCGCGAGCTGCCGCGCCTGGACCGCCTGCCCGAGCCATGGCGCTACCGCCTGCCGCCACCCGGCGCGGTGGTGTGCGACGGCATGCTGCATGCGAATCTCGACCTGCCGGGCCTGGCCCTGCATTACACTCTCGATGGGAGCGAACCCGGCGCCCACAGCCCGCGCTACACGGTGCCGGTGGCGCTGGCCGGCAGCCGCGCCGTGAAGCTGGCCAGTGTCGACACCCGGGGCCGCGCCAGCCGCATCGTCACCTTGAACCTGGAACTGCCATGACCGCGTTGCACGACGCCCCGGCCGCCGCACTCAAGCGCCGCCATCCGCTCACTTGGGTCCCGACCCTGTACCTGGCCCAGGGCCTGCCGTTCTACGCGGTGGCGCTGGTGGCGGGCCAGATGCTCAAGAGCATGGGCGTGCCGAACGACCAGATCGCGCGCTGGACCGGCCTACTTGGCCTGGCCTGGGCCTTCAAGGCGCTGTGGAGTCCCTTCATGGAACTGGCCCCCAGCCGGCGCCTGGCGGTGGTCGCCTGCCAGCTGATCGGCGGTGCCTGCCTGGCGCTGGTGGCGCTGGCGCTGCAATTGCCGATGTGGTTTGCGCTGTGCATCGCGCTGCTGGCGATCGTCTCGCTGGCCTCGAGTACCCATGACATCGTGGCCGACGGCATCTATATCGCCAGCCTCGATGCGCGCGAGCAGGCCGCCTATGCCGGCTGGCAGGGCGCCTTCTTCAATGCGGCCAAGTTCATCTCGCTGGGCGGCCTGCTGATCCTGGCCGGCGCGCTCGAGGAGCAGCTCGGCATCGAGGCTGCCTGGACCACCGTGTTCCTGCTGCTCGGCGGCCTGATGGCGTTATTGGGGCTGTACCACATACGTGCGCTGCCGGCCACGCCGCGCTTGAGCAAGGCAGGGCATAGCCTGGCCGGCATCGGCGCCACCCTGGTCGACGTGATCAAGACCTTTTTCGCCAAGCCAGGCATCTGGATGGCGATCCTGTTCATCATCCTGTTCCGTGCCGGCGAAGGGCAGATCCAGTCGATCGGGCCGCTGTTCCTGCGCGACGCGCGCGCGGTTGGCGGCCTGGGGCTCACCACCGCCGAAGTGGGCTGGGCCTACGGCACCGTCGGCACCGCGGCCTTTTTGATCGGCAGTATCGCCGGCGGCTATTTCACGGCCTGGCTGAGTCTCAAGCGCGCGCTGCCGATCCTGATCCTGGCCATGAATTTGCCGAACGCCGCCTTCTGGTACCTGAGTCACGCGCAACCCGAATCGATGGCGCTGATCGTGGCCCTGCTGGGAATCGAGATGTTTGGCTATGGCTTCGGCTTCGTGGGCGTGATCCTGTTCATCATGCAGGTCGTGGCCAGCGGCCGCTACCAGGCGGCCCACTACGCGCTGGGCACCGGCTTCATGCAGCTTGGCTTCGTGTTGTTCCGCACCATCAGCGGCGATATCCAGCAGGCGCTGGGCTATCGCGATTTCTTCCTGTGGGTGCTGCTGGCCAGCGTGCCGGTGCTGGTGCTGAGCCGCTTCATGCGGCTCGAGAGTCAAGCTAGTGTCCTGAATTGAAGATTCGTTGAGTAAATGCAGTGAGAATCTGCCCGATTTCGCCGCATTTATTATTCAACGAACTTCCAATTCAGGACACTAGCGCTTCTTGACCGGCAGTGCCAGCCAGCCGCGCCAGCCGTCGTCGCCATCGCGCTCGACCTGCTGGATATGCGGCCGGGTGGCGTCCAGGCGCCATACCGACTGGTGTTCGAGCCAGTCTTCATACATGGCCCTGAAGCGCGGCCATTCGCCATGGAAGTCGAGGCAGGCGTAGGCGCCGGCCGGTAGCAGGCGCAGGCCGAGCGTCGGGTCGTCGCCCGGCGCGGCGGCGCCAAAGCCGAAGTCATAGCAGTATTCGCGCTCGCCGGTGAACCCGGGATCCTCGTCGAACACGCCATACCAGGGCGCGCCGCGTGCCAGCCCTGCGCGTTCGCGCTCGCAGATGAAGGCGTTACAGGCCAGCGACAACGTGGCCCCCGACTGGCCGAAGAAACGCTGGTAGCGCAGGCTCACCGCAGGCAGGTTGCGCACGGCGACGCGGGCAGCCACGCTGCCCGGTTCGGGCGGACAGTAGGGCGCCTGCAGCGCGGCCAGGTTGCTCGGTTCGGCCACGAAGAAGCTGACGTCGCTCTCGCGCCCGACCTGGGCGTCCATATAGGCGCGCCAGCCGCCGTCGCGCCATTCCTTGGCCGACATCGCGAACTGCTGGCGGAAGGCCTTGGCGAAAGCGGCGTTGGACGGAAAACCGCAGTCCTGGGCGATGCGCCCGACCGGCACGTCCGGCTCATGGCGCAGCAGGTGGGCGGCGCGGCGCAGGCGGCGCTTGCGCTGGTATTCGACCGCAGAGAAGCCGGTCAGCTCGCGGAAGATGCGGTCGAAGTGGTAGCTCGAATAGCTGGCCGAGGCAGCCAGGCTGCCCAGGGCCAGCGGGTCGCCGACCGAATCGAGCATCAGGTCCATCACCTCGTACAGGCGCGAATCGCGCGCATTGGGCCGGGACTCGGCACGCGCGCGTGATGGGGGAGCTGCGGGAAAGAGGGCGTGAGCGGACATCGCATAATGTCATTACAAAATTGAATGAATTATGCGGCCAAACGCGCTGCCGTGGCGAACTGTGTGTGTCCGTGACAACAACGCGTCATCCAGCGCCCTCTTTAGCCGCCCCAGGGCTGGTAGGCAATGCCCTGGCCGATCAGCGGCGCCACCGCATCGACGTTCTCCTTGCTCTCGCTGAACGCGGCCAGCACGGTGGCCAGATCGGCGCGTTGCGTATCGAGCACGTCGACCCAGAAGTCGAAGCCGCCCTGTTCCGGCGCGCGGTCCAGGA
>Ga0265797_10006202_pt1 | contig 17012 bp, 11 predicted proteins | sample P2T30metagenome_FD_192433 | JGI IMG/M metagenome (GOLD analysis project Ga0265797, IMG submission 192433) | Plant litter microbial communities from East Loma Ridge, Irvine, California - P2 T30 | ecosystem: Environmental > Terrestrial > Plant litter > Unclassified | place: USA: California...
TGTTAGAAACTGACAGCTTTGCAAACGAGTCGCAAGCGATCGGACAATCGGTTTCGCATCATCAATTCGATGTCAATTAAGCGAGGCGGGCAGTGCTGTCCGCGCGCCCAGACTGCCGAGATTAGAGATCTTGGGAGGGCGTCAAAGAGTCGGAGGCTTTCCTAGCGCAAGTGGCAACGGATCGCAGACAACCCGCCCCAGACAGGAGCCGGGCTGACGTGCTTGACTTTACAATTGCCTTTGCGTCTCTTACTTTCTTTAATATCTGGACATACACGTTGACTCGTGCCTGGTATTGAGCATTTACGCTATTGCCGCATCTTGGAGCGTTTGCTGTTTGGATCTGATTGTACTGGACTTCTTGACATCTGGACGAGTGGACAACATGCAGGATTGGCTCTCTTTCGTGATCTAGGCAACACCATCGGAAACCATCCACAAACGAACAGCCAAACAATTACTGGCGGCGAGCATCGCCTCACAATATCATCATGGTTTTCGTTCGCCAATGGTATGCTCTGGTGGAGAAAACACTACTCATAGTGTTCTGGAGAAACTGGTTCAGCACTCTCGTACGCGCGTTCTTCGCACCTATCATTTTCTTCTTCTTCATCGCATATGCGAAGAACTTCTTCGTGCCACCGAGTGAGTTCGGCGTTGGGTCTCCATATCCAGTGCGATCTCTGGCGGATGCAGTGTCGCACGGCAGCGGAGGACGAAGCAATTTTGTCTTCGTCAACAATGGCTTCAGCGGCGGTCAAATCTCTGAGATCATCACACCGATTTCTGATCAACTTTCTGGAGCCGGCCTCAACGTCCAGACTGTCGAGAGTGAAGGCGAGCTGCTCACGGTGTGCCGAAGCTCGATCCGATCAGTTTCCAACTGCTTCGGAGCTGTCACCTTTGTTTCATCGCCCACTGAGGGCTCTGGGGGAATCTGGAACTACACGCTGCGCGCAGACGGCTCACTTGGAGGCCGGGTCTTCGTGGATCGGGACACCAACGACAACGAGATCTACATTCTGCCTGTACAACATGCTATCGACAGGCAAATCGCAATATTGGAAGGCACGACCATACCCGAAGACGTCCAAACATTGGCTTACACATCGAAGACCAACGAGGAACGAGACGCCAACATCACCAGACTGTACATGGACTCCATCATTAACATTCTAGGTCTCGCGTACTTTATCGGAATTGTCGGTGTCGCGTATCAGTTGACTGGACAACTGGCGCAAGAAAGAGAGCTGGGAATGTCTCAGCTTATTGAGGCAATGATGCCAAACAAGAGAAGATGGGAACCACAGGCAGTGCGTATCCTGTCGATTCATTTCTCATTCTCCGTCTTGTACTTGCCAGCCTGGATCATCGGAGCAGCAATTGTTTCGACTTTGAACTACCCTGACTCTCCCGTCGGAGTACTTGTCGGATACTACATCATGGGAGGTCTAGCACTTACCAGCTTCTCGATTGCTTTCGCTAGTCTGTTCAGCAAGGCCCAACTTTCTGGTATCACCGTCACCATCGTCTCGATTATTCTTGCAATCATCGTACAAGTTGTACCGCCAAGCGGCGACGGGGTGGTGTACATCTTGAGTCTGCTTTTCCCACCCATGAACTTTACGCTGTTTACGATCTACATGGCCTATTGGCAACAAGAGGAAGTCCCAGTCGACCTCAGCCAAGGACCACCAGGATCGCCATGGCAGGTTCCTGGTTACGTTTTCTTCATCTTCTGCGCGATTCAGATTCTTGTCTACCCTTTGGTTGGCGCATGGATTGAAAGAAGCTTGTATGGAACAGCTTCCAAGGCTCGGACACTGCGCCATGTGGCCGACGGTAGCCCCGAGACTGTCAAGATTACTGGGTTGAAGAAGTACTACCCTCAAAGCTGGATTTACCGAAACGTGTGGGCTCGCTTCTCAAAGGAACCGCGACAGACTGTAAAGGCAGTCGATGACATCGATATCACTGTACTCAGGGGTCAGGTTATGATTCTCTTAGGATCCAACGGAAGTGGTAAGAGTACAACTTTGGATGTTCTCGCCGGTCTGCAGAAACCCACTGAAGGCACGATTGAGATGGAAGCTGCGGGTGGTATCGGACTTTGCCCGCAGAAGAACGTGCTCTGGGATGAGTTGACGGTATATGAGCACGTCAAAATCTTCAACAGGCTGAAAGCGACCACTATCGACCCGAAGGACACCATGAAACAGCTCATTGCGGACTGCGATCTGGAGCAAAAGGTGGGCGCGAAGTCGAGCACACTGTCAGGTGGTCAGAAACGCAAGTGCCAACTTGCCATGATGCTTACGGGCGGTTCAAGTCTCTGCATGCTTGATGAGGTCAGCTCTGGACTTGACCCTCTGAGTAGACGCAAGATCTGGGATATTATCCTTGCCGAACGTGGACGGCGATCGATGATCTTGACTACACACTTCCTCGACGAAGCCGATTTGCTCTCTGACGATGTCATGATTATCTCGAAGGGCAAAGTCGTGGCGCACGGGTCTTCAGTCGCACTGAAGCACGAACTCGGTGGTGGCTATCGTGTGCGCATCTATCACGAGAACAAGAGAGAGCTTCCTGCCGAAATGGAGCAATATCCCAAAGATGTTCAACGCGACCAGACCGTATACCAGCTTCCAGACTCTGCTACCGCGGCCTACTTTGTCCTAGAACTCGAAAAGCACGGAATCGTGGACTACCAAGTCAACGGGCCACAACTCGAGGACGTCTTCCTCAACTTGGCTGGTGAGACCATGGAAGAGTTTGCCAAAATCAAAGAGGAAGACGGCAGCCCTGTGTCGTCTTCCGAGAATGTCGCTCCAAGAAGGAAAGAGCTGCAGCTTGCCAAGGGCAAGAATCTTGGGTTTGCGGCGCAGACCTGGGTGCTCTTCCAGAAAAGATGGATCATTCTTCGTCGCAACCCACTCCCATATCTGGTGGCCCTGCTCATACCTATCATCGCAGGTGGCCTCGTGACACTCTTCGTTCGAGGCTACGAGACGCCTTCGTGCAGACCGGAAGACAACGCTTCGAACTCCCCAAGCTTTTCTGCGCAGTCTCTGCTTTTGCTCGATCGGGTCGACCGATTTGCCGCAGGGCCTTCTGCGGACCTACCGTCTCAGCTCCTCGATACTATATACCCTGGGCTGACATACGAATCGGTGGATTCGGTGCAAGGGCTTACGGACTTCGTCAACGCAAACTACCGCAACGCCACTCCAGGAGCATTTGTCCTAGGAGACACTCCGACATTTGCATGGCGTGGTGATTATGATGTTTATTATTCAGTTGCTGTGCAGAACATCATGGACGTCAGCTTGTCTGGAACACCGATCTTCACGAGCTTCCAACACTTCGACACCCAGAGAGCGCCAGGTCTGGGACAAACGCTGCAGTTCATCCTGTACTTTGGCCTTGCCATGAGCGCGTACCCTGGATTCTTCGCGCTGTACACAAACATTGAGCGACTAAGGACTGTCAGAGCTCTCCACTACAGTAACGGCGTTCGCGCTGGACCACTCTGGATCGCATACACGCTGTTCGATTTCTGCATTGTCTTATTGGTGAGCGCAATCACGGTCATCATATATGTGGCCTCTGCTCCCGCTGCGTTCTACGCCATCGGATACGTCTTTTTGGTGTTCATGCTTTACGGCCTCTCCGCAACACTCATGGCCTATGTTGTGTCGCTGTTCACGACCAGCCAGCTGGCGACATTTGCCTTTGCATCAGGCGGACAGTGTTGCTTCTTCCTCATCTACTTTGTCGTTTTCATGGTGCTCAACACATTCATCGACCCGGCGGAGATTGATCGATCAGTCGACATCTCGCATTATGTTATCGCCGCTATCTTCCCTTCCGGCAATTTGTTCAGGACGCTTACAACGACACTCAACATCTTCTCGATCACTTGCAAAGACACTCGGATCGCGCCCTACCCCGGAGACATCAGTGTGTATGGTGCATGTATTCTTTACCTCATCATTCAGTCCGCGATCTTCCTCATTGTTCTTATCTGGTGGGACAGCGGTTACAAACCAGCATTCTTGACCAGGAAACAGCACAGAGAGCAGGATGCCGAAGAGACCGAAGCGGTCGACCCTGAGGTCTTTGCCGAAGCTAAGAGGGTCGACAGTAGTAACGATGAGCTACGTGTGCTGCATGCTAGCAAGATCTTTGGAAACAATGTTGCCGTCAATGACATCACATTCGGTGTGCCCAGGGGCGAGGTCTTTGCACTACTAGGCCCGAACGGCGCAGGCAAGTCAACAACGATGAACATGATTCGCGGAGATGCTCGTCCCACTGGAAGATCCAGCGACATTCGCATCGAAGACAGGTCTATCATCGCTCAGCGTGCAGCAGCTCGAACGAACTTGGGTGTTTGCCCTCAGCACGACGCTATGGATCAGATGACTGCTGTAGAACATCTACGTTTCTACGCTCGCGCGCGTGGTGTGCCCAATGTGGAAGACAACGTTGCACAGATCATCCACGCTGTTGGACTGGAGCCTTTCAAGACCCGTATGGCAGCGAAATTGTCAGGTGGAAACAAAAGAAAGCTCTCTCTCGGTATCTCACTCATCGGTAATCCTTCGGTCGTTCTTCTTGACGAGCCTAGTAGTGGAATGGACGCTGCCTCCAAGCGTATCATGTGGCGCACGCTGCAATCCGTGTCCGCTGGCCGCTCTTTGGTCCTCACCACGCACTCTATGGAGGAAGCGGACGCGTTGGCACATCGCGCTGGCATCATGGCCCGTCACATGCTTGCACTTGGCACAGCTGATCAGCTGCGCAAGAAGCACAGCGATGCCATGCACGTCCACCTCGTGCACAAAGATGCTCCATACACCAGTGAGAAGGACATGGCTGAGATCAAGAACTTCGTTGTGTCAACTTTCCCTGGCGCCCACACCGAAGACCGCTCCTTCCACGGCCAATTCCGCTTCAGCTGTCCAGCTGCCATGGCGGATTCCGTCGACAACGATAGCATCGATGGCAGCAACGGCAGTGTCAGCAAAGGCGGCGCCATTGAGAAAGAACGCACCATTGGCACACCCAGGAGCGGCATTAGCTCACTCTTTGCACAGCTCGAGGCCAACAAGCAGAACCTGGGATTGGAGTACTACTCTGTCTCTCAAGCTACACTTGACCAGGTCTTCTTGAGCATTGTTGGCAAGCACAATGTGCAAGAGGAGAACTACGCTGCTCAGCACCAGCCGGAGAAGAAGTCGCGGTGGAAGAGGTTGATTGGCAATGCTGGCAAGCCAAAGGATGTCGTTGGACAGTTGACGGTGGCCACTTGAGCAGATGTAAGCGCTCATACACATTTTCATTCATTCATTGCATTTCAGGCGCGGCACATGATACCCGTTGCATCATATAGATTGCGTATTCTATCATAATCTCATACAGTCCTTGCGACAAACGAGTGAACACCCGGAGCAGGTAATTTGGTTACGTGTATTTCTTGACAGATCACCACACTTGCTATGTTACGCTGCAGCTCCTCGCACTTACTGCAAGCAGTGGTTTAGGTCATGGAAAGAGAAGCCGCAGTCGTCATTGTACGCGTGTATCAGTTTACGCTTTCCCAGTTTCGCGCTACTTCCATTATTGACAGTGACAAACAACAGAACTTGACAAGGCAAGCTTTCAGCTTGCATGGATTCCACCCTCGACATCCATGCGAAACCCAAGTAACCCACAGAAATCGAAGAAGCACACAATCAGCATCGACTCGTCCTCATGGCATCGTCATACCAACCGGCTCCATTACCGTACCCACCTTCAGATCAGGAAATCGCCGCCACCGCCCTCAACAAAATCGTCCTAGAAACCCATGCCGGTGAAAAAGTTCCACCACACGAGACAACAACACACAGCCCAATCACCGCCTGGGTCCGCAACTACATCCCCCGCCCATCTCTCGAAGAGTTCGAAGACGCCTGGCATCTCGGCAACTATGTCATCGACCGGCACACCGGCGAGAAGTCCTTCGAGAATATGTCCATCGGCGTGCGCTTGGGCATGCACTTCCTTTACTACGGCCCAGGTCACCAGACAGCGCTGAAATGGGAACGAGTTCTGGAAATCCTCGCGTATCAATCCAGGCAGATGGGCATTGCCTACGATTCCGCAGCCAGCAAAGACCACATCGAGCCTTTCATCAATTCCTTCTACCTACGCGAAAGCTTGCGCGATCTGGTCGAACCGGATCCAACCAAATACGCAACTTTCAACCAGTTCTTCGCCCGCGAAATGAAACCTTCCGCACGACCGATCGCCAACCCAGACGATCCAAACGTCGTCTCCTCGCCTGCCGACTGCCGCCTCATGGTATTCCCCACCGTCGACCTCGCCACCAGATACTGGATCAAAGGCTACGGCTTCACGCTTGGGAAACTGCTCCAAGGCGACGTATTGGCGTCTCAATTCGACGGCGGCAGCATCACGATCGCTAGGCTAGCACCCCAAGACTACCACCGCTGGCACTCTCCCGTCGACGGCACCGTGCTCTTCATCAAAGAAATCCCGGGGACATATTACACCGTCAACCCGCAAGCGATCACCCAGGCCGGCGCTCTCGATGTCTTCTGCGAGAACCGCCGCTCGGTCATGTTCATCCGTCGCAAACCACCGCATCGTCCGATTGTTCTTGTCGCGGTGGGTGCGATGCTGGTCGGGAGCATCAAGTACAATCCTGGCATTCAGCAGGGTGCGGGAATCACGCGGGGGCAGTGCTTGGGGGCTTTCCAGTATGGCGGCAGCACTGTAATTATGCTCATCCCGCGAGGCGACTTTGTTCCTGACGTGGATCTTCTTGAGAATTCGGTGGGGCATCAATGCGAGACGCTTGTCAAGGTGGGCTGGAAGATTGGGACGTCACCGGACCTGTTCGTCCCTTGAAGAATATGAAGAGAAACCGGGGCCACGATGATGTTCATTTCTAACATTGGGCAATGGATACCATTGATGTATGTATATATATTCTTAGCTTTCGCTTTTTGTTTCGGCGATCCGTCGGAGGGCTTACGCTTTTTCTACTTTACCTCCACCTTTGTATGCCAAAACGTTTCTACAACTCGTCGTGACCACTGCTCTTGCCGCTCAGATCAGGGAAGTTCATGATCTTGACGATCATGCTGGTCCAGCCGGTGAAGTGCTGGGTGCGCTGACCGGCTCCGGTGTCGGGGTTGTACTGCTCCCAAGCGAAACCTGTCTCGCTCCAGGACTCGTAAACGGTCTCCACAAGGTTCTTGCGCAGCTCGGTGTACATGGTTGTTGCACGCTTTTGCTGGGGGCCGGGTTGTTGGGCAATGTCCTGTGATATCTTGTTAGTGAAATGCCATTGTGAATCATCATTGGCCAAACTTACGAGCAGGTTCTTCACGATCAAGTAGTTCAGCGGCATCCAGACTGGGCTACGCCAGTAGTTCTCAGCAGTGCCGTAGTACTCATCCTTCTTGCTCAAGCTGCGAATACCATGAGGCGACCACAGCTCCTCCTCGTCACCGATAAGGTCAAGGATGGCACCGAGGTGCTCGTGGTCAGGGCCGAGAAGTCCAGTCATGAAGGGGAAGATGGAGATGTAGCCCTTGTGGCAGACGTGGATACTCTCTTCGTAGTCATCGATAGTGGCATCGCAGTAGGTCTTGGCCTCGGCGTCCCAGTGGAGATCGTCCACGTTGCGACGGATGGCTTCTGCGATCTTGGTGTACTTGGCTTCGTCGTCTTCCTCGCCCAGGAAAGCGGAGATGCGGCCCATGTTGCGGCTGAAGAGACCCATCCAGCTGATCAGATCGGTGTGAAGCTCACCAGGGTGCGGCGGTTGAGCGCGAGGGTAGTCGTCCAGACCAGAAGTCAGGATGTGCTGCTCGGTGCGTCCACGCCAGCGGTATCCCTCCTTGGAGGAGAACGCAGGGCGGTCATAAGACTTGATGTCGCCGGCCTGAGTGCGACGGTACCAGTCAAAGTGGCGCTGCAACAGAGGGTAGACTGACTTCAGCCATGCCTTGACGGTGTCCCGGTCAGCACTTCCCTTCTTCTCGGCCTTGTCGAGCAGTGCCTCAACAGCCATGAAGAGCGTGGGCGGGTTGGCGTAGTGCGGGTATTGGACCTGGAATTCGGCCGGGACCTTCGACCTAGCCTCGTTGCCGAGAATCTGTTCGCGACCGATCCAGCCATCTTCGTCCATCAGGTTGAACCAGCTGGACAGGATCTGCATGGTGAGCTCCGGGTCCCAGTCCAAGATGGGCAGGAGGTGGAATCCTTCGTCCCAGAGGAAGCCACGGGGGAAGAACGGACGCGATGGCACTGCGGTGAACAACTCGTACGGTCCCTCCAATTTCTGTGCGTTTCTTGCGCGAGCCTCCGCTGCTTCTTGCCAGAAACCTTCGTTTTCCTCATCGTACTCGCTGGCGTAAGAGCGGTCGACAACGGAGTCACCATAGAAGTATCCAATGCCACCGATGAGGTTGCTGAACAGGCTCTTTGAGAACTCCAAGTATTTCGAGACCGTGAAAGGCGCTTGAGGCTTCAGCACGTCCTGATACTTCTTGTCGAAGTTCTTCTTGACGGTCTCGATCTGTTTGGAAACGTAGTCGGAGGAGAAAGACATCTCGCGGCTCTTGGGCTTGAACAGAATGTCGAATTCGAAAGCGCCCTCGAAGACCTTCTCGACAAGGTGCATGTTGCCCTGGCCGGGACGGTTCTGGATTGTGTATGTGAGCCATGGGGGAGGCATCTTCTCGGTCGTGTACTCTTCGACGAAACCATCGATGGTGGTCTTCAAGGATCCGAAGATCAGAGCTGTGAAATGATGTTAGGAGAAACAGGAACGGCAGTGGAATTGATCGTTTGTTCAGTGCTTACGCTTGATCTGCCAGAGAGCCTCCTCAGGAACCTGGAGAGAGTGCACCAACGTGCGGTCCAACGGCTTCTTTTGACCAGCTGGGTGGATAGGCTCGGGGTGCGAGTTGCTCTCGGGCTCGGTGATCGTGACCGTGAACTCGCCAAGGTCGCCGGTCTGTCCTTCGAAGACAACATCTCCTTCGTATCCAAACTCTTCCGCGTCGTCGACGCCTGTCGCCTCAATGCTTCCAAGACCTTCCAGGCCAAGGTTGAACCACACAGCCGTCTTGATGGTATCGATACTGTCTTGCGAACCGACCATTCGCTCTGCGTCTTGTCGGGGTGTACCCTTCACTCTGGCAGCCCAAGCACCGTCGCTGATAGTAACGAAGCTGGTCTCCAGATCGATTCCGTTGCCCTTGTCGTGAATGGTCTGCACGCCGCCAGTGCGTGGGTCGTAAGAGTCCCATCCATAGCCATCCATGCCCTCATGCTGCTCGCAGGTATGACGGACATTGTTCTGGACCTTGACGAAATCCTCGACTCTCGCCCAAGCAAGACTGGCAGTGACCGACTTGGGAATGCGAGGACGAACGCCGAAGTAGAGGTTGGACTTGTAGGGACCCCATAGCAAACTCTCGTTGCTTGCTTTGGTGAAGACCTCAGGCTCTTGGGCCACAGCCTGGGTGGCATAGAGGGAGGCAATTAGCGCACCAGCGCCGCATTGCTTCCAAACCATTTTCTATAACAAAAGTGAAGTGATGTCGTCAATCGATCAACACCAACACATGCACACTCGTAAAGCCAATGCCTCGGCACGCCCAAGCTGTCTAAGCCTGTCTTCAATCTTTCGAGGCCACGTTTGGTCTCAATGCCCTGCAGAGCGTCATCCCGCCCCCCAGCTTTAGCTTCCGACACCTCTGCCGTGCAACCTTGAGCCCGGCCCGCAATAATGCTGCCCTTGACATGTGATAACTGCTCCTGCTGTAACTTATCTCTCCCTTTAATATACAACACCACTACAGCATATCTTTCGACTACCCATCCAACTTCTCAAGAGCAGCACCAGCACCTGAGGGTGACCTGTTCCCACCATGGATCTCCTCCAAACGGTCCGCAAAGAAGGTTCCCGCGGAGGCGTCGACTTCAAATGGGACGACGTGAAGAACGATGCGCAGCGCGAAAACTACCTCGGCCACTCGCTCATGGCTCCTGTTGGACGCTGGCAGAAGGGCAAAGATCTGAATTGGTACGCCAAGGCCGACGATGCGCACAAGACGCCGGAGGAGATTGCAGCAGAAGAGCGCGAGAAGAGGAAGGAGGAGTTGAGGAAAGTGAAGGAAGCCGAAGAAGATGCTATGGCGAGGGCTCTTGGGCTTCCAGTGCCGGATAGGAGTGCGAACACGGAGCCTCTTGGTGAAAGCAAGATCAGTCAGAGGGAGGTCAACCAAGCCCTAAAGGAAGCTCTTGACGATGGCGAGGGTGATGCAGGCCGTGATGCCAGCCACCGGGAGAGGAGGAAGCATCGTTCTGGTGACGACAGACGACGCGATCGTAGCAAGGACAGGCGGCCGGATCGTCACGACAGAGATGGGGATAGGTCAGAAAAGCGCAGAAGGAGGTCAAGGTCGCGATCAAGGGATCGTGATCACGAGCGCAAGAGTTCACACAGACATCGGTCACGGTCACGCTCAAGAGAGCACAGAAGGCATCGATCGAGAAGTCACGAGCGCCGACGCGAGGATGATCGTTACAGACCATCGAAAAACCGCGAGCACGGCCGCGCAAGAAGTCCGAGACGAGATGAGAGGCGTCGCAACCGCAGTAGGAGCCGCAGCAGGTCGCCGTACAAGCACTCGAAGTCGCGCCGAGAAAGTATCGATTGAGCGTGGTGCAGGACCCGACGCTAAGATAAAATAATCATGATCGATGGGCGATACTGCATCCTTTGCAGTCTCTGTCAGGTTGCGGCGCTTGCACCGAGCCAATTCTAAGCCTCTAGAGCTGAAAAATATGCTCCAGAACACAGCATTGGATTTTTTGGACCCGAATTCCTTGCAGGGAAGAATGTACGGTCTGACAACATGGCGCAGTAACGTACGCACAAGCGTTGCGTCCTCCGCATAAAACCGAGCATATTCTTGCAATTGGAGTCGTCCTGCTGCTGCGAGCATGTCAAGTCTCGAACACTTTGGCCAGTTTTGTTGCTGTCGAGCCCAGCCTGAGGCGTTAAGCGGATTTCGAACCCCGGCTCCTTGTCCGCAAGAATCCGCGTATCTCCACCATTAGTTCTCTCTCTCAATGGCAGCAAGGCTAATTGATGACCGGCTTCAGTCTGAGAGCATATGGCGGATCGGCCAATTATGTACCTGTACTTTGTGAATCGAAGCTGCTCGCTTCTCGGAGTTCGATGAACTCCTTTTCATGATCGATACTGCGTTCCTGGCAGGTAGACCTTCATATATCCAGGTATTCCCATCTCCGATATCCTTTTCATCTTCCTCTTTTACTTCGTTGCAATCTCATCTACCGAATGTCTGTACATCATTGTAACCATGGCCCTCTTTGCTCGCACAGGTACAGTCCAGCAGCTAGCATGTTGATGGTTGTTGCGCTGACCAAGAAATGTTTATAGGTCAACTTCATGCCCGGGTTCTAGAAGGATCGCGCCGTGCTGCCTCGATATCATACATCGCCACGTACGCCACGAGAGCGATATCGACTTTCCAAAGAACGAAGAAATCCGACTTACTTGTTCCATCCCCAAGACCTCAAAGATGCCTGATAAGCACATCTTCGAATCTTCCAAACAAGATTCCCTCGAATTCCAATGAGATCCTCGTTCAGCAACGCCTACGACGTCCGCTCTCGCCGCACCTTTCGATCTACCGACCACAAATCACATCAACCTTGTCAGTGCTCATGCGCATCACCGGACTGGCCATGAGCGGCACCTTCTGCCTTTACCCTCTCATCTACCTGGCCTCGCCTTCCTTAGGCATCGACGTGTCCGTAGCATCGCTCGTCGCAACTGTCGGTAGCTGGCCTGCTTTCGTCAAACTGCCGCTCAAGCTAGCAGTAGCATGGACTTTTACTTTCCACGGCTTGAACTCGCTGCGATTTTTGACGTGGGATATGGCTCGAGGGATCACGAACAAGCGGGTTGCGCAGACTGGATGGGCAGTTGTGGTGGCGTCTTTTGCTAGTGCGTTGGCATTGGTGATTTTGGTGTAAGAAGGAGGCAGAGAGGTATATCTGGTGAAGCGTATGATGCACACAAGTTACGGGATAAGTCTACAGATCTTGACTGACATCCAGTCTGGAAAAATGCGGGCTGCTATATGCTTCTCGCGAAAGGTATGCTTCTAAGGTACTCTACATACGTCCAGTTCCGATTTCAACCCTTCGGCTCGATTGCTTCTACAAGAACAGCTTCGTAGGGGTGTTGTACAGCATGTCGTTGAACACTTCTTTTGGCATGAAGCCCTCCAGCCATTCAAGCTCAGCCGTCTCGTTGACCTTCAGGAAATCACCTGGTTTCAGGCCAGTTGCCGTCGAATTGACATGAGGCCAATCGGAGCCCCAAATCAAGCGTTGCGGCCCGGCTTCAATCAATTGCTCGATCACCTCCTTCATGGCCTCTTCGTTACCACGGAGTCCTCGGCGGTGCAGTGCGTTGATCTTGACTGTAAGCACGTCATCCTCCAACATCTTCACAAGTGACTGCAAGCCGCGCTGTGAGTCTGCATCCAGCGGCACGTTGACCGAGCCGAGATGCTCTGCAATGACTGGAATGCCAGGCAGCTTCTCCTTGAACAGAAAGTCTTCGAGCAACGTCCATACAGCCGGTGCCAGCTGGAACGACACAATCCAGCCGTACTTGCGAGCAATATTGCCCATGCTTCCTTCGAGCAAATGCTTCATCTCGTTGGCCGTGGCCTGCGTATCGTTAGAAGTACGAGCGTACCCGCGCAGCACCCTCACGCCAGCATCGTGGAAAGTCTGCAATTCCGCTTCCGAGTAGTTGGAGTCTGCGCCGTAGATAATCTCGCCGCGCACGACGTTTCCGGGTTTCAGTTCGGATTGGAGGTCTTGCATGTGGGCTAGCAGGCCATCGGTGCCGTTTTCAACGGAGGCTTGGACGAGCAGGAAGCTTTCGCCGGGTGAGGAGGCGAGGAGGTCTGCTGGGGTTGCTGCTTTGGGGGTGTATGAGCGGGTGTTGGAGAGTGGGAAGCGCGAGGGTTCGAAGAGGTGGACGTGGGTGTCCCATTTGAGTGATTGTGAGGGGGAGTTGTTGTTGGAGCATTGGGCCATTGTGTTGGTGACTGCTAGGGCAGTGGCTAGGTATGATGTGATGAGCTTCGTGTGGATCATGGTGTTTTGTGTGTTTCCTCGTGTTTCTCTCTTCGTGTTGTGTATTTCATCAAATGTTTGTGATTACGAGCTTGCAAAGACGAAGAACTTAGGAATCATCATAAATACACGGACGATCTTCTACCTGTGAAACTACTTGGCACCTCCTTCCTACCATTGGAGTGTATTGCCAAGGTCGATCGTGCAGATACATCATCAAGGAAACATATTCACGCGAAGATCTAACGATTCGGACATGCGCCGTCGCGGCGTTGTACCGAAAACTTAAAGAAGGAAAAGGACGTCGGAGTTTCGGACAGCCATGAGGATCATAATTTTTACGCTCTGGACGTCACGGAAAGAAAGACGAACGGACGAACGAACGATCAAGCGTCAACTTGCTATAGCTGAGTCTAATGAAATCATATACTGAGACAAAATATACGTAACGTGCGTCTTACACTGCGATGGAGTAAGCAGGGTTAGTGTTGATATCAGTTTTGAACATGTATTTTGCATTTTCCGAACGGGATTTGATCTTTGATTGGATACATTGTCTTAGAGAGTGCCACTTCCTTATGTATCAAATGCTGTATTCAGACCAAATAAGGGCTGTCAAGTCTGTGCACCAGTGTAATGTAACAATGGACGTTTATGCACGTGGCATCGCCGCGCACAATTATGGTGAAGCTGACTAACATTTCAACGTTGACCTTCTAGTGACAGCCAATGTCCAAGTTATTCAGGCACAACTATCTTCATCAGTCATCTAAAACTAGACTAAAGTGTAAGCCCACTCACGAACTTGACAGATGCCCTAAGGTCCGTCCGAACGAACACTGTAGCGAGCCTATAAATACTCACTATATTAAACTTTCTAGTACACATGCATAACTGACATTCGTTCAAACCACCAAGACAACAAACCCCACCCCTTCACATCATCACAAAATGCCTTCCGGAAGCTGCTTCTGCGGCAACGTCAAAATCGAATACACTGCCGAGCGCATCACAGCTGTACGTAAAGACCATGCATATATCAGGTCAATACACATCTCCACTTACTGACCCATCCACCTCCAACCAGGGTCTATGCCACTGCCTCGACTGCCGCAAATTGAGTGGCTCACCCTACACCTACAACTTCATCGCCCACCGCTCCGAAATCAAAGTCGCCGGAACACCAAGCAAAGTCATCAAGACGGCCGACAGCGAGAATACTGTTGTCAATTACTTTTGCTCGGACTGCGGTGAGATCGACCCTTGGGAGTTAGTGCACGTTTCCAGAAGGGCTCTACTGATTCATGATAGGCACGCCGTTATATGGAGGCGGTTTGTCACAAGATGAAGAGCTCGAAACTGTCGTTATGAGAGCGGGTATTTTCGACGATCAGGATTTGTTGCATCAGTGCAAGCCGATTGTTGAGATTTATACGTGTCAACGGCTGAAGTGGATTGCACCGGTGGAGGGCTGTCAGCAGTTTGAGGGGATGCTGCCTTCACAGTGAGCAAACGGGCTTGAGAAGCGGCCTTTGGAATATGGACTCGATATGCAAACCAAAAGAAGTTAACTACACGGATTGATGGTACTGTATTGTGAAGCGTTGTATGTAGCAGATCGTTTCGTACATAAATACAACAAAAATATGCTCAGCGTTCTCTCGTACCTTGTTACTATATACCAGGCGCCGCCCAATCCACATTTCCCAAATTATCGAGGAAAGACAGATCTTCCAAATTAACGGGGTAGTTCGGATCCAGATATGTGCCGAAAATATCATCGATGCCTTCGAACAAGCCTTGCCCATCGTCCAATTGAGCCGCAGCAGTCGCATCAGCCTCGTCAACAGGTCTAGCCATGTCGCGAAGAATTAAGTTGCGATCCGTAGTAGGCAAAGGCTCAAGGTCCACGTTCCTCTGTCCGTCGACTACTGGCTCACCGTGGTCCCGGCACGCGGATGCAAAGCCCGCTAGCTCGCGCTGATCTTTCGAGGGACGGTGGATGCTGAAATGTGATAGACTGGGGGCGCGTCGCAGCTCGTCGGTCACTTTTTGTGCAAGGGTTGCCATTGCGTCAGACGAAGAGAAAGTGAGACGGAGCTCGCTTAGAATGGCACAGCAAGCTTCAAAGTCTTCTCGCGCGTCTTCCTGCTCGTGGCGGAGCTGATCTTGCCGAAGCCGCTGGTAGGAAACGGAGAGCGCCAGGGAGATTGCATATGGTAACATGGGCAAAGCGTGTAGCGAGGCGAGCCGTTCACGCTTCATCATTCGCGTGATTTGAATAGCAGCAAGAGTCTGTCGGACGTATGAAGGTGTTGTCAGGCTTTGCACATCTCTAACACCCTTGCTTCTGTGTGATAGTATAGCCGTCACCAGATACGCGATGTGAAGTGTTGCCAGAAGTGAAGGCGATAAATTCCACCCATTCAAGTCATCGATGATCTCTTCAAAGCCAGGGAAGACTTCCTCCCATCCGGTTACAGTCGGAGGATTGCCGGGTCGGTAGAAATCGATCACATCGTTCATGATGTGAGCAATCTTGAGCAAAATTTCGAATGCGGGAAACTCGCTTTCGCCCTTCTCGAAGGGCTCAATCGCTATATCCTGGTCTGCCATAATGATTGGGCGACCGTTGATGGCGGCGTTGAAGCGATCCAGTGTCCATATTGTCCAAAACAGCAGTTTCATTGGCCTGGTGCTTCTCGTTGGTAGGCTGGATTGTTGGCCTAGATGAAGCCCAAGAGTCTGGCAATGGTGCATCGCCTGAGTAACGAACATCGACGCATCCTCGGCACCATCAGGCCCTTCGATGTGAAATGATATCAGTGCACTCATTCTGATGAGGGTCAATCTGTCGTAGCGGCCCGAGACAGCAAGCGCTCCCTTCACAGATGATTGAAGACTTCTGCAGAAATCCCTGGGCGCGACAAGAGTCTCTGTATCTGGAGAGTGCAGATACGGCACCGCATCCTTGTCTTTAGCAGCGACGATACAGATGGCGTGCAGATATGGCTCTGGGACAGTCCCAGCAGCATATGCTTCTCGGAACTCCAATTCGTCAATCAAAGGCAGCATGGGATGTATCTTCCGGAAGTACACGTCCACTAGTCCTGAGATCTGCGCCGCAGTCGGTCGAGGTAACTGTTGAGTGGCACCAGCAGGTCCCTCTAGCTGGCCATTGCTCGTGGCACCATTAGTTGCATCTCTCTGCCGGATAAGCTCATTCCATTCTTGCCTGTCGACCCAAACGCCGACATTAGCCGTCGCTTTGGCGCCTGGGTGCCGTGGACGAGACGAGTTGCGCTCGAGAAATCCTGCCTCAGGATGGAGATCACTGATGAACTGTTGGGCGGTCGAATCCATCAGAGCTGACAAGGACATTCTTCGGTGAGTGCGCTTTCGGCCATTTGAGTTTGCGTCACCTAGGCTTCGTGGTGTGCCGTTGTCACCAGAGAAAGCAGGCGAAGTATTTGCCGCCGTGGAGTCGTTCCTCGAGCCATCAGTAGCAGGAGAATTCAGCTCGTTGCGAGGAGCTGTGTTCTTTTCAGTGGCAAAATGCACGCATCGTTTCTAAAGATGCATTGTAAGCACGGCTTTAACGGCGCGTTATGTGGGACGGAATAAGGTGTACTTTGCGTGAGCGACACGTTTCGCATGCTTTGGCGAGTCGTCGACGTTTAGGCCCATCGCCCGAGAATTGCGATACAAACGTATAGTCCATCTCTCAGACTAACCATCAAAGTCCTTGAGCAGTGCTCAGAGCATATATGGACGTCTTGATGCGTATTGGTCGA
>Ga0265797_10006203_pt1 | contig 17007 bp, 8 predicted proteins | sample P2T30metagenome_FD_192433 | JGI IMG/M metagenome (GOLD analysis project Ga0265797, IMG submission 192433) | Plant litter microbial communities from East Loma Ridge, Irvine, California - P2 T30 | ecosystem: Environmental > Terrestrial > Plant litter > Unclassified | place: USA: California...
ATGTTGTTCGTTTGGATCGGCGTAGGCTCGAATTTAGCCATGCGTGAAGGGTGCATAGGTGGGCCGTCAGCCGCAGGAGTCGACGGCTGTGGAGACGGAGCAGGTCGGTCGTTGAACGATGGGTGATCATTGCGACCGGGGAAATCTCTTGGTGTCCTTGCCGGCGCAGGCGAAGGCGCTGTGTGCATATTCGACCCAGGCGCAGTGAAATTGCGACCACCTCTTCCAGCAGGCCCATTAGGCGCGCGAGGTCCAGATGGGGTGTCCGGAGCTGGGCCGCTGGGACCATTCAGTCTCCCATAGTTAGATTCCGCAGATGCTGCTTCGCGGCTGGGTCTGCCGCGCGAAGGTTCGTTGACGAGCTCCCGACCACCACGAGCAGCACGCGGGCCTGTCGGAGCATCTTGCTCAGCTCTGGGCGCTTGTTCGCGAGCAGGCTCGTGTCTGCCATTTGCCCTATTGTCTGGGCCTCCAGCAGCATCGAACGCAGGAGCGCTGCGCTCATCGTTCCTGGGTTCCCTCTCACGTCTACGGTCCTTGTCTCCCTTCGGATCTCCCGAAATCAGAGCGGCGCGTGCAGGATTGATCACAGGCTCGACACTGCCGCTGGAGTGTTGTTGGTTGGCAGTGCTCTCAGGTCTAGCTTGAGGAAGCCGTTCAGGGTGGGGCGATTGCGTAGATGGTGGGCCCATCCCTCGGTGGCGGTGGTCAGATGTATTGTGGGACGAAGGCATCTGCTGCGGAGGAAGAGGTTCACGCTTGGGCGCGATGCGAGGCTCCTCCCTCGAGCTAGGCATCTGCTGTGGAGGAAGAGGTTCCCGCTTGGGTGGTGGACGAACATCGTCTCTAGCTGCTTGGGCGCTGGGCATCTGCTGCGGTGGCAACGGCTCGCGACGGGAGGTGCTTCGAGGCTCCTCGCGAGGATAACGGGCATCAGCAGGAGCCCCCCTAGGTCCCTGGCGGTCCTCCCGGTAGCCCCGTTGAGGCCCATAAGGATCTCTTGGGTCCCTTTCTGGCGTTCTTGCGCGGCTTCGATGGCCTGGGGATCTTTCGCGGGAGAGTCTTTGTTCGGAGGGTCTGTCAAGCCTGCCGTACTGATCATCGTCGCGAGGACCTCTATTTCCACGTCCGCCTGGTCCACCTGGAAGCGGCTTTGGCGGCAGGCCAGTCTCGGGTCTCTGAGGTCCAGAAGCGACTGGGCGTGCTGGCGGCTGGCTGTCTGATCGCAGGGATTCGCTGCGTACAGAGCCGTTGGTCGTGGGCGGCTGTCGAGCACTGCCTGCAGGAGCTGGCGTCGAGGGTTTCGATTCGCCTCTACGATCGTTCCTACCAGACCTTCGTGAGGAATCTCCTCTCGCTGGTTGGCCTGAACGATCTTCATTCCTAATTGCCGAAGGGGCATCGTTCATATTGACATCCTGTTTGTCGGAGTGGAGACCCTCATCTTCGATCTCGCCATCTTCTGTCGCACCAGTCTTTCCTGTTTGGCCGTTTGCAATTTTCGAGCTTGCAGGTCTGAACTCATGAGCACCGGCATTCAGTTTCGGAGTTCCAGCCCCAGGCTGAGGCGTTTCAGGTCTGGCAGATGGCGCCCTACTGCTACCTGCGTGACCATCCTTCGCACCGTCTGGTGCCAATCTGAAGTCTTGTGGTTTGACCCAAGTTTTCTCGCGGTTCTTGAGCGGACCGCGCAAGGACAGAGCAGCCAACTTGAGATCGTTACGAAGCTCCGTCTCTGACAGACCTTTGACAATGTCTGTAAGAGTATTGCCTTGGTGCAGGAGCGCTGGGAAGACAGGAACGACTGTCCTCAACAGCATAATGCTGTTGCGGATCTGCATGTAATCGCCAGAACTGAAGCACCATCGCAGAGCCCATGTAAGTGCGTTATGCCAATTGCTCATCTGTCGTCGGAAGTCCTCATAATTCAGGAGCTCTTTGGGAGCACCAGTAGTGGCATCAACGCTCTTAGCGAAGCCATGCAATTGTCCTTGGCTGCCAAGTGCCTCCTTCTCGTAGATCTCCTGCTTGGAGTGCCAGTGAGCAAGGAACTTGAGGATCTCGTACAGGAAGCGTCCGAAGTTCTCAGCTTCCCTAGCAGTGCACTGTGTGATAATTCCAGAGAGTCGTTGCTTGTGGAACAGCTCGTTGAGCAAGTGCAAAGTGCTGAAGCCAGGCGTGGCGTTGTTGTGCATGACCTTGATGATTTGTAGGCAGTAGTGAGCGTCGAGAGACGACATCATCGCACGAGGAAGGAAACAGTCTTGGAGCAGTGAGACATGGCGAGCGACCTTGTCAGACTTCTCAGTAAGCAGAGAGAACCAATGCTTCTTCTGTGTGTTCAGCCACATCTTCACCTGGCTGTAACCTCTAGAGCCAGTGATACGCTCGTTCATCTCGGCTCTTAGCTTGTCGGCGACGTCGGTGACTGCTTTCCTCTTTCTTTCGCGCTCCTTGAGCCCGCTTGTGCTCATGTCTGTACGATCTCCGGCGATTTGCTTGGCCTGAGCCTGGAGCTTCTCCATCTCGGCTTGATAGACTTCCATGGGCACAATAACGTCTTGAGGTGCAAGTGTCCAGAAAGTGACGTAGAATGGGATGCTCACGCGGGAAGCAAGGTCCGAGTTGACTGTAGACATACGGTTCATGATTGGCTCGAGCACCGGATGCCACGGGTTTGAGTCGCCATTCGTGGTCGCAAAGGCAGAAGGCTGTGGCGTAGGTGCGGGTGCTGCATCGTCCTTCGATTGACTCGAGTCCGGTGCGTCTTTCATCTGTGCGTCCTTGTTCGCATCTGTCGCACTGCTGGTGTCTTCGATTTTGACAGCAGGTACTTCGTGATCAACCGCCGAAGCAAGTGTATCTTTCTCCACCTGCTTCTCGGTCTCCTCAACAGCCGCAACAGCCTCTTTCATCGTGACATCACCAAGGTTCTGGCTCTTGCTCCTCTCCTTTCTTCCTAGCTTTTGTTCCTTCCTCGCGGCATCAACTTCTGCCATGCGATGCAAGATGCCAATGCGGCAGATCGCGAATGCAGTGCCAGGCTCTAGGCCGAAATCTCCAATGAGAGACACAACGTCAGGCACAGCAGCCTCGAAATCTGACGGCGACAGGTTCGTCCGTAGCACATCAAGGTACTGCGCGAAGACTTGCTGAATCATGTCCAAATTGTTGCCGAGGACTTTGAGTGGCATATCTTTGGCAGCCTCGCGGTGTGGATACATCTGGCGCTCTTGCGCGATAGAGATGAGGATCTGCCCAACCAAACCAGGCTCCGAAAGAGCTTTCATGAGACGCTTGGCGGAGGTTTTCTTCATGTGACGTTGATCCGAAAGCTGCTGGACAATTTGGCTTTGTAGCAGCTCACCACCAGTCATACCCAGTACCTGTGTCTCGTTGAAGTTCATTTCTGACTTGACGCCTGCCATCTCCGCAAGGACCGAGTCGATCAGCTGCAAGTTCGTAGAGTCGCCATTGCGAAGCTCGTATGCGACGTATTGCAGGATAGGCGATGGATTGATGATCGTGTACCGTGTGAAAAGTGAGGCGACGAACAGGGACAGTGCTTGCAGCCAGGGGCTGGTGAGCATGCCATCCGCCTGCATTCGGTTTCGGCCTTGTCCGCTAAGAGCGTTGATTAAGCACCATGTAAGGACGTCGAACGAAAGAAGTGAAAAGTAGCGAACACTCTCGACCAGACCAGGAATCATGTTGCTGTAACTCTCCAGCTGGTTGATGAATGTCATGACGACGACTCCGGGAGAGGCGAAAGATACCTTGGCCAGAGAACGTGCCTGTTTCTTACCACTTTCATTGGTGATTCGACGAAGCACGTCCTTCGCTTCTGCTTTATTCCGATCGAGTGCCACCTTCATGTCAGGCGTACGAGATGTCTTTCCAGTGAACCACTCCGCGTAGATGTTGTACCGAATATTGACTGGGAAAAGCTTCAGAAGATCCCAAACCTCTTGCGCCACCGCAGGATTATGCTTGGTCAAACTGAGCGCAGGTACCAGCATTCGCTTCATAAGATCCAGCCAGCGTGTCCTGTTATCGTCAGATGTATCCTCTGTCAAGCTGCGCTTGGCAAGACGTAGCAATGTTGTTATCACCAGAGTGTCTTGGCCGACCTTGACTCCCAGGTATGCCAAGAAAGTGCTGCAGAGTAGGAAGACGTCTTCCACAGTTTGACAAATGGGAATGTTGTCATCCCAGTCTTGATAATAATGTAGGTGCTCCACGCCTTCACCATCATCTGGTTCGTCGAGCCCAAGCCATCTTCGAGTGCGCGTCTTAGATCGAGATGCCAGAGTCAGTGAGCCATCGGAGGAGGACGCCGTGTTTGCCAGTTGTTGTTTAGTGTCTTGAACCTCGGTGCGGTCTTGCATCGGTCGTGTGTCGTGGGAAAGTTTGCTCAGCATTTTCCGTACGATGCGCAGTAGATACGTTGGAATGCTGCTGTCGACCTCCGCCAACCACGGGAACTTGCCCAGTATGAACAGAGCGTCAGGCAGAGCGCCAATGGCGAGAAGTGCCTTGAGCAAGAGAAGCTTCTGATTTGTTGGCTCGGGGAGTTGCTCTTGAGGCTCTTCATCTTTCTTGTCAGGCTTGGGTGAGCTACCGCCACTACGTGCAGCAGCTTCGCCTCGTAGACCACGCACTGCAGGTATGGTGTCGTCGGCGAGGGCGCCAGCTGCGAGCAGGGCGTTCATACCGCCTCCGGGACGCTGCTTGCGCTCCTTTTCCGCTTTCTCCGCTTCCAGACGTTCGCGTTCGGCAGGCATGGCTTCATCCAATGGATACAGATGTGAGTAAATGTCTCTCATCGATATGAAGCCAATCTTGATGAGCAAGGCTGCGAGGTAGATCAAGTTCTCAGGGAGAACATCATTTGCGTCACGCGCAGGTGACGCGTAGAACCGTAGCTTGAATCCGAGCAGCTGAGCGGCGTCCGGATTACCTGGAGGGGGCAAAGTCCGAGTCTCCCGCATGTACTTGCGGTTCTCATTGATTCGCTTTCGTTGATCTGCGTTGATCTCGTTACCCCTCGCATCATACTGCGGTTGGACCTCTGTCTCCAACAATGGAAGCGCGCTGTCGAAGTCGATGATCTTTCGTGCGCCGAGTTCGTAAAAGGCGTCCATGCCCACCTCTCGCACGCGGTTCCAGAATGCCAGATCTCTTGTCAATCGAAGCTCTGCAAGCTCTGCCCGATCTTGCTCAGATGTTGCCCACTTTCCAGAGTCTGGAAGTGCCCATGATGGTAACGCGCCGAAATGCTGGTCCTCGAGCTTCACATCGTCCAGTACGACCTTCTGCGGCCACCAGGAGCTGCGCCTGTAGAACTTGACAAAAAATCGGAAAGACTTGACGAGTAGGCTAGCGCTGATATCGATCGTAATGTCCAATACTCGTCCGACGTCCAGATCGAAAGCACCCACGAGTGCCATAATTCTATGGTACGCGTCCTTTGCCATTTCGGCATCGTCCGAGTGGGCCGATTCGGTGGCGGCATTGTAGTAGTCAGTCAACAACTTCGCATATCCTTCTGTCTCCTCGCGCAGTAAATTGAAGTTAGCTTGGCGGTACAGCTGGTTCGTTGTTTTGCGAGCGCGCATTCGCTCGAACGTGCTGCGGACTAGGCCCAAGGAGGTGAGCAGCGGTACATCCAGTTCCTGTCGCATGATCTCAGGGTCAATTCCAGTGGCAGTGATCAGACGGTTGAGAGATGGGTTCTTCGCATCCGTGTCATCCAGTAGAGAAATGGTGTCCAGGAATAGTGATTCCACATCAGAGTCTTCACTTGATTGTGCAATCAGGTCCTTGATGGCCATGCCAGCTTGTGAAGCATCTATTCTCCTGTCAAGACCAGCCCTCACCAGCTCTTGCACCACCCCACTCGCGGCGAAGCCATCATTTTTCCTGGCGGCCTCTTCCATGGCCTGCTTCCCAGACTCTTGCCAAGTTGCAACGACATCATCGGTCATGTATTCGTAGGCATAGGGAGCAGGTGGTTCCTGAGGCGCGACTTCCTGCGGTGGGGGCGGAGCAGGCGTGGCTGACGTTTGTGCTGGCGTTGAAGGTCTCGAAGGTTCGGCGACAGGCGTGCTTCTCGACTGAGTATGTCGCGAGGAAGCGCGCGCAGGCGTAACAGGTGCGCCAGAGCTACCAGGTCCTGAAGGCGATTGTCCGCCGGGTCTACTTGATCTCCGTCCGCTGCTACGTCCCCTTGTGCTTTGATGCTGGTTCTGCTGCGCCAGATTCAGATTCTCAGGCCGATGAGGTGATGGCCTGTTCGTCATGTCCTCCTGTGTGTATTGCCGGTCTGGTCGCTTGCGCTTACTGTTGCTGCCAGGGGCCATGACAGATGAAGCGTGTCGAGGAGCGACGAGCTAGCAACGAGTCGCAGGCTGTAAGGTTCATGTGCGTGTCCTAGAGCTATGTGCCGGTCGATGATTGCTGCTTCATGCAATGCAGTGTCGCGGCGCTAGCGATGTATCCAGAGATACAGTGTAGCGCAAGATGTGTCGGGTGTCGTGATATTAGAGTCGCAAGGCGCTGGGTGATGCGCGGCACAAGGACGCGTTTGATCTTCTATTGAGGTACGTTCGTTGGAGCGCGGCTCAGTAGACCAAACCACAAGTTCGGCGGAGGCTAGCGGCCGCTTCACGTCCGCCAAGCATAGCATAGCATAGCATAGCAGAAGCCGGAAGCAGCTTCATCCTCTCTCCTCACATTTCTATCCTCACTCTAACAGTCATGCGCTTCAAGTCTGGTACAGCGGCTGCGGTCAGTCACAGGGATCGTCAAAAACGGAATTCACGCTCTCTACAGCGGTCACTGTCATTCCCGTCGCTGGCATCCCATGACATAGCTCGCTGGTCGCAGATCATGCCTTCCGAACAACGCCTGTCATAATGGAACTATATTCATGCCGAATCCGCGATTCTTGCTGCAACCCTGCAGTCATGCTCTATGAATATGATGCACCACGTGTTGTTACGGACAAGTTCTTGCAGGAGCCAAGTACCAGATACACTTTCGTTACCGTTGTGCACTGGTACAATAGGCTATGGACCAATTATCGAGCATACTGACATACTGACATACTGACCAATGAGATACGGTGCGAAGTGTTGATTGAGCTCAGAAGCTAGGTAGGATTGAATTCTCACGAAACACATATATTGGCGTCTTGCTTGAAAGGTTCTGTCCACAAAAGTGAGCACTACTGAACAGCTGCAGTTCGCAACTTCTTTACCGGAAATCATCACAAAACCACGCGACAATCATGTTCTCTGTACAATAGTCGCGGTTCATTTGAATCGTGCTCATGTTATATCGTCGTTGTTCGACTACATATGGTTCATTACGTAAGTTCGTAGATCTAGTTGGTGCTCTGAAGCATCTCCATGATCTCCTTCATGACCTGAGGCTCCATGCCCTCGGTCTTCTTGAGCTCCTTGCCGTTGCGGAAGACGACAGCGGAGGGAGCCTTGGAGATACCGAAGTACTCCTAGTAAATTGTATCAGCTACTGGTTCATGAATTCGATATATCTGACAAATCTTACCCTCGCGTTGGCCTGCTCGGCGATGTCAACCTTGTAAGAAGAGGTGGTGCTGGCGAACTTCTTGGCGTACCTAAGCTGAAGTCAGAGTGATGGTTTCATAGTTAACATGTGAAGACAACTTACTCCTCGGCCTGGGCTGAAGGTGAGCCCTCGTAGCAGTAGATGAAGACGTATTTGTCCTGCTCCTGGATGGCCTTGTCGAAATCGGCCTTGCTGTTGAGTTGAGTGTGGGCAGACATGTTGATTGAAGTTGTTGGAGTTATGTGGAATGTGTAGTTTGAAGAGGATGATAGAGAATGAAAATCAGATGCTGGTGGAAGTGAACATGTTTTATACACGTCTCTCCTTACTACTTGCCGCTGTGGATAGAGAGGATCAAGAGCGGTCAACGACAGTGGACGAATCAGCCACGCAGCGACAACACTCGAGTACTCGCACATAAGGCGGAGAGCCGCTATCCTGGAGTTGCATGCATTGGCCGAAGCTTCGGCAGGGCAAAACAATCGAGGCCTCCGGTAATGGTGTACTCCCACTTGGCTTCAGGTAATTGAGTCGGGCTAACCAGTGAAGACGTAAGGCGTCGCTTGTGCAGCAGTGGGCACCAGAATGGCTGGGACCTCTTCGCTCCTGACACATGAATACAATGCTTCACGTTGTACCAAATGACCATCTTTCACTGGAGATGTCAGAATAATTCTGGCTGCTGCAGCAAATGACCCTGTCAATCTCTGTTATCTTCGAGCACTCGCATCCTGAGAAAGTCGACCCATAAGATGCCTGATTAAGACCACCGAGATCGACAACACCCTTTCTGACGCTCTAGACCTTGTTGCCAGATTCACCAAATCCTCGACCACTCTCCGAGGTGGGACGTTGATGGCTGCTCGCGTACTCCACTGAATGATGCGCAGAAAGATCCTAGGCCCCACAAGAGCTTCGATGCGATCATGACCTGGCGGGCTGCGGCTCCACGACTATAGCGATTGCTATGTACGTGACAGCTGCTCGAAATGTCCAGACGGTTGTTTTCGCCGAATCTTCAGGCCAAAGAAACAATATGCCAGATTCTGCGAACTATGCGCACCGTCAAGACTCTATGTTCGAGGCTCAAAGGTGCCACACTGGTCGGCCAGATGGCCGCTGTCCTGCAGAAATGCCCAGGTATGCCTGCATGCTCAAGACTTATGTGACTGTATTATATGATTCAGCCCGTGCGGTGCAGACATGCAACGAACACGAACAAAAGCCGATGCGTTCTGCTGTTACTGTTGATACCTTTACCTTGCCAGCAACAGTGAAGGTTTCCATTCGTAGGCGGCATCAGCACGTGATGGCTTCTGCCTGGAAAAGTATAACGATGCGCAGAAGGTGGAAGGCACGAAAGCCGAAAGCCGCCAACTCTCAGAGTACGAGTTGACGCCCACGAAACACCACTGACGCAACATCCTTCTTCTCCTGCAAGCCTTGACAGCACTTTCGATCCAAAGACAAGGCCGCAAGTTGGTCCCAACACTTGTCTTCTGCACCCACTTTGGCCGTTTGACGCGTCCGTGTCACGTCTCTGACGCCCTAAACCCCGCGATCGGGAAAAAACCCCTGCATTGGATTGCAGATAACCGCCTAAGATCGATTTGCCACCGAACGCCTGAGGGCCGTGCAACCAGCGAAGGGTTGCCTCTGGTACGTGAAAGTGAACATTCTTGATCCTATCATTCACTGCTCTCCTTTTTGCCTGCTTGCCCGGCGCACCTGTCTTTCCTTTCTGCGCTTGCGCTTTGTCAAAGTCACGACGTACATCTGCGAGTCGATCAAGCAATCAAACATGGCTAGGCCGTCGAGATCTTCCTCGCGGCGCGTTTCTCACTGTATGCCCTACACATCTCTCTTGCATCATATCCTACTCGACCGGCAGACGATTTGCATGTTTGATTATCATACTGACTCAACATAGTCGAGACAGAGTCTGAGGACGTTTCCGCGGGGCCCGAGACTTTGACCAGGCGCAACTCAGCACGTTTGTCTGCCACAACGCATAAGGCCGTTGCCACTTCTTCATACACTGGGAGCGAGCTTGAGGACGAGATCAGAGTCTCAAGAACTCTGCAAGCTGTCCAAATACCCATCATGGCGCACCCTCTCACAGACATCAAGCCGATCAGCAAGGCGACTGGATCGAACAGCCCCACCGACACTACTCCGACATCTCTCGATGGCAGCACGCGGGCCACCTCGCTTGAATACGACACCCCGGGAACCACTCCAGCCCATTCGGTAGTTGCTACCTCCGGGAAGCGCAAGCGTACTGTGAAAGAGGAGGAGGCCGCCGATGAGAAACTCGCAAGACAGTTGCAAGAGGAAGAATACACAGTGGTCGAAACCAAGACCTACAAACGCTCCAAGTTGGCATATCAAGTAGAGGACACGGAGGATGACAGCGAGCTTAGTGAGCTGGAGAGCATCGACTCCATGGACTATACCGGACCATCGCAGAAAGGCAAAAGTAGACAATCGCTTTCCGCCGCTAGCCGCCGACAAGCATCTGTTGGGGCGCAGCGGCCATCGAGTTCGAAAAAGAGAGTCAAGGTCGAAGACAGCGCTAGTGATGCTGATTCGGATGTGCCTCTCATCCTTCGCAAGCCGCCACGCCATCTCGCACAGCAAACCAAGCAAGGCAAAGCTGTAACTTCCGGTGTGTTGACCGATCCGGAGAGCGAGTATGATTTCGGCACGGAAACGGTGTTGAGCGGTGTTAGTGACACCGATTCTACCGCCTCTGAACTGCTGCCCACGATCTCTCGGTCGCGAACTAAGAATCGGGAAACTGGACGTCGTCGCCGCAGATTCGGCAATCTCACCGCAAGCAATGCTGCCGATATGGCAGATGAGATCGGCAACATCGTAGAACGCAGTCTGATGAGCAGGAAGGATCGCGAGCGTAAGAAGCTCGAAAAATCTCACCCAGGCATCAAGACTATGTGGGAGGATCTTCAGAAAATTCCTGTCATTGAGCCTGTTGCTGCTGCGCAGCCAACTTCAATTAACCGCACGCTCAAATCTTTCCAACTCCAGGGTCTGGATTGGATGACCAGACAAGAGAAGACGCACTATGGAGGAGGACTGCTCGGCGATGAGATGGGAATGGGCAAGACCATTCAGGCCGTCTCGTTGATCATGTCCGATTACCCACAAAAGCAACCGACTCTCGTTGTTGTGCCACCCGTCGCACTCATGCAGTGGTCCAGCGAGATTACAGATTACACCGACGGCAAGCTCAAGGTCCTTGTCTACCACGGACAGAACTCAAAGGTCAAAGTGATGACCACGAACGACATCAAGAAGTTTGACGTCGTGATGATTTCGTACAACAGCCTTGAATCTCTATATCGCAAGGAGACGAAGGGCTGGAGTCGCGGCGAAGACATCGTCAAGGAAGATTCACCCATCCACGCTATCAAGTTCCACCGCCTTATCCTCGACGAAGCACACAGCATCAAGTCCCGAACCACCGGCGTCGCCAAGGCATGCTTCGCTCTCAAGGGCACTTACAAGTGGTGCTTGTCCGGTACTCCTGTGCAGAACCGTATTGGAGAGTTTTTCTCGCTGCTTCGCTTCCTCGAGGTTCGTCCTTTCGCCGACTACTTCTGCAAGAGCTGCCCTTGTTCGATCTTGCATTGGAAGCTTGATGACGACCACCGCTGCAGCAACTGCAAACATTCTGGCATGGAACATGTCTCCGTGTTCAACCAGGAGTTGCTCAACCCACTTACGCAGTCTGAAGACCCGAAAGTGCGTTCTGATGCGATGGACAAGCTGCACATGATCACCGCCCGCATCATGCTTCGTCGCGTCAAACGGGACCATGTTAGCTCCATGGAACTGCCTCCCAAGGAGGTCATTGTTCGTTCTGACTTCTTCGGTCTGATCGAGCGCGACTTCTCCTCCAGCATCATGTCGAATACTGGACGTCAGTTCGATACATATGTATCGCGCAACGTCGTACTCAACAACTATGCCAACATCTTTGGTCTCATTATGCAGATGCGTCAGGTTGCCAACCACCCGGATCTCTTGCTCAGGAAGTCAGCCGAGGGCGGCCAGAATGTTCTTGTCTGCAACATCTGTGATGAAGTCGCTGAAGATGCCATCCGATCCCAGTGTAAGCACGACTTTTGTCGATCTTGCGTGAAGAGTTACATCCAGACCACAGAGTCTTCTGGAGGTGACAACGACTGTCCGCGCTGCCACATTCCCCTTGCCATCGATCTCGATCAGCCCGAGATGGAGCAAGATGAAGAAGGTGTCAAGAAATCCTCCATTGTGAACCGCATCAAGATGGAAGATTGGACATCCTCAACCAAAATTGAGATGCTCATCTACGAGCTGTACAAGCTTCGCTCGAAGAAGCAAACACTCAAGTCTATCGTCTTCTCGCAGTTCACATCCATGTTGCAACTAGTCGAGTGGCGCTTGCGTCGTGCTGGATTCAATACAGTCATGCTTGATGGCTCCATGACGCCTATTCAGCGCCAGAGGAGTATTGAGTACTTCATGAACAATACCGATGTGGAGGTGTTCCTTGTCTCGTTGAAAGCCGGCGGTGTGGCTCTCAACTTAACGGAGGCTTCTCGAGTCTTCATCGTTGACCCGTAAGTATCATCCTTCTCGCAAGACGTACAATCAACTAACCACATTCGCAGATGGTGGAACCCAGCAGCCGAATGGCAGTCTGCTGATCGCTGCCACCGTATCGGTCAGAAGCGACCTTGTGTTATCACACGCTTGTGCATTGAAGACTCCGTCGAGTCGCGCATGGTCATGTTGCAAGAGAAGAAGGCGAACATGATCAATGGCACAATCAACAAGGACAAGGTCGCCATGGAGAAGCTGACACCAGAGGACATGCAGTTCCTGTTCCGCGGCTCTTAGACAGCAGCCTTGATGCTGGTTGTGGTGAAGCAGGGCTCGAATGGTCGCTTGGTGTTTCCTTTACCGACATCGCTCTCGATGAGGCTTTACCGTATGTCTAAGCCGATGAAAGGCTGTTATTGATGACTTCGCAAGGCATTGATTGCATCAGCATCGCTCATTCCAGAAAGCTGGCTGCATCGCAAGGCATGTATGAGTAAAACGTATGATACCCCTGTTTTCTTTGAAGATGGCATGCACTTGTGTTCCAAAGTCTATAGTCGCTGCGCATGACTTTACGTGCGACGATCTCAACTGCTGTGAAGGCAATATCGACAAGTGCGGCTTTCGATTCGGCTATGACTACCACGGGGATATCGCTATTAGAATCAGCTATAGGCTCATTGTAATTAATCGTATCTCCTTCGTTTGTACGCTACTACCTCCTACCATCGGACCTGATCGTCGAAGTAGGCATGCGTACACTGAGATCAATTGCTGTAGAGTTCACGTGATCACAGACATTCTATACCTTATCTCCGCAAGTCGTGTGCTACCGTCCTCAAAGATGTATATTCAATCAGACTTGTATGCCATTGAGATGACAGCACTAGAGCCTTTCTTTTACCTCAGATCTCAAGATGTTAGTACTGCTACACTGAGGAGGTGGATCACGCATGCCATGAAGACGAGTGCAATCGGAGCTGCACACAAATTCGTGCGTATAATATGTATTCCAAAGTTTTGAATACACAATCGAATGTCTATCGTGTGTCTCTTCTCGGGACGATGCTCCCACTATACCACCCATGTCAATCTATGGGTACATGTAGCCGTCGCCGCCGTGTGTGATACCGTCCTTGTCAGTCCACACGTTTCCAATGGCCACAGCGTGTTGCTTGAGATCAATGTCTCGGCGGATACCATGCTTTCTCACCGAACGCTTGCCGTACGAGCCAGCACCAGACGAGATCTCGCCCGCAACGCACGAGCTCTCACCCTTAAAGGCGGTGTCCGCGACTGTCTTCCAAACAGCCTCCTGGTCAACGACCATCTCGGGAGTGTAGTAGATTCTGCAGTCTGCAGCCTCGTAGACGAAGTGCAGAGGCGTTTGGTCTTCGTCGCCCTCACGGATGCCGTCGCGCGCGTTGACTACGTAGTTCGTAGCTCGAAGTAACGGCAGGTCGCTGTAGTCTCCGAGGGCGGTCTCGTTCGCGTAGTAGTCGGCATCATGGAGCTCTTGAAGTTGGAAGGGAAGCTCGACAGAGCCAAGGATATAGCTCCAGGGGAATGAGTTGGTACCCTTGACGCCACCGACGGCTTGAATGATGTCTGTTGTAGGGCGACCGCCGAGAGCGATGGTTTGCACGCCGGCTTGTTGACGCATAAATTCGGAAAAGATGGTGCAGGTACTTGCACAGTAGCCATCGTAGACAACCACGATGTTTTCTGCCTTGAAGGGTTGGGCCGTAATGTTACTACGGTTCTGGTAGCCGGAGACGTAGATACCTCCACTGTTCTCTGTGATGAGAGGATCAGACAGATTCCTGCGAGAAAAGAGCATATTAGTGATCAATGTTTCATGCATATGAACGCGGGTCGCACTTACCATCTGATAAGACTTGTGTAGTTGTCGGGACCAGGGCCATAGGCGTGGGGTCCGAATTTCTCGTCCCATGAGGAAAACGGCTCATAGTCGACAGTAGCATCCGTGCGGTAGTTGAAAGTGGTTGAGACAATGTCCTTGACACTTTGATTGAGGCTTGGGTCACGGTCAAAGGCTCCAGAGTACTCGCTCACCTCCTCGCCAATGAGATCGAATGCCTCGTGCGCACGGAAGCGGTTAGCTCCATAGGGGAGGATCTGTGGGAAGAGCTGTGTGAACAAGTCGTAACCCTGAAGAATGGTTCCACCGCCGTTGGCAGATACGTCAATGATCAACTTCGTCTTGTTTTGAGCAACAGCTTGGTCGATCAAGTATGTGTTGACTGCCTGGAAGTTCTCCTGGGATCCGGCGCCTCCAACAAATGAGCGTACGGCAAGTACAGCTACATCGTCGTACTCATCGCCCGAAAGGAAGTAACCAGAGTTCGCGTTAAAGTCACCATTGACCAATGGTGTTGGATAGCCGGGTGCGGGTACGGGCGTAGTTGTTGTACTTGCAGTTGCGCTCGAGGTTGGAGCCTCTGTGGAGGTGGTCGACGTAGAAAGTGCAATTTCCTTAGCAGACTGCGGCTCGCCTTCGGGAAGGGTGAAGAATTGACGGTAGATGTCTTCTCCTGATGTGATGTTCTCAAAGGGAGCCAGGACGCGGGCGAAGTTCTCGTTGACAACAGTGGTGCCGTTGGCAAACGTGAGTGTAGTCGTCTCGCCCGGGTAAATTCTCGCTCCTCTTCCACCACCGCTGAAAGTGCCTGTTCCAGTGCCGCTTGAGCCGAGAGAGACTTGGGCGAGCGTGTAGAAGAGGTTGTTCCAAAGAGCGTCACGGTCCTGGAGACTACCGTACTGGCTCCAGTTGAGCAAGAAATCAGTCGCATTCTGGCCGTCAATCTCGACCAGTGGGGAGGGAGTAAAGGTGGCGTTGCCGAAGCTGGCAGTCAGTACGTCGGCGTAGGCATACACCTCCGGAACACTCTCGCCGTCGAGAGAGACGGAGACAAGCGGTGTCGTGCGGCCCCAAGAGAAGATGCCCGTCACCGAATCGGGATAGTAGACGAAGTGACCGTCATGGGTCCTTTGGAACTAGAGAAACGTCAGTATCCCAGTGAAATGGAAAGTGAATAGCAAGCATCAGCAACTCACTGCTTCGTAGAGGTCAAAGCCGAACTCGAACTCGTTGTCGTATCCATTGCTCTCAGCCTTCTCGGCAATTCTGTTGAACTCGCCATAGAAATCGTAAGGCTCCTGGATCTTCTCTGCATACTCTGATGGTGGCTCGCGGATGTAGTCCACAGTTGACTGCCAGTTGAGGTATGGCCTGATGGATGTCAACAGCTCGCTCGCGGCTGAGGAGTTGAAGGGAACGCTGGTGATGCATTCGTATGCAATGCCCGCTGGGATGATCGGAGTGGCGGCTGGGTCTGCTGCAGCAAGTTGGGCGACACTGGCACATGCTGACAGTGAGGTGGTAGAAGTGGGATACGGTGCCGGTGCGCTCGTCACGGTACCATTGTAGCCGCCGGTAGCAGTGGGATAGACAGCCGTGGGTCCCATGCTGTCGTACGTGGTTGGCGCTGCCTGAGGAGGGGTGTAGACTGAAGGCTTTTGCCTGACTTTGTTAGTAAATGTAATGCTGCGCAAATGCGAGGAGCGCTGCTACCAGTTGCACCGCTCCAATCAACCCTCTGGAAATGCTGCAAGAATGATGATCGTGTAGAGGAGGCTGTGCACAATTCAGTGCCGTCTCTCTGCCTTGAGGCATTATTGTTTGTGCCACTGTCACCAAGAGTCGAGCAAGTCGCTTGCATTGTGCTTTCCTCTCCTCGTCATCTCGACTTCCTGATCCGCGCGAAATATAGCAACCAACAACAACGCAACAATGAGCTTCCAACGTACCATCCATGCGGCTTCTTCTCAAAATGCCATCTTCCCTTGTCCTTGTCGAAAGGTGATGCAGCCACGCCAGCCGCGAAGGCCAATGCAACAATGTTCTCGCGCATAACTTCTTCAACACAGCTGCTGTGAGCTCAATTGTGGAAGAGAAATGGAAGGAAGTAGTGAGCCAAGCACCAATAAACTACAACATGGCCAGCGACAAATCTCCCAGGTACTTATCTTCAGAGCTCGCACGGCATGGTGCCATTGAGGTTCATCACGCCAAAGCACGTTTGGGAAGGTCATACACTACCGGACATGCACTGTCGACGATAGCACCGCGCCAGATCCCAGTCAGAGGTGCATCGTAGCCGCATGAGGCAGCTCGCTGGAGCGCAAAGAAAGTAGATTGGAAGGCTGTGCAGTAGCATGAGGGGCGCCCTACACTACTGCATATTGATGTGCATCACTAGCGGCTCAAAGGGATCATTTGGCGGCAGGAATGGAGATTTGCGAAAGAGCTTGGTAGTCGTCGCTCTTCAGGGCAGACGTCCGATGTTGTACATCTCCTGGGCACGTGAATTTCTGGTGCTCCGGAGAGTCGCCAGCTCGTTCGCCCCGCCTGTGGACATGAAAGCATGGGACAGCGTGACAGCAGACAGGTACCACATATGAAGGGACGAGAATGCACGAGTGGGACGTGCAGCACATGCTGGTCGACACGCGGTGTTTGCGGATCATGTCATGTCGTTATGGAAGTGCTTGCCGCAATCCCCGAGCACTTGGCACCCAATTGGGCAGGTGATTCGTACAAGCGCATCAACGGTTCCTGAGATCGTCGTCGTCCTTAAGATCTCGCTCAATAGTCTGTGCGTGCCTGATACTCACGGCTCTCTATGGTACTGATACGAGTGCAGTGGTGTATAGGCATTTGAACGTGATCACTTCCCATGGAGATACCGCTAGCACTATGCAAGTGTCTATCACTCACCAGTA
>Ga0265797_10006204_pt1 | contig 17003 bp, 21 predicted proteins | sample P2T30metagenome_FD_192433 | JGI IMG/M metagenome (GOLD analysis project Ga0265797, IMG submission 192433) | Plant litter microbial communities from East Loma Ridge, Irvine, California - P2 T30 | ecosystem: Environmental > Terrestrial > Plant litter > Unclassified | place: USA: California...
AGGCCGGCTTATGAAGGTATGCAAGAGGATTGAGGGGGAGGATGTTGGTGATACGTCTCGAGCGGGCACGCTTTTTGGGCCCACTCTCCTAAGGGCTGCATCGAGAAGGGGCGGCACGCTAGGACGGGTTGGGATAGCGCGATTCTCACGGGTTACTGGTCGCAACTTTGTTCATCGCGGCCATCAATCGGTGCGCGTACCTTTACCGCATCTATCTCGTCAATTTACTCGCAACTCTAGGTCTACGGTCGCGTCGCTGTCTTGAAGAGTCTGGATACGATACCAACAGAGGCACCAGCAAACCACCAACCGCGACCATGTCCGACGCGGGCCAGCTCTCCGACGAAGAAGTCAATGGCCAGGCAACTCCTGCTGGAAATGCCGATGAGGGCACGCCGCTAAACACTGTGGAGGACAACGGTCTCGAGGATGATGAAGACGACCTGTTTGGCGACGGAGACGGAGATGCAGGTGAAGATGCGCCAGCGTAGGTCGCGAAGAACCCAGTACCAGTATCAAACTGACGTGTTTAGTGAGCACCGAAAGCTTGATGATGCAGAGCTCGACTCAGGCGACGATGAGGGACGGGCAGATCGTGTCAGAGCACCAGAAGCTGTAGAAGAGGTCGAGCAACAGACATTTGCATACATGGACGCCGACCTGGCGCGACATCCCGTTCCCGAGCCCACCGACAACGAGCTTTACCTTCTGAAGGTCCCGCGCTTCTTGTCTTTCGAAGACAAAGCATTCGATCACAAGACCTTCCAGCCGCCCACTACAGACCACCACTCCAAGCTCGCTGCGTCTGAGCACTTTTCAGCCTACAACACCGCCATGACCACGGTCAGATGGCGACGCTCACCCTCGAACAACGCCGTACTACAGTCCAATGCTCGGATTCTCAGGTGGTCGGACGGATCCCTTACCCTTCAGCTTGCGACCGACCCTACAACCCAGTACGATATCGATGCGAACACACTAGCCCCACCGCAAGTCAACCCCAAGATTCCCACACCAACGGCTGTCAGAGACGAGAAGAATGGCAAGACAAGCGCGAAGAAGGAGAGCTACACATACCTGGTTGCGCCGTACGAGGAAGCGAACGTTATGCGCGTCACGAACAAGCTCACGGCCTCCCTCAACGTCGTACCCACATCGAACACAAAAGACGCCGCGCTGGAAAAGCTGCAAAACGACCTTGCCAAGGTCGCAGCAAAGGGCCGAGACGATGCCGACCAAGCCATATCCTTCATCAACGTGGACGAAGACCCCGAGCTCCGCCGACAACGCGAAGAGGCCACGTTCAAGGAGAAGCAGAGGCAATTGCGCGCCCGCGAGAAGCACGAAGCGCGCCAGGCAGAGCGTGCAAACCGCACCATGGGCCGCACCGGCGGTCGCGCTTCAGGAGGTCTCGACATTGACGGATTGGAAGATCGCCCAGCTCGGAAGAAGAACGCGCAGAAGGGTGGCTTACGGCGTGACTGGAGTGACGACGAGGACTACGGTGGCCCAAGAAGGAATCGCGAGGACGACTACGACGAGGAGGACGACTTCATCGCCGCTAGTGACGAGGAACCGGAGATCGTGGACGACGACGATGATCCAGATGAGGGTATTGCGGCGAGTCCCAAGCGAGCACGGGGTGGTGTTGCTGCCGACGACGACGACGATGATGAGGTGGTTGTTAGCCGGACGAAGCGGAGACGTGTGGTTGACGATGATGAGGACGAAGAGTAGACTTCTGGAGATACGTTGCCTCTGAAGACAGTGCTATTGCAGCGCTCGGCCTCCAAAGTGACAGCTTGGATCAAAGGAATGCGAGGGGAGTAGGATATGGTGGATTACCGTCACAGCATGGTCGCGAGATGTATAAGCAGAACTATTGGAGATTGGTTCATTTCCATCTACGATCATCAGCATAGCCAGGAGTTTGGGGTCCTCCATGCATCACTTGTATTATTTACATTATTGACAAAATACAAGGAATGGTATCATTCGGCATTGAGCTCTTGTTACAAGCTACACTGATGGCGTGCAATACAATACAGCTGACGATTTCGTGGCTCTAGTCCTACTGGCCTTACGCAAGGTATTCATTACCCTGATATACTAAGAGGATGCAGGACTGAGAGTTATATCCACTACCGCAGTCTTCCTGGGATATCCGCTTATATCAGATAGTCGCTTGCCTAATACACACTAGTGTACTGCATACTCGATTCGTGTGCATGTATACTCATACCTACGTCTTTAAGTTGAGTCACTCCACCTTAGGGATAATTGTAGCGTTCAAATCAGCAGTCTTGCAACCCATCTCAAATACGTGCTCCTACACTCGGTCAACATGTCCACACAACAACCTCTCCGCCTGGGATGGATAGGCCTAGGATCCATGGGTCTAGCCATGGCAATCAACATCCAGAAACATCTGTCACAGAACAATCTACCACCACTGAAGTACTGGAACCGAACTCTCTCACGAGGTGACAGCCTGAAAGACATCGGAGGCACTCCCTGTCCATCAATCGCAGAATTGGTTCAAAATTGTGACGTGGTATTCATCTCCGTGAGTCCCTACCACACCCAATATAAACCCATCTCACCAACATCCCCCAGGTAAGTGACGACACAGCCCTCCAAACCATCACTTCCACCATCCTCTCCAGCGGCCCCCTGACCACCAAAACCATAATCGACACAACAACCGTCCATCCCACCACCACATCAGCCATAACAGCTCAGTTCACCTCATCGGGCGCATCCTACATCGCCGCCCCCGTCTTCGGCGCCACACCCCTCGCCCAAGCCGGACGACTGCTGATGGCCGTCGCGGGCCCCGCATCTGCCATCACCCCCATCCTGCCCTTCCTTGAAAACGTAATCGCACGCGCAGTCATCAGAGTGGGTGAAGAGCCCTCTCAAGCGCTGTTACTGAAAACAACAAGCAATTTCATAACCGCAGGACTCATGCTTCTCCTCAGTGAAGCTCACGTGTTGGCTTCAAAAACCGGGCTGCCTGCCTCTGTACTCGAATCGCTTATTGGAGAGAACTTCGGTGCGTATGCACACGGCGTGTCGAAACGGTTGACGAGTGGGAGTTATTTTCCTGCGGAAGGGCAGGCGCCTTCTTCGGGGTTGGAGCTGGGGATCAAGGATGTGGGGCATGGGGTTAGTCTTGCGAGGGAGAACGGGATGAGGCTGGGGATTGGAGAGATGTATCTTGAGGCTGCGGAGGAGGCGAGGGTTTATGGGGAGGAGAGGGGGAGGAGGTGCGATAGTAGTGCTGTTTTTGGGGTGGTGAGACGGAGGGCTGGATTGAGGTTTGAGAGTGAAGTGGTTAGGGAGAGGGATGGTGATGGAGGGGAGGAGATGAAGTGACGTTGCAGTGTTCTGTCTGGATAACGCAACAATGACTCTCATAGCAAGATAAGGTTTGCTGGCGTGGGAAAGCTCGGCGTCGGAAGGCTGGCAAGGCGTACGCAAGGTCGTCATTGCAGAAGTAGAGGCAGAACGACAAGCTGCGGAAAAGAGGGGGGAGGGCTTACTTCAAACATGAAGATCTGCGGTTGAGTGAGGACCAGAGCAACAAACAATATAATTGAGATCTATTTTCAGGCGACCTGCCATTTCTGGTCTATGCAAAGATGCGTAAACAAAGCCTGTCTATACCCAGCTCATCTGCCACATTCTACTGTGCACCGCTTTCCGCAGCTTGTCGTTCTGCCTCTACTTCTGCAATGACGACCTTGCGTACGCCTTGCCAGCCTTCTGATCTCTTGACATGGCTGACTCTGCGCGGCTTGTCCTCGAGACCCTTGAACTCAACTGGCAGTACCTTCTCTTGGAAGTACTCTTTCTGTTCTGGCAGCGCGAGTTCGACCGCGTTCGCGAACTTCGCCGGGTGCGCTGTCGCGAGCGCGATGTGGTGTGTGGAGGGAGGCTTGGATACCTCAGCTGAGCGGAGCGCTGCTGCGATACCGATGGCGGAGTGTGGGTCGAGGACGTAGCTCTTCGATGACTCTGCGTTGAAGACGTATTTGATCATCTCGAGGGTCTCCTCGTCGCTGACGCGATACGAGGCGAAGTCGGACTGTGCTGCTTCGAGGATCTGCTTGTCGACCGCGAAGCCGCCGTTCGTCTTCAGGTCGTTGAGCCAATTCCGTACATGGTCGCCGGCTTGGCTCCTTCGTTGCGATACGGCGTCTGAGTTTGAGCTGTACACGTCGTATGACAGGAACCAGAGCAACCGCTCAAAGTTGGACGAGACGAGAATGTCCATGGCTGGGCTCAGCGTCTCCTTGACTCCGCTCTCGTGCGCCTTGGCGCCATCCTCGGGGATACCGCCCTCCGCCTGCTTTCCGTGTACGGGGTTCTTCTCGTACTTGCCAGTCTCCCAGAAGCGGTGTAAAATGTCGTTCGCGTTTGTGGCTATGACCAGCTTCTCGGCGGGCAGGCCCATGCGCTTCGCGAAGAAGCCGGCGAGGATGTCGCCAAAGTTGCCCGTGGGCACGACGAAGCGTACGGTGGAGGCGGGGAGGAAGGACTCCTGCTTGATGAGGTCGAAGTACGAGTAGAAGAAGTAGGTGATCTGCGCGAGGATACGGGCCCAGTTGATCGAGTTGACGGCCGCGAGGTGGTGCGTCTTGTTGATCTCGGGGTCTGCGAAGAGGGCTTTGACGAAGTCCTGGGCGTGTTAGTTGTGTCTGCCACTACTGCTACTACTGAATGTGCATACCTGGCAATCGTCGAATGTGCCGTCTACGGCCAAGTTGTGCACGTTGGCGTCCATGACAGTCGTCATCTGCGCCTCCTGGATCGGGCTGACCTTGCCATGCGGGTGCATGATGAAGACCGACACATCCTTCTTTCCGCGCAGACCGTAAATGGCTGCTGAACCGGTATCACCACTTGTTGCGCCAATGACGGTCAGATGCTCCCTGTCGCGTCCGGTCTTGCCCTGGTTCTTGCGCACGAGGAAGTACTCGAAGAGGTTGCCGAGGAATTGCAGCGCGACGTCCTTGAAGGCGAACGTAGGGCCATGGAACAGTTCCAGCAGATGTATGTTCTTCTCCTTGTCGAGCGTGACGGTGGGCACGACGTCTTGTGCGCGGAATGTGGAGTAGCTGCGGTGGATGATGTCCTTCAGGTCGGCGGCAGGGATCTCGGACGGGGAGATGTAGAGGGAGAATATCTCGAAAGCGAGGTCTGCGAAGGAAAGGTTCTTCCACTTGGACGCCCAGTCGTCGGGCAGCGTGGGGATCTCCTCGGGGATGAAGAGGCCGCCGTCGGAAGCGAGGCCCTTGAGGACGACTTCCTCGAAGGAGAACTATGCCCTGTTAGCAACGGTCTGAGCGCATCCTCGCCGGGTCGCTCTCACGTCATAGGATCCTCCTCGGGTACTCAGGTACCGCTGCGATGCTGTGTGTGAGGACATAATGTGCGATAACAATCAACAATCTAGCGCGATCTAAAGTAAAAAAGTGTAATTGGTGACGGCTGTCGTGTATGTCCCAAAGGCGATGTGAAGTGATGGTCCCCGTGGGGAAAAATGTTGTGATGACTCCGGGATCGCAGTTGAGTCAAGGGACCGCGTCTCGCCCTGTCAAATTCCGGATCGCCTGCACGCGTCGACTAGGCCGCTGCATGATCATCATTGGCGTCGCCGTAGTCTGATTGACGATTGTCTACGAACGGAAACACACTGCGAAGGCATTTGTGTTTCATTGAATGCAATTGCGTTCGTCCTGCTGCCCCGCCACACGCACGAGTCCAACCCCGCCATGCGCTGTGCCTGCATCAATGGCGATGTCGGCGCCAACGAATGACACCATCGGCGAAGGCTCGACGTATACGATGTGTTCTATTTGCAGCGCGATTGATCGCTGTTTCGCCAGAGTCAAATCGAATCTCATTGCTTTGCTCACGTGAAGCTCGCTCTCCTGAGGTGCACGCATACCTAGGTAGGTACTTATCGTATTACCCATCCGAGGTGACGCCGTTCGACGATGGAAGAATCTAAGGGTGAGTAAAGTGACGACGGATACATCTCGAAACCTTTGTAGTCATCATAAAGCTGTTACAATATGACTCTGGTGCGGTATCAATGGCCATCGAATCCGTCAAACAATGCGATGTCCACGTCCATCCACACCAATTCCTGGACTACTACGCTCATAGAACCTGCCGACACGCGAAATACAAGATTGCTGTTCATACTAGAACATTATATCGCTCGACCGACTCGGAATAACAAGCGGAACACGATGGGAATCGCGCGAATAGCAGCGGGCCCCTTAGGCTAGCGACAACAGCGCAGGAAGTTTTGCTCGACAAGACGCACGCCGGAACTCCGACCAAGTGCACCCACGCATTATACCTTGAAGTCGCGACAACTTGAAAACCCCTACTCAGCTCGGTCGGGTGAGGGTACTACAACAGACCTCCGGAGCAAGCACGGCGGCTTATGCTGCACTCAGGCAGCTACAACAGGACCCAAACCAGCTACGGTAGCTTACAACATCCTGCCTAAACCAGTCAAACAAGAGGACTACAACAAGACCCAGGCGCAAGCATGGCGGCTCATAATCGACCCAGGCAGCTACAGGTCTGAAACAAGCTACGACAGCCCACCAAACTCTGCTCGAACCGGTCAAGCGAGGGAACTACAACGAGATCCAGGCGCAAGTACGGCGACTTGTGCTGCACCCAGGCAGCTACAACAGCTTACGAGATGCTCAACGTTCGCGGGCGAGGGGACTACAGGAGCACTTCGGCGCAAGCAAGATGGCTCATGCTCGACCTAGGCAGCTACAACAGCTTACAACACCCTGCTCGAATCGGTCAAGCGACGGGACTACAACAAGATCCAGACGCAAAAACGGCGACTTATACTGCACCCAGGCAGCTACAGCAGGACTGGAGTAAGGCGCGAAGCCTTTTGATCTCTAGCGAAGCGATGAGGCTACAGGAGGACTTTGGCGCAAGCATGACGGCTCATATCCAACCCGAGAGACTACAGCGAGAGACTACAGAGGAGTCTGGCACAAGGACGACGGCTCACACGCGACCCTGGAGACCTCGACTCGACTCTGGCGCAGGCCATAATAGCTTATGAGGTCTTGCCTGGCCCGGCGGAGCAAGGGGACTACAAGAAGACTGTGTCGTAAGGACGACGGCTCATATGCAACCCGGGAGGCTACATCAAGGATCTCTTCCTCGAGCCACCAGCAAGCTGGAAGACCCGATGAAAAGCACCCAAGCGGCATTTAAGCCGACAAATGAGGAGCAGTTGCTTTCTGGCACGTGCGCTCCAGGAGTTCATGTCAAAGACGATCATGTCAAAAGACAATCACATCAAAGACAGTCCGTCTTTACTTCCCGAAGGCGGTTTTTAGTCCGTCACTTCGTTGAAACTGGCTGTAGACCTGTGTTCCCTTGAGCGGTTGGCTTTGTCCCGACTCGTAGTGGCATCGAAGCCGACTGGGTGAAATCTAGGTGACACCTTGCGGTACCAGCTGTGTCAATAGCAGAGGCGGCCGCAAGCACTATACACCACGTTGATAGCGAGGTAAGTGCTCAATAGGCGTAAAGCCGTCTACACCTTTGCCGCATACATGCGCGTATCGTATCTTGTAGGATTAATCGAAGCAGAGCCTGGCTCACCCCAGCGTACATTTAGCTCGAAGACCTCCCGCTAAAAAGGAGTCGGATACCTCAAATCTCTACTTCATTACGAGCTAGTCAACATGACTTTGATCATGGTTTACTTGCCGCCACACATCATTTGTATCACTGCCGCATTATGATAGTGACACGCGACCAGACTGGATAGCGGTAGGTTCAGAGATGTACCTCTTAAAATGACCGAACTGCTGTCAAGATCTCTAGCAAATCTGTTCAGCTGGACGTATACGTTGGCATGATATTTCCCATTCTCTGCGCTCATGATGAATCTGGTAGCATTTCAATATGTTTTGTAGGCCATGCACGTAAAGGCAAAATACTGCGAAGTCTCCAGGCTGCACTGGTTAGATGAGAGAAAAGTCAACCTAGTGCGCGGTCCATGGAGAGGTCCCGTTCATCTTGGAGTGGGGCTCAGATTAAGATCAGGTGGGCTAGACGCTCCATCACGCTGGATATTGGCCAGATCATGATAGTCGTTGAGTTGGATGTAAGAGTAGTGGCGCGAATACATCCGGGTTATACTGTGGTTGCTGCATACCTAGGTACATAGAAGCGCGGATTTGCGAAGATGTAGACAATGACACGCCCTGGAGGTACACAGTATGTTTCGTAATGACACTCTATTACAGTGACGCACAATGTATACGTCCGGTATAGAGTTCATAGCAAGCAATGTGTACAGCTAGAAGCAGCTTCTTCGTAATCTTAGAGCGGGTGACGCCATTCCACAGTTGCCAGGTGTGTAACGAGAACTGCTGTTCCAAATGTGGTCAGTGAGGCTGATGGATGAGAGGCGATATCCGGCAATTGGCGACTCCTGAATGAAGAGCAGCGAGAGTGTAGTGGTATGGAAGCACAGCACGTCTCTGAACGTAGAAGATGTTGTGCATTGCTCTGTACAGCAGCCGATAACGAATGTCGTCCTCTCTGGGTTACAAGCTTTGCCGAAGGTATTCACTAGACTTCTGGTCATGAACGTCCTGAGAAAGTGAGGTGTGTATATTTACTTTATGCTCAGGAAACCACGAGCGTTATTGTCCTTTGATTGCGCACGGCCAGTCGGCAGCACTCCGGCAACCCAGCTAGGAGAGCCGGCAGAACGTCGGCGGCAAATTCTCGGCTGCCGCCCCACAAAACTGCGAAAATGTCGCTTTCGGTCTGTGCGGCACTAGCGCGTGCCAAGCCATCGTGAACATATCAACAGCGCCGCACCCGTCCCCAAACCCTCTCACTATCACGATCATGTATTTTGACCCCCATCCCATCTTTGATCAAACGACCACTAACAGCAGCGCAGACTTCATAGAATCTTTTCTAATAGTATGCATCCTTCTCTGAGTTACTCTAAGTAGCCACAGAATCTCCAACCTGGTTGATGACTATCAGCCTCGATGTCCAAGAGTGAGGCTTTACAACTGCTTCGGCGGTCGTGGCGATGATCTCAGCTGACCGGTCGTGTGCTTCGGCCGCACTGGAAAGCAGGACGTTGATGGCAATCTGACAGGCTTTATTTATTTTCATTGATTCTTTCTGGCTTGCCAGTTGGTCGAGGAAGATATCTCACAACCTCCCGCTACAGCTTGCAATACTGCGATCGGATTGCAGCCTCACCATCACTTCAACGACCTTGGGAGCTACTCGATGATGGCAGCAATGCATGGAAATCTATCAATCTATCGAGTCCAGATCGCGCCTTCCGCACTCAACACCACCCGTACTTCTCATTTGCGACCCAATCAATCTTGTCAGCAACCGGTCCGTCGTGTTCTGGAAACCACTGCAAGGCCGCGATGCTCTCTTGGTCTCTCTTAATGAGGTTCGCAGCCGGGTCCAGCTTCTTAGCAGCTGCCAGCGCCGCCGGCGAAGGCGCCCACATCTCCACGTTCTCCATCTTCCATTTCTGCGCCTCCTGTTGGGCCATCGCCATGAGGGCTGTGATAGCAGCTTCCTGACTGTGACTCTCCGACCCGCCGTTCATGCTACCCGAAGAGCCCTCCCCGCCATCGTCCTCAATGACCAACCGTAGGATGTGCAGTGTGTTGCCCTTGGCCTCAGCTGGGTTCTCGTTGTACCACATCCTTGTCCAGTAACACCAAACGCGCTTGCCCTTCTCCGTTTCAACGACCGCGCCTTTGATCTCCGGCTTCTTGCCATGTAGCTCGTTGCCTACGAATTCTTCACGTGCGTGGTGCCATTGGATCGTCTCGATGTTGGGAAGTATTGCGACTGCGATGTTGCTATCCTGGGATCGCGACTCTAGACTTCGGCGGAGGGAGACTTCGTCGATCTTGCATAGTTCCTTCAGATCGTCCGCATACAGTGGTCGGGCCGTGGGTAAGTTGCTCGTGTCTTGAGAAGTGCTCGCAGGGATGGAAACATGTGACGAGGTAAAAGATTCCCAGCCGAATTTCGCGTAGTATTCCTGTCTTGATTAGCAATACATCGTCATAGAGTGTCAGAGCCACTAACCCTCCCGATGTCAGAGTATAGGATTGAGAACAGAGACTCCTGGCCATCTTCTGTCTGATATGTTCTTAAAGTCTTCCCAAGCTCCGTTAGCATCCTGCTAGCATACGAAGTGCCCCCTTTCTTCCCGCGGAGAGGTTTTGGGCAGAATACACTGCCGACCCCATGACAAATGACCTCCTTGAGTTCTCCGTTCTGCCATACGAGCGCCTTCTTCCGGATTGTTTCGCAGCTCGCTAGTGGTAGTCGGGTACCTTTTGGTAGTTTGGTGCCTGCATTTGGGTTCCAAGGGTCTTCTGACACAGTTTTGTCAGGGTCAGCTAGGATCCAGTATGAAATGCCGCCATCACGTGTTAGGTTTGTTTGCGAAAGTGTGGCCTCGCGACGAAAGTATGCAGGCTTGGATAGAGCACCGCGCCATTCGTTTGCGTTTGCGTTGAACTGTATCTGCTTTTCGGCTTCGGTAGGGTGAACGAGTTCCAGGTCAGGAGAGTCACCAGCCTTGAGGTTTTCGAGAATGGATGCGATGGCCATGTTGTAGTATTTTATGTAGTGTAGATGTATGTTGAGTCTTGATCTAATAGGTTGGCCTTTGGCGAAGATAGCTAGGGTCTTATATCCAGCCGTCGACTACGCTTGTCGTAGGGCGTGACAGGTGTGGATTCGGTCCTGCTCAGCTGCAGTCTTCCAGATCAAGTGGCAGTAACGACTCAGGAAAGAGTAAATAGCGGGTCCAAGTTACGTCGATTTCGCTGTAGGATGCGGATAGCTAAGGAAGAAGAGGAAGTTGGTACCTGTAGTTCTTTGTCTAGTCAAGGGCGCCCCGCGTTTTGGTGGCCCCATTCCGCCTTGGTCTCCGTGCGATCTTATAGCTGACTCCGTATGTCCTCCAGGCATTCCGAGCCTACATCATGTTGCTCGCGGCCCGAGGTGTGCCGTGGCAAAGCGAGGGTTGGATGTCACAGCTTCCCACGGGTCATGTGCGCCTGTCCGATTCGCGAGTAGCTCGGGCCTTGCATGAGGCCAGGCAGTAAGGCGGGAGTCTGCATGGCATGGTCTCAAAAGCTTTGCGCGTCCATTGGCAGCATCACCAAGACCGATGGCAGACATTGCTTCTTCTCAGCCCTGTGCGACGCGCGCGCAGGCTCGTGACGATGCGGTTAGCGGCAGTTGGGCTAGCGGAGCCCTGGGGCCGGCCTGGAGCGAACTGCACGATCATCTGGGCGAGACGCCCATCTCCCGCCCTGAGAGCGGCGCAGCATCCTTTCACGACGACACGCCATTTCTGTTTCGCTGAGCGCTGGCGGCACTGTAATGGCTTTTCATTGACATCCGCTGGTGTGGCACATAGCTACTGCCTTTGCTCTCTTACCTGACTGGTGCCCTTGCCCGTTTCGCTGGCTCAGGGCTGGCCGCAATAGCTCCTCGATCTCCCAGCGGCCTGCACCCGCAACACTCAGGTCTCACTCCGCTGCGCTGCAGTGTGAAACTTGTCACTCTCATACTTTCGCTTGTTCTTTTTTCTTCCCTTCAGCTAGTGCCTATCAGTCGTTGAGAGGCCTCCTCCGACAACTGGTGGGGTGAGCGACAAGGCTACGTCCGTGTGAATTGAGCTGGTCTGAATCACGTAAACACCACACGCGTTTGCAGTTCCATCGCCCCTCACTCCTTCCCCAAGTTCTCGGCTAGGTACAAATTAATGTTTATTATTTGGTTCTCCCCATTCAAGGTACCCAAGAAACTCTACATCGCTCGGTCTAGACGCACACCCGATAGCAACCCTTCAAGGTGGAGGTTTACCCGTCAACTAGCCTTACGACTATCACGACAGGACACTTGCGATGGCTCCAACTGGCATTCATCGCGATCATGAAGTTATTAATTTGCTCTCCGATAGTGAGACGGAGGATGAGGGTCTCGCAAGACACGAATTGGAGGCCTTCGACGCACGATCTGCAGCAGAATTCGCACTCGACTTCCCGGATCTGGATGATCCTATCGCAGAGTTCCGCGCAGAATTCCAGGCAAATGACCGACAAGCGGTCGATTTGACCGACATTCCAGACATTGACGTTCCGCCGTCTGACGCTGCCGTGGCAGAAGACGACAGACCACCACCAGAGGGACGAGCTCCCGATTGGGGTGAAGACATCGCATTGGTCACCGAAGCTGCCTGTTTGCAGATGGTTGTGAGCGTGCTGCCGGACATCTCGGTCGATTACGTCCTCAAATTGATCCAAGAAAAGATGACAGACACCACACGAACAACCGCACAATGCGAGCATTTCCTCACGGAGTTATTGGAAGGCGAACCATATCCAAAAGAATCAGACGACGCGAAGAACAAGAAGAGAAAGAGGGATAACGAAGCCGAGGGTGAGTTGAGCACCTACGAGAAGGGCGAGCGTGATCCCGAGATCGGCGGTTATGAACATGACGCGTAAGTACAATTCCTTCACGGACACAGCCCTATGAGCTTTATGGTTCAGCGATGTCTTAAAGCGTCAAGAGTCGGAGTTGATAGGCAGCCATCATTCCAGGTGGATCGTGAAGTGAGCGTTTTATTACACCTGGAACCATGGAACGAATGTCGTGGACATTGCACTTCGCCTATGGGCCAGCGCAGTAACAGCAACACCAACAACAATTCTCTAGTCATCCGCTACATTTTCTTACGCACCTTCAACGCCTTCGCGTCGTCTTTATACCTTCCCACCCCTTTCATTCGTGGTACTAACGATACTTTCCACAGAACAGAGCTACTCAAAGACGAATTCCTCACTGTACCCGTGCGACATATCACGACCGTTCTCAAACAGCAGAAGACTCTTTACAAAGCCTATGGTGTCATTGAACAACAAGTGCGCAACTACGGACAAATTGCCAGGACATATTCGAAGATAAACAAATCACGCATCAAACGCGGTATTGAACTCCAGTTGATTGAGCGAGGCAGTCAGATACCCAAGGAGTTACACGCAGCGAAGAAGAAGAGCGAAGTCGAAGCTGGTAAGTGGGATGTCGTGACCATGATCTTCCAGGAGATCAATAGACTTCGAACCCTGTATCTCAGAACAGCGAAGGCCGTGTGGTCTCCTTCATCTGCTCCCTACTGACGGGTTACAGCCAAACGCCAAAAGGTCAAAGACGAGGAAAAGGCGGAAGAAGACAACTTAAAACGAGCGCAAATGAACAATGAAATGGGTGAATGCGCATGTTGCTTCAACGACGTTCCTCTCAACCGCATGATAAGTTGCAATGGAGACACTACCCACTTCTACTGCGTAGACTGTCCCCGTCAACAGATCGAGACGCAGATGGGTCAATCTCGATGCAGACCCAAGTGTTTCGGAGTCGACGACTGCAATGGAACGTTCACCCGGCGACAGTTGCAACAGGTTCTGAGCGACAAGACATTCGAGCGACTCGAGCACATGCAACAAAGAGAGGACTTGGAAGCGGCGGGTCTGGACTTCCTCTCGGAGTGCCCGTTCTGCGACTTCAAAATGGAATGTCTACCGGTTGAGGTTGACAAGGAGTTCCGCTGTCAAAACCCCAAATGCAGCAAGACGAGTTGTCGCCTTTGCGAAAAGGAGTCTCATATCCCACTCAGCTGCGAGGAGTTCAAGAAGGATGGCCAAATTACCCTGCGACACATTGTCGAAGAGGCGATGTCGGCAGCCCTGATACGACACTGCAATAAATGCAAGCATCCTTTCGTCAAGGAACTTGGCTGCAATAAGATGACATGCACGCACTGTAGGAATGTGCAATGGTAAGTCACCAGCTTGAAACATTCCGATATCAGCTGACAAAAGCCTAGCTACGTCTGCTCCAAGAACGTAACAGACTACAACCACTTCGGCGAGTCTCGTGCAGGCAAATGTCCACTACACGAAAACGTCGAAGACCGCCACGAACAGGAGGTCAAGCGCGCAGCCGATGAGGCCATGGCCAAAGTCCGAGTCGATAATCCAGGCTTGTCAGATGCAGATTTGATGGTCAAAGTCTCAGATCGAGTCAAGCAAGCAGAAGATGCACGCAAAGGTCGAGCAGGCATAGAAGCGCAAGCCTTCCCTTACCACATGGTTGGAGAGCAGCTCAGACGAGCCCCCATGGTGCCCCCAGTACCTGCGCCGCCGGCTCACCTCAATGGAATAGCAGCCAATGTCGCCCCAGCAGATCGGTACGTCTACCCTCATCCAGTCATCCCAGCCATGCCGGCCATGCCAGCTATGCCAGCCTTTCCAGCCATTCCAGCTATGCCAGCTATGCCAGCCATGCCTACCATGCCTGCGTTTGGATACCCCGTCCAACCATTCCCATTCTTCCAACATCTCTATCCTGCTCAGCCCGTTCAGCCTATGGGTTTCTACGGAGCCATTCCACAGCAGCCATATCAGCCATACATTCAACGTCCGATGCCAATGATCGCGCCATGTCCACGGTGTCACTTTTTTCATCCGCCTAACCAATATTGCTAGGCCTCGGTTGTTCAATGCCCTCTGGGCCATGCTCCCACCCAACCCCCTCCCGCAACTCGGCATTGGGAGGGGACAAGTCAACGGACCAGGCCAACCGGCCCGTCAACCCGAAGCTAATGGAGCCATTGATCGAATTAATGAACGGGTTCGTCAGCGCAATGCCCGAGCGGACTTGGGCGGCCCTCATCGAATTGCCAACGGCGAACAGGCGCAGCGCGATGCTCGCGAGGCTTTCCGCTTCCTGGACAACGTTGGACTTGGCCAGGATCAGCAGCAGATAGCCGTGCGTCAGAATTTAAGAGCTAGACAGCAGGAGCTTGCAGCAGAGCGCGCGCGTTTGGCTGCCGCGCGACAAACCCTCGATGACGACGCGAGAGCCATGCGTCATAACGTGGCAGCTAGGCGACATGGAATCGAAGCAGAGCGCGCGCGGTTGGGTGTGGGGCAACAGAATCTTGAGGCTCTGCTCGAGGCTCGGCGGGTAGCGGCTGCTGCGATGGTAGCTGATAGGCGACGGCGTCGTGGCATGGCGCCCCAGGCTCCTCACAGATAGCGTGTTTTCGTTTGATGGGATTCATACTATAGCATAGCATGGAGGTGGCATGGTGATCCAGGTATCTGCCTCTATCGACGTTGAGGCGGGACCATAAAACGCAACTTACTCGCGATAGAAATTCTGAAGGTCTATGTAGTAAGCCGACTTATCTTTGATGTAGAGAATATCTTGAATTCCGTCTTCGTAGCACAACTCGCTTTCACGAAATATAACAGCTTGCATTGACTCTTTACCAGAGGCAGGGAACATTCCATACTCAGTAGAGCATTGTAGTAATCAAATTCGAGTTGCTCAACCATCTACTGTCAAAAACTCGAGAAGCTCGATGGTATACTGTCTTCTGGGCTCTCAAACTTTGCCCTGCCCTCTTCTATCCAGTTCTCAAACCTGAAAACACCGGCCTGCACACTACGTATCGGCGTAACCTTGGCCCCACCCAAATCCCTTCCTTCCTTCTCTCTTATTATCCCCAACTCAAACGCCTCCTCATCAAACACATCCCTATCCCTAAACAGCCCACCCCTCCCCGTCTTCTGCAAACTAGGCTGAACCGGCTGCCAGACCTGCGGGTGTCCAATCGGCGGATCGATATCGCCCTCATCCTTGAGTTCCATACTAACATTGAAAGTGCAACCCTCCGGCAGAGGCTCCAGCCTAGACGTCCGCATCTCAAGTTGCAGGAACGCCGCGCGAAATTGCTCGCTGAGATTGACATCCACACCGGTATCCAACGGCTTCGTCTTCTTCCTCTTTATAGTCCCATCATTATTGTATTCTATTTCCTTTTCCTCCTCCTTCTGCTTCTGCTTCCCCTTCGTCTCCAGCAAAGGCCCTCCCTCGAACCCAATATCCAACATGCGATCCCGCCGTTCCACAACAGGGAACTCGCTCACGTCGAACATGTAGCGTTCCATTATCTTGGCGCTACCTGAGCCTTCGTCGTACTCATCGTAGGTGAATATGACGATGCCAATTCTGGAGACGACACCCTTGAGGAGCTCTTCGCGCACGGCGGTTATGGCGTCGGTGATCCATTCGCAGACCATGGGGTGCCGCGATTGGTAGACGACGGCGTTGTGGAAGCGGGAGCGGGCGAAGGAGGTGGTGGGGTAGATTTCGCGGTGGTGGAGCAGCGTGTGCGTGTAGGCGGTTAGGAAGGTGGTGAAGTGGTTGAGGGTTTCGAGGTAGGTTGCTGGCATCGTCGCGGTGGGTGTGTGACGTGTGGTAGTAGGAGTGTGATTGTTCTATTCGTGGACGGAGTATGTATGCGCCTCAGGTACGAGATAGTGTTGTGCACTTTGAGTAGCGGATTGTAGTCATGACGCAGACGCGTCTCGTCGCGTGAAAGCCGCTAGCGCGTCGATGGATAACGGTCACGGCTCTGGTAGGGTTGCTGATCGGTATGGCAAATGTCGTGCGTATGCTGTGTCGAGTGCCCCTGGCATTGTTGAGGATAACAACGTGGCAGCAAGGGGAGGGCCGGGGAGAGGCGAAGGTGTAGGTAATAGTCGCGTTTCCACCGACCGGGAACTGGGAAGAGGCATCGTCGTCACCGCCAGTCGGGCAATTGGCCACCTCGCCCTTCGTTATAGCCCAGCTGCCATACTCCGCCTTACTCCTGTATCAGTCTCTGACGTCTATACCCATCTGCTACGTATATGCAGTCGTCGCGGCTTATTGCTTCAGCTATAGCCTCCGCTTAGCCACCCCACCACCCAGAGATTCACGGAGTTGCCCCGCATCTCCGAGCGCGTTCTTTTTCCTCGCGCTCAATCACCCAGCAGCACCCATCAACAAACGCGTCAACGACCGAT
>Ga0265797_10006205_pt1 | contig 17002 bp, 23 predicted proteins | sample P2T30metagenome_FD_192433 | JGI IMG/M metagenome (GOLD analysis project Ga0265797, IMG submission 192433) | Plant litter microbial communities from East Loma Ridge, Irvine, California - P2 T30 | ecosystem: Environmental > Terrestrial > Plant litter > Unclassified | place: USA: California...
TCTATCACCATTGTATTAGCTTCGCTCAGATCACTGTAACTAATGATGCTCCCGACAGCTCGCGTCGTATTCCAAACAACTCTCTCACGCTTCCCATTTCCCGCCCAGCCCACTCAGCTCGGCTTTCCAGATCTGCCGCCCGTTTTTGAGAGTGTAGCTACACAGCAATCCAATGCTGTCAAATCAGGCGCTATTGCCGGTGGCGTCCTGGGTGGTTTGGTGCTCAGTGCTATCGTTGTTGTTGCACTGTACTGGATCCGAAGGCGACACCCGAGAACGACCCAGGGCGAGACACAAAGGGCCATTTGATATCAACGGCCGCGAATTTCCCGATCCAAGCGGTCGTTCTGAGAGAATCGTACAGTCCGTGACATACTCGACGACAGTGTCGGAAATGGCTCAGCCGCCGATGTAAGAGATGGAGGGTCGAGCGAACCAGGTGTACGAGATGCGTGTTGAGTACGCAAGCGAATTACCTGCTACGATTCAGAGCAACACAGCGCACAAGTAGAATTGCACCGACGTCGCGATGGACCGTCATGACAGCTTTTCGAGTTACTCGGTGTCGAAGGCGTCTAAAAATAGACACGGGCCGGCAATCAAATCCGAAGCATCAACATGTTGGCCATTATTGAATAACCGCGAATGTTTCTTCCCTTTGGGACGAGTTGTCCGCGCGGCTTGATGCACCTCAGGAATCATATCTACGACATGTTAGCAGTAACATCCCAGCCGAAGACGGCCGACGGGTGTAGGCAAAAAGCCGCGTAAGCTAAAGGTACACTGCGTACCACACTTTCTCTTTGCGGCCCACAATAGCCCCAAGGTATGAGTGATCGTCTTGGTATAGCGGATTGGTCCAATCAGACCAGACTCAAGGACTAGTGTGATACGAGCACCCAACTCGGGTCCACGATCCTTCTGAAACGGAACGAACACAAAAGACAGCTCGGTAGGACATTTCTTTGACAGGCTCGCCGACAAATTGCCAACAAGTCATTCGTTAACAACACCAATAATCCAATACACTCGCGCCATCATGACGACTTTTGAAACCCTGACTCGCACGGCAGGTACGTCCAGCCTCATCAATTCCCTGCCCACTGCAAATCTGACTAACATCGCCAGCTCCCGCAGCACCCTCAATGGTCTGGACGGTTGTTCCCTCTGCCGAGCAGCCCTCTATGCAGTGGACAGTCATCGCCTCATACACAGGAGGTCCCGCATCCTCGGCACAAGTCCAAGTTCCTTTGTATACAGGTGGAGGCTCCAACAGTCCCGTCTATCAGCCAGGCCGCCACGTCAATACAGGTCCCAACGCCGGCGCCATTGCCGGCGGAGTGGTGGGCGGAGTCGCGGTCATTGCGATTGCGGTGGTGGCGATATTCTGGATTAAGAGGAGACACCCGAGAAAGCAAGTGGCTGTGGAGCAGAGTGTGCAGCCGGTAATGGCAGCGGCTCCGAGGGCGTCGCACGCACCTACATACTCTTCCCATGAGTCGTTCGCTGGGGTTGTGGGAGATGGAGAGAGGGGAGTGGTGAAGGGTGATAGGAAGGGGGACGAAGAGTTTGAGGAGTGGAACGAGAGGGACTTGAAGCAGAATGCGAAGATTTGAAGGGAAGTTTGTGTAACTAGCTATGCTTGATACGCGTCAAGTACTAGCCAAACCGGCGAAATATCCATCATACCATCTGTTCAAATGTCAGGCTGCAATGTACCAGTCGTTTCTTCTGCGTCGGATTGTCGTGACTTCACTCTCGGTCTTGTCGTTGGTACATCGTCTTCAGCTGCCGAAAGTTCCGTCCTCCCTTCCACCTATGCCCGGCGTTGTCATCCCATCCGCGCTCTTAGCAGCATGGACTTCTTCAGCCGTCGGGTCCTGAGGTACATCGACAATGACGCCTGGGTCCTTGGAGCGCGAGGCAAGCATGGCGGCGCGCTGCTATCTTTTGAATCAGCACTGTACACTCCACAGCACGTACCAAGACGCATAATGTATATGGACATGCACCACGTACCTCTCTCACTCCCTTTCCAGCACTCTCACCTCCGCCCAAGAACTCCCGATCAATATCTTCCTCGTCCGCCGGGCTCAGCGTTGAGTTGGGAATATCAGCGGGTAGCTCCACCGGCGCGTCGTTTATAGCGGGCGTAGCCGTGTCAATGTGGGGTGTTTGCGTGGACACGGCGGGCGAGGTCTTGTGGGGGAAAGTGCCGCTTCGTGATACGGGGGAGATGGGGTCGGAGGCAGGCGCGTTGGTGGCGGTGGTGGTGGAGATGCTGGGTGGGGAGACGGGCTTTGGAGCTGCCATGGTGGAGTCTATGGCGGGTGTGTCGGTGGGGTGAAGGTGTGGAGGGAGGTATCGTACGGCTTCGCAGCTAAAGCACTCCACTCCCGCAAGGCTGAGGCTGAAGAAGCACAAACAGCCCCGCGGTCAAACAACACTCCGTCCGTCGGGCGCGTAAGCTGAGCTGTCGCGCTGGGATGACGTGCCTGCGAGATTCAGGGTCCAAAGTGGGGCAAACCTCAGCCTTATCATGTGCCAGGAACAGATTGAGAGGCGTTCACACTTTTCACATTGATTCGATGCTTCAAGATATACAATCAACGGCGGTGAATGTAGACGAGGAATTGATGTCAAAAAGGCATGTCTTCGATGTGAAGCATGAGTGAGAAGCAAATGTCTAAAGGCCAGTCGCATGGCAGGCAGGTCTGTCTTCCTCAGAATCTCGTGCTTGCTCTACTGCTCATGTTCTTGCGAGAAAGTACATATGGGCATGTCGTCCGTTGCACCTGCCTGCCGCTTTCACGTCAGTGCTCTCTCTCTTGTCTCCGTTTGCTTCCAACTTCCATCACCTCCTTTCCTCCAACCCGCCACTTGCAATGCTCCACGGCACAAGAGTCACCACATCTCCTCCGCCAAGCATGAAATTCAGGACCACGCTCTTCGCGGCCGCCGGCCTACTTGCCATCGCCAGTCTCACCAACGCCTCACTTCAACAGACTAGCGAACTCCCAGATGCCAACCGCGTCGAGGCCACCGACATCGTCACCAGCGTCTCACTTCAGCAGACCAGCATCATCCCAGCTGCCAACGGTATTAGGGCCACGAATTTCGACTGCACTGAAATCTGCCACAAGCCGTTGCTGGCCTACATGAAGCAAATTCTGGGAGAAAAGGGAGGAAGGGGAAAGCCCATCAACATCAAGAGCTACAAGAACTGGGTCCTCACGGTCGGCCCGGCGTGCGTCATCGGGTGGTTCGCCTACTGCATCCGCATGTTCTATTCATTCCAAGCATTTCACCTCGACAAGCGTCGCCGTCTTCTCGAGGCTCGCGCACGCAGTGAGCGGCGCCGCAGTCGGCGCACTTCGTCGGAGTCTTCATTGCCTCGACGCCGGTCTACTTGGGGGGATGAGTAGGAGACGGACGGTCTGTTATCGAGAGAACTTGTGCTATTCGGAACATGGATATGAATGAAATGCTTCTGTACCAATAATTCGAACCTGCTCCATGCACTGCTCACCTCCTTACCGCCACGATGAATTGCCTCGGGTAGTTCAAAATCACCTTCCCATCCGCCAACCCCTCATACGCGTCTCCCAATCGCGTCTCATACTCTTCCAAATAAGCTTCCTTCGCACTCTCATTGCCCATTCTCTCTAGATACGGCTGCAGCCCCGTCCCCTTAACCCACTCTACAATCGCGCCCGCATCCTTCAGAATGTGCGAGTAATTCGTCTTCCACAGATTGACAAAACTAGCGTGCGGAATCAGCGCGTTGTAGAACTCGGCCGCGGATTCGACCGGGTCCAAATCTGGTCGTGTGGAATCGTTCAGATCGCCAATGGAAGTAGAAGCGAAGGAGGAAGACCATGGCTTGTTGGGCAGAGACGCGACAGTGCGCATCAGGGAGTGACTGGGCTCGTGGTAGTTGCTCGGCATTTGTACAGCGACTACGCCTCCGCTCTTCAGCCCTTGAAACAATTTGGACAGAGTGGGGATTCGCGCGGGTGATCGTAGCCAGTGGAATACCGCGTTGCTAAACAGCAAATCCGCTGCTTCGCCTGGTTCGTAGATTGATACGTCGCCTTGTACAAACTCGACGTCTGGCATGCTGGCGCGTGCCTTGGCGAGCATGTCGGGCGAGGAGTCCATGCCTGTGATGGTAGCGCTGGGGAAGATGGATTGGATAGCGAGGGTGGAGTTTCCGGGGCCGCAGCCTAGGTCGTAGATGCGTGGGTTTGGGTTGCTGATGAGGGGTGCGATTTGAGCGAGCAGGTCGTGGACGGGGCGGGTGCGTTCGTTGTTGAATTTTAAGTATTGGGTTGCGGACCAGTCTTTTTTTTCGTGGGAAGCCATTATTGATTGAGAGGAGTGGAAGGTTCGGGATTGAGATGACTGGATAGTTGATATTGGATTTGGTCTGCTGTGTTGTGGTTGTGCTGATGAAGATCGGATCGTGATACGGGACGATCGACGTGGAGTGAAAAGTGTGGGGTAATGGTGTATGAAGCAGGAGCGGCTTGTTCGAGGTACTGCCATCTTCGAAGGGACAACCAAGATTTGTGCCGCTGCTTGAGTCTTATGTAGTTCCAAGGCTGATGCTTGAAAGGCTTGGTGGTGATGTATCGAGGTAGTCGCGGTTAGGATGATCCATCGCGGCAGGCCGGAAAATGAGCTCTTTTCCGTGCATTACGGACTCACTTCTGCACACCACACTCCTTTTCGGCCGCGGTTGTCGTACTCAATCATCTCGCTTGTACTCACGTCCAGTGGTCATTGGACGTTTCAGACTTGATGCTGTCATGCGGAAAAGTTTGGCTGGTCTCCAGACCCATCCTGTGTTCTCTGTCTTTTCGCGGCCAGCACATCAGGAAGTATGTCTCCATCCGAGTGAGCATGGTGGCAGGGACTTCTGCAGTAACCCCACATATCACAGAGAAGACTACGGAAAATACTATTACTTCGATCATGTGCACGCATGCCGACATACACCAATTTGCATTCAGGTTTAGTGGAAGAGGACAATGTTGGATCGCCCCAGAGACCTATATAGCTCATCTTCACAAACCTCAAACGCGCCCCCCTCACATCTTCGCCCGATCCCCATGATCCGGATTCGTCAAAACATACCGATACCGCGCCTTCCCCTCCTCCATCTCAACCACACTCCTATTCGCATCCTTCATGCTCCTCGTCTGCACCCAAGGCTTAACCCCCTTCTCCGCCGCAAACTTCAACATCCCCTCAATCTCCTTCGGGCTCCCAATCTGACTCCCCCCAATCTTGCACCCCTTGCCAATCAGCCCGAAAGCCGCGATTTGCGGTAACTTGTCCTCCGGCGCGCCGACCTGGATGAATTGTCCGCCCGTGCGCAGAAGACGCAGGTAGCTCTCCAACGGCATATCCGGTGAGCTAACCGTGCTGATAATCAGATCCAGGGTCCTTGCGTGGTTTCGCGCCCACTTGTCGTCCTCGTTTGTCGCAATGTAGTCTGTTGCCCCCATGGCTTTCGCGTCCTCGACTTTATTCCTCTTCCTGCTAATTGCAACCACCTTCTCGCAGCCCAGCGCCTTCGCAAAAAGGATACCGAAATGACCTAACCCACCTACCCCCACGATACCAACTTTCTTCCCCGGGCCAGCGCCGTTGTTGACGAGAGGCGCATACACCGTGATACCCCCACACATCATCGGCGCCGCATCCTCGCTCTTCAACGCTGCGGGTATCTTGATAGCAAAATGTGCAGGTACACGCACATAATCGGCATACCCGCCCATACTCCAGCTTCCATCCGGGTACTTGCCATTATACGTGCCAACCATCTTAGCACAGTGCTGCTCCAGCCCGCCCTTGCACTCCTCACAGTCATCCCGCAGACAACTAAACGCCTGTGCGCCGACGCCCACGCGATCTCCGAGCTGGAGGTCCGTGACTGATGATCCGACGCTGACGACGTGGCCGACTATCTCGTGGCCTACGCAGACGGGGTAGTGCGTGTTTCCCCAGCCGGAGCGCAGCGTGTGGATGTCTGTGCCGCAGATGCCGCAGTGCGAGATCTTGATGTCGATGTCGATGGCGTTGAAGGGTTTGGGGGAAAAGGACGTCCATATCATGGTTCCGTTGGCGGCGGCCTTGTCTTGGCCCAGCCAGCCTTGGAATTGAGCTGGAGACGTCATGGTGCGTGTTGCTGTGCTTTGATATTGCTTTTCAGGTGGTAATTAGCAGTGCATGCAGCGCAGGGCGATGTGTTTAGGAGTGATGTAGAGGTGTCGAGGACTCAGAGATGATGAAATGACACGGGAGCGTCATAGTTGAGCAGCCTAGAATCTGCCATGGCACGTTCTCGCGATTCAGACTTCTTGACCGAGGAGTACCTGCATCGTCATGTTGGGGGAATATTATCCGAGGCATCGATTCTGCCCCGCGCGAAGAAGCGACTTCGCTTTCGGACATAACCTTATGTCCATTGTAACGAACAGTCACATTACTTCGTAGCATTGCAAGCCTTGAATTCAGGTGTAGGATCTCAACATCGACTATTCATTACACCAAGCTCCTGCTTTCTTATTATCCACACGTCCTACCCTATCAAACACCGCTAACTCGAGCGTCCAATGCCTGTCATCTACCGCCCAGGTCTTTTTTCCATCCATACAAAGCCGCTTTCGGCAAAGGCCTTTCCCAAGCCTACGCTGTGCCAAGATCGTAGATGGCAAATGTTCATGCGAGTGATCCAAACGCCGGTGCCCATGCCATGCTGCCAAAGATCGTGAAGCGGTTTCATGTCGCCAATGCTTGAACCGTGGTCCATACGTGAAGACCTGTACACAGTACCAAGCCGCTCATATTTTCGCTCCAGTGTATGTGAAAGATCCAAACCAAACGCCGTGTTAAAAGTGGTGAGAGTTACCCTGCCCCAGCCGTGCCTATCTGCGTCTGCTTTTGGAACGCCGGCGACCTATAGCTTTGCCGATGCGGCGACGCAGTTCTGTGCGATTCCGTGGAGTCTCCAGCTTGTGGATTTCGCCCATATGGTGGATTCGGTGTCGACAAGTCGTGTTGTGGAGGCGTGTTGTGCGCATTGGAGGACGCATGAGCGTGACCGCCAGGTCCGATGTGTCGTAAGGATGCTTCGCCAGCATATGGCTGGGGGTTGCTGTCCGCGGGTGTGATTTGAGGCGCGTTTCGCTGATCTTTTCGCGATGCGGTGCCTCCTTGATTCTTCGGTGAAGTTGTGGGAACGAGCGGGTTCTTGCCTCTCTGCTCCCATTGCCGCATGATTTCTTTCGCGGACATGTCTGACGATGTATCGTCGTTGAGGAGCTCCATTATCTCTGGTGGTACCTGCGCGAGTCAGTATGGAAATCAAGGCTGCATTCATGCGGAGTACATACCTCAGAGAACTCGTCATTGTTCTCAATTAAATCAAAGACGACCTTGACGGCACCTTGGTCGACATTCTTCATCTCTTTGTCATTGCTCTCGCGTAGAATGTTCGGTGCCATGACTGTGGCAATGTTCCACGTGTCCATTTTGTTGCCGCTCTCCTCGTCAACGGTGTGGAAAGACGACACCCAGTTGAGAAATCGGAACAAAACTTCCATGGTGTCGCGATGCGCTTTGGGAAGCAGGGCAAGTACTAGGTGGAGAACCTTCTTCCGTTGTGCCTCGTCTTCGATATCTACGCGAGTTAACCGGGTCAATCAGTAGGCGAGGAGGCACTCACCATTAGCCACCATGAACAAGCGGTAGAGCTTCAGGGTCAACACCGGTTCCGGCATTAATCGCAAGAAGCGTTTCAATAGGTTCGCAAGAATGACTGGGTTTTTGGAGTTCAAGTCGACTTGCTCCACACCTCTCGCATCGATTTCTTCCTCTAGCTCTCTGAGCGCCTTGAGGTTGCCGTTCTTTCGGAAAACGCCCTCGATGGACATGTCCATGCTTCTCATTGCAGTGATCGCGTTCTCGAGCAAAGCAGGCACCTTCAGAGCGCCGGGACCGACGCCTTCGGTACAGTCAGCCCCGAACTTCTCCACCAGGTATTCCAGTGATTGCCTGAAAGTGGCCTTGTCTGATACTGGCTTCTCCACCACACCGGTGGGCTTCTTTGGCTTGCTCTTGGCTTTGCCAAATCCAATCTTGCCCCAGAAATTGTTCTTTTTGGATTCGATCAGGTCGAGCAAGTCACCCTGGTTGTACTGATTGTCGTCCAAAAGCAGGCCCAGCTGGAGTACTGCCATGCCCTTGAGTTTAAAGTATTCGAGCGGCGAGAGCTCCGAGAAGTAGGTCCGTGATCGGCCGTCTGCCATGTTCTGAAGCTCCTGACCCCCGGAGAAGTCGCGGCGATGTCCATTGTGTAGTCGAGGCTGATCCCCTTGGCCAAGCAGGGCACTTCCGCCAGCGCGGAATGCGTTGGGTCGCTGCTCTCGCTGCTGCTCCAAGGCAGCCATACGTGCAATATCGTCAAGAGCGAGAGTATCCAAGCCCGCGAGCGTGGCGTTGTCGTGGTCGTTCTGCATTTCGCGCTCCTGCACGATTTGCATTCCACCTCGCAGCTGGCCATCACCTCCAGCCTGCATGGCTTCCGGTCCGTCGATAATTCTTGAGGCTCGAGCGCGCTTCATTGTGTTGGACAGATGCTTGTCCAGGCGTGTTGATCGAAGGCGCTTGATGTCGGACATGGACTGCTCATAAGCTGAATTTGCATTACTTTGGTTGTCACTTGTCGAAACGTCTCCATAGGACTTTGAGCGGGAATCGGAGCGCAGGTGGGGGGGTTGGAGATTCGACCCTTTGTCGCCCAGGCGGTGTCCCTGGGAAGAATCGTATGCTGTGAGATTTGGATCATCTACAGATCATTAGTGGGACGAACATAATCTCGGTAACGGTGCCAGAAATCTGAGCCGGGTGTCAAGATGAGTAGTGAAGAGGTGTTGTCGTGTGAGATGGGACAAGACTTACCAGAGGTATGCGGTATGGCACCGCTGGACCGCAGGGTCGCCATTAGGCGTGCATGAGCTACCTTTAGCAAATGCACGTATTGGGTAAGCTTGGTGACGTGCTGAAAGCCGTTCTCTGCATCTGGGTGTGCTGCAGCGCAAGTGGGGCAAAAGACGCGTTGCTTGGATCGACTCCAGTAGGCGTTCCGGACATTACTTCGGAGATCCGTGTTGCAGGCACGGCAAACCATGCAGCTGTAGTTGAAGGACATGTCGTTGAGGCGGAGGCATTTGTCCTCGACCTGAGCGTCGCAGATGGGACATGCGTCTGCCCATCTGGGCACGAGCAGGGCCGACTCGGCGGCCTGGTCCCTTTCTGCTTCATCCTCCAAACGTTTGTCGAGGTTGTTGACATTGGTTAGGAAGCCGGTTAGTCCACTAGCGGAGCGAGTTTCTCGCTCCAATTTTAGAGCACCCTGCAGACAGATGCGGATGAGGAGCTTCAAATAGTGGGCCAAACCGGTGACTAGCGAAAGAAGTTCCTGGGTCACGCCCAGACGCCGGACGCCAGTGCCTTGCGATTGGGTTAGCAAGGCAAAGAAAGCGACGACTTTCTTGCAGAGCAGTTTGGACTCGCGCGAGTAGGTCAGCCCCTTTGGAATCCTCGCGAGCAATTGTGCATCGAGCTGATCGGCGGCGTTGAAGAGGAGTTCGACGTGGACGATGAACTTCTTGGCTGCCATGACGCCGTCGACGTATGCGCCGTTGCTCACGTGGAGCAGCATGTCGGAGATGCACGTGGCGGACTTTTCTTCGAAGGCTGACAGCGTCTTCCAGATCCAGTTGACCTTGGCCTCGATTGTCTCTTCCTGCTGGCGCACGTTCTCGCGCACCTCACTAGTCGCATCGCTCTCGCCATCGGCGGGTGTCAGATGCTCCATGACCGGCTGACCGGTCGAGTGCAGGCGGACGTTCCAGTACTTGTGGATCATGTAGCATTCCGGGTGCCAGTGCTGGTTCTGGCCATTGCGGAAGATCTCGACGAACTGCTTCAGAATGGATGTCTGGCAGCCGTTGCACCGTTGCGCAAACTTTGTGGAGTAGTGATAATGGCAGTACACACTGCCCTCGTGTTCGTAGTAGCTGTCCGACGCGCCAAATACAGTGGGACATACGGAGCAGGTGAAGTGCTCAATGTGGTACTTGCGGTCTAGCGCAGTGATGTAGGAGCCGCGGAGGGCCTGGCCGCACTCAAAGCAGAGCAGATCGAGGCGCCGGAAATAGTCAGTCTCGCACAGCGGGTACTGCCCGGGCGGCTTCTCGGGGACGGGGAAGAACTTTGATGCCACAATCTTGCCGCAGTCCTGCAGCGTGTGTCAGTGGGTAGTGCGACAGCAGCGCGTATGGCGACGGAGACTCACATGACAGGTAAAGCACTCCAAATGGTACGTGTCGCCCAGCGCCCTCACGAACTGGCCCGTCAGGCCTTCCCCACACTTGCCACAGATCTTGCCCGTGCGCTTCGGCTTGGGGGCGGAGTGTGCGTCGGGGTCCATGGAGGAGCGGCGGAGGGGGTCGTTGCGGTTCAATGGCGCGAGGGTGTTGTTCGGCGACAGGGCGTCCTCGTCGGTGCGGCGCCTGGCGAGGCCGTTACTGCGCGGGTCGTAGTGCTGCTGCGGGGCACTCTGGCCGCCTTCCATGGGCGGCTGTCCATTGTGCGGTGCGCTCATGTCCAGGTGCGGTGTGCAGAATTATGGCGGCTTCGAGCTCGGCGGTGAGGGATGGGATGCACGGCGACGTCGGGGGACGACAGCGGCGGGGGGACTATGTACAGGCAGGCGGCGCAACAGCGAGGCGGACGGCATGCGTGCGCCGCTGGGGAGGGGAGGCGGAGAGGGAGGAGGAGGATGGTTGAGTGGTGACAGACAGACAGACGACAGCTACACGACAGTGCGAGGGACGCCCGAATTGGCGGCTCTGGGACCCTGAACGGCGGCTGAAACACCGCCAGGGCAGCGGGCGGAGGTGAGTAGGAGGGGATCAGCTCCAGCAGCGCGGCGGGTGGGCAGTGGAGTGTTGGTGTGTCGCGGGGGGTGTCTTGTTGCAGGCGAAGGCAAAGTGGCTGTGGTCGACGTCGACGCTCGATGTCGATGCATGGAGATGTGAAAGGCGGGCTAGCCACATGCGCGCAGCACTTGAGATTGGCCTTGCACTTGACGCCGATCCACATTTGAGCACGCCGCCGTCCGCAGTAGACATCAGGCAAGTGAGCTTAATATAGTGTGTAGTCTGACTACAATTTCACAAGGGCGGTGCTACACATACAGAGTGTTGACGTTCTGGCGTTCTACAACTACAAATCGATAGATGCTGCACTCGCCACAGCAATGAGAACAGCCAGCAGCCTCGCGCACGCAAATGCTCTGACAGTGCACGTCATTCCATATCGGGGCCGCAGCCTGCAGGCGTCCCATGTCTTGCGGGAGAGAGCGACGCCAGCGGGGCATGCACAGACCGTATGTACCTTGGCGTGAATTCACTATCATCGTCTCTCATGGGGAACATGGGGAAATCGACCTCACCTTAGTATAACACACGCCGCAGCTTGAACTCACTCACTCACTCACTCACTCACCCGCACGCTCCACACGCTCCTTCCAGTCCACAGTCGCTCCTTCCACACCGGCCACCGCGCGCGCAACATCCTCAAAACACAAAGACGCCGCATCCGTAACACAGCCCACCCGCGCGCCAACACACCCACCCACAACCTCCACTCCCCTCAAGTCAACATCCCTCAATACACCCAGCATGGACGGCGAATCGCAGCAGGAGAGCCGCGGCACGATGCCGCAGCACGTGGTCTTCCGGGCGCCGCGCCTTGTGTCGCGCCCCAAGGCGCCGCAGCAGCAGGAGGAGGAGATGGGCAACGAGATCAAGCTGGGCGACTTTGAGGAGGTCCACGCCCTGTCCGTGTCCGAGGCGCGCGCCGTCGTCACCGCCGTGCACGAGCGCCGCAAGAAGATCAGCCCCGAGAACAACCCGCTGCGCGACCGCGTCTACAACGACAACCAGGTCATCACCCACTTCCTCGACTACCTCGAGAACTTCTCGCGCTTCAAGCAGGAGGAGAGCCTGCACGCCATCGCCAACCTGTTCGACACACACATGGAGATTACCGATGTCGAGCGCGCCCTGCTAGGTACATGACCATGGAGGGAGGGACGGATAGCGCTGACACTGGCAGGAACCCTCACCCCCGACTCGGCCGACGAGGCCATCACGCTCATCCCCTCGCTCGCCGGCAAGCTCGAGCACGAGACGCTGCAGCCCATACTCGACGAGCTGACAAAAATGCGTACGTTTGACAAGATCGCTCGCCAGGAGCAGGACCGAACAAAGGGCTGACTTCTCGGACAGAGGATCGCCTGCGATAACCTTTAGGAGACCACCGCGACCGAACACGACGCTTGCGCCATCTCCTACGGCGGTGAATGATTGGAATGGCGAGAGATTGCACGTCACGTTTGGTCCTTGATCATGGCGTTCGGCTTACCGTCTTGGACCGAGAGGAAAGCGAGTAGACCGAGTGAAAGCTGCTGTTCTTTCTTGCATAGACTCAAATTTCTGCAGTACGTCTATGTGCCTTGAAAATACTCATGCGCCCACCTTCATTTCCCTCATAGCCAAGCACACAACAACTATCTTGCCCAACCTCTCACAACCTCTCACTGTCCTTCTTCCTCCACGCCCTCCGATCCCCCAACACCGCTCCAAACTTCCTACCCATCTCCCCCAACGGCTCCCCAATTTCCCTTCCATACACACCCATAACCTTCTCTGCGTCCTCCAGCCCCATCTTCTCCTCTGCCTCCCCCATTACGCAGCCCAGTATCCTTAGGCCCTCCGCCAGATCTCCAACCGGGCCGCCATGTACCTTCACCATCCGTAGAAGCGCCCCACCATCCCTCAACACCTCTCGATTCGCCACAGCAAACTCCTCTAGCATCGCCTTGCGCTCCTTCGGCTTCGCAAGCCCAGCGTCGTGCAGCCGCTCAGCCTGCTCTGTCAAAGTCGCCTGCAGTCTCTTCATAGCTTGATAGCTGCGCTCGACAGTTGGCCGTGTCATAGTAGTGTCGTAGAGCGTGGTGACTTTTGCGTTTTGCGACTTTTGCGCGCGGCGCATGGCGGCGCGGACGATTTCTGACTCGGAGTCGGAGTCGGAGGGGGGTGGGGGGGAGGAAGGGCGGAGGGTGAAGGGTGTGCGGGCGAGGAGGTGGGAGGTGAAGCCTGGCATTGTTGGGGATGTGGGTTGGAGTTGACTTGGGTTGAGTTGCGTGCGCGTGCGATAGACTTGGTGCTGAGTTGATGCTGTGAGAGCAAGTGCAATCCAGAACTCAGAGTCGCTACGAGGAAAAGAGAGTGAGTACCAGAAGCTCATGCGCCATGAAGCGCCTGCAAGCAACAAGTGCCCAAGAGAAGGAAACAGCGCATATCGCGTGACATGCGCGCAATCATTGTTGTTTAGTACATCACAGGAATACGTCGAGTTTCGAGCTACTTTGTCGATGGAATGCGCGTTTGGAGAAAAATACCTCGTCATAAGATGGAGGTCGTGCATGTGGCGCTGGGTGGCTAGCGTGTTGACCTCGTGGACGTGGTCTTGGTCTTGTGGCGCTGACTAGTGTCTCCTACGACGTTTGGTAACGTGTACGGTCTATTCGACAGATTACTTCAAGAAAACTTTGGCATTGAGGTCTGTCTTGGATGTACTTGATTTTCAATTACCGTTTCCACTATGTTCACTTCAACTTGGACCACGATTGCGCCTTTCCTGGCACAATCGTGGTATTGTCAATCACGGCATGGGTCATGCAGTTGGTGGTTTGGGTAGGAAGAAAGAGAAGCAAGACTTGCTATGTCGGTAGGTGGATCACGGCATTTTGCACGGAATCTAGGACGCCGCTATTCTTGTATTCAAGGGCGCTGACGTTGGGTAGCAATCACGGTAAGACATGAGATCCCGGCGTTTTGCAGATTTCTTACAAGATATCCGACGGAACATTCGGTACTATGGTGCAGATCACCGCACTGGAGTCCTTGGAAACCCTATCCTTGATGGAAACTCTACACGACGTGCGCACTTTGACTACTGTAGGGCGAAGAATGCCTGCGTTGAGCTGAACTTCATGCTTAGGTTTGTTTGCTTTTCTGAGACAGGGGCAGATAGCATTGACATCACTGTATGTGGTTTCTGGCGAGACATGGAATTGGTACATGTAGGGCTGTGATGTAGCATCACGCTCAGTTCGATGGTATGGTTCGTTACACTGGCACCGCTTACTTTACTAGTACCGCTCACCTTACCAGCACCGCTCACATAACAGCTCATTGCACCATCACTGCTCACTGTGCCATTACTGCTCAACACTCCCACGCGACTCAACACACTCTCAGCTCACCGAATCCCCACAGCCCAACAACCCATGTCATCCTTCATGTCACTTCCGGCTGAGCTCCGCCTCAAAGTCTATGCACACCTCATGCCAAGCGCACACCACTACCCGTCCGCATAGAATGGCATGCGCAACTCCTGTCGCCTGGTACGCAAGGAGTATGACCACGAGGCGGAGAAGATCATCGGAGACCACTTCTACGTTGATAATTCACCCCTCGGGTCGCGTAGCTGGCTCATTAGCACAAACGAAGACAAGCCTCCCATACTCACCATGGCCGACCTGGCAACCGTCATTCTGCACCCACCCGGATTTGTAGTCAATCGTATGGCTCGCTTCCCCAAGAAGCTTATCTCTTGGCATTGGATCTGGCTCAAGACAGTGGTCGTTGAATTCTGGATGGGCTACAGTTCCACTACCCATCAGGTTACATCTGATATTCTCGATCCTGAGCTTCAGCAACAGGACCGGTGTGCCTACTCTGACCTGCCCGAGGAGCAGCATTTCATACCCCGCAAAGATCGCTTCATCAACACGGCTGTCCGCATGGCGTTTCAGCAAATGGACCGTATGATCACGAACCGTACGGGCACTACCGTCCGTCGTCGCACTTTCACCAAGGAGGATCGGCGCCCTGTCAAGTGCGAGATGGACACTTTCGTGCTCCGATGGGTCGATTATCCGACTCTTCATACACGCGGGGATGTCATCGTCTCGCCTCCAGCGCAGGCTTTGCCGTCTTAATCACGACCGCCTGTGGGACATTTCCTTCAAGTATGCCGACAACGGATGTTTCAACGAGGTTATCTGGCGGCGGCGTAGCCAGGCTGACGCTCAGCGCGACGCGGAAGATGACTTTATGCCGGTTTCTTCGTGGTTGTACCTGGAGTAGTAGCTTCCAATTCTTCCTCGGTGTCGAAGTTGAACATTTTTGGTAACGATGTCATCTCAATACGCATTCGGCTAGATTCCACGCTTTCCATTGGGGAAACTCGTGCAGTAGTATTAGATTGAAGATTTTTATTGTCCCGTATGGAATCATCCCTGTGATTTAATGTGCGCGTTTTGGTCCTCGAATTGGGAATTAGTCTTTACAGCGGTTCATTTAAGGCTCCCCGATGATGCACATTGTCGGTCGGCTAACCACTTTCACACCATTCCTTTTGTCACCAGAATTCTTCACATTGTCAATAGCTCAAGGTGCTGCAACCATGTATTTCTTCATGGAGGGCACCAAAATCACGATCGTGGAAACCACTAGACCGTCTCGTCTCTGACCGTAGAACCTTTTCACTTCCCCAGAGCCTTTTGTCTTTGTTCCGCGCATTAGTCTCACGTTTGCTTCACAAACACTGTCTCGGCAAGTCTATAACATTATTCACTGCATTTATATTCCGCCGTCCTCGCACACAACAGAGTCTCTCATCAAGAATTTGTCGAAATCACTCGTCAATGTTGGTCTCCCACCTCCACAACGCACACTGTGCGCACACCACACCCACCCGAAAACCAACACACCGCCGCACCGAATGTATATCAGAACTTCAAAACACTCCGCCATGGCCCACAGTCACCTCCTCCCTCAGAAGAGATATAGTGAATGCCCTCGCGATGATCACCCACGTCACCGCCTGGAGCATCGCACCCATCCCCTCCCCAAAAGCTCAACCCGCACCGTCACCCATGCCAACTATAGTCAACATGCTACTCCCGCTCCGCACACCACGAGCGCTCATCGTTGGACTAGTCCTCACGAATGATCAGGCCCAGGGGCTGCTGGCATCCACCAAGTCCGCGCAAGCACTACTTCGACAGCAACTCAGCGCCATCTACGCAATGGGCATGCGCGACACCGAATCCACGCACTACTTACGCAGCATTCAGGAGCGCCAGGCCTTGCTGCAAAATATCCTCAAGCGGCTCATCACCTCGACTAAACCCTCGACTTCGCTCTGGCTCCACGAGATCGAGGATCTGCATCACGCGGCTCTCCGCAAACTTACTCGGTGTAATCGCGAGTCGCCGTCTAATCACATGGGCTGGAAGGACGCTGCTGCCAAGTACTGGCCTCTCATTGCCGAGAGCTACGAAGTCTTGGTCCCGATTGTGGTGCGGTTTATCTGTGAACTTGAGGCTGCGGTCAAGGACGAGGGCTTGCGGGCTTCGGCTTCGTCGGGTGGAATGCTATCGGGGCTGTTTAGGTCAACACCTGATTCAACAGCGTCGCCAACAGCAACTTTTAGCAAATATGCCAAGGTTCGCCGTATTTCCTCGGATGCTGAGGTCCCAGTCAAGGATTCCATAGTCGCTCTAACGAGTGACCGCAAGCGCACTGATCTTACGAAGTTACGGAAGATTGGGTTGCCCGCCAAAGAGGATAAATGGATCGAAGCTGACGTTTGAATTTGGACCTCTGCAGTGCAAAGGTGCTCGTAATCATCGAGTCAAAGACTTTGTCGTCTCGTGCTCCTGAAGGTAAACCAATAAAACGATCATCTTCGTAAGTCTACGTGCCTTGAAATACTGACACGCTTATCTACAAGGCCCCTCGCAGCCTGGACTTGAAAACCTTTCCCAAATACATAAAAGTCTCTCACC
>Ga0265797_10006206_pt1 | contig 17002 bp, 6 predicted proteins | sample P2T30metagenome_FD_192433 | JGI IMG/M metagenome (GOLD analysis project Ga0265797, IMG submission 192433) | Plant litter microbial communities from East Loma Ridge, Irvine, California - P2 T30 | ecosystem: Environmental > Terrestrial > Plant litter > Unclassified | place: USA: California...
CCTAGACTTAGTATATAGTACCTTAGGAGGCTCTCTTCTACTCCTACTCCTACTTAGACTCCTTAGGTAATCGTTAATAATCTACCTAAGAGATACTATTTAGAACCTCTACCTACTATATCCTTATATTCGTACTACGGCTTTAGCGCCTAGATAACGCTATACGAGAGAAGATATTAGAGCTTAGACTCTCTATAAAGTAGAGTAAAGCTATCGAAGAGATCTAAATGTTCCTATCTATAGATAAAAATACTAAAAATCCGACTACTCTAGCGAATACTCTATATTACTATACGGCGTCGGACGATAATTAAAGTAAAGTTTCGCGATATAAGGATTTTCATATAAGTTAGAATAATAGGGAAATCTTTAATAAGAGTATTATACTACCTTATACTAGAATATAGTAAAAGATCTTTATCTCTTTATCTAGTAGAGAATCGAGCGATAATTTTAAACCTCCTACTACCTAAGAATTAGACGATAGTAAAGACGACGACGGGCTTATATAGAGATTATACCCGACGAAACCTAGTTAGTTATACTTTCTATTATATGTTCTCTTCTTACTAACTATCGAATAGCTACGGATTTCCTAATATATAATAGTAATACTAGAAAGTAAAAGCTTACTAATCTTATAGGATAGCTTTCGATCTAATTATATAAGGAAAGCTTCGTAGATAGTTAGCTAAGCTCGATGATCCTCGTCTACTTTAGTAGAGTACTCGGATTCTCTACTAATCCTTCGACCTTTAAGAGATTACGTAATTATACTTCTAAGCTCTCTAGACTAATATACTATACCCGGCTCTATATTCTAGAGGCTATCCTCCTACGCTTTATATATAATTCTATTAGGTAGAAGAAGCGAACTTAGTATAGAGGCTTAAAGCTACTTAATCGGGTTATAGAGCGGTATATATACCTTAGCTATTAATTACCTTTTAGGGAGCTACTTAGTCTATATAATTTTAGACGTTCGCTATCTCGTTCCGATAGGCCGAGTTTTAGAGTCCGATAGAGCTCCGATACTTAGATAGTATCTTAGGATAATAGGTAACTAAGTATAGATTAGTTTAGAGTATTAAGTAAGATAGCGTTCGATTCTATAATATTACGTATAGAGCGACTAATATATAGACTAGAACCGAGGTTACGACTTAGATATATACGGGACTATATATATAATTAGAAGTAGGAGTATTCGTTTATTATAGATCCTATATATAAGCTAGAGCGCGCTTATCTAGAGCTTCCTTCCCGTACTTACCTCGATCGTATAGATAGTCTAATAGTAGGCGATAGCTAGGATTATAAATCCGTATATTACTACTTAGAAGAGGAGGATATCCTATTACTCTAGTGTAAGGATATAGTAGGTAGGGGTTTTAAATAGTATCTCTTAGGTAGATTATTAACGATTACCTAAGGAGTCTAAGTAGGAGTAGGAGAAGAAGAGAGCCTCCTAAGGCGCTATATACTAAGCCTAGGGATCCTATAGGTTCCGTATACGTTCCGTATACGGATCTCGCACGGGGAGCCTATAGTCCCCGTTACGTAACTAGTGTTTCCTTATATCTAGCTTATACTTATTCTCTACTTATATAGTAGTTAAGCTCTACGGTCTACCGAAATTCTTAGTATTAAGTATTATAATAGCCCGACTATCTCTCGTAGGCTATATACTTATTAAGGTGCGATATGTTTTATAACTCGATACTCGAAAGTAAGATATTCTACTAACTAGGAATTTTAGATAGTACGATACCTTTCTTAGAAAGTCGGACTTAATTCTAAAATATCTAGTATATATTAGAGATACTTTTAAACAAATAAGGTAAGGATTAGAGTACTTCCTTACCTTATTTATATAGATCGGAGGTTATCCTTATTTATTTAGTAGATTTAAAGGTTATCCTTATATGTTTAGAGCTCTTATCTTAAGTCTTAGTAAAGATCTTAAAAATCTTATAACGATTCCTAATACCTTCGGAGTCTAATAACTCTATAACTACGTAATATTCTCGTTATCCGAATAGCGGAGGTTACTACCCTTATCGTATAGATAAAGCTAATATAAGGAATAATAAATTTAATTAGTAGTATAAAGTGCTACTATAGAGTTAATCTAACGAGCTAAGTTAATTACCGTATAGTTTACATAATTAATTACCTTCTACTTTTATAAGATAATATAACTCGCGTAGCCTACTATACGATAATCGACTTAACTCGGCTAAAACTAAGCTACTATACCGTCCTTAATTACGTAGCGGTCGGCTCTAAATAAGGCGTTATTACCGTCGTCCTGTTAGCGTGTTATTAACACTACGGAGTTAAATAGGCCTTAGCTAAGTATAGTAATACTACTTCGGTTCTATCTATATAAGTATATTATCTATTTAACGCCTTCGCTAGTTATCCTTCGATAGTAAGGTAATAGTAGATTACTAGTATTACTAAATACGCGCTCCGGCTCGTTACTTATAGGTCTATATAACTAATAAAGTTTAAAGCTTTATCTAATTAGGCCGAAACCTACGGTTATTTACTTCCTTTTTAGGTTACGTAACTAGATTTATCTAAACATATAAAGGCCTTATAAGAATTAAGATAATTATCCTTGTTTGTTTATCTTATATACTATCCTTATTTATTTAGATAAATCCGAGGTCTCTCTTATATGTTTACCTGTTTATTTGTTTATAGGTATCTCTAGTATATATTCGTATAAGGAAACACTAGTTATATAACGGGAACTATAGACTTCCTATACGTAACCCGTATACGGAACGTATACGAATCCTACGGGATCCCTAGGCTTAGTATACGGTACCTCTAAAGGCTCTCCTCTACTCTTGTTTCTACTTAGACTCCTTAGGTAATCGTTGATAATCTACCTAAGAGATACTGTTTAGAACCCCTACCTACTATATCCTCATAATTCGTCCCTTTATCGATATAATAAACCGAGAATGCTTTAGTAGTAGATAGAAGCGGCCCCTGTTCTTTAGCTCGTCTAACGACCTAGGGCGGCCTTAGAAAGTTAATATATTAACTAAGGCTCTAAAAGACCTATCGACTACTATCTATAGTACACCTTTTAGCGTACAGGTGTATCGGTAAGTTTCTATCGTAGTGACTAAGAAGCATGTTAAGCAAATAAGTCGTCCTTTCGACAGGAACGACGACAAAAGCGCTAATATAGCTATCGAGGTTATATACGCCTAGCAAAGCGGATATCGACTAGTTTAGCACGGGACTACATACAGCATTAATTCCGCCTTCCCTGACTCCTTATAGCTAGCATTGCTCAAGGTCTATCGCTAGGCATCTATTAAGTAGCATAAGTTCATTACTGTATCTAGGGTTTGCGGAATATGTTAGAAGCCACTAGAGATCTTGCGAAGGGCTTAGGAGAAATGAAAGCGTCACGTAAACGCTAGGCAACTGAATCGATTGGCGAGGCGCGAGTATGCCCTGGTCCGCGTGTCACAAACAATAATTCAAGAACCAGCAGTAACGTCTCAAAGAAGACTACGTCAAGGCCGTCGGGCTTCCTAATATCGTGCCTGCAGGGGATTCCTGATCCTGGCCATTCTCACAAGCCCAGGAAACCAAGGAAAAGTGATGTTCCTAGCAATACGGAATCAGGGCCAAGTCTTCGGAAGGCTTTAAGGTTAGTGGATATGGCGCCGGTAGCATACAAGTCTTCCGAACAGGGAGAGGCGCTTGAGAGAATCATAAAAGGCTCGGACCCTGCGCTTACTGTCGTGCTACCGACAGGAGGTGGGAAGTTATTGCTGTTTACTGCACCCGCTTGCTTAGAGGACCCGGGCATCACGACTGTCGTCGTTCAATATCGACAGCTCGTAGATGAGACTTTGAGCGACGTAAAAGACCGTGGCATCGACGCCGTCGAATGGACTCGCGACTTGCAAGACCCGGCAGAAATCGTCTTCATTAGCGCCGACAAGCTAAACAACACTCTCTTCCATTACTCTGCGCGAATAGCAGAGAAAGGTCTGGTACGACGAGTGTTTGTAGACGAGTGTCATCTTGCGATTACGGCGCACAGCTAGCGTCCGAGATTGGTCTCGCTAGCGAAGCTGAGATGCATCGAGGCCCCGATCATCATGCTTACCGCAAAACTACCGCTGTACATAGAGACAGACTTAGAAACGACGATGAGATGTGAACTCTTACTTACGCTGATCAGAGCTTGCACTGCACTGAGCACGACGAGATACATCGTCAAGGCCGAAGTACAAGACGGAAAGCTGCTGGAAAAGGCGGTCGAGGTCTGCAGCAAACAACTGGCCCTATTGCAGCATCAGTCGAAGATAGTCGTCTAGCGCCGTACAAGGCCGAGTGCGAAGAACTGGCCGAAGCATTGGGCTGCAATTACTTCTATTCCGGCTCCGCCGGCTCCGCCGACAACGCGGACATCATTAAGGTCTGGAAAGAGGCTGGGGGCTGTGTGGTAGCGACGACGGCGCTAGGTACAGGCGTCAACTACGCTGGCGTCGCACTCGCTGTGCACGTCGGCATGCTATACGGTCTGATCGACTTTGCTCAAAAATCGGGCAGGGCAGGCAGAGGCGGTGAGGTGGTAACTTCATTGATACTACTCGAGAAAAACTGGCAGGCAAGAGAGGGGGCGAAACGTATGGGCAACACTCTCACTGTACAGCCTCTCATGTCTGGTTCTAGGCTCCATCCATAACTTCTCACACCGGTCTTCAATGGAGGGTCAAGTCATATCAGAGCGTTATAAGGCGTAAAGAGGTCGGAACCGTCCTTACAGCGTTGATTCAGGATGGCCGACACGAACTAAGCATGCACGATCTCAACCTTTCGAACACCACCCGTTGATTGGATCCTGTTTCGCTCATGCTTGTTATGGCGTATTTCACCGGTCTGAATCAACGTGTCGATCTTCCAGGTCCTGGTCGAGCTTCGGCATTCGCGCTGCAAGTCAAGTGTAGCTAGCATGGACTGGGAAGTCTTAAGCTTTTACAGTCCGATGAAGACGTAACTTATGTCTTCTCTACAGATAGCCAGCTTGTGCTATGAGAAGACAGCTGGGTGTCCGCGATACAATCTATACATTATCTTAGCATGACGCTGGTACAGCATCATAAAAAGCTATGATGCGTTTTAGAGTTTACAGCTGCCGCCACTGAAGCACGGTGTGGACGAAAGTTGCAGCTATAGCCGCAAGGCTGAGCGCTGGACAAAATCGTGGCGCAATTCACTCCAGTAATGGATCCCAAAATGATCTAGATCACAGAAGGGATTATATTGCATGCTTAGATTACATAGCTCGTACTTGCAGCTTACTCGGTGTTCCCGACATACTGCGTGTTGCCATTTGGCTTGGTATTAGCATATCCCGGCAAAAACTCTTGATTGGTACAGTACTTGCGCCACTTTTTAGTGGGCTGAGTTCCCAAGCAGCTGATACGCCATCGATCTATTCCAATATGTTGTTATGACTTTGTCCCGTTCAACGTCGAGATCGGACGTCTTTAAGCATACCAGCGTACGCATATCTATTAGGTTACACCAACCAGGACTTTCTGCCGGATTAGACTACTTTCAAGCTAAAGGACAAAACGCAGCATACCAGTACCCCTCCGGGGTAAGCGTCTTTTCCGGCTGTATGGACCCGCGGGGCCTCATCGCGTGTCGCCGCGTGTCTGAAGCCTCGCAGACCCGCAGGCACCAGCGGGGACGGTGAATGCAATGGTGGATCCACCGTCGCGAAGACCTAGAGAACCGGCACTGAAATATTCGACACGATGCAATAGCAAGCTGGGATGCATAAGCATAAGATCATTGCATCACTTATCCGATGATCATTCGTGGTCCGGGCTTCCCGGACTCGAGTGTATCGCCCGGAACATAGCATCCGTCCAGGTTTCCACAGCTATAGAGCTACAGATGCGCCAATCAGATTAGAGATTCATACCAGATCTTCGCATCGTGCATGTACAAGAATCCAGGCAGGACAGCCCCGCTAGAATCACATCTATACAAATAATTCGATGGCTGGAAGCACGCCAGAGCGAAGTCACGTACGGGTCAGTCGTCTTAATCCTCTAGGTCGAGACATTTACATAGACGGAGGTAGCCGTCCTGATCGATAAGTTCTAGCCAGAGAGCGGCATGCCCATTTTAATACGTGCCTAACGTATCAAGCTATGACATCGGGAAGATGAAGTCCGACTATCGCAAATGCTACTGATAATGTCGCCATTTTGACACGCGGTCCTACGTGGCGCCATAGTTATGCATATGGGGTTCTAGTATAGTTTGTAGCTACTACTCCGTTACGGCGTGACGTCACATCAGCAAGAGTATCAACAATGATGCTTTAAGGCTTCCGGCTGTCACACACTATCAGTTCTTCATTTCGATGTCCTAGACCTGGCGTCGGGCGTTCTAGACCACCATATCAGAGGCTCACTATTGATTATCGTATACTTCTCAGGTGCTTTGTTCTCGTAATACCAATCTCCTAGCCCTCGAACCATAGGAAGCCTCTAGCTTGAAGTAAATTTATATCTCGAATCAGCCTCGGGCAATCGTCTTAGTAAGGAATCTCTTTTCCATAAATACTAGTCGCTCTACCTCGCTGGGAAGACTCCCCCAATTCTCAACCCTAAACCCTAAAAACCACATTCCTCCGCCACAGCATCAAGATCTCCTACCGAGTCCGGCAATCGACACACTTACTACCCACTATCATGCGTCTCACATCTTTCGTTCTCTACCTGGCGCCAGTATCGGCTTTCACCATTCCAAAAGGCCAACCCGATGGCGTGTATGAAGTGTCTTACGTCGATGGCCAAGAGATCCACAGCCACGTCGAGCCGAGTAGCGGGAAAGCCTTACGAGCAGAGGGACAAACAGAAGATGCGCAAGCAAAGTTCAAACGCGTTGGAGTCATTTGCGGCGGTGACGCTCTAACCCACGGAGATACAGACAAGGCGAACCGAAGTTTGGACGCCCAGTGCGACAACGGAGCAATCGTCGGTGGCAATTTGAGTTACTACTCCATCGTGGGGTGTACGGTGGCATACTACTGCAATTTCGACTTCAAGTATTTTTATTGTTATGCCTCCTCGCGTCAGCAAGCATCCCGCGACATCACCGGGACGTGCGGTGCTTACAAATCTGGATGGACCAATCCTGGAACCGATTCCTATGGCTACGAGAACTTTTGCAAGTCTCTAGGAAACAACTTCTGTGGGCATGGTAGAAACTAGCCTCCTGAGTTTCTAGACGCTGTCACATGCCTTCTCTCGATCTTTTTCTTTTGCTACCATTAGCTTCCGAAGGGTTACTAGTAGCATCTAGGAGCTCGGAATGGGATACTGTCGCAGGGTGACCTGGTTGTAGTGCTATAACGCGCTCTGGTTTGTGCTTGCTATTACTGTAGCTAACTGCTCGGGGTGACGGGTTTGAACAAAACATTAAACAAAACATATAGCTACCCCTAACCCTAATCTACGAGATGTTTTGTCGTTGTTTTACATACTGCGTTCTGCGATATAAACATAGGAGTCGATAGACAAAAATGACATAGGAAGTCACTAAAACCTACTAGCTTAACCTTCACTAACTAATATGTTTGTTCGTTTGTTTGTTTGATTCAAGCTAGAAACTATAGTAAAATATACCTAGACCCTATTCTATTTTCCCTAGCTCTTATTAGCTAGCTATCTAATAGCGCGACCTATACTACCTAATTTAACTAGTAGCTAGGGCTCGGTAATATTAGACTTTTACGTATACGCTACTATATATCGTACGTCGCTTATAGGAGCGCGATATAGTATATAATCTATTCTATCGAATCATTCTCTATTATACTCCTTTATAATATACTACGTTAACATCGGGAAGGCTTATACTATACCTTATAACGATACGTCGGTACACTTAGTAATATACCTATTTCGATATCTATTAGATTATTATATACTTATCTACCTTCCTTATAACTATACCGTTCCTCCTACTAACCTTTATAACTATATTAGGATATACTAGCGTAAACTTAGTAATAAAAACGTCGGTAGGTAGTTATATATAACTATAAAAGATCTCTTACGTCTCGACTTACTCTGTGAGGAAACATCAGTCACGTGACAGGAGCCACAGGCTTCTCGCACGTGATCCGCATGCGGAACGCATGCGAATCCCACGGGATCCCCAGGCTTGGCACATAGTGCCTCAGAAGGCTCTCCTCAGCCCCTGCTTTCACTTAGACTCCTTAGGCAATCGTTGATAGACCACCTAAGAGATATTGTTCAGAGCCCCTACCTACTAAATCCTCACACGTCTCGACTTACTCGATCTAACCTATAAGACTATAAAATTTCCGTTATCTACTAATCTTCTAATACCTAACCTTCTAGTATTCGATAGTTATACCTATGTTATATACTTATTCGCTATACGCTAGCTCTTATCGATAGAAAAGTATTAATAGTAATTACACTCTTTAGGCCGGAAGCCTAGCTATCCTCTAGCTTATATGCTATCGTTATCGTCGGTACCTCTACGATAGGTGTTAACTAAGTGCTAGCGTTTATTTATCTAAGGACTATAGAGTATATATTTCTATATAAGCGAAAGAAGTAATATAAATAAATAAAGTATATTATGTTAATCGTTAATAGAGCTCTAAGAGCTACCGTCTATAGACGACTAAATACTAGAGTACGTTCTAGCTAAGCTTATAATAGCTAAGAAGTAACTCGAAAGGACTATAGATATCGTATTAGACAATTACTTAAGAACAGAGATATCGCTCTAGTTAGAAATAACGTAGTAGTCTCGATATCTCTAAGGTTATAAGATATCCGAATGTTACCGGAGCTCAGATAGACATGAGGTTCAGCGGGCACGTGACGGCCATGCCAGCTGGCGTAGCCAGCATACCTACGGCCCCCTCTTGGCGCGCAGCCTGCGTACTTGGTGCGAGGCTCAGGCGCCCCGATTGCTGAGAAGCAGCAATCAGTTCTGTCCTTAGCCAATTGTTTGGTAGAGGTGTTTTATACGCTGCGAGATACCTTTTAGATAGGCTATCCTGTATCAATGATAGCACCTCTAGTAGATCGAAATTCAAGTAGTAAAGCTGAAATTCTAATCTACTTCTACTACCGATCCGCTTCCTCTGTAATGACGTTGAATTAGCTCTCTATATTAACTACCACTAAAGTAATCTTCTACTGCACCACTATTAGCACCTACAGTGATATCATGATATGCAGGTAGTAGTCTGTTGATACTTATAAAGCCAATTCCTCTCCAACCTCCCTCGCTCTCACAGCTATCGTCATCATCCTGATAGTCATCTGGATTGTAATGTATATCGATAGCTTTGACCTTGATCTTTTCCAAGCGCTTGAACTCCTCGACGCCTTTTTCCTCATCTCTCAACTCAAGTCTCGCCAAAGTATGCACTTCCTGTGAGCCTAAAACAAGCGCAACGTTACGCTTTGCTGTTACCGGCCACCCATTGCCCCTGCCCTCACTGTCGTCCCAGCCCAATCCTCTGACTAGTGCTTGAAAGTTCGCCCTGACTCTGATGTCACTCGCATTTTCGAGCTCGCGGGCGTCGACTACCACATCTAGACTGAACCTCGTACGAGCTTCATCGCGGTAGATGTCAAGCGTCGGTGCCCAGTCCAGCGCACGATCCTGTATGCGCACCCAAGTCTTCATCGCGACATCCAGGTCTTCCAAGGTAGCTGTGTCGTATGCCGTCAAGAAGACGTAAAAGCCCCATGTGCGATTCGGTTCTGGTGGGGAAGGATTGGTTTGCCCAGGGGAAGAACCCTCAGCCCAATCGTCTATCTTTTGGAGGAGTCTTCGCACCTCTTCCGCTGGATGATAAGTGCCAGGGCCTGGGTAAGTGCTGTGCTGCGCAGCGGTATCGAGGGTATGGCAAGGCGTTGTCGCTGGGGAGTTGGAAGCCTGTCCGAAACGTTGTATAACGAAGGAGCGGTAACGTGGGACTTGTCGAGACGACATTGTGGTATCGCGGTTGGCCATAATGAAATGATACTTTGGCGGACGGTGGTGTAGTCTGTAACGTAGAGGATTTACAGGTGTAGTGTCATGGGTTGCACAGTCCCACTCAGCTCAAGGGTTTGACACCGCCGAATACGTGTCGTACGTCATCGGGCATGCAGGGAGGGGTGTGGAATGAGTGCATGTGATGGCGTGTTCATTTCATGTGCAATAATACGATGCTGACTATCACCTGCCAAGATACAATGAACGCAGTATTAGCTGTCACTCCTCCGATTTTTGTAGCTCCGTGCTCCGGCGTTGAATTCCTCGTTTTGGTGTAGATCTCTTACTGAATGGGAAGTCGGAGCCGGCCGCAGGCTTCTCAGATCCCAGCATGCTCCTCGTCGTCGACACCTTCAAGGTAGTCGTGGATGAGCGTGCACACATGCAGCTCGAGCCTATTGCCAGGTACCGTCTCAACAGCTGCCATGTACGAGATAATACTAACAACACGATTTTGACCGGATTGGGAAGCGACGGTGAGGTTGGGAGCATGCTGCTGCATCAGCTGGGCCAGGTCCTCCACTGTAGTATGGCCACGTCATACAAATGCGGATGGGCTGGCCCAGCTGAGTTTTACCCCGTGTGACAGCTAATACTGCGTTGGTTGTACGACCCTTAACTTTAGGACCCCAAATCTGACAGCCTATTGATCTTGACATCGTTGAGTCTTGACCTCAACATGGCCACATTCGTGAGAACTCCCGCTTTGATCACGTCGTTGGGCTGCGAGAGCCAGAAAACACCTAAAGCATCCAGATTAGTCTGCACAAAATCCTCGCTCTGTGCAATCATCCGTGCAAAATGGCTCTGAATCCAATGGTCCCAGAAATTCACGATGAAAGTTTCGTAACCCTGTGGGCTCTTGGCGAACTCATCATTTGCTAGGGCGAGCTCTTCACGGAAGCCTTGCAGAATCTCTATCATGTTATCGTTAATTATGACATTGTTGAGATAATTGAAGACAGCGATAGTCTGCTATGATGTCAGCGATTGTTTCGCTCGAAGACGCGTCGAAGTACCCACGTTCCGTATGCTGACTAGTACTTTGCTGTACTGAGTCCTATCGTTTATAGCCCTTCTCATAAGGTCTGGAGCGATCGGCGCAATGCCCTGCCAAATCTGATAAAGCGGTCAGCCACCAGTACAGTAGAAATGTCGCAGATGACAACTTACTCTTGCTTTGATACCATTGAGCTGACGCTCGAGGAATTCAAACACTTTGTAATTATCCTTCCAGCCGATCCGTTGAAATATCCGACTTATTGGCATCTTGAGATCTGTCGTCACTCCGTAAACATCTTTTTGCTGCGAAGGCAGCATTGCTTCATTCATGAAATCCCGGACGAAATCGCAATGAGCATCCAGGTGGAGGACGGTCGGGTAGTTGCTGTAATCGGGATAATTGGGCAACTTCCGCGCTTTCAAGTCGTTAAAAAACATTGAAAGGGTCTGGAGCTCGATAATATGTTCGGTGCAGTACTTGCGACTTCCTGCTGGTGCGTTCGTCCTCGGTACCACCTTCGTCCCAATCGTTGGGTTGCTACAGGTAAAGTCTTCTACGTCCAATGCTCTGTCATAGCGTTCTTCGTTGTCTGTCCATTGACCAAATGATGAGTAGGGTTTTGACATGACCCTGAATTCTTCCAGATTGTTTGTTTGCCGGTTCGAACATCGGGCTGTGAAAGTTCGTACACCTGAGGCTGCCTTGGGAACTCGTTCGAAAAGCTCGGGAGTCGAATCTGGATGCTTTGCAACGTCAAGTCTCTCGATGGAAACACCATGTTCCTGCGACGGCCGATCACTTCGACGAAGACGGTGGATGGAATCTGCACTTATCAAGCTACGGCCCTGCTCCTGACCTCTAACAGACCCATAAGGCTCCTCTTCGCAGTTTTCAAGCATTGAGGTAGCGCAAAGGTCGGCGCCGCAGAGAAAAAACTCCTCCTCCTCATCGGGTTCGCTGGTCGCCGGCTGATCGTTCCACTGCCAAGTGCATTGCGCGACGAAGTCGTCACTCCCGAACTTGTACATCGAAGCCGATAGAAAGCTAGGATTACCCATCTCGTTACGGTAATCATTAACACCTTGAACCGCTGCGGCCAAAAGGTCTTCCCTGTATAGGGTTACCTTGTTGTAGTAGATCGAGAAGTCGAAGTCTAGCCTGATGCTTGCACCGGATGGATGTGCCGTAGAGTAACCGATGTGGAGAGAATAGCCCGGCACATTACCAGAATCCCTTATGAACAGATCCCTCTGTCTAAAAACGAGTTCTTGCGTGATGACTATATTCTTGACGCCCATGATTGAGCTGAAACGGAGCTCTAGCCCAGTGAAAGGAATCGGATGACTTCTGAATCTCGGTAAATGGCCCCGCCATGGAGGAGATCTCGGAAGCAACGCGTCGGTGTATCTCGATTCGAAGGCCCTGCTCGGTTCAACTGCTTCGGCACGACCTTTGATGGCAGATGGTGTCTGCGAAAGAATTCTTACCATCTGGTCATCCTTGCCATCGGCGCTGGAGGCTCGAATTAGAACCTGCCCACCAATGGAACCGCGACCGAGACCACCCCAAGAGTGAGAACAGTCCGATATGATGCGCTGGAGAGCAGCTGCGATCAAAGGGCAATTGTAAGCGGTACCCTCAGTAGCGCCGCAGATTTCGAAATCACACGTGCGTCCAGAGCTAGTCCTGTCGGAAAAAGAGGTGCAACCATTGGGCTTTGGGTCCCAATTGTCACAGGGCTTTCCGTGTGGATCGCGGAGCCATGACAACACGAGGGCTTGACAGTCTGCTACTTGGGGATTTCCAGGATCGTCTTTACATGTTGCCATTCCCATGTAAGAATGCAAAGATCCGTATTTGTCAACTGGCTTGAATGTGAAAGGGTTGCCATCGATTGCACCTTTGTCACTGTCGCTTCTTTTCGAAAATAAGTCCACGCTCCAGGTCATCGTACCGCCAAAACAGCGGGAGCTCGCATAGTTTGTCTTCGTCTGGATCGTCTCATCGTCATCATAACCCACCCACTGGTTGTCCCATGTAATCTGTTTCATCATAGATCTGCCGTGTCCGCTGTTAAGAGCGGTGGGGACGAGATTTTGCTCGGCAATCAAAGCCTCAATCTCAGTCAGAGACATGACTCCTTCTGTGGCTGAGCACATGGCAGGCTTACTACCGCCGGTCCACGCGCATGTGCCATCAGCTTTGTTGCATGTAGGGTCCGCGAGCGTATATCCTCTGCCATAGAGAGCCACTCCAAAGTTGACCTTGGCCATGTCTGCAGGTGTCAGGTCGTACCAAAGCGGCATCAAGTCATTCTCGATGTCGTGGATATCTGTCTGGCCGTACACCATTTTGCCAATTCTCGGTTGGTTTGCGTCCCACATTCCGTGGAGATCGTAAGACATGAAGCCAAGCATGTCCGCATGCTGTAGAAGCCCTTTGGCGTCGAAATGCTGGAGGTACCAGATGTCGGGAGCCAATGTGACGCTGATGCCGTAGTTCCGACCAAATTCCGGATTGTTCCTCATGTCGGCACATAGCTGAACCAAGTTCGCCATGTCGTTAAGGTGGCCTCCACGATCAGGGTCGACAGGGTACTCCCAATCGAGGTCAATGCCTTGGAAACCGTGAGATTTCATGAAAATGACAGCACTAGCAATAAAGGCTCTTCTGTTTTCCGGTGTCGACACCATATCAGTCCATGCAGTGGGATTGGCCGTTGTGAAGTCGAAACCACCGACACTGATCCAGGTCTCCACCTTGCCACCTGCCTGAAGCTTTGTGAATTCGGCATACAACGTCTCGTCCTGATCCACTGGAAGAAGATGGTGGGTGGCTGGATTGATCTGGGCGAATGCCCAGTAAAGGTGAGTATACCTAGTCAGGTCGATGTCTGTAGGATAGACGCGATCGCACACTCGCCCATTAGATAAAACATTACCACCTTGGTAATACCCGACGGACCGCTTTCCAGCCGAGTTAGCGGCTTCGTCGCACTGAAATGCCGTGTGCATCTGGCAGTCACTATAGTCGATCTGACAACCCGGATCTCTCTGAGTCCCGGGAGTGCAAAATTCGGAGGTGACACCGCACCACCCAGAACCACTGCAACAAAGACCCATGCCACAGGCCAAATTAGCATCGAGGCTGTATTTGCCGCAAGGGGCCGTGGCGGCACAGTTGTGTTGGCAGCCGATTCCGCACGCGGAAGGTTCGAAACCACAGATACCGTTCGAACCGCAGCAGCTACCATCGATGCAAGGCTGATTAGGCCCGCACAACAGCGCTCCGTTGGAGTTTGTCGGAATTGCAGCTTTCAAGTGTAAAGTCAGGTTACTGCTAGCAATGGATGTACGAGTAGGTGTGTCCAGCTGTTGGTAATGGTTGCGGGGGTCCAACAGGTTTCTTGACGATGGGCCTTGCTGAATGATGTTGGCCCTTACATCGCCGTTAAAGAGAACCGAAAGGCCCACACAAGTGAGCCAGGACCTGGTGGACGGCATTGAAATTGGGATGTCTAGTCTTACACGATGCATGTGGCTATCACTATATTAATAGGATACGACTCTCTCTCAGGGAATTCCATCTTCAATATCGATAGCGTACATACTGTCACGGCATTTGGTGGTTCGATATCTCGGCTTCGAGGACGGAAACCGGTGAAGAAAACAATGTGATGGTACTCAGGCCTGTCAGCGCCTGTCAGTAGTGCTGCGGCCAAAGAGGCTGAGCTACGTTGGGAACACAGTGTGGATGCCATGTACGATGGTTGGACAGACCACCGCTGCCGAGATTCATGTTGCTCTATAATACAGGTTCTTTAAGTCCCATGCCGTCTACTGGATGTACAAGGTTTTCCGCGACCGGCAAGTCTACGTGGAGCAGGAGCTGCGCAACACAGCCTACGAGCAAAAGCTATACATGAGGTATCTTCCAAAACACAATCGCTCTCTGGGGTGCTAATTCTGTTCTACTCTCGATGATAGCAAGACTCGTTGGTATGTTCAGGGCTGTCAAATGGCTCTAAACTCCACGCAGTGGCAGACTTGGTGAGCTTATTCATGGACACACCGTGGGTAAAGCTCGTAAAGTGCTTCACCTCAGGCCATCAGTGGCGTGTCCTCCGGGTCGGACATGCCGTCTAATGGCTTGCCGTTAAATGCCGCTGTGCAGTAGAGTGGCCTGAGTTCCACTTGACAAGTGCGTGTGGGGCGTCAGATCCGCTGCAGTATATCAATCGTGACATATGGTCTGGCCGTAGTTCTGCTTGATATCACGCCACCAATTCACTATGGCACGTTGTGGTCTGATATTTGAGAACCGGACCTCTCTTCCAGAAACCAAATAATATTCCAAACTACCTCTGGGCATTCCAAAATCGTTGCCATGTCCCCCATAGCCTTGTTGCTACTCTGCTGCGGATCGGTCGCAGCTCAGTCTGCATCTTCGACCCTGTCCGCGATCACCTCAGTTCCATGGCAGACTGGGGTCGTGTCGCCCGACGGTACTTGCGGAGGTGGCACGGGATATGTCTGCAGTCCTCAAATCGGTGCTTGCTGCAGTGGTGCTGGAAAGTGCGGCCGTGGCGACACTGCATGCGGTGCTGGTTGCCAAACCATAGCCGGTAATTGCTACGCGTCTGTCGCATCTTCATCGCCTGCAGCCTCAGCGACATCTCCCGCTCCAGACAGTCTCTCTCGCGACGGCTTGTGCGGCGGGATCAAAGCTTACACTTGCTCTGGATCGATCTTCGGCGACTGTTGCTCTCAATACGGCTCTTGCGGCAGCACAGATCTGTATTGTGGGGCTGGATGCAACAGTGCGTATGGCAACTGCAGTTCATCGCGAAGTGTATCGACAGACGGAACCTGTGCGAAGAACGGCAAGACCTGCACCGGCTCACAATGGGGTGACTGCTGCTCGCAAGAAGGCTACTGCGGCAAAAGCTCTCCGTACTGCGACGGTGGCTGCCAAGCGGGATTTGGAAGATGCTCTGAAGCCTCTGGCCACATCAGTACTGACGGATTTTGTGGCCAGAACGGCAAGACATGCGCAGAGTCCCGTTTTGGGGCTTGCTGTTCTCAAAGTGGCTTCTGTGGTTCGGACGCCAGGTACTGCAGCGCAGGGTGTCAAGCGAAATTTGGCAAATGCAGCAGTAGCTCCGGAGCCATATCTACGGATGGTCGCTGTGGCAGTTTCAACAGCAAGACCTGCGTCGGGTCCGAGTATGGAACCTGTTGTTCGACAGGCTCATACTGCGGCTCCACACAAGGTCACTGCGGACAAGGCTGCCAAAAAGGCTTCTCGAGCAAATGCTTGACTGCGGACGTTGCCTCCAACGATGGTAGTTGTGGCTCGAAAGTCGGGCTCACTTGTAGTGGTGGGGTTTTTCATGGCGATTGTTGCAGCTCGTTGGGTTGGTGTGGCGCGGACAGCGCGCATTGCGATACTGGATGGTAAGCCTTAGTCTACTGGAACCTTCATCTGTACTGTGCTAACAATGTACATAGTCAAAAGGGATATGGCAGGTGTACTTAGAACATTGTTCTAGTAGAAGCACTATATCGAAATATAGGACTACGGAAAATGACACTTAGTGTGTTAATAGGGTTTTAGGGTTAGGGGTTCATTGACTGTTATATAGGCCGGTCTACCTTTACACCTAATCTAGTGCGCGCTGAAATGAGTTAAGCCTTGTTTCCTACCCGCAATCGTTTGTTTGTTTGTTTGTTTGTTTGATTCAATCAGGCTATTCACGGTGACCGTATGAGCCGTCCCTATCGTTGCCTCTCTTTTGTTCCCTCTCATCCTGCCGTACTTCATGTGTTAGCCGTAGCACCCCTTCGTAACAATCTCTTGTCCTTTAATCCAATTCATTCTACTTCGCCTTCCTTAAGCGTC
>Ga0265797_10006207_pt1 | contig 17000 bp, 15 predicted proteins | sample P2T30metagenome_FD_192433 | JGI IMG/M metagenome (GOLD analysis project Ga0265797, IMG submission 192433) | Plant litter microbial communities from East Loma Ridge, Irvine, California - P2 T30 | ecosystem: Environmental > Terrestrial > Plant litter > Unclassified | place: USA: California...
CCAAGATCACCTTCGACCAGGACGTTACTCCTCCCCGCGCTACCGGTGTCGAGTTCCTCGACGGCCAGTACCTCTACAAGGCCAGCCCCAAGAACACCGGCGCAGCTGGTGAGCCCGGTTCCGCCACCGCTTCCAAGGAAGTCATTGTCGCCGGAGGAACCTACAACTCTCCCCAACTTCTCAAGCTCAGCGGTGTCGGCCCAGCCGACGAGCTGAACAAGTTTGACATCCCCGTCGTTGCTGACCTCCCCGGTGTCGGAACCAACCTCCAAGACCACTACGAGATTAACGTCCAGGGCAAGGCTCCTTCCGACTTCTCCGCCCTAAACGGCTGCACTTTCGGCAACACCGACGACGACGCCTGCATTGACCGCTGGGAGAAATCCATCCTCGGCAACCGCGGCATCTACGCTTCCCCCGGTCTCGGTGCCACCATGTTCTACAAGTCCAGCGTCTCCGAGCGCGACGAATACGACATCTTCGCCTTCGGTGGCCCCGTCAACTTCCGCGGTTACTTCCCCGGCTACAGCTACAACGCCACCTCCGAGCACGACTGGTTCACCTGGGCTATCCTCAAGGCGCACCCGCGCAACAACGCCGGAACCGTTGCGCTCCGCTCTGCCGACCCTCTCGACGTCCCCGAGATCACTTACAACTACTTCGACACCGGTGTTGGCGATTACGAGAAGGATCTCACTGCCCTCACCGAGGCCGTCGACCTCGCCCGTGACTCTTTCAAGCGCCAACTCGTCCCCATTGACGAAGTCCTGCCCGGCAAGGACGCCAACACCCCCGAGAAGATTGCTCAGTATGCCAAGGACACTGCTTGGGGTCACCACTGCTCGTCTACCTGCCCCATTGGTGCTGATGACGATAAGATGGCTGTTCTTGACTCCAAGTTCCAGGTCCGTGGTGTTGCTGGATTGAGGGTCGTTGATGCTAGTGTTTTCCCTAAGATTCCTGGTACCTTTACTGCTGTGTCTACGTACATGGTTGCGGAGAAGGCGGCGGATGTTATTCTTGCTGCTGCTGAGGAGGCTTAGATGGTGGTGGGATCAGAGGCGATCGCTTGTATATATTGATGATATAGTGACTTGGTCATGAGAAGAATATGATGTTTGTTTAACAAATTCTTGACTTTACTCTGTTGTTCTTATGTGATATCTTCTCTGCACTTTTTGTTAGATGACATTCCTGTGCACCGAGCGGAATCGCATCCATTGCGTCACGCTAAGTACGACCAAACAAACTAAACTTCCTAGATGTGGAAGAAGTGTAGATGGTGCAAAAGTGGCAGTGGATGATGAAGACATGATATGTATGTGGTTGAGCTTGTACGCACTTTCCCGCTAAGCCTTTGCAAGCCTCCAGCTATTGGTGCGCTCAGTCTTCAGTCCTAACCAGATTTGGCCACCATTCCGCTCAGAATTCTATGCGACGCCTTGAAACTCAATATTTGAGCTCAAAATCAGTGCTTACGGCCGACTCATACTCTGCTACCATTCCCCCGTTTTCAAAATCATTTTACAAGGGGTTGTTGCGGTGTTGTGCTCGATTCTGTACTCAAATTGACCAGAAAAGGCTTGGCAGCGGAGCTACGACCCCCTCGCCTCCGATGGCTGACCCCACCAACGTAAGTGCGGAGCCCCATGGCCGGTTGCGATGGATGCGTTGGGCGGAATAGCTGGATGCCTTACTTCCGTCAGGTCTTTGTGATAACACTGCACAGGGATTTTGCCTATCTGACGTACCACAACCTTTCACTCACTGCAATACTGCGAGCATTCATGATGAAAGGTATTGTCATATCTCATTTCCTATGGAATCATCACACATCGCGCCGTGTGCACGATGAAGCTTGACAGCACTTGAACTGCGCACGCAGACTGTCAGTTGCTGCGTGCACTCGAAATCTACTTGCGCAGCGCTAACAGTACCTCACAATAGCTACATCTGGGGTGCTGCCTTACTGGACGCGGACACAGGATTCGTCTCTCATCGCAACGCAAATGATTCACCTTTCTGGTCTGACGTCGTCTATGGTGTCGATAATGACGTCGCGTACGTCGACAGCCGCACTGGCGACTTCACTCCAGATAACTCGCACGGCGGCTATTGTTCTCTGAGTGATTTAGCACTGGATACTTCGCCCCGTGTCCCTGTATCAAACCCGCAGACGAACCGGTTTCTTGCTGAGAACGAGCACCCCGAAGACGCGCAAGACGAAAGCAAGCTGTCGAACCTTTGGTCTCCACGTAGCGTCTCTGAGAATAACAATGCTGCTGAGGACTATATGCATACAGAGCATCCAGACTTTGACCTCTGGATACAAGATGTAGAGTTCACGCATGCAGGTCAGATCGAACAACCAAATATCCATCTGCAAACCTCGCCGACACAATACAACACACTTCGTATACCCTCAGAACTGAATGATTGTCAAAGACGACTGCGAATTGTACGGCACTGGCTTTCCGATCATGCATCTCGACCTTATCCCACCCGAACAGAGAGAGCGGAGCTTGCTGCATCTGCCGGATGTTCTGTGCATCAACTCAATATTTGTTTCAGGAACATCCGGGCCCGTCAGAAGCACTGTAAGCCTGTATTATCATCCTTTGACTACCCCGCTGACGTTGCATCTAGTGTTTGGTGGCCACCCCAATGTGCGGAATGGTGGGATTGCTACCAATGTTGAGCTGCGCGACAACATGTCAGCGCATCCAGGCTACTCACAATCTGGCTCAGTTGTTTTCACCCACGACACTTCGCCTCACAGTGTTGCGTCGCCGCTTGCGACGAACACGAGTGACAACAGCTCATGGCCTTCCCCATCTGACCTAGGCTACCTCACCCTAGGCAACAGTCCGGATGTTGGGAGTCAATTTGGCCAAGATGCTGAAGCATATGCAGCTCATCAAGTATCCTGGGATATGTTAGCTGATCGGCACACTGTCATACCAAGGCGCAAAGGACGGAGGTATCACGCCCAGAGAGATCAAGACGGCGCGAGCGAGCAACTGTCCTACACAACACTAGAGCCTGCATCGTCCCGGGGTCCTCGAAAGTCTGAGAAAAGATTTCCTTGCACTGTTTGTCCCCAGTCTTTCAAGCACGCTTCGGATTGGAAAAGACATGAGGCCAGCGTGCATGGCTACAACGATCAAGAATGGACGTGCATGCTAACGGAAGCATTCAAGTTGCAGTCCGAATGCATATTTTGCTTGGAGCCGATGGTCTCAATCGACCATCTGCACAAACACGCAGTCGTACCCTGCTCGATCAAGCGCACTATCGAACGCACTTTCCCTCGCAAGGACCTCCTCAAGCAGCACGTATTGCTTGCGCATCTCGCTGATGAATCTACCTTGGTCAGGAAGGATTTCAAAGTTCCGCAGGAATGGTCGAGAGCTCTAGATTTGTCGCCTGGTGGGCCTGGCTCACGTTGGTGTGGGTTCTGCGGGTGTATGCTCGAGACTACCGCGAAGAGGATGGATCATGTCGCGCAACATTTTCGCAAGGGTCAGAATATGACGAGTTGGATTCGGATGTAAGGTGTCAGTAGCTAGGTGTTTTTCGGCGTCTCTCTTACTGTATTTTTTAACGCACTTACGATCGTTGTCATATACTTCACGAAACTGATTGATCATCTTCGTCCAGTATAATTCTTGGTACTGGGTTGAAATGATTTTGATCGCATCCGCTACTCGTCGCTCGTTCTTTGGCTAAAGCCAGCGTTCTACGTTCCTCTTTTGCGCAGCTGCCCGGGTGGGACAACAGCCGAGTGCGAGTGCGTGGCTTTCAAGGTTCGCGACGCAGGGCTAGCGTGGAGCGCACGCGAGCGCGTCACCCAGCGCAGCCGATACCTAGGTACTCTCTGGTCTTCCGAGAAACTGCATCGCGATGCAATCATGTTATCAGCGCTTCGACCCAGCATCATACTGCGACCTTCCCTCCGCGCCAATGCACGTCTTGCCGCGACCCAGGCCTCTCGAGCCCTCACCATAACGTGTCGTGGTAACTACAGCGCGGTCCCAGCCTCGTCAATAAGCCAACGAGAGCAGGCAAACCGATCGATCGCGAGGACCTATTCAAGTACACGAACGGACGTTTCTTAGCGAACGAGAAGAAAGCGGTTGATCGCAGATATGTAACGTTCGACGTAGATCAGCTTTGCGCCGTAGCTGCGACTACTGGTGGGCGGCACTCGCCCGTCTGCGCAATCGACAAGATGGAAGGAGGGTTCAGTAAAGCACTTCTTTTGCGCAAAGAAGATGGCAGCGAGATCGTTGCGAAGATACCCTTTCCTATCGCAGGGCCGCCCAAGTATACAACGGTGTCGGAGGTGGGTGTTCTCAAATACCGTACGTCCTCGTTGTTCTGGAAAGCCTGCGTGACGTCGGCTCATCGTATCGTTGTCGGCAGTAAACAAGTACACTCAAGTCCCAGCACCGAAAGTTTTAGCATGGAACGCTGATCGGTCAAACCCGGTTGGTGCTGAGTACATCATCATGGAAAAGGCTCCTGGCGTTCAGCAATTCGAAGTGTGGGGATATTTCAATGACTGGGAGCGATACAAATTCTTTGGCCAATTGACCAAATCCGAAAATCAGATGGCTGAAATCCGATTCCCAGCGAGTGGAAGTCTTTACCTTTCGGAGTCTATGACAGAAAGCGACAAGCAGGTCGCCCTGGGCGAAGAGATTGACCCTGAGGGAGAGTTCTGCATAGGACCCTCATGCGAGCGAGGATGGCATACTACGGAGGGATCAGCGATTTCAAGCCCTCAATTTGATCGGGGGCCGTGTAAGTACGATCATGGATGATTCGCGTCATAGCTGACTTTATCAGGGCTGGGTTTGTCTTCATATGAAACTGCTCTCGTCGAACGAGAACTCGCAATCCTGCAAAATCGCACTTCCGATGCAACATTTGATTCACCGTGAGGAACTCTCGATGAGCAGATCGATACTCTTAATATGACCAAAGAGGTCATGTCTCGACTGAACGATCGCACGCTTATCGGAAAAGTTTCTGAGTCGGTGCTATGGCACACAGACCTCCACATGGGCAACATATACGTGTCAGGGCGGAATCCACCGCAAATCTCATCGATCATCGACTGGCAGTCTATTGTAGTCTCGCCACTGTTCTTGCAAGCACGATTTCCGAAATTTCTTACTGTCGATGAAGACTACAAATTGAGTACTATCAAGCTTCCAGACCCGCCGCCTGATCTAGACAAAATGGATGCTAAAGATAGGGAACTGGCTGAGTACAAGTTTGAGCAAGCTAAAGAAGCAAAGGTGTACGAAGTCAGTAGCGCAGCCACGAATATGCGGGCTTGGAGGTGTATGCTGATATCATCATTCCTCCGCGAGCTCTTCACTCGGTGCGGAGAAGTCTCGGAAGAGGGCGAGATACCACTTCGCGCATGTCTCATCGAAGTTGCTGCTTTATGGGATGAAATCGGTTTCGAAGACGAATGTCCGCTCAACTTCAGCGAAGCGGATCTGCAAAGGCACGAGGAACAATTCGAAGAATACAGTAACTACCACAAAGTACACGAATTCGCGAGAGGAATCATTGGCACAGATTTTGAAGGCTGGATCAATCCAATGTTGGACTTCGCTGCGAGACAACAGAAGAACCATGAACTGCTGGAAGAATTTGTGAGAAGGAGTAGTGAGTCTGGCATGACGCCGGAGGTGATGAGAAGAATTTGGCCGTACTCGGAACGGTAGCGGTGGTTTCAGGAATGCGGAAGCGTCCCGCATCGTCGTTGGCTCAGAGTCAATTACATGGTAGCTTACAAGATCCTAGCATACAAAATCGCGCAACACTTCGGTTCGAAGCTTCTCAAACAGCTGAAAGACTTTCACGTTTGCGCATTCACAGCTGCCACTTTCTCATCGCCAGTGGGGCCCGAGCCATCTTTTTGCTGCTTCGACGTCTCATCGGCGGACTGTCCCTGCGCTACTTTCGGGGTGTATTCTCGGGACTCAAGTTCTCTTGCCGGTAGAGCCCCGTACAGTTCGGCAGGCCCATGGCTATCGGCGCATTTCGCATTTACCTCACGGTTTCTTGTATCTCCCATCATTTCTCCCGCGCCAATGTGGTGTTGTGTCCATTTCTGTTCGTGGCCGGAAGTGTCCCAAGAATAGGTGGGCGGTGCTATACGCAGTCAGTAATGAGACTCATCTGTTTCATGTTATGAAGCGTACGTGAGAATCCGTTTGATGGTGCGAGACCAGTTGTTGTTGTAGGCGATGCCAGTTCGGCTTTTGGTATCACTTGGCCGTTCGCTGCCTCTGCTTCGGTATTGGCTTTTTTGTTGCGCCGGCGGCGAAATAGAAAGAACACGACTGCAGCGATAATAATCAGACCAGCCAGTGAACCTCCAACGGCACCTCCGATGACCCTGCCAGGGACTCCGTCTGGAGCGGCGGAAGCTGAGGGTGTAGGCGTATCACTAGCGGGCGCAGATGTACTGACAGCGGTTGAGAATGCCGCGGGTGCAGGAACAGTGGACGAAAGCGCAACGTTCAAGTCATGGAAGTAGTAGTACTGGTCTGGTCGATCCCAGAACGCTGGCTCTAGTTGCCCCTCTGGACATGTCGAGTTGTTCATGCACGCATCTTCGTTGCAACATCCATAGAACGTTGGAGCCATCGAACAAGTCCAGAATGGTGTCGTCCCACCACAAGATGCGCCAGGTGATATATTGTTGAGTCTTGGATTACGACCCGCTGGTTTCAATGCATCGCCGAAGCAGGCATGCTGGCACGGATCCGACATGCAGCATCCCACGAACTTTGTGCCTGTCTCGCACACGTACCTGATGACTGTCAGCTCCGTACTACAAAGTCGCGCTTTGGTCGTTGAAGACTATGTTGAATCTCATGTCAGGTTGATGACGCACCAAGTACCACCATCTGGACAGAAGAAGTCTCCCGGCTCAGCTGCTGCATAGCTGGGATCTGCCATATCGAATAATTCTTCCAGAGTGTTAAGAAACGATAGACTCGCAGCAAGGCAAGGCCACAGAGAAAGGTTTAACAAGGTATCAGACCGAGGTATCGACCTACGTAAGTACGCGAAGCAGCCCTCAGGCGCCCGTCATACTTAAGAGCTGGCTATCGCAGACCCAAGAACGCCAAGTAATTGCAATCCAAGACAGATATTGCTGTTATGACGCAGTTGCAACGACTATGGCAAGATATGCCCTGAATGATCCAGTGAAGGGCCCCCTGGCGGCCTATTCGTCCTTCATGGCTGCAGAATGGGCTGTCATGCGAGCAGCGTTCGCATACGGTAATCCAGACGCCACCGGACAGGGGACAGCTCGCATAGCAAGCCTATAGAGGGCTCACAGACTGAGCAAGACAGAAAGCTGGGGCCGGTCAGACTGGACTCTGGTAGTGATCAGACCTCAAGATGGCATGTGGGGTGGTTTGTCGAAAGCGCGCTGGTTGGCAGGAGTGTGCATTTTGCCAGATGCTCATACATGCGTTAAGCAAGGGCGTGGTCAATACTTGGAGTGTAAGCGGTATGTCTGCTGCAAGGGTTGCCCTTTCAGATAACGAGTATCTCCCTTCCAGAAGTCCACGTCCTCATGCGACTGGAGAATGTTGCTTCGTTGCGCACTGGTAATTGCTTGTGAGCCCCAAGGCAAAATGATGACCAGCGTCTAGAACAACGAGTCAATTTCCAGTATCACGTCGCAATGTCCTCTTGATGGTTGGAGATGTTGCTTCTGTAGATCCTCGTCCTGAGTTGATTAGATTGGCACTAGGCACTATGTCTGTAGTAGAAATGCATCTGCGTAAGTGTTGTATGAGGCAAATAACGCTCATCTCTGAGTGATATGCGGTTTCCTTACCTAGGTATGACTAAGTAGAGCAAGAGCAGTACCGGTTCTTGTATGAAAACAATGCATGCTGGCGGCCCTTGCGTGCCCTTCCTTCGCTGTTTTCTCGGAGATCTTTCCAGTACATCTCCCCGTCTATTAGTCGCCGAGGCCCATGCTGCCGCAATGTATGGAGCGCTTCGATTCATGTAATTGCGCACGGCATTACTCATTCACTCATATCGTCTATGGGAGTTTTGTAAGTGTTGATCTAGATGGTTTAGGAGTGAGCGTAGAATCTGCCGTGGCGCGGTATTTCTTCGGGCCCCAGGACATGAACTCATCACTCCAGAACAATTCCACGCATCAAATCCAGAGAGTATTACCGGCATGGTTGCGAAAGTGTCACCAAAGATAGCAGTAAAATGGGGGCACCATGCTTCTCTCATCGAAGCCAAGAATATGTTGTATGTGGCTGAAAAGACGTCGATTCCCGTCCCAAAACTATATGCAGCATATGCATACGGACCTATAGATCGAACCCTTGATGACCATGCGAGCGTCTACGATGTATATATCTTTATGGAGTTTATCGAAGGCGAAGACTTAAGAAAGTCATGGGATAAACACACCTCTACTGAGAAGTAAGCGATCTCGGCGGACCTCAAGAAGCACATAGACGAGCTGCGCTCTCTTCCGTCAGCTAATTACATCGGATCTGTGGACGAAGGACCAGTCACTGACAATATATTAGAATGGTCGACATCTTCTCGAGGTCAGTCATCACATCAAGATCCAAGAACTGATAGCGCATGTCTAAATAGACATACAGGCCCGTTTAGAAGCATAGAAGACGTCCCTGCTACAATCGTAGAGGCCTTTACTGCAAATACAAAGGCCAGATTGGCCCTTATATCCGTGGTATGCTCAATACACACAAGCATCGGATTGTCTTTACTCATGGGGACCTCAGACCTGACAATATCATTATCAAGGATGGTCGTGTGGCTGCAATCATCGACTGGGAGATGTCAGGGTGGTACCCAGAATATTGGGAGTTCGCCAAGGCATTCTACATCGAGTGGTTTGTCAATGACTGGGGATCGCATTTACTAGGCGTTCTTGAACCTTATTACTGTGAGCAGTTGATGCATGCCAGATTGATGGAAGTTTTATGGTAGTAGATGATGAAACTACAGCTAGCGGTGTCCGTAGCACTGTTCGGACGACCGACATTGTATCTTTTCCCTGCATACCACACTTCTCTCCATTGTTCCCTACACCCACGATGCAGATTCGTCGACCAAGCTGAACACGTCAGACATCAAAGGCATTTGCCTTGTCTTGGTTCGCAAGCGCCTAGATGTGACCTGACTGTACGCTGTCGGGTTGTCTTTAGGTCACAGTGCTTCTCCTACTCTCCCCTTCCGCCTTGCGCAACACTAATGTTGAAGGTTCGTGTGGAAGTCTGCCTTCTACATCGGAGCAAGCAAATTCATGGTGTCATGCCGATTGACCAAACACGCAGATGGAGTCCTGATTGGCAATCCGCATTTCCGGGAGCCGATACTGCGAACGTATTGTACCAAGCCGCTTCTGCGATCTGAGCGACATTGAAACCAGCGGCAATCCTACTCGTGGCAACTCCAACTGCTGACTCGCTAAGGGCGGCCACGTAAACGGTCGAGATCTAGTTCCGTCTCGGTCTGCAGTTCACCCACAGCGTAAGAACCGCAATGACTATACCAGGCACACCGACCCCGATTCCAATTTTGGCCCCAGTATTCAGCCCCTCTTCTGGTCTATCTGATGACGTTGCAGTAGTTGGTGTGGCTGTCGGAGAAAGTTTGGAAGATGATGTGTACCGCAAGCGTCCCACAACGGACTGCAACCACTGCCCATCTCATCCCAATCTTGGTAAGTGCATCCGATCACGAAATACTGCCCTGGCCAGAAGTTGCATTTACAGGCGCCTTGTATGCACACGTCGTCTGCGTCACCGTCGTTTCGGTTCAAGTAGCAGCACATATTTGATCCGGGACAGGGCTGTAAACTGGTACTAGCGTCCAGGTCTCCATCGCCTGTATAGCAATTGCTGGTGGTAGCGAACGCGCGAGTGGACAGGAGCGCAAAAGCGATGAAGGCTAAAAGCCGCGAGGCGTGCTGCGACGCCATATTTTCACGAAGAGAGATGGAAGAAAGCGACCAGACGAAGAAGTGCATATGTCGTGGCTATTGAGAAGTAACAAGTCATATAGATGACACGAAGCATCGTGGTACCCATACTTTGCGCGTGTGTATGTACATGACTTCTCGCGTGCTGCGCCTCGGCGGCCTGTGAGAACCTTCTGGACGCGTCGACACATGCATCTCCCTGATCACCGATCAAGGGGCTAAGTCCGAAGCTGAGCTGCGTCGCGTTGGATTGGTGTGGCTGTTCGACGTGTTGTTGTGCATGTGTGGTGGCTTGCGCTGATCCGAGAGAGGCAGTCGCGTAATTCCGTGGGCATGGGCGTCGCGCTCTTCGTCACGCGCGCAGATGTCAACACATCTTCAATTCCCACCTTATCAGCAGTTGCTGTTCATCTCAATCTATACTTTTTGTCGCAATGCGAGATGTCGCACCTGTTGAAGGCAATTCTTCTGGCTCAAGATGGGAAGGAAAGTATTGTAGTAGCTGTGCCACTCGGCAAAGCCGGAAGCCAGTCACATGGAGGACCTCACACAGCCACCACGCCAGCTCGAAAACTACATTGTCGTCGGCAGAATGTCTAGATATCTGGGATGTGGATTTACATTCGCGCAAGCATAGTTGCACTGGCAGCCAGCTTCTTGGTCGTCAAAGCTTGTGGTTGTATGCAAACGGGAGCTCATCCGTATGCATCGGAAATCAGACATGGGTCGGAGGGAGGACCACGGGGAAGGTTTGTAATACCTGTCAAAAGCCTCTGCGCCCCAAGCCTGGAGAACGCTGATCGCAGATACTCGTGTCTGGAGTAGACCCATTTCCAGTGTATCTGTCTACCCTACGAACAACCCGGCCCAATCACTGAAACATCACCTTCGCATTCTGCGCACCTAACTTCTTCTTGTCATGATACACTACAAATTCGACAGTTGCACCCGATGGCACCATTTCCACTGTATAAGTAAATTTCTTCATGGACTCGCCTTTCGGATTGACGAAGTCCTCCCATTGCGAAAAGGGCTTGTCGATTGTGCAGTTCAACGCACACAATGGAACGACGCTAGATGTACGCCGAGTTGGGGCGTCAATATCGTGGCATTGAAGGAACTCAATGGTGAAGTCGCGTCCAGGATCTTCTCTGTTCAGTTTGTAGAACCTTCCTTGAACTGGGTCCTTTTTGGACACGTTCTCGCCCTGCATTAGATCAGTTACGTTCATGATCGGAGATACGGGCACAGTGGAACACACCCTCTTGAGATACCACCTCATCTGGTTGTTGGCTTTCCATTCGTGTTCATCCGATGACCATTCTTTGTCCTCTTCAAGATGCTCGGTCGCATCAAACGTGGATCTGAACGCGTTTCCGAAGCTGGCTCTCGAAACCGTCGACGAGATCATAATGGGGGTTTCCAGTATACCGCCGCTTGGAGTAGTGAGATCGCCTTTGCAGACGCCGTCGAGGAAGCCCTTGAAGACCGCGCCGCGACAAATAGCGGTCCGACTGGTATGAGCGTTAACAAAATCCTGCATTTAAGTTGAAACCAGATGGGAATCACGTACGGCTTCATCCCACCGGATTGCAATACGCTCACTCCTGCCTTTGCATGCTTGGCCTTCAGATGATCATACAAGTATGGACTTGCGCCCAGACCCCCAACAAGTATGATTCCCTGCTATCGTTAGCTGACCATTTTCAAAATGCTTTTAGTCGCTCACCTTCATGTTCAGACCCTTCTGTGCTGCTTTACCAATTTGCTCGTCTACAAGACGATCGATACCAGTGAACGAGTAGGTAAATGCCTGCTGGATGTGTGAACTACACGGGCGTGGTCAGTCTTCTTGTTATCCATATAGCCTAATGTGCGGTACCAACCTTTTGAAATGAATGCGTCCTTTCTTGATGAATGGCTCACGGCTGTTGTCATCCAGACTGGTCCCCCCAAAGGCTTCAGCTGGGATTCCGACAATGTATTCCTTTCCATCGTTGCCCTGCTTGAATTGAGGCTTGATGGCATGTTCCCATTCGCCTTTCATGATCTCTTTGATGCCTGCTTTGCTCAAACGACCCCATCTTCTACCGAGTCGGGCTTTGCACATGGCTTCAAAAGCTTCATCGATAAAGACACCTCCGTAAAGGCCACCTGAATACCTGTTAGTGACTTGTTGAATCACTTCTGGTGGGTCTCCTTGCGTACCTGTGCCCTCGACTGCCTCACCCATCTTGACTGGATTGATCTGATTGACCTCATAGCTTATCATGTCCTTCTCTCATTAGATGGGTTCATCCAGTAGATCGCAGACAGTAGTATACGTACCACAGTGCCGCCTCCGGCATCGCATATCATATATACATCGCCTTGCTTAGTCTTACGGCCTGGCTCATACAGTGTCGACAAGGCAGCGGCCTCAGGCTCCGGCGCAAAGCTCAGTGTTGTTTCTCCGGCAAGTCGTCGCCTGAGTATACCAGACTTATTTACGGCCTCTACCATAGCCTGTCTAGCATATCCCTTCCAGATTGCGGGTATTGTGATTACCACGTGGAATCTCAGAGCGTCCACTACCGAGACTCCGCGAGACTTTGTAATCTGCTGAAGGCTGTATGTGCATAGTGCTCGGACATAGTCGGCGATGAGTTCAGTCGCCGTCTTGTTATTTTCTTTCAGCATCTTGCGGCCGCGGAGAACGAATTCAGAGGAGCGCAACTCTTCAGCTAAATCTTCGTCTTTCAGCAAGAGGAGCTTGAACCAACGGATGGGATCGCCGTCGACCGGGATCTCGTAGCCCCACATCATCTCGCCATCTTCGTAAAACAACTCGGTCGGTACTTTACCCTCTTCTCTGCCCGTACCAGGCCAGGTAGTAATGAGGTTGACCTGATCACTCTCGAAGTCGGCGAAGGTAGCCCAGGCAACGCCAGAGTAACTACATAAACGATTTTGTTAGTCGTGAAGCGTAGTAAGGGCAGATACAGGCTTACGTTGTGCCAAAGTCAATACCAATGACTAAGATGTCATCATCATCCTCGTTTGCAGTAATCCTCATCATCTTGCGAAAGTCTTTTTGAAACGACATCGTGAGTAAACGAGCAACAAACGCCTGATAGTTTTGGGGTGATGGATAAGGGGAATGAGAGCAACAAGAAAAGCGCTAGAATCTCGAGCTTTGAATGGGATTGAGGAAGAGCCTTATTAGGAAGTTTCAGAGCCCGTGCGACAGATTCACATTAGCATCAGGATGAAGCAGGATGATGATGGCGGGCGGTAATGCCGGCGGAGTATGCGCAAGATCGGGAAGCAATCCTGGGATTTAGATGTATTGAAACCGCTATCAAATGATAGGGTTTCAGTCTCATCAGAGAATTGTCATGAGTAAGCCGCTTGGGATGACTCCAGGTCTCATGAATGATACCTGTTTACTAGCAAGTTAGACAGCCTCGGCCCAGTACCATCTTGGACAACGGGTATTACAGTCCTCCCCATACTATTCGCAAGATATGGCATCGCTCACAAGACGACTTCGAAAGCTCTTGGGACGACGCTGTGCTGACCCTTTGTGCTACTGAACAGGGGTGTAATGTGATCTGTTCTCAGCCTCGCGTTCCGAGTGGGGGGTAAGAACGTTTAAGGTAACACTATAGCATGATCAAAATTGGCTGGGGAAGAAGTCACTCTGCTTCCAGGATCCACATTGGTCCCTTTGCTAGTCACAGCGCTTAGACACATGGTGTTGAGACGCAAAGGCGTAGCGACGGGTGAACGCCTAACATCTTGGCGCCGGATTTAGCCTAGCGTTGTGTTGAGGAGCTGCACAACCTGCACGGGGCTACATGAATGATTCGCTTCCTGATCACTCATGCCGCCTGGAGCTGCATGATATCTCCCGTCTCTTCCTCAACCGGTGCCGAATTGCGTTAATCCTTTTCTTGAGGACGGCAAAGCGAAACCATGCGTGTTGGTGGTTCCTCGTCTCCAAGCCCGACATAGCGTAGGATTGTCGCAGGCAGGAGCCTCTTCCTGCACGCTGAGTTTCGCGCATCCACGAATTTGCTCCATTCTGTCGCATACCATCCTGCACGCACTTTTTGGATGGCAATCTAAACCTGCTCATCCACGTCGTTATCACCTTACAGAGTAGTCAGTGCCGAGACGTACAGCTATGAAAGTTTACGACCCTCGAAAAGGCGAGAGATCTGCTCAGATGCGTACAGCAAGACAAGACGTTGACATGGTTGACGCACCGCCGAGAGAGTCACCCGAGCCCCCACGGCTTCGACCGCGAAAACTTGAATACAGACGTGGAAGCGGAGAGACAACACAGGGTGTTTGTAGGAACGACAGTCATGTTCAATCTGTGAGGATGTACGACCACAGTCATACGTCCCACGCTACATGCGAAACCACACGAGTTTGCCAGTCTGTGCATACAAGGCAGGATCCGCAGGCGTCGGTCATCTCGGCAAACGGCACACCGAATCGATTCGCGCGAGACCATGGAGACGACGACAGTTATCACAAGTACAAACGTGAACAAGATCGCACAAGGAATGTGGAAGACAGGTCGATAACCTTGCAAGAGTCGCACCAATTGTTTGATATCCATCCGGCGGCTGCGACTGAACGGAGGGCAAAAGCGGAGAAAGATTTCGCCGGAAGAGATTCTCGTCTAGATGCTCATGTAAAGAGCACAAGTCAGATACACGAGTTATTGGAGGATGAGCTAAAAGATAAAGAGAACGACTTGGCAAGCGTCCTTGGGCGAATGAGGCTCAAGGAAAAGCAGCTGGACAACGAGAGAGAGCAGTGGATAGCCGAAAAGCAGCAGCAAGAGTCTGATAGACAACAATGGGAGTTTGAAAGACAACAGTGGGAGTCAAAAGAGAAGCAGTACGCCGCCTCCGTAAAAGACTTGACGTTACAATGGAAGAAGGCGGCAAAACAGCTCAATGGGCTAATAGCCCAAGGCCAAGGCCATCACCAAGTCACGGACAGTTACCTCTGTGGTTTGATCACACAGCTGAGGTACAAGATCCGAGATTTCGGTATCCAGTACTTCTCCGAGAAGCTTCCCAAGCGCCCCAAGTTCGAGCAAAATTGGTTGTGGAAAGAGCACATGGCGTCTACCACGAGGGATGAAAGCTATGCGGATTTCGTCAACTATCCAGAAACCCGTCCCAGCGTCATACAAGCCTTCTTATGGAGAGTGATCGTTCACGAGGTCTTTTCCAAGTTCAGATGGGCTGGACCAGCGTCATCCCCGATCACGAAACTTTTCAAAGACTTGGAATCGTGCCTTCATGGAGGGAGATCAACTCCTACTGATCCCGAAGCCACGAAGAAATTGCACATCTGGAGGGCCACGACTGTTAGTCTTTTGTTGGATTCCATGGGCCAGCAGAAGCGGCATCAAGCCGATAACGAGCTCCAAAGATGGGAGGGCAAGCTCTATGATGAGGTCTACAGAAACCTATGCTTTCTCATGCCAAAAGGTCAGAAAGGATGTCAACAAGACTTCCTCGACATCATCGACGAAGCAGTCAAAATCGACAGGGAGATCAGCAGGCAGGTGTCTCGGGTCTCGTGGACTTTCGGGTCTGAGGATGTTATACAGACGCTTGATCTTGCAAGCATGGAGCTCAGGAAGGGAGAAGTATTCAAGCCAGAATCGAAAGTAACGTTGGTGACCTCTCCGGGGGTGATTAAGCAAGGCAAGTCGACTGGGGAAGGCTTCGAGTCAAACTTTGATCTGCTGAAGATGGAAGTTTCGTGTGAGACAGCTGCATCTTGGCAATGAATGTAAAGCGTCGGAAAACAAATTGCGTACCTAGCGTGTTGTCATGGTAGATTTCTTTGAGAGCGGAAGGTGGCGGGGTCATTGTCATAGATGCTCTTCGCCCCGCGTGTTCAGGATGGGACACTGGATATTTGACTCGACATTAGGTAGCATTGATATCTGCGGTACTGTACTCGTAACAAATAATCCATGCAAGAGAAAAGGTCGATGCAAGAGCTGAAGAAGATGTGTTTCTTCCTGAGGTCCCCTATGTAGATTCCATTGCAATCAGAGCTATATCCAATGAGATTAGGTCGCCTGGGAGTACATCCTGCGCTACCCATCATCTAAACGCGAGATTGATGCGATATACTTCATTGGCATACGTATTATAGAACCCATGCTAATCTATTCGGATAATTGTTCATGATGATTTTGCTTCACAGTATTGAGATCTTCTCCCAAGGACGAGCCAAACCTAGAGCTAGAGCTTCACCTGCCATATAGCCGTGCATGTAAGCTTCACCAACAACCGCGAACACGTTGTTTCTCGGTCGAAGTATGATCGGGAAATTGCAGCCAGAGATGATGAAGACCACATCACGGGACCGGGCCTCTACGGGGCCAATCCCAATAAATCCCTGCTTCGTCACGAAAAGCCGCCGTTGTCGCATGATGTTTCTCATCGTCGGCGCTCTCCTATCGTACTCCACGTTACCCCCACCAGTAAGTGTCGTCATTACGATCGAGTCATGCGGTGAAATGGCGAGCTCTCCTCTTTCCGCCGACACTATCTGTCGTGCCTCGGTAGACATAAACTTCGATTGTATGATGAAGTCGAAAGCCTGATTGATGAATTCACCATCGCACATGGCAGCGACATCTACGTCCCATACCTCCGCGATGCTGTCCAACTGTATGCCTAATACCGTCATCACATGCAGATCCTGGCTGAAGGAACTATATGGCTCCGAATTGCCGGCCGCACGGTAGCCATGTCCTTGGAGCACTACCTGCAGAGGTAGAGGTACGAGGTCAGTATATGTCTCACATGCACTTCGTACAGTCAGAACTTACCATGTCAGTCGACCCCGAATAGCACAGCTTCATCAGTAGATGGCGATTGACGAGTAGAACCGGCTTCTTTGCGTACGCCTCGCGACGCCAATCCGGTACCCATGACGGTAAGCCATC
>Ga0265797_10006208_pt1 | contig 17000 bp, 23 predicted proteins | sample P2T30metagenome_FD_192433 | JGI IMG/M metagenome (GOLD analysis project Ga0265797, IMG submission 192433) | Plant litter microbial communities from East Loma Ridge, Irvine, California - P2 T30 | ecosystem: Environmental > Terrestrial > Plant litter > Unclassified | place: USA: California...
GGCTATGGCGAAGCCTACCCGGTCGCTTCCAACGATTCGGCCTCCACCCGCCAGATGAACCGCCGCGTGGAAATCGTGCTGTCGAACGAAGGCGCGGCGATCCCGCCGCGCGCAGCCCAGCGCTGATCCGCCCAGCTTTTTTGAAGAGGATAGAACTACCATGAACGAGACGAATTCCAACCTTGCCCACGGCTTCGACATCGCGGAAATCCGCCGCGCCGCGGCCAACCTCGAAGACGGCGCCGTCACCGAAGGCTACGCCGCCGACCGCGAAGCCGTGATCGCCATGCTCAACGCCGCGCTCGCCACCGAGCTGCTGTGCGTGCTGCGCTACAAGCGCCACTACTACACCGTCAGCGGCCCGAACACGGGCCACATCAAGGCCGAGTTCCTCGAACACGCCCAGCAGGAGCAGGACCACGCCGACCGCATCGCCGAGCGCATCGTCCAGCTGAACGGCTCGCCGAACTTCAACCCGGCCACGCTGACCGCGCGCAGCCACGCAGAGTACGACGATTCCGAGGACGTGCAGGCCATGGTGCGCGCCGACCTGATCGCCGAACGCGTGGCGATCGAATCCTATCGCCAGATGATCCAGGCGATCGGCGACAAGGACCCGACCACCAAGAACATGCTGATCGAGATCCTGGCGACCGAAGAGGAACACGCGGACGACATGCGCGACCTGCTGGCCTGAACCACGATCACCCACGCTTCAACCACCACCATCACAATAACGTAAAGGAGTTCATCATGTTCGAGTCCCTCCGCGCCAACGCCAATGCCGCCCGCGCCAACATCAACGCCACTTCCGCCAACGGCAGCCTGGATGACGCCGGCGCCGACGTCAAGGCCCTCGTCAAGGACGCCCAGTCGCTGCTGACCGCGGCCGCCGCCCTGACCGGTAACAAGGCCGACGAGCTGCGTGAACGCGGGATGGAGCTGCTGGACGTGGCGCTGGGCCAGGCCGGCAAGTACCAGGATCAAGCCCTGGTCAAAGGCAAGGAACTGGCGCACACGGCTGATGTCTATGTCAAGGATAACCCGTGGCGCACCGTCGCCGTCGCCGCCGGCGTCGGCCTGCTGGCAGGTGTCTTGCTGAGCCGTAAATAATAACCGGCGGGGGAACCATGGAAAACCAAGACACCGTCGTGCACAGCCCCGGCCTCATGGGCGGGATCACCGGCCTGGCCAGGAACCTGTTCGGCCTCGTGGTCTCGCGCGTGGAACTGGCGGCACTCGAACTCACGGAGGTGCGCAACCACGTCATCGAACTGGTCGCCATCTTTGCCGGCGCGGTGCTGGCGACCTGGTTCGCGCTGGCCTACGGCACCGCGACCATCGTGGCGCTGGCCTGGGACGAGATGGGCTGGAAGATCCTGCTCGTCATGTTCCTGGTGTTCGCCGTGATCACCGCCGTCCTGGTGGGGAAGGGCCTGTCCATGCTGAAACAGGGCAAACTGGCCTTCCCGGAAACCATGAAGGAATTGCGTAACGATCGCGACATGCTGATGTAAAGGAGAAAGCATATGGAATCCAAGACCCACATCAGCCACGGCCACCATGGCAGCCACGAGGAGCGCAAGCGCGCATTGCTGCGCGACGGCGAGTTCTACCGCACGGGCGTGGCCCATGCGCGTGCCCAGATCAAGCATGCAGCGCGCCCGGAAGTCATGTTCCATTCCGTGCTCGACCACGCGACCTGGGCACTGCGTACGCGCGCCGACGTACTGCTCAAGCCGACCGGCACCAGCGTGTCGGTGCTGGCGCCTTATGCCCTGACCGTGCTAGGCTTCATCCGCAAGCGCAAGCTGGGCAAGCCGGCGCTTGGCGTTGCCGCCCTGGCCGGCGTGGCAGCATGGTATTTGCAGCGCAAACGTGCGCAACAAGTGTCATACTGAGGTTAAGCTGGTTCTTTTGGGACCTGGCGTGCCGTCCGCTTATCGGACAGTGCGCCACCGATGAATATGGTGGGGCTTGAGCGGCGCCGCAATCTTAGGATTGGGCGCCGTCTTTTTTTGTGCGCTAGGCGAGCTCAGCGCGATGCCGCGGCCGGGCTCTCCGTGGTGGTCGTGGTACGGCTGTCCGTGCCCGTCGTCACCGTCCGGGTCGTGGTGACGCTGTCCATGCCGGCCGAGGATGCCACCTGGGACGGCGCGTTCTTCAGGTCCTGGTCGCGCGTCTGGCGCGCCTGCGCCAGGCAGGCGGCGCGTTCGGCGGCCGGCCCGGCCGCGCAGGCACGCCTGGCTTCGTCGTAGGCCGCGCCGATCTCCTTCTGCAGCGTACGCAGGCGCGCCGCGTTGCCTGCACCGTCCTGGGCGATCGAGGGCAGGGCGGTGGCGCCCGCCAGCAGCGCGCACGCGAGCGCGAGGCCGCGCCGGTTTGCATTCCATTCCCGCATTGCATTCTCCTTCCGATCCGATGAAAAAAGCCGGCACGAGGCCGGCCTTGCAGGGTGTGCCTGCGCCGTTCAATAGCGATAGACGCGGCCGTCGACGATGCGCACGCGGTTGCCCACGCGCAGGTCATAGACGCTGTCCTGGGTCACCGTGCGGTATTCGCCATTATCCAGACGGACATTGACTGAATACATTTGCTGGCCGTCGGCATTGCGGTTTGCCTCGACCCGGTTGCCGATCGCCGCGCCGGCCACGCCGCCGGCCACGGTGGCCGCGGTACGGCCGCCGCCGCTGCCGACCTGGTTGCCGGCCAGCGCGCCGACCAGGCCGCCGACGATGGCTCCGGCGCCGCTGGTGCGGCCGTCGCCGCTGGTCACCTGGATCGACTCGATGGTGCCGTAGCCCATGGATGCCGTGTTGTCGTAGCCGCCGCGGTAGCCATCATTGCTGCCGTAGGGCTGGGACGTGTTGCTGGCACAGCCGCCGAGGATGGCGCCGGCCGCCACCAGGGCGGCAAGAGTACGGATAGCTTTCATGAATGTTCTCCTGGCAAAGAATATGGAGTCAGGTTAAGCATCCGGCGACATAGGGTCTGTGCGATGCCGCACCGTATGTATATGCCTTTAGACCATAGATTTATATCACAAGATCGTATTCACAGACCGGTCAAGCGGGCCTGTGTTCGGCACCGTACAGAAAGCATCGTTACGGCAGAGTAAAACGGTAGCAAGTGTCGAAAAACAAGGAGAACAGATGCGATTTCCCCATGCCATCCTGCTGCTCGGTGCGGCCCTGATATGGGCTGCCGGTCACGCACGCGCCGCCACGCCGGAGGCCAAGCTGGCCTACCAGCAGGCGCGCGACGCCGCCGGCGCGGCCTACAAGAATGCGCGCGCTGCCTGCAATGCCGTCACCGGCAATCCGAAGGACCTGTGCATTGCCGAGGCCAAGGCCGCGCGCGTGCATGCCGAGGAAGAAGGGCGTGCCCGCTACGAGGATACGCTCAAGGCCTATACCCGGGCACGCATGCGCATCGCCTCGGCCAACTACGAGCGCGACAAGACGCGCTGCGACGGCCTGGCGGGCAACCCGAAGGACGTGTGCAGGGAACAGGCCAAGGCGGCGCTGATCGCCGCGCAGGCAGATGCGAAGGCGGACCAGAAGACCATCGAGGCGCGCAGCGAGGCGCGCGAGGACAAGCTGGCCGCGGCCTACCGCGTCGAGATGGAGAAATGCGCAGCCTTCGCCGGCGCCGCGCGCGACCAGTGCGTGTCGACCGCGAAGACGGCCTTGAACCGATAAGCCGTACCGGATTACCAGTGGATTACAAATAGCGGACAGGTTCCGTACATTGCTCGCCAGAGCGCAACCAGCAACACCATCATCAATAACAAGGAGTGCATCATGAACATCACCAAACGCGTCGCCACCGCCATCTTCACCGCCACCGTCGCCTTCACCATCGTCGGCTGCTCGTCGAGCACGAACCGCGAAAGCACTGGCGAATACGTCGACGACGCCGCCATCACCGGCAAGGTGAAGGCCGCGATCTTCAACGAGCCGACCCTGAAGGCCACCGAGATCAACGTCGAAACCTTCAAGGGCACCGTCCAGCTGTCGGGCTTCGTGGCCCAGCCGGCCGACGCCCAGAAGGCTGCCGACGTCGCTCGCGGTGTGAAGGGTGTAAGCTCGGTCAAGAACGACATCCGCGTGAAGTAATTCTCGCAACATGGCCAGGCCCCCGGCCGGTGCACGGACGCCGGCGGGGCAGGGCCACTTTTATCAGGCAGGACTATGCAGCTCGCCAAACCCGACCCGGCGGATGCCGTAAGCTCAATAACGGAAGAACCCGAGACGGCGGCGCGCGAAGCTGGCCTGCTGTCGTCGGCGGGCGCGCCCACCGGTGAAGAACTGGGTGCCCAGCACCCCGCCTTGCGCCTGCCGGTCCACGTGCAGGCGCGTGGATTGTCGCTCGGCATTATCGCCACCGTCGCTTTCGTATTCGGCCTGCAATGGGCCAAGAATTTCTTCGTGCCGCTGCTGCTCGGCATCTTCATCGCTTATACCCTGAGTCCGGTCGTGCGCTGGCTCGAGCGCTGGCACATCAAGCGTGCCATCGGCGCCACCCTGGTCACGGGCGTGATCCTGGTCGGCATGGCGCTGACGATCCAGCGCGTGCAGGGCGAATTCTTCAACATCGTCGAGGAACTCCCGGCGCTCACCCACAAGGTCACGCGCCTGATCACCCAGGCGTCCGACGGCTCGCCCTCGACCATCCAGCAAATGCAGGCCGCGGCGGCCGAGATCGAGCAGGCCGCGGCCAACGTCGGCGCCGACATGCGCCGCGCGGCCCAGCGCCGCGCCGCGGTGGCGGCGGCCCAGCAGGCGACGATTCCCGGCTCCAGCAATTTCCGCATCATGGACTGGCTGCTGGCCGGCTCCATGGGCCTGGCCAGCTTCATTTCCCAGGCCACGATGGTGATCTTCCTGGTGTTCTTCCTGCTGCTGGCGGGCGACACCTTCAAGCGCAAGCTGGTCAAGCTGACCGGCCCTTCGCTGACGCAAAAGAAAGTCACCGTGCACATCCTCGAGGACATCAACACCTCGATCCAGAACTACATGTTCATGCTGCTCGTCACCAACGTGCTGCTGGCCCTGCTGATGTGGGTGGCGCTGCGCCTGATCGGGCTCGAGAACGCGGGCGCATGGGCGATCTTCGCCGGGGTCGCCCACATCATGCCTTACTTCGGCCCGCTGCTGATCACCTCGGCTACCGGCCTGGTCGCCTTTCTGCAGTTCGAATCGCTGCGCATGGTGATCCTGGTGGCCGGCGCCTCGCTGGCGATCGCGACCCTGGTCGGCATGGTCGTCACGACCTGGATGACCGGCAAGATCGCGAAGATGAATCCGGCAGCCGTGTTCGTCAGCCTGCTGTTCTGGGGCTGGCTGTGGGGCATGTGGGGCCTGCTGCTCGGCGTGCCAGTGGTCGTGGTGATCAAGGTGGTGGCCGAGCGGGTGGAAGGGATGGAAGTGGTGGCGGAGTTGTTGGGCGAGTAAAGGGAAGCAAGCGTTACAAGAGAAAACGGGGAAGTGCCTGGCGGCTCTTCCCCGTTTTCTTCCCTTTTATTACATCAATGCCTTGGGTTCTGCTCGGTGCCGCCGTTCAGGCAATCCGGTGTTCCTGCGCCCCGGCGCTGCGGCGCCCCACGTTGCGGCGGTCCATCGCCCCGGCACTGCGGCGCTCGCGCAACCTGCGTTCCGGCATGTTGGGCGTCCACTGCACTGCACCGTCCGCCGTCTTCGCGTCATGCTTGCGCAGGCTGCCCATCTGGATCGCGTACTGGCGGGCGAATTCCGCGCCCAGGAAGAAGATCTGCGCCGAGTAATAGACCCACAGCAGCAGGGCGATCAGCGAGCCGGCCGCGCCGAAGCTGTTGGCGGTGCCGCTGTTGCCGATGTACAAGCCGATCGCGTATTTGCCCAGCGTGAACATGAGCGCGGTGCCGAGGGCGCCGATCGACACGTCGTGCCAGGACAGCTTGATCCGCGGCAGCAGCTTATAGATCGCGCCGAACATGGTGGCGATCACCAGGAAGCCGAAGCCTTGCGCGACCCAGCCGAGGATGATGGTGGTCGAGTGCCACACGCCGCCCAGGTATTTTTCGACCAGTGTCAGCGCGGCCGACACCACAAGCGAGGTCATCAGCAGCAGGCCGAGCGTCAGGATCAGGCCGAAGGACAGCAGGCGCGTGCGCACCGTGTCCCACCAGCTGGCATCCTTGGGCGGCGGCACGTCCCAGATCTCGTCCAGGCTGTCCTTGAGTTCGGCAAAGGCACTGGTGGCGCCGACCACCAGCAGGACCGACGCCACGATGGTGGCGAACACGCCGCTGTCCTTGTTGCGGGCGCCGGCCAGGATGGCCTGGATGGTTTCGGCGCCTTGCTGGCCGACCAGGCCGCGCAGCTCGCCGATCAGCTGGCCCTGGGCCGCGTCCTGTCCATAGAAGAAGCCTGCAATCGCAATGACCAGCACCAGGATCGGTGCCAGCGAAAACAGGGAGTAAAAAGCCAGTGCCGCGCCCTTGCTGGCTGCGCGGTGGTCCATCCATTCGCTCACGGCGCAGCGCATGACGTGGACAATCTGGCGGGAAAACGGTAGCCAGTTTTTTACAGCCATAGCGCTCTCTCCAAAAAAGACGAGCGCGCCCAAAGGCGCGCTCGTTCCGGGCCTACGCCCATTCGACGGGCACCCGGAGGGGCGCCGTCATGCAGGAATTACTGCACTTTGCGTTCGATGGTGATCTGCTCGACTTCCACGCGGCGGTTCGGTGCCAGGCAAGCGATCAGGTCGGACTTCTTCTTCTGCTTGCAATCGGTCACGATCGGGTTGGCTTCGCCCTTGCCCGAAGCGCGCAGGCGGCTGCCGTCGACGCCCTTGCTGACCAGGTAGTCACGCACGGCGTTGGCGCGGCGCTCCGACAGCTTCTGGTTGTACTTGTCCGAACCCAGGCGGTCGGTGTAGCCGGTGATGTCCACGTTGCTGATCGTGGTGTCGGCCTGCAGGGCGGCGGCGATCTCGTCCAGTTGCGGTGCCGGGGTGATCACGGTGGCGCTGTCAAAACCGAAGGTCTTGTTGGCGTCCAGGGTGACCTTCTCGAAGCGTGCCGGCGGCGGCGGCGGCGGCGGCGGAGCGACCGGAGCCGGCGGCGGGGTTTCGACGACCGGCGGCGGCGGCGGGGTCTGGACGACCGGCTGCGGCGGCGGGTTGAACGCGTAGTTCAGGCTGACCGATGCGTACTTGGTCAGGGACTTCGAGAAGCCGTACTGGTCGTCGTCACGCAGGTTGCTCTTCACAGCGCGGACGTCGGCTTGCAGGGCCCAACGGTCGTTCAGGCCGACCTGGAAACCCAGGCCCGCGGTCGCATACGGCGACCAGCCCGAAGCGCGGCGGCCCGGAACGCTCATGTGGTCACGCTGACCACCGACGCCCAGCAGCAGGAACGGGCGGAAATTTTGACGCGACAACATCAGCAAGGAGTCGACACCGACCAGGGTCTGGCGGTAATCGGCACCACCATCCTTGGCACGCGCATGGGTAGCGCCGATCTGGATGTCCCACAGGGGGTGCACCGGCTTACCGAATTTCAACCCGCCGCCCCAGTCCTTGTCATCGACGCCGAAATCAGCGTCCGGCTTGATACCGACGACGGTCGGCGCAATGTACCAGGACGGATTGATGATCTCTTGCGCGAACGTGGTGCCGGCCGAGCAGAGGATGGCGGCAGCCAGAGCGATCTTCTTCATATTATTCACAGGTAACTCCCATAAGTTGTAAAGGTACTGACATCGCATGCCTTGCAGTGATGTTGATGTCAAGCTTACAAGTCGCCGCTTGGCGAGGTCCGTGCGCTAGCGCACCTAAGCGCATGCACGTGTGGAAATTTTACAACATAATCCGTAACAAAACGTCCATGTAATGTTTCTGGATGTTACCGAACCGTCATTTTTGACTGAGAAACCAGTCAAAAGTTGTCTGTTTTGTTACTCCACCGCCTGTATCTGCGTCGAATCTGCCGGATTACTCCCCCTATTTGATCTGCCGCAAATAATGCGGCCTGCATGTGTTCGCCTTGTTTTAATGAATTTCAGAAATTTCCAGCAATGTGGGCTGGCGCACAGACCGTGGCATGGTGACACAGGCAATCTTGTAATCAGTTAAGCGGAACCGACGTGTTGTCACAGGGTCATAAGACATACGCCGTACCGGGCCTCACCAGAACACAGTATCTTTTTACGGAGCACACCAATATGCATGCAGCGACTCACCACAATGCGGTGCAAGGCGACCTCAACGCAGTGCACACTTCCAGCAATTCTGCACTCATCGAACGTGTCCCGCCGCAGCCGACCGAACGCGCCCCGATTTCCCTGGCGCCGATCGAGCGCGTGCGGTCGACCTCGGCCACCCAGCGCCGCATCGAGAACATGCAGAAGCTGATTGGCGAGCTGCAAACCCACGAGATGCTGGCTGACGAAATCGCCTGGTTCCTCAAGTTCTCGCCGTCGGGCGCCCGCAAGTACATCCGCGACCTGCGCGAAGCGGGCGTGATCGAACTGGCCCGCTACATTGAAGGCACCGCCACCTACCTGGGCAAGGCCGTGTACCGCATTTCGCCGGATCCGGAGCGCGTCAAGGCCTTCCTGGGCGCGATCTGCCAGCCGAAGCGCGAAGGCGCCTCGCCGCGCAAGGAACGTCCGGGCCTGCGCGAGCAGAGCATGGCCGGCACCGGCCGCCACTTCCACATCCTGGCCGACGACACTCACTACGCGATCCGCGTGAACCGCAGCCCGGTCACCCGCGATCCGCTGGTTGCCGCACTGTTCGGGCCGCCCGCGAGCCAGGTCGCCAAGTAAGCCGTCCGGTTTATAAAATTACGCCACCGAAAATAACGCTACCGAAATAGCGCTACCAAAATAACGCCACTCGGCTCAGTGCCGGGTGGCGTTATTTTTTTATTGTCTGATTGAAAAGGCAGGGACCGGGCTTATATGCAGTCGAACGCGGCATTTCGGCCGCACTCGACAAGGAGAGCCCATGCTACCCACCGCCGCATCGCTTGAAGGCAAACCCGTACCCCAAGTCATCTTCAAGCAGCGCAACAAAGGCCAGACGCGCGACATCAGCAGCGAAGAACTGTTCAAAGGCAAGACCGTTGTCGTGTTCGCCCTGCCTGGCGCCTACACCCCGACCTGCTCGACTTCCCACCTGCCGCGCTTCAATGAACTGGCGCCCCTCATGCGCCGCCACGGGATCGACGATATCATCTGCATCGCGGTCAACGATCCCTTCGTGATGGACGAATGGGGGCGCAGCCAGGAAGCGGAGCACATCACCATGATTCCCGACGGCAATGGCGACTTCACCGAGGGCATGGGCCTGCTGGTCGACAAGCGCGACCTCGGACTCGGCCAGCGTTCGTGGCGTTATTCGATGCTGGTCAAGGACGGCATCGTCGACAAGATCTTCATCGAACCGGACCGCGAAGGCGATCCCTTCGAAGTCTCGGACGCCGACACCATGCTGCGCCAGATCGCGCCGGACGCCAAGGCACCGGAGCCGGTGGTGATGTTCTCCAAGCCCGGCTGCCCGTTCTGCGCCCGCGCCAAGGCCGTGCTCAAGGCGCGCGGCATCGTGTACACCGATATTTCCCAGGACGGCAAGATCAACGCCAGCGTACTGCGCGGCGTCTCGGGCCACACCACTTGGCCGCAAGTCTTCGAGGGCGGCCGGCTCATCGGCGGCGCCGACGAGGTCGATGCCTACTTCGGCACGCTGCCGGCGACGGCGGCGGACGCCATCCCCGGCGTACCCTCCTGATGGACGCGCTGCTTGCCTGTGCCGCACTCGGCCTGCTGGGAGCAGGCGCCTGGCTGGCCCCGCGCTGGCGCCTGCGGCGGGCGCTGGCGCGTCCGCTCGGGCGCGCCCAGCTGGCGATCATCGAGCGCAACGTCGCGCAATACCGCGGCATGGATGGCGCCCGCCGCGCCGAACTCGAGCGGCTGGTCAAGCAGTTCCTGCACCAGAAGACCTTCGTCGGCTGCGCCGGGCTCGAGGTGACCGAAGAGATGCGCGTGACGATCGCGGCCCAGGCCTGCCTGCTGTTGCTGGGCCGGCCGAGCAGGGTGTATCCCGGCCTGCATGCGGTACTGGTCTACCCGGGCGCCTTCCTGGTGCCGCGCAAGGAAGTCGACCCGGGCGGTGTCATCACCGAGACGCGCCAGGACCTGCTGGGCGAATCCTGGGGCGATGGCCGGGTGATCCTGTCCTGGGAACACGTGCGGCGCGCCGGCGCCGGCGGCGAGGGCACGCACAACGTGGTGCTGCACGAGTTCGCCCACCAGCTCGACAGCGAATCGGGCAGCACCAACGGCGCCCCCTTCCTGGGCAGCGCGGAGCGCTACCGCAGCTGGTCCGAGACCCTGGCGCGCGACTTCGCGCTGCTGCGCCGCGACACCGACTGGGGCTACCGCGACGTGCTCGATCCCTACGGGGCGACCAATCCGGCCGAGTTCTTCGCCGTCGCCACCGAAACCTTCTTCGAGCTGCCGCATGCGCTGGCGGCGCGCCATCCGGCACTGTACGACGAATTCCTGAAGTTCTACCGGGTCGACCCGCGCGACTGGCAGGAAGCGCCCAGGCACGAGGAACCGGAAGGGTTGCGTGTGGTCTACGGACAATGGCAGTAGCGATTGGGCGGCGGGCCTGAACTGCGTGCGTTCGCGTACAGAATGGCTCATCAGGAAGGCGCATCCTTCGCCTGACCCCGCGCGCCGGGCATTGCGCGCGCACCACTGTTACCGGGAGAACGCCCATGTCCACCATCATTGCAGGCCATTTCCAGCTCCAGGATGAAGTCGAACAGGCGCGCCGCGCGCTGGTCGACGCCGGTTTCGCGAGCGAACGCATCAGCGGTTTCTACCTGAGCCAGCCGGGCCAGCACGACATGACCCCGATCGGCGGCGACAACCTGCACTCGCCGGGCGCCAAGGAATCGCCGGAAGGCGTGGCCCAGGGGGCGGGTGCCGGCGCCGCCGTCGGCATCGTGGCCGGGGCCGCCACGTCTCCCATCACCGGGCCGCTCGGCCCCGTGGTCGGCGGCCTGGTCGGTGCCCACGTCGGCTCGCTGTTCAGCTTCACCAAGATGAAGGATGCCGGCGAACGCGAGGAGGGCGGCCGCGCCCCGGTCGAAAACCGCCCGGCCGGCATGCTGGTGGCGGTGGCCTTCGACGACCCCGGCATGGAACAGCAGGCGGTCGACCTGCTGCGCGGCCTCGGCGCCCATCACATCGAACGGGCGCAGGGCAATATCGTGAATGGCGACTGGGCCGACTTCGATCCGTCGAGCGTCCCACAGATTATCCACTGAGCACGCATGTTTTTCCTGCCGTCATCCCGCATGCAACACGTGTTGCAAGCGGGCTCATCCTATTCCCCATTTGACCGGGATCAAAGTCCAGCAGGTTTGGTCTCCTAGACTCGTGGATTCAGGCTGCGCACATCGCGCGGCTGTCACGACAATCAAAAGGGGATGGACCATGCACGATACTCGAGTGGCGCTGGTGACCGGCGGAATGGGCGGGCTGGGCACGGCGATCTGCCGCCGCCTGCAGGCGGAAGGCTTTCGCGTGGCGACGACTTTTTCACCCAGCAATACGTCGCCGGATGCCTGGCTGTCGGCCCAGCGCGACGAGGGCTACCGTTTCAGCGCCTACAAGGTCGACGTGGGCGACTACGCGGATTGCGAATGGATGGTGCAGAAGCTGCTGGCCGAGATGGGGCGGTTGGACGTGCTGGTCAACAATGCCGGCATCACGCGCGACCGCAGCCTGCGCAAGATGGCCGTCGAGGATTGGCAGGCGGTGCTGCGCGCCAACCTGGACAGCGTGTTCAACATGTGCCGGCAAGCGATCGAGCCGATGATGGGCCAGCGCTGGGGCCGCATCGTGAACATTTCCTCGGTCAATGGCCAGCAGGGCGCCTTTGGCCAGGTCAATTACTCGGCGGCCAAGGCTGGCATGCATGGCTTCACCAAGGCGCTGGCGCTCGAGATGGCGCGCCACAACATCACCGTGAACACGGTTTCGCCCGGTTACCTGCGCACGAAGATGGTGGATGCGGTGCCGCCCGACGTCATGCAGGGCAAGATCCTGCCTCAGATCCCGGTCGGCCGCCTGGGCGAGCCGGACGAGGTGGCCGGGCTGGTCGCCTACCTGACCACCGAGGAGGCCGGTTTCATGACCGGGGCCAACCTGGCGATCAACGGCGGCCAGCACATGTACTAATCAAGTAGAAGAAGGCGGTGCATTGTGCGCCGCGATCGCGTCGAGCTGCAGCTTGAGGGCGCCGACCGCGGCCAGGATGGGCGCGACCTGGCCGGTGGACGCCGCCGCGGCCAGCCCGAGCAGGCGTGCCACCAGCGTGATGCCGTCGCCGATGCGCGTGATGTGCTGGATCTTGGCGGCGGCGTCCGTGGTCAACTGGATCAGCTTTTGCTGGGGCTGGCCCAGCGAGGTCACGATGCAGGCGGCCGCGTCCGCGTACAGGCGGTTGGCACGCTGGCGCAATTCGATCTCGGCATCGAGCAGGGCGCGCGCCACCGCCTGCTCCGCGTCAGGCACTTCGCCGCCGTTGTGGCGCCGGATGTCCTGCATCACGCGCGCGTGGATGCTGTCGGCGCAGGCGGACAGCTTGTCGGCCAGTTCCTCGACCTGTTTCGCGGTGGCCAGGGCTTCGGCCGGGGTCGGCGGGGCCGATGCGGGCACGGCGGTGGGGTTGTCGTTTGCCATGGTTTCCTCCTCAGTCCGACAGCGAATCGCGCAAGTTCATCAGGTCGCGGCCGTAGGCGGCCAGCAGCTTGCGGATCTCCGGGCCGGTCAGGTCGTTCAAGTGCTCGCGCATCTTCTGGTGCCCGAGCGCGACCTTGGACAGGCCCTGCAGCGCCACGTCGTAGCGCTTGTCGACCAGCTTGTATTCGGTCGCCTTGTTCAGGTAATGCACCTTGGCCAGCGTCACCAGCATGCGGTCCTGGTTCTTGGCCGAGAACGGGATCTCGACGTCGAAGATGCCCAGCACCGTCTTCTTTTCGTTCTCGTTGGTCTTGGCATACAGGCGGGTCAGCGTGATCATCGCTTCCAGCAGCACCTGCACGTCGGCGTCGCCGTCGCGCACCATGGTCGCCACGCTGCGGTTCTGGTAGCTCGATGCGATCACCCGGGTGAGCAGGCGCGTCAGGCCCGTATAGGCGGCGATGTGGCGCTGCTGCAGGCCGGATTCGGTGTTGGCCTTGAGACCGGTGCCGAGGTCGTCGAGCTTGGTCGACAGGTCGTAGCGGTCTTCGCCGGCCAGCAGGCTCAGCGTCTGCATGTAGAGCACGACGCTCTTCTGGATGCTGATGAAGTCGTCGTAGACCGCGCGCCGGCGCGCATCGTTCTCTTTCGCGATGCGGTCGGCGGCCGGCGACAGGTAGGGCTGTTCGCGCTCGTAGGTGTCGCGGTAACGGCGCGACAGCTCCCCGTAGCCGCCGAGGCGGGCCGAGGCGTCTGCAAACTGGCGTACTTCCGCCAGGCTGACGTTACCGGTGGGTGTGGCGCAGCCGCCGAGCAACAGGCTTGCGGCCAGCAGGAGAAGGGCAGGGAAGGCGAGAAAGCGGCGGAAGTCCATGGGTCCTTTCTGGACGGCAAAAGGCCGGGCCGGAAAAGTCCCATTCTTTCAGATGTTTTCCTTAAAGATATTGCCTATCGTCAAGTCAACAGCTGGCCTGTGCGCCAGCCGAGGCCGGCTGCCGTGTCGCCCTGCGGGATGTATTCGCAGCCGACCCAGCCGTCGTAGCCGAGTTCGTCGAGCAGCCTGAACAGGTACGGGTAATTGATCTCGCCCGTGCCCGGTTCGTGCCGGCCCGGCACGTCGGCAATCTGGACATGCCGGATCAGCGGCAGGCGCCGGCGCAGCGTCTCCGCCAGCTCGCCCTCCATGCGCTGCATGTGGTAGACGTCGTATTGCAGGAACAGGTTGGGCGCGCCGGCCTCGCCGATGATGTCGGCGGCCTGGGCGCTGCCGGTCAGGAAATAACCGGGCATGTCGCGGTCGTTGATCGGTTCGATCAAGAGGTCGATGCCATGCGGCGCCAGCAGGCCGGCGGCGTGGCGCAGGTTCTCGATGTAGGTGGCGCGGGCGCGCTCGTAGGGGACGTGGGGCGGCAGCCTGCCGGCCAGGCAGTGCAGGCGCTTCACGCCGAGGTCGAGCGCATGTTCGAGGCCGAGTTCGACGGTGTCGCGGAATTCGTCGATGCGGCGCGGATCGCAGGCAAAGCCGCGCTCGCCCGCGGCCCAGTCGCCGGCCGGCAGGTTGAACAGCACCAGTTCAAGGTTGTAGCGGTGCAGGCGCCCGAGGATCTGTTCCGGCTCGAAGGCGTAGGGAAACAGGAATTCGACCGCGTCGAAGCCGGCCGCGCGCGCCGCGGCGAAGCGATCGAGGAAATCGAGCTCGTTGAACATCAGGCTCAGGTTGGCTGCAAATTTCGGCATCTGTTGCGGGCTTCGTGTTGAACAGCCCGATATGCTAAACGATCCTGGCGTGTGGCGCCCACACCGGCAAGGGTCAAGGCCGGGCGATGACCTCGCCCAGCGACCTGGCTTCGGGCACATGCGCCTGCATGGCCCATCCCGCGCCGGCCACGACCAGCGTGGTCAGGACGAATGGAATCCACGTGCGTTTCAGTGCCGAGCTCATCCAGTGCCGCGCACCGAGTCGCCGCAGCCGCCGGTACAGGCTGGCCGCCAGCAGCGCATCGACCAGGATCTCGGCAAACAGCACGGGCGCGGACCAGATGACGAACAGGGACGACAGCGCGATGCCCAGCGCGAGCAGGATCACGGCGAGCGGAATTGCGCCTTCCTCGGCATGTCCGATGGCCGCGAGCGGTTTTTCGACAAGGGCGCCGAGACCGTCTTCCTGCGGTCCGACATCGAAATTGGCGCTGGCGCCACCGCCGTCGAAGCTGCGATGTAGGCGATCCCCATCGCCAGCAGGTAGCGCAGGCTCATCGTCTCGATGCCGGCCGCGAGCATGCCGGCCGAGGCACCGAAACCCCCCAGGCCGGTCAGCGCCACCAGGATGAACATCTGCACGCGCGGGTAAGCGTCGCGCAGCAGCCGGGCGCGCATAGTTGCCACTGCCATGGTGCGCGTGAGCCGGCGCGGGCGGACCCGCGCGCTTCTTGCCGCTTGTGCTGGCCGGGAAACGCCGTTCCAGGATGGCCGGGTCATCGCCGGCCATCCAAAGTCCGAAGCCAGGACAAGGGGTCAGTGATCACGGCGCCAGTCAAGATATTCGAAGTCTTCATCGTTTTTCCCCAGTTCGACGCGGTAGTAAGAACGCTTGGCCATTCCTCCAGGGGTCTCATGCCAATAGCGTTCCGCGATCTGTTCGACAGTTCGATCCCTGGTCAACGAGTTGTAGTAGCGGCCTGTAATCTCGCGAGCGCGCTGATTCGGTACGCCAAACCTCTGCATCACTTCTTGGACTGTTTGCTCCAACAGATACGGCATCGTACATTCCATCGGCTCGTCTTTCGCGCCGAAATCGGTCAGCAAATCTGTGAGTACCGAGTTCAAGATGGATCTTGCGACCCTAGGTCCAAAATTTGTCGTGAGAATGAGTTCACCTTGCTGCTCAAGCTCCAAGAGAGACTGCAAAATATTTTCTGCCAGCTTATTTTCATTCATGATGAGACTTCGCGAACATGCTGAACATCTGCTCCCGGCCAGTTGCGATCGCCTGGCCGAGGCTGCTTCTGACCGATGCGAACGTATGCCTTTCAGGCAGAGCACAGTTCAACGATGGATTCGGTTTCAAGAAGCCGCCGGTCAGATGCCCTAAACAATTGAAAGGCGAAAACCGCCAGGTCCGGCAAACCGTCACCCGTCAATGCGCGTGGCTGGGTCACCGAACTGCGAATGGGAACCCCTCCCAAGGTTGCGCTTTGGCTTACGACAAAGCTTCCTTCGTCCAGTTGACGCGCCAACAAATAACATGGCGCTCCGGTTGAGATGTACTCGATCTTGAATCGCATTCGTACCTGCTGTTTTCGTCCGCTCTTGGCCGCACTCGGAAGTTCGTCCAAGCTCTGTGTATGACCTTTATTGCGATTAAGTATCTCTAACAATACCTTTCAACGTACCGCCAGCAGATGAGCGAGCAGGCCAGCACGAGAAAGGCCTGATGAATGTCCGCACGGCGCTCGTAGCGGATCCGCAGTCTGCGAAATCGGTGAAGCCACCCGAGGGTTCGTTCGACGACCCAACGCCAGCGGCCAAGCCGTTCGCGTGACTCGATGCCATATCTCGCGATACGAGCAGCAATACCTCGCCGGCGCAGCCAGGCACGATGCGCTCGTGATGCATAAGCGCGGTCGGCGTGCAGTTTCCCCGGACGCTTACGAGCCCGGCCTGACAGCCCTTTGACGGCCGGGATTGCCTCCATGATCGGTACGAGCAGCCGGGAATCGTGAACTTGCGCTCCTGAGATCTGGGCTACCAATGGCAAGCCACGTTGATCGACCAGGATGTGGTGTTTGCAGCCAAGCTTCCCCCGATCAGTTGGGTTCCGTCCGGTGTGCTCGCCGCCCCTCGGCGAAGGTACGCTGGCGGCATCAATAGACGCTCGATCCCACGCGATCTGGTCGTATTCGCGGAGCCGGCGCAGTATCGCCTCGTGAATACTCTGCCAGACACCTGCCTGCATCCATTCATGCAGGCGACGCCAGCAGGTCATGCCGCTACCGCACCCAAGCTCACGCGGCAGATACTCCCAGGGTATTCCAGTCCTAAGGACGAACAGAATCCCGGTCAGTGTCGCCCGGTCACCGATCCGTGGTCGACCACCTTTCGGCGACGGCGGGTGCGCCGAGAGACGAGCGGCAATAAGGGACCAGAGTTCGTCGGAAATGAGTGCTTTGGACATGGCATCGGTCCGGCTAAGAACAGGCCGTCCATGTTAATGCCAAGACCGTGGCTGCGAACGGCCGGGTTCGACCCGAAGCG
>Ga0265797_10006211_pt1 | contig 16995 bp, 8 predicted proteins | sample P2T30metagenome_FD_192433 | JGI IMG/M metagenome (GOLD analysis project Ga0265797, IMG submission 192433) | Plant litter microbial communities from East Loma Ridge, Irvine, California - P2 T30 | ecosystem: Environmental > Terrestrial > Plant litter > Unclassified | place: USA: California...
TAATTGCGCTTGAAGCCGAAATCCACGGACGCATTGAACCCGGCCGCAACACCGGAAGCCATTTCTTCCATGCGGCGCTGGATCAAGTCCAGCACGGCGGTCGAGAAAGTGCGCACGGTCCCGATCAGCACCGCTTCATCGGGAATGACATTGGTGGCGCTGCCCGCGTGGATCTGGGTAATCGACAACACCGCCGTTTCCAGCGGATTCTTTTCGCGCGAGATAATGGTTTGCCAGGCTTGCGCAATCTGCACCGCCACCATCACCGGGTCAATGCCGCGGTGCGGCTGTGCGGCGTGCGCGCCCTTGCCCTTCACGGTCACGCGGAACTCGTTACTGGATGCCATCATCGGCCCCGGGATCACGCCGAAGCTGCCCGCCGGCAGGCCCGGCCAGTTGTGCATGCCGTACACCGCATCCATCGGGAACTGGTCGAAGAGACCATCCTCGATCATCTTGCGCGCGCCGGCGCCGCCTTCTTCGGCGGGTTGGAAAATCAGGTACACCGTGCCGTCGAAGTTGCGGTGACGCGACAAATAGTGGGCTGCGCCCAGCAACATCGCGGTATGACCGTCGTGACCGCATGCATGCATCTTGCCGGGGTGGCGCGACGCATGGTCAAATGTGTTGAGTTCCTGCATGGGCAGCGCGTCCATGTCGGCGCGCAGGCCGATTGCACGCGGCGAGTTGCCGTTCTTGATGATGCCGACCACGCCGGTGATGCCCAGCCCGCGCACGACGGGAATGCCCCATTCGGTCAGGCGCGCGGCCACCACGTCGGCGGTGCGTTGTTCTTCGTAGCACAGCTCCGGATGGGCGTGGATGTCGCGCCGGATCTGTTCCAGTTCGGTCTGGAAAGCGAGGATAGGTTCCACGAGTCTCATTTGTCTTCTCCCTAGCAGCATGTCAGCGGTACGCATGTGCGAACTATTGTAGCCCTTGTCACCATATGAAATCCAGCCCGGCAGCAGCCCCGGGACGATCCGCAACGAAGCCAGCCGGAATCGGATAAAGTATTGGTTTCTCGACGTTTTTTCCCTGGAACTGATTCAAAATGAGCATCACCCAAGTCCGCGCCGCCTGCCCCCATGATTGCCCCGATACCTGCGCCATCCTCGTTACCGTCGAGGACGGCGTGGCCACCGCGGTGCGTGGCGACCCGGACCATCCGACCACCGCCGGCGTCCTGTGCACCAAGGTCTCGCGCTACGTCGAGCGCACCTATTCGCCGGACCGCGTGCTGCATCCGATGCGCCGCGTCGGCAAGAAGGGCGAAGGAAAATTCGAACAGATATCGTGGGACGAAGCGCTGGATGAAATCGCCGCGCGCCTGAAGCCGATTGCTGAACGCGACCCGCAAGCCATCCTCCCGTACAGCTATTGCGGCACCATGGGCCTGGTGCAGGGCGAGTCGATGTCGCTGCGCTTCTTCAACCAGCTCGGCGCCTCGCTGCTCGACCGCACCATCTGCGCCACCGCCGGCTTTACCGGCTACAAGTACACAATTGGCGCCTCGATCGGCACCGACATGGAGCAGTTCCAGGATGCGAAACTGATCATCATCTGGGGTGGCAATCCGATCGCCTCGAACCTGCACTTCTGGATGCGCGCCCAGGAAGCCAAGCGCCGCGGCGCCAAGCTGGTCGCCATCGACCCCTACCGCTCGCTGACGGCCGAGAAGTGCCACCAGCACATTGCCCTGCTGCCGGGTACGGACTCGGCGCTGGCGCTGGGCCTGATGCACGTGCTGATCGAGGAAGACCTGCTCGACCACGACTACATCGCCGATCACACCCTTGGCTTCGAGCAGCTGAAGGAGCGCGCCGCCGAATGGACGCCCGAGCGTACCGCCGAAACCTGCGGCATCAGCGCTCAGGAAGTGGTCGAGCTGGCACGCCTGTACGGCGAAACCGCCCAGCGCGGCGATCCGGTGGCGATCCGCTGCAACTATGGCGTACAGCGCGCAAAAGGCGGCGGCATGGCCGTGCGCAACATGAGCTGCCTGCCGGCCCTGGTTGGCGCCTGGCGCCATGCGGCCGGCGGCATCCAGCTGTCGACCTCGGGCTCCTTCCCGGCGAACCGTGCCGTCCTGCAGCGCCCGGACTTGCTGGCAGGGCGCCAGGTACGCACCATCAACATGACCACCATCGGTGACGATTTGCTGAAAGATGCCTCGCCGGAATTCGGCCCGAAGATCGAAGCCGTGATCGTCTACAACGCCAATCCGCTGGCGATTGCCCCGGATTCGGCCAAGGTGCAGGCCGGTTTCGAGCGCGAAGACCTGTTCACCGTGGTGATGGAACAATTCCGCACCGACAGTGCCGACTACGCCGACATCCTGCTGCCGGCCACGACCCAGCTCGAGCACGTCGATGCGCACCTGGCTTACGGTCATTTATACATGCTGGCGAACAACGCGGCGATTGCGCCGCTGGGCGAAGCCAAGCCGAACACCGAGATTTTCCGCTTGCTGGCCGCGCGCATGGGTTACGACGACCCCTGCTTCCAGGAGAGCGACGAGGAACTGGCCGCCCAGGCCTTCGACAAGCGTCATGAACGCGCGATCCACTTCGACTGGGAATCGCTGAAGCAGAAGGGCTGGCAAAAACTGAACATGCCGGACGCGCCATTTGCCGAGGGCGGTTTCCCGACCCCATCCGGCAAGTGCGAGTTCTATTCGAGTGCGATGGAGCGCGATGGCCTCGACCCATTGCCGGCCTACATCGCCCCGTATGAGTCGGTGGCATCGAATCCACAATTGGCAAAAGAGTACCCGCTGGCGATGATTTCTCCACCGGCACGGAACTTCCTCAACTCAACGTTTGTCAATGTACAGAGCCTGCGTGCAACCGAGGGCGAGCCGCACCTCGACATCCACCCGAACGACGCCGCCCCGCGCGGCATCGTTCACGGTGACATGGCACGTATTTTCAACGACCGCGGCTCGTTTGTTGCCAAGGCGCGCGTGACCGAGAAAGCGCGACCGGGCCTCGTGGTGGGCTTGTCGATCTGGTGGAAGAAACTCGCCAGCGACGGCAAGAACGCCAATGAAGTCACCAGCCAGCGCCTGACCGACATGGGACGGGCGCCCACTTTCTACGACACCCTGGTGCAGGTCGAAAAGGCCGCGCCCCGACCCGGACATGAAGAAACTACTCCTTAGACTACCCCGACTCTTCCGGCCTGCGCTCATTGCGGGCGCTGCCGCCGGAATGCTTGCCAGTTGTTCTACTCTGAATTACTACACCCAGGCGGCGCAAGGCCAGCTTGAACTCCTCTCCGATGCAAGGCCAATCGACGACTGGTTGGCCGATCCCAGCACCAAGACCTCCCTGCGCCACCGTCTGGAAACCGCGCGCCAGATCCGCCTGTTCGCAGTCCAGAAGATGGGCTTGCCGGACAACGGCAGTTATAAAAACTACGCTGCCCTGAAACGCCAGTACGTACTGTGGAACGTGGTGGCCACGCCCGAGCTCTCGCTGAAACCCCTGCAATGGTGCTTCCCGGTGGCCGGCTGCGTGAACTACCGCGGCTACTACAACAAGGACGATGCCCAGGCCTACGCCAGGCAACTGCGCGAGGAAGGCCGCGATGTCGAGGTCGGCGGCGTCAGCGCCTATTCCACCCTCGGCTGGTTCAGCGACCCCTTGATTTCCACCTTCATCAATTACCCTGACGCCGAACTGGCGCGCCTGATCTTCCACGAGCTGGCGCACCAGGTGGTCTATGTGCCAGGCGACTCGCGCTTCAACGAGTCCTTTGCCAGCGCCGTCGAGGAAGCCGGCGTGGAAATGTGGCTGGAGAAGTTCGGGAATCCGGCCATGCGCGATGCCTACGAGCGTTACTCGGTGCGGCGCAAGGGCTTCCTCGAACTGCTGCTGAAGTACCGGCGCGAGCTCGAGCGCACCTATGCGTCCCCGGTGGGCGACGAGGACAAGCGCATCGCCAAGGCGAAATTGTTCATGGGGCTAAAGGACGAGTACCAGGTGCTGAAAGCGCAGTGGGGCGGCTATGCCGGCTACGACCGTTTCTTCGCCGAGCCGCTCTCGAATGCCCACCTGGCGTCGATTGCCACCTACAACGACTACGTGCCGGCCTTCCGTGCAATGCTGCGTCGTGACAAGGATTTCCGGAAGTTTTATCGGGAAGTCACGCAGCTGTCGAAGCGCGACAAGTCGGAACGGACGGCAGTCTTGAAGGTGTTCGACGACACCTCGCCAAGTGGGCCGGTGATGGTGCAACGCACCAATGCAGCGATGCCGTAGAGTCCCTGTTCCAATTAAGGCAAAAGCGCTTGCATGCAAGCGCGCTGCCCGATAGCATCATATGCGGCAATAGCAAAGGCATAAGCACGCACGTTCGGTTTTCAAATATAATTTGATAACGTAGGCTGAACGACAACGATACTATTGGAGACAGGGGCATCTGATGGACAAGATTTGGCTGAAGTCGTATCCAGCTGGCGTACCAGCTGAAATCAACCCGGACCAGTACCGGTCCCTCGTCCACCTGCTGGAAGAGTCTTTCCAGAAGTACGCGCAGAACAATGCGTACGTCTGCATGGACAAGTTCCTCACTTACGCCGAGCTTGATGCCTGCTCGAAGCGCCTGGCGGCCTGGCTGCAAAGCCGCGGCATGGCCAAGGGCGCGCGGGTGGCGGTGATGATGCCGAACATCCTGCAAAACCCGATCGCAATTGCCGCGATCCTGCGTGCCGGCTATACCGTCGTCAACGTCAATCCCCTGTACACCGCGCGCGAACTCGAGCACCAGCTGAAGGATTCGGGCAGCGAAGCCATCATCGTGCTGGAAAACTTTGCCCACACCGTGGAGCAGGTGCTGAAGAACACCCCGGTGCGCCACGTCGTCGTGGCCAGCATGGGCGAAATGCTGGGCGGCGCCAAGGGCATGCTGGTCAATTTCGTGGTCCGCAGCATCAAGAAGATGGTGCCCGAGTTCAGCCTGCCGAACATGGTGCGTTTCAAGGATGCGTTGGCCCAGGGCGCGAAGATGCCCTACACCGCGCCGACGCTGAGCGCGTCCGACATCGCCTTCCTGCAATACACCGGCGGCACCACTGGTGTCTCGAAAGGCGCCACGCTGACCCACCGCAACATCATCGCCAACGTGCTGCAGACCGAGGCCTGGGCCCAGCCCGCGCTGTCGCAGCCGCCTGCGGTCGAGTTCCCGAACATCGTGTGCGCGCTGCCGCTGTACCACATCTTCGCGCTGACGGCCTGCGCCATGTGGGGCATGCGTGTCGGCGGCATGAACATCCTGATCCCGAACCCGCGCGACATCCCGGGCTTCATCAAGGAACTGGGCAAGTACAAGATCACCACGCTGCCGGCCGTGAACACGCTGTACAACGCGCTGGTGAATCACCCGGACTTTGCCAGCCTCGACTTTTCTACGCTAAAGACCGCGAATGGCGGCGGCATGGCCGTCCAGCAAGCGGTTAATGACAAGTGGAAACAAATAACCGGCAAGAGTATCATTGAGGGCTATGGCTTGTCGGAGACCTCGCCAGTGGCCACCTGCAACCGTGCCGATGAGCAGGGTTTCACGGGCACCATCGGCTTGCCGGTGCCGTCGACCGACATCGCCATCCTCGACGACGACGGGAATATCCTGCCGCTCGGCCAGACCGGCGAGATCGGCATCCGCGGCCCGCAGGTGATGGCCGGCTACTGGAACCGTCCGGACGAGACCGCGAAAGTCATGACGCCGGAGGGCTACTTCAAGTCGGGCGACGTCGGCATCATGGACGAGCGCGGCTACGTGAAGATCGTCGACCGCAAGAAGGACATGATCCTGGTGTCGGGCTTCAACGTGTATCCGAACGAACTCGAAGGCGTGATCGCCGGCCACCCGGGCGTGCTCGAATGCGCGGTCGTGGGCGTGCCGGATGAACACTCCGGCGAGGCGGTGAAGGTGTTTGTGGTGCGCAAGGACCCGAATCTGACGGAAAGCGTGCTGCAGGAATACTGCAAGGCGCAATTCACCGGCTACAAGAAACCGAAGTACATTGAATTCCGCGACGAACTGCCGAAGACCAACGTCGGCAAGATCCTGCGGCGCGCGCTGCGCGACGAACAGCAGCAGAAACAGAAAGAAGCGGCCTGACGCGAGCAGTACGGCGCAGGCTGGCCGGCCAAGACCGCCCGGGATAGTCCGGGCGGTTTTGCATTTTATTGGATACAGAGTTTAAGAAGGCGAGGCAGAGATGGACAAGTTTTGGCTCAAGTCGTACCAGGCAGGAGTGGCGTCGGACATCGACCCGACGCAGTACCGCTCCCTGACCCATTTGCTGGAAGAATCCTTCCGCAAGTACGCCGGCCAGAAGGCCTTTGCCTGCATGGACAAGGCCATCACCTACGGCGAGCTGGACCAGCTGTCGCAGCAGATGGCGGCCTTTTTGCAAAGCCGCGGCCTGCAGCAGGGTGCGCGCGTGGCGATCATGCTGCCGAACGTGCTGCAATACCCGGTCGCCATGGCGGCCGCCCTGCGCGGCGGCTATACCATCGTCAACGTGAACCCGCTGTACACCCCGCGCGAACTGCAGCACCAGCTGAACGACTCCGGCGCCGAAGCGCTGATCGTGCTGGAAAACTTTGCCCATACCGTGGAGCAGGTGATCGCCAACACGCAAGTGAAGCACGTGGTGGTCGGCACCATGGGCGACATGCTCGGCGGTATCAAGGGTACGATCGTCAACTTCGTCGTCCGCAAGGTCAAGAAGATGGTGCCGGCCTGGTCGCTGCCTGGCCACGTGCCGTTCAAGAAGGCCCTGGCCGACGGCGCGCGCCGTAGCTTCAAGCCCGTGAAACTGGGCCACGAGGACATCGCCTTCCTGCAGTACACCGGCGGCACCACCGGCGTGTCGAAAGGCGCCGTGCTGCTGCACAAGAACGTGCTGGCCAACGTGCTGCAGAACGAAGCCTGGTTCGGCCCTTCGCTGGGCAAGGCCCCGGCCGGCAAGCAGCTCGAATTCATGTGCGCACTGCCGCTGTACCACATCTATGCGCTGACCGTCTGCGCGCTGCTGGGCATGCGCCTGGGCGGCATGAACGTGCTGATCCCGAATCCGCGCGACATGGACGGCTTCATCAAGGAACTCGGCAAGTACAAGATCAACGTCTTCCCGGCCGTGAACACGCTGTACAACGGCCTGGTCAACCAGCCGGCATTCGCCAATCTCGACCACTCGACCTATCTGGTCTGCCCGGGCGGCGGCATGGCGGTGCAGCAGGCCGTGGCCGATAAATGGCTGGCGATTACCGGCACCCCGATCGTCGAGGGCTATGGCCTGTCCGAGACCTCGCCGGTGGTCACCGCCAACCGCTGCGACATCAAGTCGTTCACCGGCACCATCGGCCTGCCGCTGCCATCGACCGAGGTGCTGATCCTCGACGAAGCGAACAACCCGGTGCCCTTCGGCCAGTCCGGCGAGATCGCCGTGCGCGGCCCGCAGGTGATGGCGGGCTACTGGAAGCGCGACGACGAAACGGCGAAGGTGATGACGCCCGATGGCTTCCTGAAGACCGGCGACATCGGCATCATGGACGAGAAGGGCTATACCCGCATCGTCGACCGCAAGAAGGACATGATCATCGTCTCGGGTTTCAACGTGTACCCGAACGAAGTCGAGAACGTGGTGGCGTCGCACCCGGGCGTGCTGGAAGTGGCCTGCGTCGGCGTGCCGGACCAGCACTCGGGCGAAGCGGTGAAGCTGTACGTGGTGAAGAAGGATCCGAAGCTGACCGCCGAGGAGCTGCTGGCCTTCTGCAAGGAAGAGCTGACCGGCTACAAGCGCCCGCGCCATGTGGAATTCCGCGAGACGCTGCCGAAGACGAACGTGGGCAAGATCCTGCGCCGCGAGCTGCGCGACGAGAAGCAGACGGCTTGATGGGTGGGGGGTGAATGAAAAACCGGCAGAGATCCTGCCGGTTTTTTTTATGCTTGGTGACCGGCGAACGCTTTGGTGGCCGCGCGGGTGACCGTATGGTGGGCACGCCGTGCCCACGCGGATGCGTGATCGGTGTTGGCGCTGGTTTTGTCGATGACGCCGCGTTTTGCCGGCGTCTTTCAAAGCATCCCGTTAGCGCCTCGGGCCGCAGTCAGCGTCTCGGAGCGAGCCATCCCGGCCACGGACCAGGGATGAACACGTAACCGCGTGGGCACGGAGTGCCCACCGTACGGTCCCGGCCGCTGGCTGCTTTACCGGCCTGCTTTTTTGCGCCGCGTCGCGCAGCGCTTCGTGTACGCGGTCCAGGTCCGCCGGCTTGCGTAGGGTGGGCACCCCGTGCCCACGCGGAACGGTGATCATTGTTGGCGCTGGTTTTGTCGATGACGCCGCGTCTTGCCGGCGTATCTCAAAGCATCCCGTTAGCGCCTCGGGCCGCAGTCAGCGTCTCGGAGCGAGTCATCCTGGCCACGGACCAGGAATGAGCACGTAACCGCGTGGGCACGGAGTGCCTTACGCGGCCCGGCCCACCCTACGGAGGCGCCTCAGGCCGGTGGTGGCGTTATCGGCCGGCTTTTTGCGCCGCGTCGCGCAGTACCTCGTGCACGCGGTCGAGGTCGGCCGGCTTGGTCAGGTGCGCGTCGAACCCGGCCTCGCTCGAACGCTGGCGGTCTTCAATCGCGCCCCAGCCGGTCAGCGCCACCAGCGTGGCGCGGTCCATGCCGTCGATGCGGCGCAGGGCCTGGGCGACCTCGAAGCCGCTCTGGTCGGGCAGGCCGATGTCGAGGAAGACGGCGTCCGGCCGGAAGCTGGCGGCGCGCGCCAGGGCGGCGCTGCCGTCGTAGGCCACCGCCACCGCATGGCCGCTCATTTCCAGCACCGCCTGCAGCATCTCGGCGGCGTCGGCGTTGTCGTCGACCACCAGGATGCGCAGGCCGTCGCCGGCCGGCTCCGGCTCGCGCGCCGGGACGTCGGCTGGCGCATCCGGCTCCTCCAGCGCCACCGCCTCGTACGGCAGGATCACCGTGAAGCGGCTGCCGGCGCCCAGCCCGGCGCTGTAGGCCGTCACCCGGCCGCCATGCAGCTCGACCAGGCGCCGCACCAGGTTCAGGCCCACGCCCAGGCCGCCCTGGGCCATGGTCGCGTGCTCCTGCACCTGGGCGTACATGTCGAAGATCGCCGACAGCATGCCGGCCTCGATGCCGATGCCGCTGTCGGTCACGCCGATCCGCACTTCGCCGCCTTCGACGACGGCGTCGACGTCGATCTGGCCGCCGCGCGGCGTGTACTTGGCGGCGTTGTTCAGGAGGTTGCTCAGCACCTGGGCGATGCGGTGGCGGTCGACGTACAGCGGCAGCGGCGCCTGCGGCAGGTGCAGCGCCAGGCGATGGCCGCCGCCGCTCACCAGCGGCATGCTCATCTCGACCGCGTCCTGCACCACTTCGTCGAGCCGCACGGCGCTGCGGCGCAGCTCGACCTTGCCCTCGGACAGGCGCGCCATGTCGAGCAAATCGTCGACCAGGTGCACCATGTGGTCGACCTGGCGCTTGATCATGCCCTGCACATCCCCGGCCTGGGCCACCGCCGGGTTCACCCGCATCAGCTCGAGGCCGGTGCGGATCGGCGCCAGCGGATTGCGCAGTTCGTGCGCCAGCGTGAACAGGAATTCGCTCTGCATGCGGTTGCGCTCGGACAGTTCCGAGGCCAGGCGCTGCAGCTCCTGCTGGGCGTTCTTGTGGCGGCTGATGTCGAGCGTGACGCCATCGAAGCGCAGCGGCTGGCCATGCTCGTCCATGTCGCACCAGCCGATCGAGCGCAGCCAGCGCGCCTCGTTCACATCGGCCATATCTCCCGCATTCGCGCCAGCCGGCATGTGGCGGAACTCGAGGTCGAGCGCGCTGCCCTCGCGCATCGAGCGCGCGATGCCGGCCGCCACGCGTGCGCGGTCGGACGGTGCGACCGCCGCCAGCAGGGCGTCCACGGGCACGTCGCGCTGGCCATCGAGGCCCAGGTGCGCCGCCATCTGCTCGTTCAGGCGGAATGCGTCGAACGGCGCATCGGCATACCAGACGCCGATGTCGCCGGCACGCGCCACCTGTTCCAGGCGCCGCTGCAGCAGCGTGCGCGCGTGGATGTCGGTGACGGTGCCGACGTAGCCGTTCGGCCGGCCCTGCTCGTCGCTGCGCGGGGTGCCGGCATCGATGAACCAGCGGTAGCTGCCGTCGCGGTGGCGCAGGCGGTAGTCCATGTGGAAGGGCTCGCGCCGCGCATTCGCGGCCAGGAAGATATCGCGCGAGCGTTCCAGGTCGTCGGGGTGGATGTTCTCGAACCAGCCCATGCCCTGGTCCTGCTCCCAGGTGCGGCCCGTGTATTCGGACCAGCGCCGGCTCAGGTAGGTGCACTGGCCATCGTCGTCGGTGGTCCACAGCATCACCGGCGCCAGGTCGACCAGCGAGCGGAAGTAGGATTCGCGCAGGCCCAGCACCTGCAGCTGCAGCTTGCGCTCGCGCCCGAGTTCGATCTGGCGCTGCACGCGCGCCAGCAGTTCGGCGGCCGCGAACGGTTTCACCAGGTAGTCGTCGGCGCCGGCCTGCAGGCCTTCGACCTTGGCCTCCTCGCCGGCGCGCGCCGACAGCAGCATCACCGGCAGGTGGCGCAGGGCCGGCGTGGCGCGGATTTTTGCGATCAGGCCGAAGCCGTCGAGCTTCGGCATCATCACGTCGCTCAGCAGCAGGTCGGGCATGTCGTCCTGCAGCGCCGCGAACGCGGCCTCGCCGTCGGCGCAGACGCGCACCTCGGCATGCGGCGCCAGCAGCGACTTGAGGTAGGCGCGCATGTCGTTGTTGTCGTCGGCGATCAGGATGCGCGGCAGGGCGGCAGCCGGCAGCAGCGCCGAGCCGGTAGCGGCCGGGCGCGCGCTGGCCGGCGCATCCTCGTCCGGCAGCCAGCGCAGCGCTTCCTCGACAAAGGCGGCGCCCATGCGCTGGCCGTTTGCGGCGGCATCGGCCACCTCGCCGGCGGCGATGCGCTCTTCCGGCAGGTGGGCGTGGCCGAACGGGATGTCGACGTCGAAGCGCGTGCCTTCGCCCAGCACGCTGTGCACGGCGATGCTGCCGCCATGCAGACGCACCAGTTCCTGGATCAGCGCCAGGCCGATGCCGGTGCCCTCGAAGGTGCGTCCCGGCGTGCCCTCGATGCGGTGGAAGCGCTCGAACACGCGCGGCAGTTCCGCTTCCGGAATGCCGCTGCCGCTGTCCTGCACGCTCAGGCGCACCATGCCGGCGTGTTCGCGCAGCGTCACGTGCACGCCGCCCTTCAGGGTGAACTTGAAGGCGTTCGAGAGCAAATTGAAGACGATCTTTTCCCACATGTCGCGGTCGACCCAGACCGGCTGGCCCGGGTCCTGCAGCTCGACTTCATAACGCAGGCCGCCCTTGGCCATGGCCGATTCGAACACGCTGGCCAGGTCGCCGGTCAAGCGCGCCAGGTCGGTCGGCACATAGGTCGCCTGCACGCGGCCGGCCTCGATGCGCGAGAAGTCGAGCAGCGAGTTCACCAGCTTCAGCAGGCGCAGCGAATTGCGATGGGTGACGTCGATGCGGCGCCGCTGGGCCGGCGCCAGCGGTTCCTCGGTATCGGCCAGGGCGTCGTCGAGCGGGCCGAGGATCAGCGTCAGCGGCGTGCGGAATTCGTGCGAGACGTTCGAGAAGAAGGCGGTCTTGGCGCGGTCGATCTGGGCCAGCTCTTCGGCGCGGCGCTGCTCCTTTTCGTAGGCGACGACATTCCCCACCGCGGTGCTGATGGCCGCGCCCAGCGCCTCGTAGAAGTGCAGGTAGTCGGCGTCGAGCGCGCGCGCCACGCTCACGCCCGCCACCGCGAAGCCGAACAGGGCTTCCTGGCCGGGCAGGGTGACCGGTAGCACCATCGCCGAACCGGGCGGCTGCGGGTAGGGGCCGCAGGCCCCCTCGCCGAAGCGTGGCGCCAGGCCGTCGACCTGCTGCGCCTTGCCCTCGGCGGCGGTCAGGGCGAAGGGCCAGAGGGCGTCGTCCAGCTCCGCTACTTCCGGCGCCAGCGCGGCATGGCCATCCAGACCCGCCTGGCAGCGCAGCAGCAACTGGCCGGTATCAGGGTCGATCTGGTACAGCAGCAGGAAGGGCAGGTCCAGCGTCATGTGCGGAAGCTGGGCCGTGACGCCGCGCGCGACGTCGGCGATGGTGCGCGCGTCGCCGATGTCCAGGCTGAGGTCGCGCAGGGCCTGGGTACGGCGCGCGTTCAGTACCGTGGCCGTCGCTTCCGAGATCGGGTGGAAGATGCCGCCCACCTCGCCCGACTCGTCGCGGATCGGCGAGAACGAGAAGGTCATGAAGGCTTCTTCCAGGTAGCCGTAGCGGTCGAGGAACATGCGCTGGTCGCGGATGTAGGTGCCCTCGCCCTGGTGCGCGCGCTCGAAGGCGTCACCCACCACCGGCATCGCGCTGGCCCAGACTTCCTTGAAGGCGCCGCCCATCGACTGCGGGTGCAAGTCGCCGCAGATCGGGCGGTAGGCGTCGTTGTAGATCTGGATGTCGCTTGGTCCCCAGGCGATCAGGATCGGGAAAGTCGACGACAGGCACAGGCTGACCGAGGTGCGCAGGCTTTGCGGCCAAGTGGCGGGCGGCCCGAGCGGCGTCCTGGTCCAGTCCATGCTGCGGATCAGCGCGCCCATTTCGCCGCCACCCGTAAGCCAGCCCAGGTCGTCGGTCGTGGCAGGCAGGGATTGAGGGATGTCGGACATGGGGCGGGCTTTATGGAGTGGGGAAATGGCGGCGGAAGACCTGACATTCTAAGCTAATACGGCTGGGTTACCTGTCGTCGCCGGAAGTTTGCCCGTCCTCAGCCACGTAATATGGACGAATTGTTCACGCGTGCGATGGACGAAGAGTTGTCCTCGATCCTGAACGCGGCGATGGCCGATTGCCCGCTGCCCGGGTCGCGCACCTCGTCCAGCGCCATGAAGCGCGCCTGCGCCGCCTGCGGCGTGATCTCCAGCAGCATGTAGCCGCGCCGGTCGCTGCGTCCGTACAGGATGTGCGGGTTGCGCTCGACGTTTTCCTGGGTGCGCGCCTGCGGACGCGAGCTCGAGGTGATCGAGGTACCGCAGAATTCGGTGGCGACCACTGGATTCGCTTTGGATGCCGGGCGCTCGAAATCGCGCCGCAGTTCGGCCGCATAGAAGGTGTGCACGTCGCCCGACAGCACCAGCGGATTGCGCGCGCCGCTTTTCGCAATCGACTCCAACAAGCGCCGCCGCGCCACCGGATAGCCGTCCCAGCCATCGGTCCAGAAACGGCCGTCGCCGGGAGACTGCACCGGCACGCCGCTCGACTGCGCCACTAGGGTCTGCTGGGCCAGGATGTTCCAGCGCGCGTTCGAGGACGACAGGCCCTGCGCCAGCCAGGCTTCCTGCTCGCCGCCGAGCATGGTGCGCCGTGGATCGCGCAGCTCGGCGCAGGCGCGCGCCAGCACCACGTTCGAGCCGCCGCGGCCGGGTTTCGAACAGGCCAGCGGCGAGCGGTGCCGGCGGTCGTCGAGCACGTGGAAACGCGCCAGGCGTCCCCAGTCGTAGCGCTGGTGCATGCGCAAGGCGCCGAAGCCGGCCTTGGGCACGGGCAGGCGCAACGGCATGTGTTCGTAGAAGGCCTGGTAGGCGGCCGCGCGCCTTGCCGCGAAGTCTTTCGACAGGCGTTCGTCGACATCGCCGGCGTAGTCGTTGGCCACCTCGTGGTCGTCCCAGGTCACGATCCACGGTGCGACGCGGTGCGCGGCCTGCAGGTCCGGGTCGCTCTTGTATTGCGCATAGCGCGCGCGGTACTGGGCCAGCGTAAACGATTCGTCGACGCGTACCGCGCGCGGCGGGTGGCGCAGCTGGTAGGGGCCCCATTCGTAGATATAGTCGCCGAGGAAGGCCACCAGGTCGGGCGCGGCCTCGGCAATGTGGCGGTGCGCCGCGTAGTGGCCGAACTCCCAGTGCTGGCAGGAGGCTACTGCCAGCTTCAGCATCGCAGGCATGGCGTTTGGCGCCGGTGCGGTGCGCGTGCGGCCGACAGGGCTGACCGCATCGCCCAGCATGAAGCGGTACCAGTAGGGGCGGTCCGGCTGCAGGCCGGTGGCGTCGACGTGGACGCTGTGCGCGAGGGCAGGGGAGGCGACCGCGCTGCCTTTGCCGACCACCTTGCGAAAGGCTTCGTCCTCGGCCACTTCCCAGCGCACCGTGAGCGCGGGCGCGGGCGTCGACGCCGCATTCAAAGGGTCGTGCAGGATGCGCGTCCACAGGATCACCGCATTGGGTAGCGGCGAACCCGAGGCGACGCCAAGGCTGAAGGGATAAGCGGTGCCGGCTGCGCTTTTGCTGGCGCCTGCGCTGGCCGTGAATCCCAGGGCGGCCGTGGTTGCAGCCGTGAAGCGCGCCGCATCCAGCAGGAAAGCGCGGCGCAGCCCTTCCATTACTGCTGCTGGTGGTGGATCAGCGATTCGAGCGGCGGCAGCTGGCGCGGTTTGCGGTCGGGGCCGGTGGCCACGTAGGTCAGGGTCGCCTCCGTCACCTTGACGATGTTCGACTGCAGGCGGTTGCGTTCGGCGTAGACCTCGACGTACACCGTCACCGAGGTGTTGCCGACCTTGACGATATCGGCATAGAACGACAGCAGGTCGCCGACGAACACCGGGTTCTTGAACAGGAAGGAGTTGACGGCAATGGTGGCGACGCGGCCATTCGCGCGGCGCGTGGCCGGCAGCGAGCCGGCGATGTCGACCTGGGCCATGATCCAGCCGCCGAACACGTCGCCGTAGATGTTGGCGTCGGGGGCACCCGGCATCACCCGCAGCTGCGGAATCTTCCCTTCCGGCAGGCGGTTGGTTGGGGTGTCGTCTTTTTCTGGCGTGGTCATCGTGAATTCTCGTGAAAAGCTACAATCGACCCGAATTGAACCACAAATCCCGGACCCCTGTCATGCGACGCTCTTCTGCTTCATCCCTTCCACTGCCCGATACAAAGGACCGTCAACGCACCGACTGGGCCACGCTGCGTACTCTTTTCCCTTACCTGTGGGTCTACAAGTGGCGCGTGATGGCCGCCCTTGGCGCCCTGATCGGCGCCAAGATGGCCAACGTCGGCGTGCCGCTGGTGCTGAAGAAACTCATCGACCAACTCGCCATCGACCCGGCCCATCCGCAGGCCTTGCTGGTGCTGCCGGTCGGCGCGCTGATCGCCTACGGCGCACTGCGCCTGTCGACCACGGTATTCACCGAGCTGCGCGAATTCCTGTTCGCGCGCGTGACCCAGCGCGCGGTGCGCACCATTGCGCTGAAGGTGTTCCGCCACCTGCACGCGCTGTCGCTGCGTTTTCACTTGAACCGCCAGACCGGCGGCATGACGCGCGATATCGAACGCGGCACGCGCGGTGTGAATTCCTTGATTTCGTACTCGCTGTTCAACGTGCTGCCGACCCTGGTCGAGATCACGCTGGTGCTGGGCTACCTGGCGTTCAACTACGACATCTGGTTCACCGTGATCACGGCCGGCGCGCTGGCCGCCTACATCACCTTTACGGTCGTGGTGACGGAATGGCGTACCCACTTCCGCCGCACCATGAACGAGCTCGACTCGAAAGCCAACACCAAGGCCATCGACTCGCTGATCAACTACGAAACCGTGAAGTACTTCGGCAACGAGGACTACGAAGCCAAACGCTACGACGCCGGCCTGCAGCATTACGAGAACGCGGCGGTGCGCTCGCAGACCTCGCTGTCGGTGCTGAACACGGGGCAGTCGCTGATCATCGCCACGGCCGTGACGCTGATTTTATGGCGCGCGACCGAGGGCGTGATCGCCGGGACCATGTCGCTGGGCGACCTGGTGCTGGTGAACTCGTTCATGATCCAGCTGTACATTCCGCTGAACTTCCTGGGCGTGATCTACCGCGAGATCAAGCAGGCGCTGGCGGACATGGAGCGCTTGTTCGGCCTGCTGGACCAGAACCGCGAGGTGGCGGATGCACCGTCAGCCCAGCCGCTGGTGGCGAAAGGGGCGCACGTGGCGTTCTCGCACGTAGAGTTCAGCTACGAGGCCAAGCGGCAGATCCTGTTCGACGTCGATTTCGCGATTCCCGCCGGGACCACGACGGCGGTGGTGGGGCACAGCGGCTCGGGCAAGTCGACCTTGTCGCGGCTGCTGTTCCGCTTCTATGACGTGAACCGCGGATCGATCAGCATCGATGGGCAGGATATCCGCAACGTGACCCAGCAATCGCTGCGGTCGGCGATCGGCATCGTGCCGCAGGATACGGTGCTGTTCAACGACACCATCGAGTACAACATCGCCTACGGGCGGCCGGGGGCAAGCCATGCGGACATCGTGGCGGCGGCCAGGGCGGCGTCGATCCACGAGTTCATCGAGAGTTTGCCGGATGGGTATGCCACCATGGTGGGCGAGCGCGGGCTGAAGCTGTCGGGCGGGGAGAAGCAGCGGGTGGCGATTGCGCGCACCTTGCTCAAGAACCCGGCGATCTTGATCTTCGACGAGGCGACGTCGGCGCTGGATTCGAAGTCGGAGCAGGCGATCCAGGCGCAGTTGAAGGAGATTGCGAAGAATCGCACCACACTCGTCATTGCGCATCGCCTGTCGACGATCGCGGATGCGCAGCAGATCATCGTGCTCGATCATGGGCGCATCGTGGAGCGCGGGACGCACGGCAGTTTGCTGGCGGCGCGCGGCTTGTATGCGCAGATGTGGGAGCGGCAGTTGGCGCGGCCGGATGAGGAGTTGGCGTCGCCGCCGTTGGAGTTGCAGGGGGAGTGAGTTTGGTCGTTTCCCGTGCGAAGGGACGTGGCGCTGTTGCGTGTTGATGTATCGGTTCGCATGATCCGCGTGGGCACGGGGTGCCCACCGTACGGGAGACGTTGCGTATCCGCGTTCAGTGTGATTTCACCGTTGGCGGTGACGGTCCGGGTTTCGTATGAACTCGCCTGGAACGATTAACGTAGGGTGGGCA
>Ga0265797_10006213_pt1 | contig 16993 bp, 13 predicted proteins | sample P2T30metagenome_FD_192433 | JGI IMG/M metagenome (GOLD analysis project Ga0265797, IMG submission 192433) | Plant litter microbial communities from East Loma Ridge, Irvine, California - P2 T30 | ecosystem: Environmental > Terrestrial > Plant litter > Unclassified | place: USA: California...
AGTGCCTGCGCGATTTCCTCTCGACCGAACGCGCCTTCATCGTGCCCGAGCTGGAGGCAAAGCTTGCAGATCGGCGATGGGGCGAGTTCCCGTCGATCAACCCCCACCACTTGACCACGGCGCGCCAGGCGTTGCAGCGATCGGGCGAAATCTCGGTGCAGCACGAGCAGACGAGGGGGAAGGGGTGGATCACGACGTATTCGGTCACCACGCGAGTCAAGGACGCCTCCCGCCGCGCTGCTCGGAAGCGACTCCTTTACGGTCGGTACCTCGGATGGAATCGGGAGACGAGCGACTGGAAGCCGGCGCCGATCCCGGCGGGCCTTGAGCGGGTGATCCATGCGTCCCTCACCGCGGCGGCACCCTACGGCTACCGGCTACTTGCTCCCGGTGGCGGCGAAGTCCGCACAATTTTCGGTGAACGGGTGCCCGGTGGGCCCGTCGACAACGCAGCTCTCCACACTGCGCTCCAAGAGACCGGGCTCCCAGGTGCGACGACCCTCGTCCCCATCGAAGCCAAGAACATCCGGCAGTGGGTCTACCCGCGGACTCAGGAGCTCTTCCAGCTCCTCGACAAGTCGGCTTCGCTGCACGAGCGGCACCCGGAGGTGCCGATCACGCCGGTCTTCGTTTGTCGGCGCCTGATGGCTCCGACAGCGTGGATGGCACAACAGATGGGCTTTCACGTGATCGAGACGAAGAAGCAGTACATCCGCCCGGTCGTCGCCGAGAAGGACGAAGACGCTCGTCGCAAGTTTGACGAGGTCAACGACGAACTCGGCTTCAACCTCACCGCACACGAGGGTGAGGTCCCACCGATGACCAGTCAATTCGCCAAAACTCTCCCTCGGCGCATAGCTGACGCCTCGGAACGATGGGCCATCGTCGCAGACCATCCCCGCGTCCCCGATCTGCTGGCTCAACTGCGTGACAAGGAAATCTCCGACGAGACCCGCCTCGCGTGCCTCGAGGAGCTGGGGCGGAGCGTGCAGGAGGCAACTGGTGAGAACGTCGGTTGGACATCGGTCGAGCGGAGCGACGACCCGGACGATCCGTTCTAGTAAGGGGATCCCTCACCGACCGCGACCGACAGGTGGACCCGCGGATCGCAGTACGCCACTGATGACCGCCCGTCGATGGGCTCAGGAAGATCCGCTGCTCGACTTCACAGCTAGCCCTCGAGGGGGAGCGTCGGTTCCACAGGTGCTCTAGCGATTGACTCCAATGAGTAGCTGCGCCGAACGCCCCCAGTCGCCCCCGCAGGAGCGGTGACGATGACCTGGAAACGCGCCCGGACGGGCTCGTCGGCGGCCGCAAGTGACGCTACGGTGTCCAGCAGCTCCGCATCTGGCACCGCCGCCTCGAAGGCCGCTCCTACAGATGGTGTGAACCACATTGCCCCGACGGATCGTCGTTGCCCATCAACGCGGCCTTCCACGTTCACGTGCTGTTCTTCATGTGTGCGCGCGGCGAGGGCCGACAGGAGGCGTGATGCTCCGGCGGGCCCGACGGACACGAGGATCGGGTCGCGGTGTGGTTGGCGGAGGATGCCGCTAACGCTCCATTGGGCGCCAACGACCGCTTTCGCAGCTCGACGAAGTCCTGCGTGCGCACCGATCGGAACACCAGATGTCAGGGCGTCGAGCACAGTGTCGCCCTCTTGCTCGCCGGCACGCGCAAGGATCGTCGCAACCCGCACTAGAGCGGCAGACTCCCGCGTCTCCGATGCGGAATCCGCAACAACGCCGTCCGCCATTTTTGGCGCTTCCGGTCGAAACACTACGCGCACCGACCCGGGGGTGGGGGCGATCACCTGGAGCGTCGACGGCATACGTTGCCGGCCCAGGGACGACTTCGTTAGCTCCTTCACGGCCTCTGCGATACCGCGGACGAGGTTCGCGAAGTCGAGCGCATTTGTCGAGTGCTCGGTAACGGTGTCACCGTCAAGATGTAGGTCAAGTTCGGACTGCGCTTGCAGCTGCAGGTCGAAGAGCGCTCGCTCCAACGCCGGGTCCTGCTTCGCGGACGCTTCGAGGGAACGACGCGCGATCTTGCCGGCGAACGTCGCCTCGTCCGGTAGCGCATACCAGGCTTCTCGGAGCGCGTTGACGGCGGCCAGGTCGGTCGTCATAGCGTCACCTCCAGAAACCCTTTCTGCACAGCATCCACCTTGCTACCGTCACTGTCCTTGACGTTTGACCAGAGGTTTCGCCAATAGAGCGTACGGTCCGGGTCGTTCCGTAGCCCCAGGAAGCCGTCAACGAGGCCGGCCATTGGCTGTACCCGCGCGGTTCCGGAGCCGTGCTGCGTCATCATCGACATCAGCAGCTGCTGGTCTGACTCGCGCAACGCGTTCACCGCGTCTGCCGTGGCGAACACCACCACGTCGACATCCTGTGGAGCTGCCCACGTCTTGTGCGTGACGAAACCGCCATCGATCCAGCACCGCGCACCGGGAAGCAACGCTCCGACACCGCCGGCCCACACTAGGAACGCGTCGAAGACCCGGCGACGTTCATCGGGAAACGGAGCGTCCACGACGAAGTGCTGCTCAACTTCGTCGATCGAGCACGCATGTCGTCCGGCTGGCAGCAGACCGTAGGGTCCCGCCGTCGCTGGGATCGTCATACCCCTCCTGATCTCCAAGACGACCGTAGCGTGATAGGACAAGCGCCCGGGGTTGAAGTAGCGCCCACGGCAGGACTCCGCTCCGAATGTTCCGATTGGGGGTAGCTGACCGTTCCTGGCTGAGCCGGCCGAGGTTGGCGAATCCGTGCAGGTCAGAACGTCCCGTATGACCGCCCGATGAATTGCCCAGTGATGGGACGTCAAACGGAACAGTCGGTGCCCTATTCGAGCCTTGCGGTGGCGGTGCTAGTCCGCCGGTGCTGGCGCGGCGGCGCGCAGGTACGCGTAGACGGTCTCTCGACTGACGCCGTACTCCTTCGCCAAGAGCGTCTTCGGGACGCCGGTGGTAGCGCGCTCGCGCAGCTCGGCGATCTGGGTCGGGGAGAGCGAGCGGGCGCGGCCGCGGTAGACGCCGCGATGCTTGGCCAGGGCGATGCCTTCGCGTTGACGTTCCCGGATGAGTTCGCGTTCGAACTCCGCGAACGCGCCCATCATGTTCAGCAGCAAATTCGCCATCGCGCTGTCCTCACCTGTGAAGGTGAGCTGCTCCTTGACGAACTCAACCCGGACCCGCTTGTCCGTCAGCCGGCGCACCAACCGGCGCAGATCCTCGAGGTTCCTCGCGAGCCGATCCATGGAATGCACCAGCACGGTGTCCCCGTCGCGGACGAATCCGATCATTGCTTCGAGCTGCGGACGGTTCACGTCCTTGCCGGAGGCTTTGTCCTCGAACACCCGATCCAGCGTTATGCCGTCGAGTTGGCGCAACGTGCTCTGATCCAGCGTGCTCACCCGTACGTATCCGACTCGCTGACCCGCCATGACGCCTCCGACTCCTACTTGTCCAGTTAAAGTCTAAGAGTCATGGAAGCGAGTGTCAGACAAGGCGGGAAGTGACCCTAGTCGGACGTGGTTTGGCGGACATGCTTGACGTCTAGTTGGGGTGTACTCCAGCTGGGCGTGTAGCGCCGCTAATCAGCGACCGCAGAACGCCATCATGGAGGACCAGGGTCACTTTTCGGCCTACCCCGTCGAGCCTTTGAACGCCTTCGGTGGCAGTGCTGCGACTTGGAATCGCCGGCGGACTACACCTTTACGGGCGGCTTAGATATCTAGGGATGGTGCGACGCGCGCTACCCCGGAGCGACCGCAACCGCCGACGGCTCATACGCCGTCGATAGCCGGTCCTGCTACCAGAAGCACGACCCGACGAACCCGCCGTCGTACCATCCGGACTGGGCACGCGTATAGCTCGCCGGCATGCAGTAGGCCCCTACTTAGTTTCGTTGAGGCCTGTTGTATGCCGTCTACCGCCGCTTGGATGTCGGGGCAAGGGGCGGAGGTGTGGGCTGCGCGGACCTGAGCAACCGGATGCCGCGCGAACGTGGACGAAGGAAGTATCGACGCGCTGACGCTGAGTTAAAGTGCAAACGGCCCGAGTAACTACCCAAGCCGCTGCGAAGGCCTACAACTCTGCAGGCATCGGTAGGGTGCCACCAGCGCCATACGATGTCAAGTCAGGAGCTCGAATGTCCTCACCCGCCCCGCGCGTTCCCCCTAAGAACGCCGTCACTTCTGCCGTGACTCGCCGTTTAGTTGAGATAATCTCATCTCTGGTCATGTTCGGGGGTGGAGTGGTAATTCAGGCCTACGGGTCCACGGCTGGGCCTGACGGAACGCCAGAAACCCTTCCCCTTTTGGCGGGAGGGGTACTCGTGGCTTTCGGTGGTATTGCCCTGTCTTGGATTGCGTCAGGCATTCTTGGAGAGCGGCAAGTTGAAGACGCGCGCAAGGATGCGCAAATCTCAATCAACGAAAAGCTAAGCTACTTAGCAAGAGTTCTCGGCCAGGCAGCTGGCCAAATCAATCAAGCAGTAGAAGACTCGGAGTCGCGCCGAATATCAGGGGCAACTGGATTTGCTTTAGTGTCTCAAGCAAACCGATTGATTTACGGCCAGGTGAACGAGATAGCCGTAATTCTAAATGAACAGTGGGATGCCGCTCACTTGCTAGAAACCACGAAGGCGCTAAATGAAGTCGCTAGAGAACTGGGTCAATCCAGACCGGGAACGACTGAAGTGGAGCAAATTCAAACGAAGCTAAAGGGCATTGAAAATCAACTAGCTGCAGTTGCGCCCGCTCGAAAATTTGATCTTGTGGATGTGGAGTGCCCGTACTGTTCGCACATCAATTCCGTTCGACTGGGAGACCAGCAGGGCGATACGGCTCAGCCAGTTTGTTCCTCTTGCACTTTGCGGTTTTATGCGCATCGGGGCTCCTCTTCGAGAGTTCAGGTGAGGGCGCAGCCAGAAGCCGCAAGTGTTTCGGTGACCAACGCGTCGCCTGCAGTAAGAGGATACGATAGGCGATCTTTGACCTGCCCGAGTTGTCGCCAAACGCTAACTGCGCGCCTCGACGGTAAAGGTCTGCGAACTATGCTGTGCCCGAACTGCATTTCGGCTGTATTGGTAGATCCGGCTACTGGGTCGATTGCTTTACACGACCGGTACGACTCCGTCAATCCCATGGATTTTGCGCGGAGTGGCACTCGTCCGAAAATGCGTTGCCCGTCCTGTGACCGGTGGATTAAGAGTGTCGTGATAACTGTCCGCGGATATGCGGCACTTTGCGAAATTGATTATCATGTATTACAGGTCAGCACTGAGGAGTTTAATGAGCACCTTGCGAGAGAAAAGGCTGCTACCACTCGTTGAACTAAAATCCGAGTGCTCGTGGTGGGTGCTGGTGTCCATGACATGCGACCACCGAGATGAACAATTAGGGCAGCCTAGAAGCCCGGAGGGCTGGTATCAGACCATTGACTCGATTCTCGGCGGCGAACACCGTGGGACGCACTTTTAAAACGCGCCCGAATCCGCTAAGGGGATTTCTTCCGCTACCGCGGAAGCGAAGCCGCGGGCGGCAACGCCGTCCGCCGTCATTGTCGGGAGTGCCGTCCTCCGTCATTGTCGGGAGTTGCGGCGCGGCAGGCCAAAAGCGATCCACCATGTAATCGTACCGATAGCTGCGCTGATCAATAGTCCGATCGGATCCGTGAACGCGAAGAGGAGCGTGTCACCCGCGGAGGCCAGCAGGTCGACCGCCGCTGCTGCGGCCAGTCCGTCAAACGATCCGTGCATGACGAGATACCAGAACAGATATCGAGCTATCGGCGCGGTGACGATAAGAATCGCGATTAGACGGAGGGTTAGCTTGGCTCGCGACCGGCGCACGAAGGAAGGCCGCCCCATGTCCCGGGCGACGACGCGGCATTGGTGCGGACGTAGCGTCGCGGAAGCGAGCCCCCATCCCGTGTCCAGCTCGACGACAAGACGACGTCCATCTGTGTCGACGACCACTCCGCTTGTCCCTTCAGTATGAGGAGGTGAGAGGAATCCGGACGGTATTGGCGCCGTAGTGACGATCCTGTCGCCGATCGCGGGCGGGGGGGAGAACCAGCGCAGCATGCTGTTCACCACTTTCCAGGCAATGGAAGGCGAGGACGGTGTTCCTCGGGGATGCGCTTGCGCTCGTCCTCGGCTTCCTTCAGGTCTTCGGTCTCGTCGTCGATGCGTTGCTGGTCGTTGTCTCGGCTGTCGTTGAGATCCTGAATTTGTTGCTCACGCTGGTTTTGCTGGAACTCCTGCAGCGTCTTCGGTGCGTCGAGATACCAAGCGCCGAGACCGGCGACGACGCCGGCCGCGCCGATACCGAGCGCCACCTTCTCTCGGAGGGTCAGTTGCCGTTCCATGGCTATGCCCGTCCCTCGTCGCAAGGGACGGGGGCGGGGCGCCGGCTGAGCGCACCTGATCCGTCAGGGTCGGGCGGAGACGTGAGAAGCGTTGACACGTTGTGCCTTTCGGGAATTCAGCGGGCTTCGAGAGCGATTCGTGCTCGGAGCGGCAATCCCGTTGAGTGGATCGCTACGTTGAGGACCGACCCCGAAACCAGCAGCCTGGGTGCGCCGCTCTAACTGACCGCCCCATCGCCGAAGCACACGTAGTGCCACTTTTGGCGGAGAACGAGCTCACCTTGGTCTCCGCTGATGTCGTAGTACCGCTCAGCCCCGATCGTTTGGACGGAGACAGTGAGTTCTTGCCCCTGCAAGGCGCGTGCGGCGTCAACGATGAGGGCGGGAGTGGATGCGGAGACGGGGGCGGTCTGTTCCCCGCGCCATCCTCCCGGGGCGTCGTCGCAAGACAGCGGATCCCACTCGAGCTCGTCCTCTTCGCTGAGTGGCGTCCCGTCGGCGCGGGCGACCACCCTCTCAACTAAGTAGGCGAGATCGCGCTCGAGCAGCTTCGGTGTCTCCCCACCAATTGATACCGATGGACATTGGTAGAAGTCTCGGCTTCTGCCGTTGAAGGTAAGCGAGACATACTCTCCTTCCCAGATCTGACCGCTCTGCGCCGCCATCCCGGGCTGAGAGAGAGCTTGGAGAATTGCGCCCCGTCCGACTTCGGATCCGTAGAGCTCCCGCGCCGCATCCGGGTGTATCTCCGAACAGAACTGGATGATCCGATCGATGGATCCCGCCGCGAGGTCATCCGCGAAAACTTGCACGGCTTCTACTGAGCCATAGTCGACCATTACCGTCGGCCTATCAAGCGGCAGCGCAGGAACTCCTTCATATAAATTGCGTAGCGGCCCGGCCGGGGTAGGCGCGGAGCTTGAGACCGGCGGTGTCGTTGGCGACGAGCCGTTGTTGTTCGCGCAGAGTGCGATCTGCCGGATGTCTGGCGAGATAAGCTCACTCCACTCGGTCGCGGTGAAGTCAGATCCGGCGACGTCGCACATCTGGCGAGTCCAGGTTTCGGCGTCGGGCCGGTATAGCAGCGTCTCTCCGTTGTAAATCCGGGTGCCCACTCGCTGCAGTGTTAGAGCGCCGAGGAGGGAGCTGTCGGGAGACCAACTGATGTAGACGGTTTCCTCGCCGTTGACCGTTCTGAGCGGTGGAACCGTCGCTACGAGTGAGTTGGCGTCCAAAACACTGACCCAGCCGCTAATCATGACTGCGGCCAGCCGCTGGCCGTCAGGACTCCAGGCCAGGTCCTGCACCTCCGCAGGCAGTGGTTGAGTTCTCTCAACGGTTTTGCCATCGGGCGACCTGATCTCCAGAGTCCGATCCGCGCTCAGCATCGCGAGTCGTCCGTCGATTGGATTGATTGAGAGCTTGAGACTGTCGTCGAGGTCGACCGTCGAGCGCTCCACTCCGGATTGAACGTCGTAGAAACGCAAAACGAGATCTCGGTTCGCGTCCCACCCGGTCCAACTGTTCACGACGAGCGTTAGCCCGTCGGGGGTAATCTCCATTCCACCAACGCCTTCGCCGACGTGTTTCGTCGCTACCTTGAGCCAGGTAACCGTGTCCCAGAAAGTAAGGTCGCCCGACTGCACATTGAAGGCGACCAGCATGCGCCCTTCGTCCGCAAATCGGACACGGGTTACCATCGATTCGATCTCGGCGTTCGATGTGTCGCCCGGGACGATTAGTTGCTTGATCGGCTGCGCAGTGTGGGCGTCCCAGACCAAAATCATTCCCGCGCCCGTCTGATCGAGGCCTCCGGCAGCAATGAGGTTTTCGGTGGAATCGACGTCGTTGATGTAGAAGGGCGTCTGGTACCACTCTCTCCCGCTGAACTCGCGCAGGACTCGGTAGCCCCCTTCGGTGGTCGGGCTTGTGACGTCGATGCTACGGAGCCCTGTAATCTCGTTGGCGGTCCCGCTCGAAACGGTTTGGATGAGGTCTCCCGCGGGGTTGAATTCGACAACGTTCGAGCCTTCCGCCGATTCCTGGTTCAGCGCTGCCGTCCCGTCGGCGAGGACGAGACGGCCGTCGCTGTGTCCCACGATGAAGGCCCCCTCGCGTTCGACGGCCGACAGAGCCGTCGTAAGACCGCTTCTCGGCTGAGCAACGACGGCGTTCGCCTGCGAGGCGGCACCGCGCAAAGGGATGATGGTGAGAGCAGAGCCGCTCGACACTGCAAGAGCGCTTTCGTAGGTCGAAACGGCGAGGCTGTCGATACGACCGGCGATACCCGCGAACGGGTACGCTTCGACGCGTTCCTCCTGAAAGTTCCAGTCGACGATGCCCGCCTCGGTACCGATGAGGATTCGGTCGTCCGTGGTGATCAAATCGGTGACAATCGCAGGCACGACTCCGGCTGGCGCAGTGACGACCGCTTCCCTCGTGCTGGGATGGTAGACGTACACGCCTTTGACGTCTGTGGCTAGCAGTAGCCTGCCCGAATCCCAGCCCCGTCCGGGGAACGAAATCGTCGGGCCGGCTGCGGCGGCGACGAGGCGAACTCCTTCCGTGCCGAGGCCGATGAGAGCGCCGATGTCGACGCGGTCAATCTCGGTGCCGTCTTGAGTGAAGGTGATCGCTACTCCTCCGCTATCGACAGTGGTGAACTGGCCAGGCTGAGGTCCTGGGGCGATTGTGAGCGGCTCCGAGTTAAGGGCGATCCGTGGTCGGGCCGAGAGTGCTCCGTCGGCCCCAACGTCAATCGGGACGATCCCCTCCGACTCCTGGATGATGAGTGAGCCTGGCGCGGAGACCGTCCCGTCTGAGGCGGCAGGTATCGCTGTAATGTCAAAGCCGCCGGCTGGAAGATCGATTTCGTCGAGGGGTTCGAGCGTGTCGGCATCCCAAGATCGCAGGCGACGATCCGTCCCGAGGGACACGACCGCTGGACCGAGAGACGCCACCCCGATGATCTCGGTGTCATGCGCCTGGGCGGTGGCGGCGGTGTACGCGTTCTGCTGCGCGATCTGCAGCATCGCAGAGGTCGAGGCGAAGCCTGGAGAAAGGCGATGAGAGGCAAGTGCTTGCAACGCGCCGGTGCGAGGATCAGTTAGCTGCCGCTCCGGAGCCTCCGATGCGAGCCGCGCCGAGACCTGCTGAACTAATTGAGCGTACTCCGCGTCCCTCGCCCATTGTCGCGCCACCCAAATTCCGGAGGCCGCTCCAACGACGAGGATCGCGACAAGCAAAAGAGCGATGTAGAAGCGCGGGTTTGATCTGGTTCGGGCCTGCCGGACAGCGGAGGAGACATCGGGAGCACCTGAAATGCGAACCTCGAATTTTCTCCCCTCGTGTTCGGCGTCGGCTAGGGAGCTCTGCGGGACAATCACTCGCCAGTTTTTCAACGCTGCGGCGCTGATCTTCGATGAGTAGCCCTCCACGGGGAGGATATGTTCGCCCTCGAGCCGTCCCGTTACTGCGCACGTCGGATCGAGAGTTCTCCGGGTTGGAAAAATGTTGCGCTTTCGTCCGAGAGCTATGTCGTCGAGAGCGACCGCGAAAGCGGCTCCCAGCGATGAGCCTGTTGGGTCGATCACGGCTTCGTCGTTCTCGATAATCGACCATACGACGCAGGGCGAACCTTGCGAGAAGAACGACGATGACTGCCATGCGGCCTGCACGGCGGCGATGAACTCGTCGTTCGTAACGAGGAAAGTCATGCGGGTTGGGTCCGGATGCAGTCCGGCTGGTCCTTCCTCGAGCCGCTCCAGTTTCAGGTGCGCAGCTGTGCCCGCCTGGTCGGTCGAGGATCCGAACAGGACGGGGATCTCACACGCCCGGCCGTGACGACGCGGTCTTCCCGAGGAGAGCGAGATGACGAGCAGCTGGAGGAACCGCGCAGACGGTCGGCTGCGCCGAGTCTCGAGAAGGGCGAGAACGAGCGATGCGGCGGCACTGGTTCCCGGCGGCGCCTTGAACGCAGGTGCTTGGGGGTCGATCTCGGTTGACCAAACCCGGTGATAGTCGAAGAGGTCGAGAGCAGCAGTGACCGCAGCGTCGACGTCCCCCGACTCGAGCAAGGTCAGGGCAAGGTCGGTCACTGCGACAAGGACGCGGTAGGCATCGGACGTCTCGACACCATCGACGAAAACGCCTCCGTCGCCGGAGAGGAGCGCGCTGGCCGCGAGACCGTTCGGGTCCGCGAGCGCTTGCAACGCCTCGCGGTTCCCCTCGGCGATGGCGGAGGCGCACCGGTCGAAGAGACCGTTCAGCGATTTCGTGGTGAGACGAGCGAGGAGAGCAGCGCGAGCCGCTGCGGCATCGCTGAGAGCTTTCAATACATCAGTCTGACCGCCGCCGTTATTGGACATAAGCGGTAACCACCCGGTAGTCGTTCCAGCCGTCGATTTCGACACCGATCTCGACCGATTGGGTTTCGTCGAGCGGAGCTGTGCAGATTCTCTGGCCGAGGGCGATGTCAGGCGACGCCTCGCACGCCAAAGCCTCGAGATTGGGCGACGTCCCCAGATCAACCAGGCGAGCGAGCGCGGTCGTCGCCTGGGCGGTGGCCGCCGATTCTGGGACCTCTTCGTTCTGTGACACGGCCTCGGCTACTGCGACGACCGCGTCCGAGCCGTCAAACGCGCGCGTGTTGTCGACGTTGATCCTCGTCCCGTCCCAAGAGACGTCGGCTTCGGCCGACAATGTTCCACAGCAGCTGGGATCGCCCTCATTCCCGGCGACCCACCGTACTGTGAAGCCTTTTCCGGAAGCAAAGAGCTCGGTGATCGCTTCGCTGATGCCGTCCACTGCTTGGGCCGGCTCAAACAATCCGAGAAACTCAAACGAGGATGTCCAGAGCCCGACCTGGTCCGGCCAATGGACGCCTCCGCGATTGCATCGAAGGACCGCGGCGACCACAGGCTCTTCGGGAGTGCCGCCTGCGGCCACCAACGAGAGATTCGTGCCCGCCGGTGTCGCTTCCGTCACAGCCGGCATGTAGGCGTAGCCCTGGTTCTCGGGGATGCCGGGAAGGGACCCATCGACCAGGGATCCCGCAGGATGCTCGCAGATGGAGGGAACCGGAGCACTCCGCAGCGCCGATGCGTCTATCTCGATCGAGATCGGAGTGGGTGTGCTCTGTTCCAGAGTCTGAGCGGTGCAGGCCGCGAGAACGAGCAACGAGAGGCTCAAAGCGACCATGCGCCGCGGTCGTTCACCCACGAGGGTTCCTCGGTGCAAGTGCGCGGGAGATCGCAATGGCCGCGGGATGCTCTTCCGGGAGTGTCGCGAGGATGCGCCGCCATACGCCGGTCCCTTCACGCGAGGTGGCTCTCACGCTGGCCCCCAGCGAGTCGAGAATAGCCGGAGGAAGCTGGGTCACCTGCTGAGGGAGCATCACGGACGTGCCCTCCCAGTTTCCGGTCACTTGCACGGTGGCCTCGCCGAAAAAGAGCCCATTAATCTCGTCGAGCGCGACGACCACGGTCAATTCCGTGGCCGCCGTCGTAGCGGATATGACCACCACATCCAGAGGGTGCGCGATATCTGCATTGGCACCGAGGGCAATGTGCACGCTGCTAGCGCCGAGGCTGGTCAACCGCAGCGTCAGCCCTGAGCGATCGGCAGTGGTGGACGGGAGGTCGCCGTCCGATGCAGCAGCGGCCCGGGCGGTCCGCACGAACGCTGGGAAGGAGATCGGGTGAACGGTTTTGGTAAGTGACACAACAGACGACGTAGTCGTGGCCGCGACTCGCTCCGCTGCGAGCAGGACGTCATCGTCGCTCATGTCGGTTCGTCCGAGCCGCGCTTCGACGATGGCCACCACCTGCTCACGAATTCGTGCGACCTCGCTCACGTCCGGCGGCCGGCGGCCCCGAGTGCCGAGATTTTTCGACTGCACCGAAACAACGATGTCGTCCAGCTCAATTTCGGGATCGATCTGCACCGATCCTGTGTACTCACCGTCGGTGAGGAGTAGCCGCGACGACACGGTGTCGCCAGCGTGATGCACTCGGAAGAAGAGCGGTGATAGCTGGGACGTCGGTGCGGCTTCTACACTCACCTTCACGTCAGTCAAGTCGTCGGACCGGGAGATTGACCAGCGCACGGCGTCGTCACTCGCACTGACTTGACGAGGCGGGACGGTGCGCCAGTCAACTGGACCTGATCCGACCCGAGCGGCAAATGCCCGGCGCTCGGGAGCGCGCGAGGATGCGGTCGAAGTGGGATGGGCTGTAAAGGGCGTAACGGCCAGCATGCTGGCGCGCTCTCTGGCTACGCGCACGATTCGGGCAACGGGCTCGGCCAGATCGAGCCCGTCCGACTCCTCGAGCTCGCTACCGGCGAGAGCGAGCAATTCACGTGAGGGCTCGATGTCGGCGAAAAGTGTCGATGCGTCGAATGCGAGAGATCCCAGCTCGGCGTCGAGAAGCCATTCTGTCAGCGCAGGGATCTGCCCGGTCGGCGACGGCCACCACCGACGCAACCACATGCCCCTGAGCAGGGAACAGGCGACGCGGCTGAGCTCAGTGATCGGTGCCGCGACGAGCACTGCGATCGGCGAGTATGGAGCCGAAAACGCATCGTTCAGGGCAAGCGCGACGTCGGCACCGTAAAGCTCCCTCACCCAGGGCGCACTGACTGTTGGCTGCTCGATCACAGCGGTGGGGAAGACATCGCCGCTATCAACATCGAGGAGGAGGAATCCACCGACAACTTCGAGAGCCTGCCGCGAGATGCGGTCACCGTCAATGACGCCGGGAGCCCCTTCCGGGCGGAGCATGAAGAGGTCGTCCACGTCACGGGACACCTCGATCATCACGTGTCTCATCGGCGGACTCCCGAACGGTTCTGTTTGCACAACAAGAGGACCGACCCCGAACTCATCGATAGGGTCATCGGTCCTCGTCTCGACCCAAGATCGACTGGATCACGGGCACTGCCTGACCGAACGCCGGCAAGTCGTCGGCCGTCAACGGCACCTGGCTGTACCGCGCTCCGTGGCGCTCCTCGCGGAATGGACGTTCGTCCCGCAGGTACATGGCCACCATGTCGTACCACGTTTTCTGCAGGCGCCCGTACGATTCTCCTCGCCGGCGATCACCGAGTTCCTTGACGGAATCGAGGAACCGTAACGTTTCATCGAACTGCTCGGCCAACGCCGAATTGAGGATGTGGCTCACGCTTTCGCGTACCTGATTGGTTTCGGGCTCCTCGCCGCTGTCGGCAGCGGCGACGGTGAGCGACGACTGGTCAAGTCCGTGCTTTTCCGTACGCAGCGCCCGGGCGAAGACGGTCGGGATATTGTCCATGGTCGATGTGAAGGCTCCATGGATCTGCGCCCACGCGTCGGCTGCAGTGAGTTCGTCATCGCTCGTGAAATGGAGCCGGTAGAGGCGGGTCCAAAGACGACCGAGCATGTACTGGTGCGGGTGGCAGGAGAACGTGGAAAGCTCCGGCGGTGTGAGCTGAAGGCCGTGTAGCACGTGGAACAGGCGGACATTGCTCCACTTCTTAGCCATGATCCGAGCTCCCTGAGGAAGGTTTTCGAATTTCCGCCGCTTACTTGCCGGATCTTCGCCCGGTTCAAATGTCACTGCGGTCATTCCCGCGGCTCCGAGGACAAGGGTCGCGCGCCAACTCGAGCGCGAAAGCGCGAAGGGGCTTGCGACGGCATCGACCGCTCGAATCCACGCATCGCGCGGATCGACGGTATACGCAGCAAATCTCCCTTTGCCCTGGAGCATCCTCTCGAACCGTGCTCGAACCGAAGCGTCGAGCGGGAGCCAGTCTGAGGACTCGACCCGAACGGCGTCCACTAGGCGGGGAGCGGGCGGGCTACTCGAGGCGAGCTCGAGGGCGGAGGGCGGAGCCGTGCTCGCTTCGTCCGCGAGAAAGGCTCTCCAACTCGTCTCCGCGTCGTCATTCACAGCGGTCCGGCCAGCCGTCATCGCGAAGCTCTCCAGCACGTCCCGTTGCATCCTGTTGCGCCTGTTCCGCTCCCTAATCGAGACCGGTTCCGCGCGATGAATCGTCGGCATCTCAATCCCCTGAAGGCGTTTCAGCAGCGAAGCCGCAAACTCGGCGTCGCTGAAGGCGTGGTCGAGACCAATCTCAGTGAGGGTCACTGATGACGCGATTATCGAGATGTGCTCCGAGGCGATACGCGGTGCTACCTCCGGGCTGGCCTCTCCGTGTTGCTGGGCCAGCAGCAAGGCGTCGAGGAGAAGTTTCTGATTGGGGGCCGTCGAGATCGGGAGGTGTCCTGCGTCAACCCACTCCTGGTGCGCAGACAGCAGAGCTCGATACCAGAGTGGCATCGCTAGCAGCGCCGAACGGTGCTGGTCGAACCGAGCAGCCAAGTCGCGCTCGTCGACCTCCTCATCTCGAGCGAGAGCCTTCGCGGACACACCGAAAACGTGAGGCCCCAGCACCTCGCGGCCCTTCTTAGTCAGTGTCCCATCGCGGGTTACGAGCGCGGCCACCTCCCGGCCCAACCCAAGTTGAGACATCAATCCTCGGATGACCGGCAGAGCTCGACCCATTCGACTTCTCTTCCCACTCGCCGACGCGCTTGATGCTAGCGGGATGGCGAGCACCAGGACGAGACCCTCCGGCGTCGTGTCCTCCTGGGCAGAAGTCCCCGAGTCGGTCGTCCGCGCCTAGCTATGCTTCAGCCATCCACACCTGACCTCCGACTCGGTAATCGCCCTGCAGGCAAGGAGACTTGATGGGAACGTCCCGTGCTACCGAGGTGCTTCGAGCTGTCCGGGCGCATCAACTCGGCACGGTGACGGTCGCTGCGGTCATCGCAGCGTTCCTGTCAGGGTGCACCTCCTCCGCGCTACCGATGCCCGGCGCGCTCTCAACAGGCGGTTCAGGCACCCCGTCGGTGGTGGCTGCCTCGATATCTCCCAGCACTTTCCCGACCCAGGCGGAGGCAGAACTGCCGCCGCCGTCAGATGCGTCGATCGACGCCATTCGGGCGCTCGCGAGAGCGGACGGCGCCTGCATCGAGGAATGCGGAGTCGTCGGCATCTCACCGATGCGACATTCCCAGCTCGGAGCACTCTGGCTTGTCACTCTGCAGGACCCGTCCGGTTCGGCCTACGGGATCCTCGATCGCGCGGGGCAGGTGTTGCGATCGGGTTCGATCATGAATACATCCGAAATTCGGGCAATCGGACAGGATGCGGCGGGTACGTACTTTCTGAGCTTTAATCCCGGCAGATACGACGGAGTCGTCGTCCTGCGTCCCACGACAACTGGCTATACAGACCTGGGAAGCGATGCGACGGCGTCCGGCGCGATGGAGATGCGGTTTTACCCGGCGTGGACTGAGGACGACGACGGTGATGGCATTCTCTCGGTGGTGGTAGGGCACGCGGAGGGCTATAACGACCCCGACGGCTCGAGCTGGACGGTGGAGCACGAATGGAACGGAACCGACTTCATCCCGATGTCGACCTCGGCTCCGACGCCGTTCGGATGACACGCTCGTCAGGCACCCGGACGATGTTGAGGTTGCTGGTTGGTGCTCTCGCCGCCATCGGCTTGCTTGCCGGGTGCTCGGGGGAGCCCGAACCCCTACCAACACGGTCGCCGCTGGCCGCGTCGGAAATCGATGTCGGTGCGCTTCTTGGAGCACCTGTCGCCTCCGCCTGCGAAAGCACCGTAGCGTCGGTGGGGGCAGCGCTGAGGCAAGGCACTCTCGAAGCTGTGCTCGCCGACGCGGACGAGATCCCGGGAATGGCGATGACGATTGACGGGAGCGGCATCGCCGCTGTTCTCGTCTGCCCGCACGCTGCTACCGAGCTTGTCGGCTTTTGGACTTCGTCATGGGATTTTGTGGGCGTATTTGACCCGCAGTCCGCTGCAAGCGGAGCGAACGTCAAGGTCCATGCTCTGGAGGGCGTCGGTTCCGGCATTCGCGTCCGTTGGACGGCGTCCGAGGACAAAATCGCGCCAGCGCGCGGGACGCTGTCGGCGCAGGCCTCCGTGTCTTGGTTAGGTTCATCTGCCGTCATCGACGACGTCGGGTATTGGGACGGTACCGCGACGATCCAGACGGTCGTCGAGTCGGTCCTCGCCGGCAGGGAGGTCTCAGCGTCGCTTGCTACTAGGCAAGCGGTCATCGCTTTGACACGCATCGAAGAGCTGGGCATCGAAATGCAGCTGGATGAGCTGGACTGCGTCGACACTTATGCTCCAGATGAGGGCCGCCGTACATGCTCAGCACCCGTCGGGCAGGGGCAAAGCATCACCTTTCTCGTGGCCCTGCCTGAGTGGAATGAGTACCGCGTCCTCTCCGCTTACGCGGGTTAAACATCGCCACACCCCGAGCGCGGCGATGCAGCGTCGAAGTCCGTTAGCGGTGCTCGATGGATTGGCCCGTCGCGTGAGCCAGCGCGCGACCCAGCGCCAGAGAGGTGCTGCCGGCAGATCCTGGGTCCGCCGATTCCGTGTGTTCCCAGGGGAAGGCGTCCTGCCACGGTTCAGTAACCCCGACTCCGGCCGGAGTGATGACTGTCATGGTCGTGGCGTCAAGTGCCCGCACTGCCTCTTCGATGGACGTTGCGTCAGCGTCCTCAACGATCGTGTCGGTGACGATGATGA
>Ga0265797_10006214_pt1 | contig 16991 bp, 22 predicted proteins | sample P2T30metagenome_FD_192433 | JGI IMG/M metagenome (GOLD analysis project Ga0265797, IMG submission 192433) | Plant litter microbial communities from East Loma Ridge, Irvine, California - P2 T30 | ecosystem: Environmental > Terrestrial > Plant litter > Unclassified | place: USA: California...
GTCGCGCGCGCTCGCACCAGAGTTCCGATCGCTCTTTCATCTCTTCTCTCCAACTCTTACACTGGTGCTGTGCATCAACTGAAGCAGCGCGACCACGTTGTAGTTCTTCGTTGTTTCTTGTCCCGGCGCTGGTAGTAAGATTTCGACCTACATGTCTCCATGCTTCTCGGTGCGCAGCCAGTGATTTGTTCAGCGAGTATAGAGAGGACTCGATATCACTACTTAGTTTGCGATGGACACGGCTGTCGCGCAGCAAGCCGGTCACGTCCCCTAAGCAGACTTTCGAATATACGTCCAAGAAAATTAGGGTCTCATTCAGGAAGTGAGTCGTTCTCGCGCACCCAGTCGTCTTTTTCGTGACATCACGAATGAAGATGAGCGTTGCGCAAACAACTGCGGTAAATGTTAGTCCTGCGACCCTGCAAAAGCTAGTACATGCTATCCATCTTCATGCCAATATAAACAACAAGGTTCAGCAACTGTGTCGCGTCCCACAACAGGCGTGGAAGCTCTTCTTGGTGACAACGAGGTTTGATGGTTCTGCGCAGGTTAGAAAAAGAACACGTACGATGGATGAGCTCAAGAGATGTGTTGACATGGTCCATGCTGTTCCCTTTGTGCAAAATGATCGTCGCACGCTATTCAGAAACGATCAATATCACTTGCCAGTCAATGATATGTAGTTCCAAAGGATGACGGTGGGGATGCATTAGCGGTGCATGCTGAAGCAACCCACGGATACGGGCGGGAATGCGGCATGCCGCTACTAAGCCACCGCGTCGGCGCAATGCCATGCCCAACTACAGATGACCCAAGCACCAAGCTGCCAAGTACTGAGAAGTTACTGTTCCTATAAACAAATCATGTTAATGATATCTTTGTCGGAAGGTCCTATACTTCGATCGACTACTATACACACCCTCCGCATCCTCCAGCAGCCACCTCACTCACCACGCCATTTTCGTCGCAAAATCCATAGTACGCGAAGGCACAGCTACCCAATCATACCCACCAGCCACCTTGTCCAGCCCACAACTCCTCTCCTTCCACCCTCCATGCGGCAATTGATCGACCACCTGCCATGCGCCTAGTATGCAATCATTAACACCAACGCCATTCACCTGGCTACCCACAAACCTGAGCCTACCCTTGAACTCCTCGCTCTTCTTCTCTGCGAACTTGGCGAGGCGGTCCTGATAGCCCAGCGTATACTGCGGGATACAATCCTTGGCGAGGTTAACAAAGTGGGCCGTAGGTTCATCCGTAATGTTCAAATGTCGAGCTAGCATGCTCTTGGCCATTTCGAGGCCTTCTTCTTCGGTGGGATAGGATTCCCATCCATCCCACCAGTGGCCGCCCATCATGACGGTAAGTTTGGTGCCGGAAACGGTGTCCTGGCCTTTGATGGCTGATGAGTCGAAGATGACGCCTAGGCCGCGCTCGGGGTTTTGTTCAAATGGGACAGATTGCGGGATGAGGTAGCCGAATCCTTCGACGGGGAGGAGGTTGGGGTTGGGATAGTAGAGGTTGATGGTCATGACTGTGACGTAGGGAGTAAGGTCTTCTTGGCGGAGTGTGGAGATGGCGAGGTCGAAGGACTCTGTCGAGGTGGAACCCTGTTGCTGCACATTTATTAGCTTTATGAAATGATGAAAAGAGTTGTTGGTCGTAAAATTTACCCCAGAGACAACTTCCACACCCAGCTTGTCGTCCTCCGAGAGCGGTGCGATGCTCTGGATCGGCGACATGGTCTTGATTTCCACATTCTCCAACTTATCCGCCGCATCGACCAGCGCCCGTACCAGCTGCTGCAGCCCGTCCCTAAATGTGAACTGGGTGCACTGCATGAGATTTTTCCAAAAGTCGTCATTGACCTCAACCGCTTCTTTCATGCGCACCATCAAGTCCTTGTCCCATCCATGGACCAAAACTGTCCTGTCATCTTTCTGGCTCTCGCTTTGCATTCTCACGAAACCGCCAATGATGCTGCCCCAGCGATTTTCCAGGTTCCACGCGGTGCCCAATAATGTCCTTGCGCTGAGCTGCCAGATGTCGCCTGCATAGATGCCATGGAAAACTGCAGAGACGAGGTTGTCTGCTAGCCGCTTGTCCATTCTCCGTGCGAGGAAGGAGCCAACCGTCTCATCGACCAGCCCCGCTGGCCGCGTCGGTTTCCATGCCTCGGTGACGGCGCCCATGATGCCGGCCATCAGGCCCGTCTGCCATAAAGGATACAGGTCGGAAAAGCTAACAGGCATTGTGGATGGAAGGCGGTTGAGCTGGTTGGGGTAGTATAGAAAGCGGTTCAGTGCACCGGGATCAGTGCGCTTGGTATACGTGACATGGTCTATGAGGCCAAGGCTCTGTATCTGCACACACTGGATTAGCCAGGCAAGTCCATGTGAGACGAGAAGACACAACCTACCAACCCCGCCGTAACAGGAGCAGGCCTCAATGCCCTGGGGCCCTGCTCGAACAATACGCTGCCCTCGTTCCCGTCGGCATCCTTGACCTCGATGCGTCTTGTCCTAATCCACCCACCGGGGTCGCTGCCCGCCTCAAACAGGGTAATCTTGCTATCAGGAAACTGTTTGCCGGCATAATACGCACTTGAGAGACCAGCAATGCCCCCGCCGAGGATGGCTATCCGCTCAGGGTTTGAAGACCGGTAGCGGCATTGCGAGACGAGGCTAGAGGGGTGTCGTGATGCGAGCAGTGGGCGGGTGTGGTGGCGGAGGTGGCATGTGAACAGCGATTGATGCGCGAGCACGGGGCGTGCGGCAACGGTCTTCAACGTCTTCTGCCACACATTCTGGAGCCGCATTGCCGTTCAATTGGTCGCGAGATGAGGGCGTTGCGACCAGACTTTACACGCCATTCACAAAGAGTAGCAGCTGGGGATCCGTCTTCTCGACGTTCGTCCAAAAATGTCCGAGCTTGGGCCTCCCGCTCCTGCCGTCATCGATCCATATGCAGGGGCCATTGTCATGTTATACATGGGGTTAGCGCCAGATACATGCTCTCACATGGTCACCATATGTGCAGCAGATGGAGAATGTGTGTAAGAAGAAGAGCGCAGCCAACACGGCCGACAGAAACCAGGTTCCATTTTGCCAAAGAAAATCTCTCCTCCTCATCGGGGCCATCCCCCCCATAACGCCTCATTGAGCCATATCCAGACGTATAGTACAATGCTCAACTCTCCACCGAGTCCGCCACCTTTCATGTCCTAATAGTAACCATGTCCACCACCACCACCTTTTCATATATGCCCATCAGCCACCCTATGACTGCACGTCAACACTCTCATTCGCCGGTGCCTGCGTCATATCCTGGTCCTTGTTGGGGATGATGAGCTCCTCCTTTTGCTCCTCGTCTACAAACTTCCTTTCGCTGACGTGCTCGCCCTCCTTGGGAGCAACCCAGACATTGGTGTTGTTCTTCTTCTGACCAGGCTCGTGCTTGTACAGACAGCGGGGGTTGAGACACGGGTTGAACTTGCACATGATGGTGCTGTGTCCGTACTTGCAGCCCTCAACAGTGCAGTCAGCACCGTTCTTGCACGGCTTTGATGTGGGGTGCTTGTATGGGCACGATGAGGGATCGCGGCAGTTGGGCCAGAATGCACATTCTTGCTCGGACTGGAACTTCTGTCGCTGGGCCGGGGATGGGTGCTTGCCAACACACTTCTTGTTCTTGCACGCGGCGCCGTAGTCGCACGTATCGTTCATGTCGACCGTGGTGCCGGGTACCGCAGCGGGCGACTGGTGGACAAAGTGGCAGTCTGGGTTGGTGCATCGCAGGTTAAACTTGCACATGGTCGCCGACGGGTCTGGGCGGCCAGAGGGCAGCTCGACGTCCATGCCGCCATTCTCTGCACTGGGGCCGTCGGCCATGGCCTCGTCCTCGCCATCCTTCTTAGTAAATGGCTTGGCGTTTGGGTTCATGCCACCTCGCCCGCCCTGATGTGACCGATCCTGGCCGCGGTGTGGCTTCTTGCCGCCGCGGCCGTTCTGGAAGTTGGGGTTGACAAAGGCGGTAGGTGCGCCGCCAGAGAATATCTGCTGCATCATCTGTGCTTGTTGCTCATACATTTGCATGAGAGCCATCTGCTGTTGCGGATTAAGCCCCATGCCGGGCATGTTGTTGTTCTGACCGCCCATCTGGGCCATGGGCATTCCTGGCATTCCGCCCATGGGCATACCGTTGATGCCACCCATGTTGTTCTGGCCCATGTTCATGTTGGCGTTGGCCATGCCGCGACCATTGGCCATGGCCTCGATTCCACGCCCAATGTTCTGTCCCCGGGGGCCCTTGGGCGGGTCGCGAGCATGCGCATTGACTCGGCCGACGCCGCCGCCAGCACCGCGGACGCGATGTAGTACCGAGTCGTGGTTTCGGTCCATGTTCTTGTTCATCTGGTTGAGCATGCGACCGCCGCGTGCAGGCCGTGCAGCCTGAGCGCCGCTGCCATTGCGCATCGCTTTAGGGCCTGTGGGACTGTTCATAGTTAGACTCTGCTCGTTTGATAGATGAAAGCGGTGTGGGCGCGCTTTCGATGCCCGAGGCGGAAAGGGGCGGGAAGATGAGGTATTGCCATACATGATGCCCTGTGCCTCTGATGCACCTTCCATGTCTGTATCTTGCGCAGATGCCGAGTTTTCGTACCCCGTGCCCTCCATCTGGTTCTCAATCGACTGCGCAACCGGTCCATCGCCACCGCCGCCGCCGCTGCTGATACCACCCGATTGTTTTAGACGCTCAATTTGCTCAAACAGCCACTGCGCAAACTGCTGCGTCTCTGTATTCTCCGGGCCGAGGTCGAGAAGATCATTTGACAGCTCCGCCGCGACCTGCGCTTCGTTCTTGTCGTTGGCCAGCATGAGCAGAATGTACTCGAATAGCGTCGTGTCATCACCGCCTGTCGTCCATCCAAACTCGGCGAGCTTGGCCTGCACCACCTGTTGCAGCTGCATCGCCAGCGGCGAATCGCTCGAGAAATCAAGAGCCATGGTGTGCGTTGGCGTTGTGCGAGCCAAAGTCGCGTGGGCTCGAGATGAGGCGGTGGACGGGAATCAAGGGGGAACAACCAAAGACGCGACTTGCTGCACCTGCCTTGGTCGCGTGTAGTTTGATCGACGGCCGTAGGAAAGATTTCGTCAGTCGTAAAATGTGCTTGCGCGTGTCAAGCAAGCTGGGTATGTACTGGTTGGGCTGTGTGGGGGAACAGGTTTAATGTTTGGGAACGTCTGCGTTCAAGTTCTGCGCAATCGCGCCCGGCATTTGCCGCCCCACTAGCGCCCTGCTATTGTTCACCCGCCCGACTCGATTCATCCCGCCATGGACAATACAATACAGGCAATCGACTTTGATCTTCACTGCATGCTTTTCCATTCTATCATTACTATTACTAATGTCCTTTCCACGCTACAGCGAGTTCAACCAGATTTCGCCGCCCCAGTACCTCATGGGATTCGCCACCCAATCTGTTCGGTCCCCAAGGGTCTAGCATTAGTTTCTACGAACCACGACTCATGCCTGTAGCGTATCCTCTGGTGTCAAGGTTGGGTTATGTAAAACCTCCATGCACAAGAGACACTCCGCGTCTATCTCATCCTATGTTGTCCCCTCTGACTAATTCAACGCCCGGTTCCCGGGAAAGAATGTTCGAGTGTCCCAGGGTGACTTTCACCCAGAGCAAGACAGCAGCAGTATCGAGGCCTGGTCGAAACCTTTCGCCGAAACGAGAGACGGAAATCCCTGAACTGACTCCTCCCGCCTTCTCCTTGCGTGTCGACTCCGCCCCTGACTTCGAAGGGCTTGCAGCTCATTGAGCAACAGTAAATGGTGGCTTTGCGCCTCCACGTCTTCACAACGGCCTCACTCGACACACGGAGCAGACTTGATAAATTCAACCCATTGCACCGAGCATGCTCATACAATTGACTTTTCAGTCTTTAGGCCTGCTTCCTCCATTCGCCGGTCCTCTTCCAAACGCTGTCTATGCTGCTTTCGCAACTCTTCTGTGATCAGAATACCGGTGCCTCCTGTTCGGCGTTCTGGTAGCTCTTCTTGGCTATCGTGCCCGGTCCTCGATATGCTGATGTTGTCCAAAGTTTTGCCCCCCGTTTTCTCTCGGCCCTTCGAGCTCAGCATACGTTTCAGGCGGTGGCTTCCGGATTCGTTTGAACGATTGGGCGATTGTCGTACATAGCCGCGCGAATCGTGCGATACTGGGATAGTAGGCTGAGACCTGCCTTTGGGCACCACCGATGCGAACATTGGACCACAACCTATGATGATGGCTAACGGGGTGTTAACAAACCGAGCAGCTAGCATCAGGTGCTCCTCTTACCTGTCGAGCATTCAATGATGGTCCACATGGTCAGCCACTTTGGATCTGGCGACCGCGGCTTCCCGTCTTGACCGACTTGAACAATGCGGATGGTGGAGAAGAGAATGCAAACCAAACCAGACGCGAACAAGAGACCACATCCCACCTTCTTTGCCTTCTCCATCTGGAGGTTCCAAATGAGTCTAATCGGTAGAGTCATGACTGCTTTGTCAACATTCGCTTTCCAGCACACGGGTCCAAGATGTATGACATACCCATCAGGTTGGTAAGCGTATCCACGGCATATGCATAGTAAAGATTAGCCGTTTGTCGACGAGTTTCCGATTGCGATGAACATAGGACGCCTTGGTTGAAGAACTTTTCCGTGTCATTGCATGCCAATCCTGGGCCCGTTATGATACAGGTAGCCCATGTCTGCGGTGTGTCAGTCACGTGTGGCTGGAGACGATGCAATGCGCCTCAGAACTTAGTCTGCACCTCTTACTCACCACCATGCAAAAGATTAGCGTGCCCCACCAGGTCCATAGGTATGGTTTTGGCATCCCCACCAGCAGCTTCTTGTAAAGCGCCAATAGCGAGAATTTGACAAACCAAAGACATGTCCAGTATTCCATACCGCTCTGCCACATGACTTCGGATGCGAGTTTGATGTCTGCCATCATGGAAGACCATGGCGCGATCTCGCCTGCTTGGAGTGCCTGGATCTTGAAGAAGATGGGTGTGATGACTATGTAGAGGATGGTGAAGGCTAGATAGGCTAGGAAGGCGATGCAAAGCAAGATATCTTGCATCTCGATGCGTCTGCGCCGCCACAATTGAACGCCGATTCGCGCAGCAAAGACGGTCGACGTTATTGCCAACATGGCGTAGTCAATCCGCAGCAGATCGTGCTGGGAAATCCAATCGGCGCCCGTCGACATGATGATGGAAAGTTGACGAGGTGCAAGAATGCAAATAGTGGTGTTGACTGTAGGGCGGTCCTCCAGTGCATCCCTTTTGGAGTCTGGCGGATGGAACCGTGCCGCTCGAGTAGTCGGAGTGGTTGTCGTCGAGGACGTAGGTGATTTGGTGTTTGATTGATCGAATGCTGGGATGTGCTCACTTTACAAGCAAGGGCTGCCATCAGCCGCCCCGAATCAAAGCCTAGGACAAGGGCGCGATAGCCTGTGAGTTTCCAAACAGGCTTTACATGGGATGGGGTCAACTGCCTGTCCAACCACGCAGGGGGGTGGAGAGGCAGTGACATCCGCCGCCCTGGACCACGGTTCCAGCAACCAGGAATGTGGTATCGCTATCGCGTTCCGTTTGCCACGACCTCATGCGCTTTGCCGTAGAGAACAGAGTCCGGCTGCTGGTGCAGAGACGGGCCATGGAAGCCATCTCATATTCACCATCTAGTGCATTTGGTTCTGCGATGCGGAGAAGGGTCGGCAAGTCTCCAGGGCAGGACGCCTTAACTCGCGTTAGCTTTGGTGTCTGGGTACTGCGCGGGCATGACTCCCTCGCGCATTCTTGCTGGACCTTCCCTATTACCAGCCCCAGCTGCAGCGTGCTGTGTGCGTTCAAGCGGAGGTTGGGTTGGTCGTGCTGCTCCACTTGTCCGTCCTCTCGTCCTCTCGTCCTCTTCGTCAAGTCGAAACTAGGCTGTGTGAATCCATCTTCGTCCCGGTTTGGTGACCTACCATACAGTACCGGTAATCTCGGCAATGCAAGCCGCAGCACGATGCATATGTTGCAATCAGCCAGCAAATCAAATCCCAGCTTATGCATGCGGCCATTGGCAAGAATAGAGTATAGTCGGCGTGGTGGCGTGGTGGCGTTCGTGCGGCTTCTCGAATCCCAACCTTTCCAACCCTACGAATGGCAACAATTGCAGGGGCGGCTCGGGGCGGGCACTTCCCTTCCCCCTTCCCCCTTATCCACGCACCCATGGGGTCTCGCCGCTCTGAGTACCCGGCACTACCGGTAGGTCATCTTTTCGCCCCCCAGTCTCTGTACTGTACGCAGTGCTATAGCTAGTCAGAGCAAGGTTGCGCAGCTTGATTGAGGCACAGCAGCCCGAGCGATCGGAAGTGATGCAACTGCCCGCAGAAGCTCGGGAAACAACCATGTCTCGTATCACGACTTCAGGTTCACTTTTCGCATGAGATTACATTTGCCATGATGCTGGCCTAGGCACTACGGTACAGTACAGACATTTGCCACCCGGCACTATATCCTACAGCGAGCTAGCCTCTTCTCCACGAACGCACAAACGGGCGTTGTGTCTGCTTCGGTGGGTTGAGCTCGCCTTCGCCTGTCGAAATAGGCCACTCCGCACCAGGTGGAGGCGCCGGCGATAAGATTGTTTGCGGCCATGGAGAGCATGTAAATGCTACATTAACTCAATGGCGCCCTGCACCTCGGACACAGGCCCGGCCTCTCGGTACCAACTGTATATTGCATCCCGCAAATAGCAACCATGAGGCTCACTGATGCTGCTGTAAGCGCCCTCACTGCCGCTACCCTGTCGACCGCTTTTGAACCCCCCAACTTCCAAGTAACCAAGGCGCTATCTGCCGCTGGAATCAACATCACGGCTGTCCCCGGTCTGGCGGGCCTAGTGGGGCAGTCTTCGCCCAAATCCTGCTCGATTGCTGTAAGTCTACTGAAATGGATCATCGTCCCAACCAGGGCCTAATGCTCATGTCGCGTCTAGTGTAGTGCTCTGCAAATCGCCTTTGGTAACAGCAGCGTGCTATCGGAGGGAACTCCGACATACGCCAACTTCACCAGCGGGTATTGGGCCGCCCAGCAAGTCGCCGTCAATCCATTCTGCATCTTTAAGCCGGGAAATGCACTGCAAGTCTCGGCTGCTGTCTTACTGTCCAGACTCACACAATGCCCGTTTGCCGTAAAAGGAGGTGGTCATGCTGCATTTGCCGGTGGGTCGAGCATCCAAGGCGGCATCACGATTGCGTTGGAGAAGCTGAGTGAGAAGACACTATCATTAGACAGAAAGATCGCGTCAATTGGGTCAGGAAATATCTGGGGCGACGTATATCCATGGATTGAGCAGTATGGACTAGAAGTTCCTGGTGGTCGTGTAAGTTGTTTTCCGTCTCCTCCTTCTTCCTCCCTTCAAACCATGGAACACGGGGGTTTTCTGACTCTGGGCAGATTTCTTCAGTTGGCGTTTCTGGACTGACCCTCGGTGGAGGCATTTCTCATTACGCCAATGCTCACGGATGGGCCTGCGACAACGTTGATTCGTTCGAGGTCGTGACTGCCTCGGGTATCATCGTAAATGCAAGTGCTACCGAAAATCCAGGCCTTTACTGGGCTCTCCGAGGAGGCGGCAACAACTTTGGCATCGTGACCAAATTCGACATGAGGACGTTTGTCCAGGGGCCAATGTGGGGCGGACAACGCGCTCATACTGAGGACCAGTGGGACAAGATATACACAGCTTACTACAACTACGCAACAAATGCCGGCAAAGACACCAAGCAGGCTCAGATTGTCTCATTCGCACTTCAGAACGGCTTGAAAATTGCCGCTGAAGACCTGGAATACTCCGACCCTACCCCATGGCCGCCTGTCTTTGACGAATGGAAAGCTATCCCAGCCATATTTGATCTGACCGCTGTTGCCAACATGTCCACTCTGGCCAACACACTAGGCGCCGGAGCACCGAATGGCATCCAAGAGACGTACTGGGACCGCACTTTCAAGCTTGACAAGGATATCTTCAAGTCCTTTATTGACATATTTTTTGATATGCTGCCCGCGGTCGAAGACGCTGCCGGACTTTTGCCCGTTCTCTCATTCCAAGCAATCACAGTGCCGGCTATGCAACAGATGCAAAAGAATGGTGGAAATGCACTCGGCCTCAATCCTGACGACGGCCCAATTTTCATCACCAACCTTGCCATCATGTGGACAGACGTCGCGGACAGCTCGCGTATCATGTCCTTCAGCAACAGCTTATACGAACATCTCGTCGAGGAAGCAGCAAAGAAAGATTTGAACAGCGATTACATCTACATGAACTACGCCTCGCCATACCAGGACGTTATTGGTAGCTATGGAGCTGCGAACAAGCAGAAGTTGAAGGAGATTGCTACCGAGTACGATCCCACGGGCGTCTTCCAGAAGCTGCAGCCCGGATACTTTAAGCTTGAGGGAGCGCCCTATGGCTATTTTTCTGCATAATTTTTGATGAAGTAATACCAACACAGCACAAGACTATATCCAATGTTGTAACATGATGTGACTCTCGTAACCTGCTTCCTAATGCGGTCACACGATTGATAGTGTTTGCTTGTTGAGACAGTAACCTGATTGCAGAGAGGCTGGATTAGCAGATATAACAGACCCCGAGAACTTCCAAGCGCTAATCGCTAGTCGAGTATACAACGGTACCACAGTCCGGCTACTCGAGTCCCATGGCAGGTTCTCGAACCTATAGTTTGTAGTCAAGTGATTGAAGCGGACGCAACACCATATCATGCAAAGTTTTGCCGTGGACCAATCGGCTGGATAGTTCAACCGCGAAAAGCACAGTCGAGCAGTAAAACGATTGACTGCTGTTGCATGAGCCAAGGACGTGAGGCTGGTTGACGGTTGACGTCGTGAAGCTGCCAAGTAAGGTGGCCAGTGCGCTAGTCCAAGCTTGTCGCTGCCTCGAGGCCTTTTTGTCCGCTTCACAACCTTTCACCCATCAACCACATCCATCCGAGTCCCCCGCAAGCTGCTGAAGCCCCAGTTTGGTAAATCCTCTTCTCCATCTCCACGCGACACTACCGCACTCCGACAGCCACAACAATGTCTCGCGGCGGCGGCACCACGCTCTACGTCACCGGCTTCGGCCACGGCACACGCGCTCGCGACCTAGCCTACGAGTTCGAACGGTATGTTTCTCCCCACGCTTCGCCCCAGTCCCGACCGATCTCGCATCATCATCGTCGTCGTCGTCGTCCAAGCCAGACCCCGATTTCCCGCAATTATCCAGCTTCCTGCAGCTCCTCCCAGCATCTGTAGTGACAGCTCGCTCGCGCGACACCGCTTCTCCTCCCTTTCTTCCATATCCCAGCGCACCGACCTGCCACTCCCCGTCGTCCAGTACGAAAAAGCATTCTGACAAATTCCAAAGCTATGGCCGTCTTGTCCGATGCGACATCCCAGCGCCCCGTTCGGCTTCGTCTAGACTGTGAGTTAGCCTTGGACTTAGGCAAACGACCCGGGCTCTAACAGGCCAGCAGCTTTGCCTTCGTGGAATACGAGTCTCGCCGTGATGCCGATGACGCATACCACGAGATGCACAACAAGCGCATCGGCCGCGATGACTTGTTGAAGATCGAGGTAAGCGCCATCACGTTTGATGACGTGTGTTGTGCTAACAAGCCGTAGTGGGCCCGTACTCCTCCGTCGGCATCATGGCGTTTCGACTCTGGCCGTGACCGTCCCCGTGGTGAGCGTTCCGAGCGTGGCGGCGACCGTGGCGACCGTTCCGATCGCGGAGATCGTGCGGATCGTGGCGTTCGCTCTCCTAGACGTCGCAGCACGTCTCCTCGTCGCGAGCGTGGTGCTTCCCCTCGCAAGGATGACCGTCGCGAGCGCGATTACGACCGTCGTGATCGCGACCGGTCCAGGAGCCCCATTGATGGCGACCGTGAGATGAAAGACGTGCGTGATCGTGAGGATGATCGTGGCGATCGCGACCGTGGCGACCGTGACGAGAGGCGCGAACGTGACCGCGAAGCCGAGCCGGTCGGCGAAGTGCGCAAGAGTGAGCCCTCCAACCCCTATGACTGGGAACTACTCTGATCAACATTGAACTAGTCGACTCTCCCCCTCCACCAGCGCATGAGGATCTGGACGTGGCCGAGTAGAGCTGAGGCTGTCATGCTTTCCGCAGGCAGTGTCTGGTCTGTCGCCACTGTCTTCACAAGGCCAGTATTGACACGAGTGCTATCAAAATTGTACCAGCACAGTGTTTTGTTGAATTGGAGAAGGGGATTCGGGTTTTGTTACGTCTATGAGTGGAGGCTAGATTTACTTCTATGTCCTGCCACGACATTAATGCATTCAGCAGTCGAAAAGCTCGGTTCGGTTCTTCTTTGGCGAACGGTTACGGCGATTATCACTCGATTCGGTTTGTCGCCTTGTTTCGGTCGATCGGTCGATGTCGATGCGGTTCGAGTTCCTTGCGTCCTGTACACTATTCGGTCGGTCCGTAGCACGTCGAACACTTCCAACCTCCCTTTCCCTCCCTTCGATCACCCTCGATCTCGCGTTTACGCTACTTCCTCGACGCCCTCCCCCACCGCGAACATCTAATAAGTAAGGTTTGTGTACTTGTTTAGATTACATAGTTCCTTGACCATTGTGATTGTGACACCTTTGCTCATGTATGCAGCCTCTTACAAGCATATGCGTTTTTTATGATAATACACTATATCCTGTTCAACAGGTGTTTAGCCTATCGAAAGTCTCTCTTCTGTAGTGGTCCATGCGACGACGTGAAGACTTCAGAACACATGTTGATCCATGGGTGTTTGAAGTGAGAAATGCCCAACATGATGCCAACCAGCTAGGTACCCATGTTGGAAAACAAAGAGCTCCTGCGTTTTTTTTCTACAGTATGCGTCTGCAGTAGACATGATGGATATATGTAGGGCTGCGTGTCATGGAACACTCTGCGCTTCGTGACTTTGCTAGTCGCAGACGTCTATCGTTTCACCACACGACTATGTGCGGGTCCCGCCGCCGCATGCCCACAACTTGCAAGTTCCTACATAGGGCGAGCCAAGATTCCCTACATGTGCACGAAGACGGGTAAGACGGGGTGTTGGCGCCTTCGGCATGTTCGGAGTAAGAAGGGATGCGCGTTCAAGGGTGGCTAAGGAGTCGAACTAGGATGGGACAGGACTAGCGCATCCGCCACGTTTACTCAGCCACGCTCGTTCGCATGCCGCGACATCTGGTGTGTGATCCGTGGATCAATTCGGCGCTCCGTTCACTCTGACCACTTTGTCCCTCTGTCGCTCTGTCACTCTTTCCCGGTAGCCTTTCCTCTCCCCCTCTTACCTTCAACCCCGTCTCTTCATACCCTTTTCAGTTTTTGCCAAATTCACAATACCGCCATTCACTCAGGAGTAAAGTCTGAGTAAGCACAGCTTCTCAACAACCGACGCGAACATTACCCAATTTTGCCACACCTTACCGACGACGTAGACGACGTATCGTTTTGTTTTCTTCGACTGCCGAATCAATTTCACTTCTACGACAACTCCTGTCATCCACAAACTAAACCGCCAACATGTCTAAGCCAGTACGTATCCTATGCGCTTACGGGCGCATCGCATCCACCTCCTAATCACTCCAGCCATGTACTTACAACATTTCAGGAAGGCGCGCCACCGGCATACCCCCAAAACCCGCCGCCTATCCACCAGGACGCCGGTCCAGCCCCGGGCGGCATGCAACCCTCGTACTACAACCAGGGCGGCGGCCAGCCAGACTACTATGGCGGAAGCCCGAACCCTTATCAACAAGGCCAGCCTGGCCCCTACGGACCGCCACAAGGCCAGTATGGTCCCCCGCAAGGCCAGTATGGTCCTCCACAAGGCCAGTACGGTCAGCAGATGCAGTACCAGCAAGGACCGCCGCCCCCGGGAGGCTACTACCAAGATGACAGAAGGGGTGGCGGCGGTGGTGGAGGAGGCTTGTTCGCCGGTTTGTGCGCGGGTCTGGCCTGCTGCTGCTGCTTGGACTGCTTGTTCTAAGCGTGCATGGCTCGGGCTGGATGATGGGATGGGATGGAAGACGCGCTAGACGATTGTAGAATTCCGAGTCGATGCAGGTCCGACAATTTCAATGTCTTGGCCTGGGGAGCCTTTGAAGATCGAAACAGCATTCAACGATCGACACGAGGAGGCTGCCGGAGGTGCCATGTAGACTGAATTGGTTTCTTTTGTTTACTTTCTTTTTCTCCCGTTCTAGGATGCACTTCAAGGCATGGATTTGTTCGACAAAGGTCGTGGCCCGGTCGAGCCTTTTACATTGTACCTGCAAAAACACCCTTTTGTAATGTCCAATATAACTAATTAATCACACAAGTCCCCCGCCACGCTTCCTCTGGGACTGGCCCTCTCTTGCGACCTATCCATCTCTACAGCACATATTGTGGAGAGACTGTACCGGCATCATCGCCGCGCGTTGCTACAGCGTCGTTCCCTGGACAATGTGGCCATCTTTGCCCCATCCGTCATCTGGCCCCTCAGCGGAAGCTAAGTAGAGCTCCAGCCGCAGGTGCACGACCCTGCACTTGACACAGCCAGGAACCTTGTTTGCTCCCAACATTTGTTTTACCCCGATAGGCGTATAGTGTCGGCGGTCAGGTGCACAAACTCGGTGGAGACGCTTGACAGCTATACAGTAGAGGCAGTGCCACCCTTGCCGTGTGACGAGCAGCAAAGGCAGCGAAACAGGCTTGATTGTACCGTCGCACACGTCGTTGCTAGGGTGAACATGTGCGTTTAAAGAGTGGGCAGGTCTTCCGAGCAAGAGAACTAACTGGACCCTTCGCTGTGCAAAACTTTGGTCCAGCCTACCCTTTACGACACCTGCTTCCGAGGCCACTACCGGAGATAGCGAACGCAAGCGTACGTCAACCTGCAACAGCGTCATCGAAGTCGAAGACCGTTTCGCGGCTGATATAAATCGCCTCCTCCCAAGAAGACAAAGACAAAGACACCGACTCCGACTCCGCTCCACGACCAAACGTACCTCGGCTCCACCACCCCAACCCCCCAACTTCCACCACCCAACAACCCAAACATCATGAAATTCCACAGCTCGGTCTTCGCGATTGTCACAATTCTTCCCGCGGTGTGGACATTGCCCACAAACCTTGCACGCGAATTTGCACTTCCCACATGTGGCGCAGTATGTTTTCTCGGAGAGATTTCCAGGGCCGTGCTAACAAAGCTGGATAGAGTGAATGTCTTGCCACTACCAACAGCACCTTTGACGGCTGCGCTCCAGGCGACCTGACTTGCATCTGCAAGTTGGAGCAGAGTGAAGTGACTCGCTATGTAACCACGGTGCAGCCATGCTTGGACGGCGAACCAGGCAGACGGGCTTGCACAGCCGGAGCTGTTGCCAGTAAGTTATTCGGCAAATTTCCCACGCGGCGATGAATATTCTTGCTAACACGCGCCTACCAGATTACAAGCAACTTTTGGCCCGCGTTTGCTCGCAGCCCGAGTACGGCAGCCTGAACAAGACTGTTGTGTTTGCGCCTGTGCCAACCTCTCCAACACCGACTCTGTGAACGACCGAAATTCACATTCGAATGCGATTACGACGCGAAACAACACGTCCATAATGAGATATACGTAATGATAATAGATTCTTCTTTCTCTACATCACATGCATTTGCTTGATGCTGTAGATTCCTGTCCTCTCGAGTACCGCTGCCCCTTCTCAAGCGCTGTGTCACCCAGTATACCAGTGAGGCGAACTACTCGGCCGTTTCCTTGACCCTTCACTTGTCGAATGGTAGTTGTAAACGCGGCATTGTTCATCAAGGCGTGACTGTCACTGCTAATCACGACTCGAATACTTCGATGTCATGCGGTCGAGTCATGGCACAGCATGACGAGACAACCCAACATGACTATAGCTTACCTCCTACAACAACCGCTATTGCTCTTTCAGCGTCTTCGCCTCCAACTCAAGCCAGCTCTGTGTTTCATCCTGCAATGACAGTCAGCTGTCCGGTAAGATGGCCATCAATCTCTTCATATTTCGCAATGATCTTGACCGTCACAGGTTTCGCAAAGATGCCAGGAAAAAGCAGGCTGGAACATTCCGGAGTTTACAACACCCAAAAGACTTTATTGTGAGAACAGTACAGATGACGCTCCTTCATACTTCCGTTGCGTATGCGGTCGAACAAATTCTCTATATCACAATGCGTACTTCTCTGCCCAGTGTGTTTACCAAGAATGCACTGATAATAGTGACAGACAGTGTAAGTGACGTAGGCTTATTTGCCTAGGCAGTGAAAGACCAAGTGCTAACACTTCCTTCCAAGCTTTCATAAGTGCATATAGGCAAGGGTGCACGGAACTTGGGTACCAGTTACTTGATATCAGTGAAGAATGGGCCCCATTTTCTTTACCACCTATTTCATCGAGCACCACTTCAACAACCACGAAGACTACTTCTCAACCGAGCATTCCGTCTGATACCTTTCTCACTGTCCCTCACACCACTCGCTACAGTACATCAACGAAAACAATCATCTTGACAGAGACAACGGACATGGTCAGTTCAACGACACCGTTGTCTACCCCAACAACAACCCAATCACCTACACCCAACACTGCTACAGCAGCCTCCGCAGAACAAACTTCAAGAAACGTGGCTGATGGCCAGATTCCCATCTGCGGTGTAAGTACCTCCTTTTCTTCCCTTTGAATCACTGCACTAACAAACAATCCAGATCTACCAAAAATGCATGAAACCCCAACCCTCAGGCCAACCCACCTGCCACGCAAGTGACCTCGCCTGCATCTGCAAAGCCAGCAATTCGCTCAACAAAAACACGCAATTCGACCAACAATGCGTCTACGATAGTTGTTTT
>Ga0265797_10006215_pt1 | contig 16991 bp, 14 predicted proteins | sample P2T30metagenome_FD_192433 | JGI IMG/M metagenome (GOLD analysis project Ga0265797, IMG submission 192433) | Plant litter microbial communities from East Loma Ridge, Irvine, California - P2 T30 | ecosystem: Environmental > Terrestrial > Plant litter > Unclassified | place: USA: California...
CCACGCTCCTGGCACCAACGCGCAACCTCCTTGTCCAACTTCTCGTTCGCATCCTCAACATTCTCCATCATCTCGTTGACCTTCTTGCCAGCCGCCGCGCGCTCGTCTTCGCTCAGACCAGACCAGACATTGCGCATCAAATCCATCACAGCAAATAGCTGGTTCGGCAACCAAGTCACGATAGGGCTGCCGCCGGTCGCCTGTAAATTCATGTCAGTATATCTCGACAATTAAGGACGGTATGCGATGACTTACAGTCGGGTGACTGCTCCTCCGAATAATATACTCGCGGGCAAACAGCCAGTGCCTCCACCGGAAGCTGCGCACATGCTCAAGCAGTCTCAAGTAAAGCACAGCAGTACCAGCATCTTTACAACAGTGTTCTTTCACACCGACCTCTTCGGCTCTCGCCTGGACGTATTCCAAAAACTCGCGGTGCGGCTTGGGACGGTAGCTTCGGAAGTCCTTGAGGATGTTCGTGAGCGGGTTCTGCGGCATGGGGATTTGCAGCAGATTGTCGAGCAGCGGGATGATAGAGTCGTTGGCGCCAGACTCGCCGCGGAAAGACATGGGTTGTTCGTTGTTCTCGCCTTCGTAGATGACGCCGTTGGGGAACATGGATTGGTTGGTTATGCCGAAGATGAAAGTGCGGTACTGAAAGACGGTCAGAAACGGAAGACTTGCTTCTTTCGCCCTCTCTCTCAGAGTTGGGGCCTGAGCCATACCTGGATATAGTCCTTAGGCCTACTATTAGCCCACATCGTCTCCATCGACGCCTCAATCCGCTGCATCGCGTCGAGCATATGGTGGAAAGCTGCGCTGACGTCTTCGGGACCTGCGCCGCCGGATACGGAGTTGAGCATGTCGACAGCGCCTTTGATGAGGTCGGGGGAGTGCTTGACCATGTCGACGTGGGTGAGGACGAATCCTGCTTCGGAGGAAGCTGGGTCGAGACCGTATTCGAAAGCGCGGACTAGGCGGAGGTTGTCGTATTTGGTTGTTCCGATGGAGGGGTCTGCGAAGCGGTAGTTGTAGGTGGAGTAAGCGACGTAGGACATGAAGGGGGGCATGTTGATCCTAAGTTGTGTTAGTATCATCGGTTGACTATAGACATTGATTGCATAGTACTAACAGCTTCCCAGCTTTAGCCAAAGGCCCAGCCAAGTTCCTCGGCAACCTCTGACGACCCAATCCATAACCCTGCTGAGAGTCCTTAGACCACTTCTCCCAGCACGGCTCAAGAAGATAAGCCGAAGCGAGGAAAGAGTAGTCACGGAAGATCGCAGTAGCAGCTACCAAGTCCGGCTTGCCGTCGACGAGCAGCTTATCGATCTCATCGGTCAAGTCGGGAAGGGCATCGCTAAGGTCGATGGTTGGGCCGAGTTGGTACGATGCCAACAGGCCTGGGGTTCCATCTTCTTTGACGATGGGCATGCGTTCGATCAACTTGATCATGGGATCGAAAGCCTTTGGAAGCTCGGTCTGGGGAGTCTGCAAGGGCATGAAGCCATTGGATGTTGTGACCGTGAAGGGGTCTAGGGTGCGGGATAGGTTGATTGGGTCATCCTCAACGTGTTGCAAGAAGGCAACATTGTTTAGAGTCATGTTGATGAACGATGGATCGAAGTATGATTGAAGTACGATCGATGTATGATCAAAGAGGGAGGACAATGATATGCGTAGGATATATCTTGGCAGAAGTCACGTGCTTTCAACGATCACTTGATGATGTTGACAAAGAACGATGGAAATGCTTGATAGTATAGACAAAGAAAGATGTCCAAAGTCGGGGGAATTCGATCGTATATACCTAGAGGCCGGAATCATCCCTCGAGGCCGGAAACTGGTTCCGGCCTGGTGGATATGGAGGTCGATATCTAGCTGTTTTGTTATTCGCCTGGCCGGGACGAAATCCGCTGGCTGAATTTGGCAGCTGACCCACGAGCCCACCGAATGGAGAAACAGCTTCGTAATGGAATGCTACTCCTCTTTTGCATTGAAGGGCGCAGTACTTTATGTCTGTAACAGTTGCCAGCTGGGTATTCAATGCAGTAGCAACAATGTTGTTATGTTGCATAGTGTTCACTTACCTCCGCTGTTAAACCATGTAGGGAAGGAGCGCGCAAGCGCACGTGACATACATTCACAACAACTTGTCCACACCAATGTGATTATGATGCATATACACAAGCCGCTCAATTGTATTGGCATTGATTGAAAAGTCAGAATTGATCTCTGTTGACGTTGTAAAATAAATTACTGGCCAAATCTACGATAACGCTGCAAAATACATTAGGTGGTCAGAAGTCTGCACCTCTCATCGGCACTGACATCAACCAACATCCATGCGTAACGATTATAGCGTAAATACTGCGAGAAACTATTTGTGTCGTTATTGGCTAATTCAATGGTATGCAATCGCCTTTCGACGTCCGCGCCCATCGGTATACGCGCACAGAGCCGTCGAGACATGCGCGCGCTTCCGGATAACCACTACACAGTCTCACGTACTGAACTAATGACCCTAACAACTTGCGTGAATCTTCCATAGCAGAAAACGCAATCAAGGCTGTGAACTTATCACTTGCTGTTGGTGCTACCGTCAGCGTCTCCACTGCGCTGACTCGACTATCTCGCCAGTGAGATGCACTTCACACAAAATTCGTGCACCGTGACAGTTTGTTTGCATTTGCATGCTGATACATGATAGATTTTGGAGCCAGTGGGAGCCAGTGACATATATACAGACAAACTCTATCAAACCCCACTATATCCAACACTCGCGAGCGATAAACAACCATGCATCCCTAGTGACCACAATTTGCATTGTTCCAGTCAGTCTTCGCACTCTATGCTCTAGCAATACAACAACGCATCTCAGGACAACAACAAAAACAAAATCTACAGGGCCTTCAAAGTATCGCAATAACTCGGAGGCTTCTCTTGCGATCCGCTCGCCCAGCTGATGGCCGTGATACCAGTGGTGTACGCCATAGCGACGAATCCCAGGATCACGAGCAAGATGTCGACGATACGTTGCCAGGGGCGGGTGGCGACGGCGCGGTAGTGCATTAGAGGCTTTGATGGAGGTTTTAGTATTAAGTTACACGGAGTTTGGGGGTTGGAGTAAATGCTTACAGGGTAAATGTACACAAGCGGGATACAAGCGAAAGATCCAACGATAGAAACGAACTTGTCGAGATCGTTGGCGCCGAGCCACGCGATCATGGCGCAAAGAGTGACCATGGCGAAACGGAAGACGTTTTTCTTCCACTTGATCCACGGGTTGTACTTGCCGGTCCTGCTGAAGAGTTGCTGACTGGTGATCTCGATTGCAGGGTAGATTTGGAGTGGCGTTGAAAGAAGAATGGCGACGGAGTAGATGAACTGTACACCGTTGACGAGCTTGTTGTCTTGACGCATGTTTGAGAGCACGACGGTCTTGGTGTGGCTACCGTATGCGGCGTAGGAGAGAGCACCGATGCTGATCATGACGACGGAGACGATTGTCATGACACTTGCGAGCACAGTAGGGAACTTGCCCGGGTCCTTCATGCTGCCCTGGATAGGGATGATCAAGCCGATACCCTCGAAAGTGAAGATCGCGGTGCCGATGAACAGTGTCCAGTCCTTAGGATTGAAGTCCTGGATGTCGCTGATGCCACCTTGGTGTACGATGGTCTTGACATCGTAGAAGTAAATGTAGACGAGACCGAGGAGAATGAAAAGATCGGCGGCGAGAGCCATCTTCTGGATGTGGTTGATGTTGCGATAAAGAGAAAGCGGCAGGAAGATGATCATCTGCATGAGAATGACCCACTTAATGTCGATGGATGTTTTGCAGTGCGAGACTGCTTCAATGAAAGCCTGCAAGTTCTCGCCAACAAAGACGATGTAGGCGCTTGAGAAGCCAATCTGTGAGATGACAAGCGAGAAGTTGATCATGTTGCGGAAGTGCTTGCCAAAGATGATGCCACCCATATCACCGAACGATGCCTTCACCTTCAGTCGCACAGAGACGAGAAGGATGAAGCAGTAGTACGAGAATATGGCGATCAGCAGAAGCACGACGTTAGAGAACATCATGCCACCGTTGAGGTAGGCTCTGGGCAGGAACAGGACACCAGTACCGACGAAAGACTTGAGCAGAAGCATAGCAGCGCCCATAGGCGTGCCAGTTCCAGCTTCCTTGGTCTTTCTCTTGCGCTTGCGCTTGCCGGGTGTGAGAAGCGCGGAGTCCTCGCCCCAGCCATCTTCTGACCGTCGGTCTCCGCCATCCGTCGTGTTATCGTCGTAAGCGTCGGAGGAAAAGTACTCATCCGGGCCCAGAACCTCGTCGTCTTCGTCGAGATCTTCGCCAGCGAAATGACCGTACAAAGTCAAGAATTCGATAAAGTTGTTGGTCAAGAATTTAGGAGGAGGCGCCGGCTTGACCTGCTCCTCACCCAATGTACCGTACTCTCGTTGTCGCGGGTTTATGCTTGAAGGCGCAGGCGACGCAGCCGTACGCTTGAGATGGTGTCTTCTGAATCCACCCGGCATCTGAATGTTGGAGATCTCATTTTCTTCCTCCTCATCCCTGGGCAGGTAGACACTCGCACTCCTCTTCATGCGACCCGATCCACGTCCTTCGGCCTCTGCCTGCTCTCTTTCTAACTTTTCGGCATAGCGATAGATATGTCTTGTAGTGTCTCCACCCTGTAATTGCAGACTCGAGAAGTCTTCTTCTTCTCCTCCAGCAGGCTGCTCTTGGTCCTTCGGGAAGCCATTGTTCGTCCTGTAGGAGCTGGGCTGAGAGCCGGGCTGCGTTCCCACCAAATGCCTCCTCAGCGTTTCCAAATCCTCAGACGGACGCGGGCTACCTCCAAGCTGGCTGATGCTGTCACCCATAGGTGCACGCCTTCCCGGGCTGCTCCCACGGAAAGTATCGGCTTGCGATGCGGTTGCGAACCTGGGCGGCGACCGTCCCATAGAGCCTCTCAGTGCTTGCGACAAAGAAGAAGGTCCAGGTCCCGGCACTGAAGTGCCTGATGCACCGGCGAGCGGAGAATCGCCATCCACGTCTGCTTGAGAATTTGAGTGTCCTGCGATTGGTATTTGTCCTCGTGAGGTGGGAGTTCCAGGACCAGGCGAGGCTGCGAGACGTGCTGTCGAGCTCGCTCTTGATGGGGAGCCCGACAGAGCGGACTCGCCGCGGAAGGACGATGCTGGCATGGGTCTTGCTTTCGGGGAGGGTGGAGGACTGTCCTCTTTCTTGGTGAACAGGCCAGCCATTATTGTTTAGGAGTCTGCTCTCGCGGGTTTTGGTGACAGCGAAGTTTGGCGTGTTTCGTATCGGAGAGGCTGGACGACTTTAGGCCGAGACAGGGCTAGTACACAATGACGAGGGTCAGGTGCGTTTCTTATCAGCGACTCAGTCACCAGACGGTCTTTTCTCACGCCGTAGCGATCAGTCGGTTCGAGTAGAAATGCTCGGATACATGCGCCTGACCAGATAGGAACTCTTCTACACGAGGAAAAGCCGCAGCAGATGAAACACAGTGCATACAGTATCTTCGCGCCTACCTAATCGAGGATCGGCCGTAGCGGCTCAGTAGCCGAAAGAGGCGTCTGTCTAGCCGTGGTGCACGAGTCTGCATACGACCTTGTGCGGTATCGATGAGCCTTTTTATGCTTACTGTTCGCTTTTACTGGCATGCTGTTTGCGGGAATATCTTCTGCACCTGGCCGACCTACCGAAACGTCCACCATCGAGATCACTGGTCTGATACAACCAAGCAAAAGACTATCTTACATCTGTGGTTATAGTAGTGGGAATAGCTAACAGCCGACACGCGGCTAGGCCATCGAAGATCGCATACTAGATGGCCAACTGAGTTCATTTCGTGAGAACGCTAACATAAATCAATATATCCATTGACCTCAAGTCTCCGCGCGACCAGGGCCTTCATAACCAACATTAATCACCACCTTGCCCCTCGCACGCCCAGTATTGAGCCTTTCGAACGCTTTGAGCGCATCGTCAAACGCAAACTCGCTGTCGATGAAGATCTGGTCCGGCACAAGCGTCTCCTTCGCCTCCTCCAGCCACTCCTTCTTCATGTCCAGAATCACCACATCGTACTTCTCTCCAAGCCCGACTTGACCACGCGCCCATCGCGCCCACTGGAACGGCGTGTGCCACGAGAGCAGGTTGTAGTACGTCGCCGGGCCTCCCATCTGTGTGCGACCAGTCTTGTCGCCAACAATCGTGACATAACGTTTGCTGCTAGGCAGACCAACACACTCAGTGCCACCAACACAATCAACAACAGCATCCGGCTCAAACGCCTGCACCGCCTCGCGCACGCTCGCCACAGAAGTATAATCCACATGCTGATCCGCCCCCAACGTCGCCGTGACAAACTCCCTATTCTTCGCCGACGAAGTCGTAATCACTTTCCACCCCCTCCTCTTCGCCAGCATAATCGTGTAAATCCCCGTCGCCGACGAACCGCCCAGCACCGCCAACCTCTTCCCAGCCGAGTTCTCCACGTAATCCTCCACATTCGCAATACACGTCCGCGCCGTGAGCCACACCAGCGGAATCGCCGCAGCCTGCGCCCAGCTCCACTCCTTCGGCTTCAGCACCGCAACCGTATTCGACATATCCAGCTCCGCCATCTGCGAGAGCGCTCCGCCTCCATATTTAAACGGTTTCAGCGTGAGCCCAAAAATCTCATCATTTTTCTTGAATCCCGTGCGTCCGCCGGCGCTTACTACGGCGCTGAAATCACATCCCACGCCTTTCTCGGATTGGTAGGATTTGAGTGGTATGAGCGAGCTGAGGAGGTTTATCATCTGGATGTCGACGGGGTTGAGGGCGCAGGCTTGGATGTTGACGAGCATGTGGGGCGTCGACCAGAGGCCTTTGAGTTCGCAGCCTCGGGGGACTTCGATGGTGGAGGGCGTGAGGCCGGAGGGGTAGCCGCTGCCTTTGTAGGTCCAGGCGCGGGAGTCCCAGGATGTCATGGTGGAGGTGTTGTGTGGTTGTTCGTTCGTAAGTGTGGTGAGTTGGTTTGTAGGTTTGGGGGTTATGCTATTAAAGCTGCGAAAAGATCATGTTAGACAAACCATTGCTTAGAAATGCAAGATCTCAACACCATGTCGGTCAAGCATTGGCACCATAGACCCACCAAGACGATCTCCAGCAATCTGTAGATGTATCCTTAACCCAAAGTCGACCCTGTCGTGTAAAGACGCAAAAAAGCAAGTTTGGTGTATTTTTTCAAGGAAAGAGGCGATCAGGCACAATGTGTAACACGGGTTGCTAGCTCGATCTTTTGTGTTTGTGTGTTATCGGAGGATTATGTCTCGGCTATATCGATTGTATCAACAAAAGTCTAATAAGCTATATCAATTCCCCGCAGCCGACGATCGGAACCCCACCCGGACAGGCCAAGGGCGTCATGATTGACGATTGCATTGTGGGTATATATTGGTTGTGAGCTCAACATGTTTTTTTGCGAGATGGTTTGATGATGTGATTGTCGGGTACAAGACTGACTCTCGTTATTCACAAATTGCTGATATCTTTTTGGGAATCAAGATGAACGACCCAAGACTTTGATCGATTTTCTGGTAACGTCAAACTAGAATCTCATCGATTTTAAGGTGTACCGTTATCACATGTCAAAGTCAAAAAAATCAATCAGTATGACCCTGAAGACTAAATTGATTGGAATACGGATCTGGACGGCGAACAACATTAAGACTACTTCCATCGAACGTGGATGGTGAAAGAAGCATGATCACTGCCAGAAAGCCGACATGATGATCGAGCAGAAGTCTGTGATCGTCTCGTTGCTCCCCGTGCCATTACCGTCAACCATAAGCATGAAAGGGCAATCAATACCACCGAGATAGAGATAAAGATTAGATAGTATCCCCTAGCAATACTCATACCACTACCATCATCTACAGATACACAAGATGGTGGTTGCAAGTGAGGCATTGTACACAGACTTTCAAACATTTGCTGTAGATTTAACTGCATCCATACGATCAAGAGATCCTACAGAGCCGACCCGTCGCATCCTCCTTCCACGCAGCGCTTCCAACACAGGTAGGACAATAGAAAACACCACGCGGATCGCGCCTTTCCTTAATCTCCAACAACCGCTCATAATGACCGCCATAGAAGTTCGTCTGCCAATTCGGATCCAGCCTATCAGCCTCATTCATATAAACGCCCGTATCCGGCGCCTGCTTCTCCATCGCGGGAACTTTCTTGTACGTAACATCGCGCTTCACAGCCGTCTGCACGTCCTCAGACGAGCCTGGAGCCCAGCCGCGCGCGACGATGTTGTTGAAGTAACTGATCCGCCACGCTGGGTTGAGTCCAGAATATGGATCGGCGGCGTCTTTGAAGACTTGTCCGCCGGAGACGAGCTCGAAGTTGTTGCTTGTAAACTCTTCTGGTGAGCCGGCGATTACGTCGAGCATGCTGCGGAGACTTGCGGTGTCGTTTTGGACGCTTGCTCGTGAGAAGAGGCGGGAGCCGAGAGCGGCTGTGCTGCCTACGGGGGGTTCGACGCCGGAGACGGCGTTGTAGAAGGTCCAGTAGTCGTCGAAGGAGCTGTAGGTTACTGAGATGAAGAGGCTGGTTCCGTTGAAGGGGGATAGTTTCTCTAGCGTCGAGGCGAACGTATTCTGTGTTTCTTCCATGGTTTTGTTGAAGGTGTAGAAGCCGTGAACGTACCCAGCGGTGAAGTTCGCGAAGATGGGTGCGGGAGATGCGATGCTCCAGGTGCCATAGCCAGCGTAGCCGGCGTCGTTCAAGTCAGGGTAGGCGGAGTAGAGAATGGTAATGGCATCGAGTAGTGCGCTTGTGTTGGTCGTCAAGGGTGCGATTGCAACGCTCTGGACTTTGACGTCGACCATGGGCCATGCTTTGATCACGGTAGATAATACCACACCGTATGTGCCAGGGCCACCGCCACGAATGGCGAAGTAGATGTCCTGGTTCTCACAGGGGGATGCTGTGATGGTGCAGCCGTCTGCTAGTACGACTCGAGCACTCAGGACTTGGTCAGCACCTAGACCGAATTCGCGTGATGCTGGACCGTGGCCGCCGCCTTGCATCCAGCCGCCGGTAGTCGAGACTGATGGTGTGCCGCCACCTACGACGATTTTGTTGTTCTCTCTGGCAACGGGGTATACATCAGACCATGTGTAGCCACCATTGATTTTGATTGCGGCGCCACTCCACGCAGTGGCATTGCAAGTTGGGGCGCAAGAAGGTTGGTAGCTGTCGAAGAACTCGATGCCATTGCGTAGATGTCGTGTCCAGATGAGAAGACTCGATCCACCTTCGGATCTGCCGAGGATGTCGTGTCCAGTCTCTTTGATTACCACTCTGATGTTGTTGCGAGCGGCGAACTGTACCGCAGCAACGATATCGTCCTCAGTAGTAGCATTGACAGCGTAGAGAGGCTGATTGCCGAGAGTACAAGTGCCTGGCTGCTCTCCACTAGAGGCATTTACAGGAGCACAAGTGATGTTGATTGGATAGCTCAGGCCAATAGGATTAGAGGCTTGGAACACAGCATTGCTCCAGCTTTCGTCGACGTGCTCGCATTGGTCTGCATTCTGCTCTGGACCAGGGTAGCAGGATGCAGCAATGGGCTTTGTCGACAGTAGCTTGCCGTTTACGGTAGAGTTAAGCGCATCCCAGTCTTCGTTTGATGGCCAGCATGCGTCTGAAGGAACCTAAAATGCTACATCAGCGGTGAAGCGTCACAAACAAGGGCCCATAACCGACGTACGCATCGACAATCCGCAGTGCCAAAGTCCCCCGCCGTCACACGGTACACAACTGACAAAGCCACGAGCACAAAGCTATGTCTCATGATGACTGCAAAGTGATCAAACTTCCAAACGAGCTCGGTCGTTGTAAAACATGAGAACTGGTACTGGTAGAACGAGCAGCGATGTCTGTGCATTTAGTCACCTCTGCTCGACTGAGTCGACGCCCTGAGAATGCTCCTTTTAGCCACCGTGCGACCACATTAGATCCTCCAGCCGTGGTCTCATATCAGCTATACGGCTATAACGGGAGATCGGCAAGGTTTTAACCGCCCCGTTGATGAACTCTGGGGCAACCTTTCGGTTTCCTTTCGAAGCATGGCTTCTACTCTGAAGACGGTTGTCAACCATGGATGTCGGAATAATCAGTGATATCGTCATCACCGCTTCAATGGCAGCGAGTTTGCCAGACTCCAGAAGCATGTCAAAATTGGAAGTCTTATCGCTTGGAATGTTGTTATATGCAGGGATGAGCAACAAGCATTTCGCAAGCGAGATGGTGGTGGGTCCGGCATCCCTTCCGCATCCTCCCGCTCAACGATACGCTCCTTCCGTGTGCGTTGCAAAATAGACCATCTCCTCGACACCGATGCGGGCATCATGTCTAGGCACTACACACCTATTTCTCCATGCTCCGTTCAGATACCTGCACGTCTTCCGGGCGGCGATGCAAGAGAGTCGATGACGATGACGAGATGTTGAACACAGGTTCACAGTGTCGTGGCACAAGCAGGCACCCTATAATGCAAGGGGCGCACGTACGCAAACATTCCACAGTCTATAGCAACGCATGCAGTATCGTGCGTTACGCATACAGGAACAGCGGTCCGGTGGAGATCGACGTCTCCAAAACCCGTCACAACGGTAATCTCAAACACGCACAATGATCATGTTCACGGGCACACGTTCTAGTCCAACCTGTCGCTAAACAATGTCTTACTCCAGCTGAACATGGCTCGAGTGGAGATGATTCCCCTCCCGTTCATCGACGTTTAGATACACAGCATCACGCCCTCTTGGACTCGGACTTGACGCCCATTGCACGCGCATTGAGTACTATGACCTGACAGACTCCGATTTCGCATCACCAACGAATGTCGTCCGACGGCGACCCCATCAACCAGGCTCGCCTAGCAGGTGCAGCTCGTGGCCTCACACCGGAAGGCCTGACTACAGTAACTTGGTGCGGATTTGCACTTGCATGCGGCTTCGTTGTGCTGCGCTTATACGTTCGCACCACTGAGAGCCACAGATTGTTCTCAGACGACTACTGGTTATTAGCGGCGCTATTCTTCTTGTTGACACAGTCTATACTGCAAACGCTCCAGAACCCTTCTCTCTACTATCTGATCTATGCCTCGGCCGGCGAGGTACCTGCTGGCAAAGCATTGCTCGACCAAGGCAATGTCTACGTTCGATACCAATTTGTCATCATCGTATTATTCTGGACTATCACATGGTCTGTCAAATACAGCTTTCTGGCTCTATACTACCGACTCTTTAATGGACTCGCCATCTACCGCAAGATCTGGTGGGCGGTGGTCATTTTGGCGGCAATGGCCTATGTTGGGTGCTGGTTCGCTTCAGTCTGGACGTGCCATCCACCAAGTACCTACTTTGACTTTGGTATGCCATAACCGCTACCATTGGAGATATGAGACCTTGAGACTGATATAAAGCAGGGCAATGCGCAAAGCCAATCGACCTCGAAGGCAGCGTCATATCCATCAGCTACAGCACAGCGGTGGATGTATTGACCGACCTGATGATCATGGCACTTCCGATTAAGCTCTTGACCTTTCTGCACGTCTCTCGAGCTCAGCGACTAGCCCTTATTGGCATATTCAGTGTCGGGTGTATAGTCATTGCTTGTGCCCTCGTGCGCCTCACTCAGATCATAGCACACGCGCGCTCCGATCCGGTCGGTCTGGCAGTCTGGGGCGTTGTGGAAAGCAGCATGAGCGTGGTAGTCGGCAGCCTACCCGCATTGAAGAGCTTCTTCGGCAGAGCCTGGGATCGAACAGTGAAGAGATACTCAGGTCAGCTACTCTCCTCGGATGTCCGTTGGAGCGACCGCGTCGGTATGCCCGGCCGCGTGATTGTCAGCGATCCAGAAAAATCCTGGGCGAGTACAAAGGTGATCCCTCTCCACCGCAGCCAAAGATATGGCTCGGATCCGAGCTCATATCAACAAAGCCCAATGTCGCCGCATTTCTTTCTTCGAGATGGAAATGATGATGAGCGTACGACTCGCAACAATTCCAGTTCGACGACTGGTCTTGCTCCCACCACCAGCCATCCTACAGACAGGGCGCCAAATGGGTGATACCGACTGAAGACGGAAATATTTCAACCACTCATACATCATTCATCGCCTGTGTAAACTGGAAACCCAACAGCATACACAGAAAGCTCCGGGCACCTGCGATAGTGCTGAAACGCAAGCACGCGTATACCTACGCGCTAAGATGCCTACAACAGCAGCCCAAAACACCACAGTCTTTGCGTAATGCCCGCCAGAACGTGGTAGCGTGTCTGCGCTCTCACTGCGAGTACCCGCTACCGATCCGCATGCCAACCTCGGACTTGGTCTCAACTTGAGGGCCGACTATGGAATACCAGTTCGAGTCTCTTAGCGCACACGGGATATCAGTGACAACCCAAAATCGACGACCTATGATTGGAACGGCCCTTTCGACGTTCGTGCTTTGATTCAGCGAAGACATCTATCACCATTACATCTTCCGCTCATGGGTTCGGAGTCGGCTTGGTGGTCGTTCAGTTATCGACGAGCCACTGCTGCTGGACTCAGATGATTAGCAAGCCTTGTCTACCGTTGATACACTGATCTGGACTGCATGACAACTGTCTGAGGCACTCGTTATCGATGGTTCGATGGTGCGTGTGTTCCGCGTTCGACGTCTGGACGCAGTTGCCCCAACATAGTTCTCTTATGTCACCAATACTGATAGTTTGAACGATCCCTCGAAGACTGCCGAGAATTATCCTCATAAGCACATGTATCCCAAGATTAGATGAACATATCTGGATGTACCAACCGTGATCACTTTCAGCGATCGCATGTAGGGTTAGGACTTAACCCCAAGCTCGCAAGAGTTCGTGCTGCTCAACTTCGATGTTCAATTTTTCCTCCTGAACTTCTGACCTCACGCGTAAAACTGGCAAGCAGTGCCACCTGCTACATCGCTGACTGCGGTTGTTGGGTACGTGTATGCGTCGTGCGACTCAGTACATGAACCAGCTTGGTACAACGACGAACTGTTGTCCCGTCGAGGGATGGTCGAAAATGAAGGTGCCCAGACTCAAACGCAACGATATTGTATCCAAACAAATGCAAATCAATCTGAAAGATGTGATCAAGCTTAGAGATAAGGTAGTAAGCAAGAGCAGGTGATAGGACCGATATTGACCGGTGTCCTAATTAGTCTTAGTCCAGGCACAGAGTCTCTAGGCAATGCAGGTTGTGTGGGGATCCATCTACATCCAGAACTACACATTAACCACAGGGCGCAAGGCACTTGGCAATGAGGATGAGTATGACTCGAAAGCACTCATCCAGCCACTCAACTAAAGACCTCACATCCCGGGAAAAAGAAAAACTCGCAACTCTTCTCACAAAATGGTCTCTAACCTGAAAATCGAACTCGCCCAAGAGAAAGACATCGACGAGCTCATCTCCATCATCAGCCCATGTTTCCAAAACGTCCCAGTCGAAGTCCTCATGTTCGGCGAACCCACGCCGGAGAACATGAAAAACGTCGCAGCCCAGCACCTCCAATCCTGGCGCATTCACGCCGAAGAATCTTCCCTACACTGCGCGATCAAATGCGTGTACACCGACCCTCAAACCGGCGATTCCGAGGTCGCAGGTTGCGCAGAGTGGTTCACATATGATCGCGAGCGGACGCCGGAGCAGTACATGCCTGCACCTCATCTGCTAAGTGCTTGCTGGATGGAGAACGAAGACGACAAAGTGAAAGCTCTGAAGTTTAATAAGCCAATCGTCGACAAACGGAATGAGTGGATGGCTGGCCATCCGCATGCTGTTTTGAGGTACATGGCCGTGGCGCCGAAGTGGCGACGGAAGGGTATTGCGACTATGTGCGTGCAGTGGGGAGTTGATCGGTGCAAAGAACTTGGTATTCCTGCGTACCTTGAAGCAAGCGATGAGGGTGCGCCGGTGTATGAGAAGTTGGGGTTTGAGAAGGTTGATGTTGTAGAGGCGCCGTGGGAGGGAGAAGTTTTTGCGTATCCTGTGATGATTTGGTGGCCTGAGAGGATGGAGAAGGCTCCTCAGTTGAGATTGCGATGATCATACGATTTACACATGACTACAACTGAGCATCACTCACTCGGTCCATTTCTTCACTCAATAAGTCACATGTCTTCGCTCACTTGCGGTCCAACTCGGCTGTTCGATTCTTGGAACCTCATTTGAGACAACAAATCTCGACAACATTACGGACCATGATTTGTGCTACAGGCTGCAGGCTACAGCTGAGCCTTTCTACGTCCCGAGACTCATCGTACTGACCTAATCAAGAGACACTAACGCTACCAGCATGTTCTGACATGATACTAAGCTCCGACATTGGATTCCACCAGCCGCCGCGACTTCACTCGGCAGTCGCAAATTACGACAAAACGACAACGCCATTAAGAGCAGTACCTTTCTGTGAGCAATGCCCGCGAGCGCTCACTCATGGATCCGGCTCTGCAGCCACTATGCTGCCCGACTGACGCACGATGACGACCGAAATCGAGCGCTTACAATATTTCAGATCGTGTTGGCTAAAGCCCCTCACATGACTTCGCCATATGCAATGGCCCTATTGGACGATCGGTCGAGATCAAAGATACTTGTGGATTGAAGTCATGAACCAGAGATGAACGAATCGAAGTTTCGGAGCATGGAAATTATGGACAAGTCTTGCCTGTGATCGCCTTCGTTTCGATCATCGCGACCACGGGCTCAAGCCTGAGCCAAAGCTTTTGCTGGGACGTCTCGGTTCTCGACTATGGATCCAGGACTGGAAGAAAGTGTTGCGCTGCCAACGGCGACCAAAAGACACAGCATGGAGTGCAGGAGCTGGAAGAAGATGAGGATGTCGTTCGACCATACAAGGATATGTCGTTTCGTCGGCTCGAGTGAAAGCTGGAGTCCTGGATCCCATATCAAAAGACCCATCCCGACCATGCTGCACTGTTCGAATCCACCAGCGCCGATGGTAGCTCCTCAAAGTCTCTCAAGAGTGCTGCCGAGCGCTGGCTCCCGCTTCCAATGGTCGACCTGGTGCTCTCCAAGTCGCTTCGCAGCCAGCTCTCCCCTAACGCCACCGGGCTTTCAAGCTGCTACACTCCGCTCCCGCAGCACTCAACCCACCCATACCTCCAACGAGATGTACTTAGCTTTGGTTCAATTGTCAACACCGGATATAGTTCGGCAAACAACCCGCAATAGCAATCGTGCCAGCATGACCTGCAAGCCAAGAACCAGCCACCACACTGCGCTGTCGCAGCAAAACAAAGCGCACGACTCTGTACTTCCTCCTCACGGCTTGGTTATACTCTCCGCCATCACACATCTTGACCGAACAACTCTGTAGGTCCTCCGCATACCTAAGTGCCACCCTCGGCCATCACCACTCTTAACCAAACAACTCTGCACTTCCTCTTCACACCTTAGTTCCGCCCTCGGCCGTCACCGCTCTTGACATCCTTGTGCACCTCACAAGCACGTGCAAGCACTCGCACTCTTGCACACTCAAGCTCAAGCTCAAGCTGCTGAACGTCTTGCGCCTGACAACTACCTCATACCATTTCTTTCGAGCCTCTGCCTATCTTATCCCTCCGCCGCAACATCTGCAGGATGTGCTTCCTCAAGTTTGGCGTAGCCAGTTACTACGGCTATGGCCAAGGTGTCAACGCCGCCAACCTCACCAGCAAGGACATCGCAAAGGCCAACGCAAAACTCCGCCCCCAGCTGAAGGCCACCCCTGGCGAGAAGAACTCGACTTCCAAGTCAACCTGTGGGGTCAGCGGCGCCACCCAGTCCCAGTACTCCAGCTGGACCAGGACGGAGTTGTGCAAGGCCATTGTCGACAGGCGCATCAGGTCCGGGAAAGCAATTGCTAGAATGTAAGTGAGCCTACGGCGATGCGAGCGTGAGCACGATGCTGTCCGAGACCAAAGAGACTGACTATGTGAGCAGGACTTCTTGGACCAAGCTCCAGTTGATCGATACCCTCAGAAAAGCGGATAAGAACCCAAAGTTCTCTCGCTTCACCGACCTGCCGGCTGAGCTTCGCAATGGAATCTACAAGCTCGTCATCGCAGACCTCAATCCCAAAGGATTACCTCTGGTGCGTCCTCCGAGTCCGAAAATCTGCCGTGTCAGTAAGCAGATTCGCAGCGAATCTCTGCCTCTCTTCTTGCACAGCATCGAGCAGAACATCATTGTGTCCTGGGTTCCCGTTGGAACAAAATCGCATCGTCGCCAGAAAGCCGTGCTCTGCAAAAAGTACCATACCTACTTCGAAAACGCCCGCAAGCTCGGCTGGTTGCAGCACATGCGTCGCTTCCATCTCCGCGTCATGGAACACTCGGACCGTAACCGTAAGACCAAGATGGACCCGAACGCACGCTACTGCGTCAAGTTTGCCGACACAATGCAAACCGTGGATGCTTGGATTGAAAAGGGGAAGGACAAGGAGGGCTTCCTTGGGAAGATTCAGTCTGGGATGGCCACGACCATTGGGGGAGGAAACACTGCCATGTCCGAGAAGAAGTTCAAGCTGATGATTGCTATCCTCCTGGATACCGTCGATCTGCACTTCGCAGAGTGAAGTCGGCACGCGAAAGGCTACGAGGCATTGGTTTTACAAGCATTAGGCTTGTGAGAAACTGGTCGAGGTATGGCACTTCGATACCACGTTAACAGCTGGTGGGAATCAAGGAGAAGTCCAATGGCGTGAACGAACAATTTGTTTTGAAAGTGTGTTCGATGGTGTTGGAAATGGACTTGTTCTGAGAAACGACGGTGAAGTCTGAATATGGTCACGTGGGGTGAAGCGGCGAAGGAGCAAAGACCTCCGAACTTGGGGACGGACTTCGAGATTGGGAAA
>Ga0265797_10006217_pt1 | contig 16989 bp, 15 predicted proteins | sample P2T30metagenome_FD_192433 | JGI IMG/M metagenome (GOLD analysis project Ga0265797, IMG submission 192433) | Plant litter microbial communities from East Loma Ridge, Irvine, California - P2 T30 | ecosystem: Environmental > Terrestrial > Plant litter > Unclassified | place: USA: California...
GCGTCGAGCTGGAGCACGGTGCCAGCATTCTGGTGATGACAGACGGCTTCTATCGGCTGGTTGATCTCTACGGCTTGTACACTGACGCGACGCTGGTGGAGGCATGCATCACCCACGGGCTCAAGGCACAACTCGACAAGTTACGGAACTACGAAGCAACGGGTGCACGAACTGCGGCACATGCGGTGAAGGCCGCAGACGACGCATCTGCAGCGATCTTGACTGTATCGTAGGTTTTGCCGGAAGGGAGGCATGCCTGCTTGTTCAACCAATATTCAGGCAACCACATAGATAGAGCATTTAACATAATATAGATTATGCGGTGTTTGGTTTTTTGTTTGGATGCCTGCAGGCTGACTCAGATCTGCGCCACTTCAGTCACGCAGTCAGTCTTTCCCAGCCAGGTTCCCAGATACCGGCAAAACAAACCCATGACCTGATTGCGCCATGTGCAGCGCCTGTTCCAAAGACTCGATACGACGCAGCAGCGTCAACGCAAGCGTAAGGCCGTTTCGATCGAGCTCAAAGTCGTCCCGCAGCCGGCGCGCCTGCCTGACGGTAAGGACGTGCACCGAATGAAAGCCGCCACCCGGGTTCGATGCATCGGCTGGCGCCATCACGCCGTCCTCGACCAGATCTCTGATGTCATCGGGCGACAGTCCAGATACTTCGACCAGATGCTCGATCGAGCACACCGCCGTATCGTTGAGCCAGACCGCATGAGTCACTTGCATGGACATGGACATGGGTAAATCTCCTTAACCGAAATGGGCACGGGCCTGAAAGGCGGACGCCTCTGCCAGTTGCTGATACAGCGCGCGCTCTGCATCGCTGACCTGGGATGGGACCTTGATGACAATGACAGCGTAAAGCGCACCGGCAACACCATCTGGCCCGCGCAAGCCACGCTTGGCCAGGCGCAGTTGCTGGCCCGCTGTGGATCCTGCCTTCACAGTCAGTTCTACATGGCCATCCAGTGTCGGAATCCGAACCGCTGCGCCCAGCACGGCTTCCCAGGGAGCAAGTGGCAGATCCATGTACAGATCGCGCCCGCTGAGGCGATATAACGGGTGCGGCGTCAATGCCAGCGCGATGTACAGATCGCCGGGCTGACCACCATGGTGGCCGGGACCACCCTTGCCTGCCAGGCGCAGCCGCAGACCGTTGGCCGCGCCGGCTGGGATCGTGATGCGAAACGTCCGGCTGACCAAGTGCGGCGCGCCGCGTGCATCGGACTCGGGCAGATTCGCACGCACTTCAATTTCACCGCCGCTGTGGATCTGCTCGAGCGTGACGGGTGCGGAAATATCCACGTCCTGGCCCCGGACGGGAGCTGCCCGGCGTGCTTGACCACCCCTTCCGCCACGTCCGAACGCGGCGAACAGATCGGCAAGGTCGGCGTCGTCGAAGCCTGCCCCAGCCGTGCTGAAGTTGTTCTGCCATCCGGGCGGCGGCGCAACGTCGGCGCCTTCCGGCGCCTTGCCAAGCTCGTCGTAAGCAAGGCGCTTTTCGGGATCTTTCAAGACCGCATAGGCTTCGCCGATGGCCTGGAATTTCTCTTTGGCCGATGCATCCTTCGAGACATCAGGGTGAAATTTGCGTGCCAGCTTGCGGTACGCCTGCTTGATCTCGTCAGCACTGGCGGTGCGCGAAACGCCCATGGTCTGATAATAGTCTTTATATTTCATAAGGCTCCCTGAAAAGGAACGGTCAATCGGGGTGGTGCTAAAACCATGGGCGAAATCATTGGCCTCGCGCCATCGACGATGGCTTGTGCTATTCGATGCCGTTCGAGCACCCTGCTCCGCCTGCTATCGGGCACTGCTGCTCAGGATGCCGTGTTCGACAGCGAAGACGGCCGCCTGCACCCGGCTCGTCAGTTTCAGCTTCTTGAGAACATTCTGGACATGGATCTTGACCGTGCTTTCGGCCAGTTCGAGCGTGCGGGCAATCGCCTTGTTGCTTTCTCCGCGGGCCAGGCAGCCGATGATTTCGCGTTCGCGTGGGGTCAGTTTGTCGAGCTCCGAGGCCACGGGCAGCGCGCCACCGTGCAACTGGGCGACCAGCTTGGCCGTCATGGCCTCGGCGACGACGGTTTCACCTGCGGCGGCGCGGCGGATCGCGCGGGTCAGGAAATCGGTATCGATATTCTTGAGCAGATACCCGGCCGCGCCGGCAATCAAGGCGGCCGACAGGTCAAGTGCATCTTCGGACACGGTCAGCATCACGACGGCGCTGTCCGGGCAATCCTGCAGCAGCAGGTGGAGCGTTTCCAGCCCGGACATGCCGGGCATGTGCAGGTCGAGCAGAATGACCTGGGGCTGCAGCTGCAGCGCGCGCTTGATGCCGTCGACACCGTCGGCGGCTTCGCCGACCACCGTGAATTCCGGGTGGCGCTGCAGCAGCGAGCGAATGCCGCTACGGAATAACGTGTGATCGTCGATCAACAGCACGCTGATTGTATCGGCGCCCGGGGCGGTAGGTTGTTCCATGTTTTTCTTGTTCCGTAATGGCTAGGCCGCGCGCCGTTGCGCGCTTGCCAGACTGAGCTGCACCTGCGTTCCGTTGCCCGGCGCTGATGTGATGTCCAGCGTCGCATGCATCCGGCGAGCACGCTCGCCCATAATGTGGATACCGATATGGCCGTCGTCCTCGGCGCCGACCAGCGCCGGGTCGAACCCGGCGCCGTCGTCATCGATGCTGAGCGAGAAGTCGTGCCGGTCATGCAGACGGACCTGCACGTGACGGGCGCCCGCATGCTTGCGGATATTCGACAGCGCCTCCTGCACGATGAAGAGCATCTGCAATTGCTGTTCGCGCGGGAAAGGCGCCCCGTCCGTATCGGCCTGCAACGCGATCTCGATGCCCGTTTGCCGGCGAAACTTTGCCACGGTGACTTCGAGCGACTGCACAAAATTACCTTCTTGCAGGCGGGTGCGATAGTTCTGCAGCAGCTCGCGCACGTCCTGATAACTCTCTTCGACGCCTGCGCGCAGCGCCGGCACGATCGTGGCCACGTCCTCGTATTGGTTCTGCGCGAGCGACTGCTCCAGCATCTGCACCTGCAGATTCAGAAAATTCAGGCTTTGCGCGATGCTGTCGTGCAGCCCCTGCGCCACCAGGTTGCGCTCTTCGGAAATGGCCATCTCGCGCTCACGTTCGGCCAGGCGCTGGTTTTCAATGGCCGTGCCCAGCAGCTGCCCCAGCGTTTCGAGCAGGGCCAGCTGGCGCGGGTTGAAGGTGGTCGCTTCCCGAAAATGCAGGTTGAAGAAGCCCAGATGCTGGCTCTGCGCAAAAATATGAAACACCGACACGGTCGCAAAGCCCTGGCGATGGCATGCGAGGCGCACCGATTCGGGCATGCGGCGCATATCGTGCACGACCGACATTTTTTTTCCGGGCCGCGTCGCCGCACAGGCAATCGCCCACTTTCAGGCAGTGATCAGCCTCCATCAGTTCGTCTGAAATACCTTGATGACACATCATGTGCAGGATGCCGCGCGTGGGATCGAGCACGCGCACCGAGCCGCCATCGGCGTTGAAGAAGGTGCGGATCCGGGTGAGGAATCCGGCGCACAGCGTTTCTGCCGATTGAGGGTGCTGCAGGAACGACGCGCTCTCGAACAGCAGCGACAGCTCCAGATTCCGGCTTTCCAGCGCGACGGTCTTGGTCTCGACCAGCTGTTCCAGATTGCCATACAGCGCGTGCAGGCGATCGGCCATCAGATTGAAGTCTTGCGCTAACCGGCCGAATTCGTCGTTGCTGTCGACTGGCAGCCGCACGCTGAAATCCTGCTTGCGCATGCGCTCTATGCCCCCTTGCAGGCGCTCGACCGGCGCAATGATCATGTTGAACAGCAGGTAGATTACGGCAATCGTGCCGATCAGTGCCAGCGCGAGCAAGGCCAGTTGCGACGCGCGCAGCCAGAACGCCCGGGCCTCGCTGTCGCGCTCGATCAGGCGCACCAGCGTGTCGGCCCGACTGACGAACCGGGCGATGCCAGCTTCCAGGTCGTCCTGCCCCGTCGGCGACGCGGTCAAGCGGTCCAGGTGCGCCAGAATCTGCGGGCGCAGCGCGTCGTGCCACTGTGTGTTGACATGCCCAAAGCCGGCCTGGATCTCGGCCCTAGGTGGCAGCAACAACGGCCGCTGCGGATCACCCCTGCGGATCAGGGAAAGGGTGTCGTCCATCTGCGCGACTTGTGCAAGCACCCTCGCCCGGTGCACCGGCCTGTCGCCAGGCGCCGGCGCGGCCGCCAGCAGCATTCCGATGCGGTAGCTGTTCATGCGCAGGCTGCCGGTGACGTTGATGGCCCCGCCGCTGCCTTCGAGCTGCCAGGTCAGCAGCAAGGTCGAGCCGATGACCGTCAAGCCCAGGCACAAAAAACTCACGAGCATGACGACAATGCGCGTGGACAGCTTCTGCCACGTCGAGATGACGAGCGGGGTCAGCACGGCGCAACTGCGCGCGGGCCTGAAGGTGCAAGAACTGGAACAGCGTGATGCATAGCGGCTCCGTAGGTGGAAGGATAAGTGGATGTGCGACCGAGTATATACCCAGTATCTGAACGCATGGAAACTTCGGTCACTTCCGCCAGCTACTGCACCAGCGGGCTGTCCGCCCCTTCCAGTTCCACGCCCTCGATGCCCGCACGGCCCACGAGAATATGCAGGTACTGGTGCAGTGCGCGCTGCCACGATTGCCGTCGCAATTCGTCGGCAAGCTGTTCGTGCACCGCGTCGAACGGCACCTGCCTGCCCTCCACGCGGCGTTCGGCCTGCACGATGTGCAACCCGAAGCGCGTTTCCAGCAGGCGGCCCGACAGCTCACCCGGCTGGAGCCGAAACAGTAACTCCTCGAATTCCGGAACGCACTGGCCCCGTCCCAGCTGGCCCAGGCTGCCGCCAACGGCGCCGGACGGGCAGTTCGAGTATTCACCGGCCAGCGCTGCGAAGCGCTCGGGGCGTAACCGTAACTCGTCGAGGATCAGTTCAGCAGTCTGGCGCACCAGATCAAGCGGCGCCGACGCCGTCACCTGGAACAGGATATGGCGCGCCTCCACCATGGCGCCGCTCGAAAAGCGAGCGGCCTGGCTCTGGTAATAGCGCAGGCAGGCCTGTGCATCAGGTTCTGGCACCCGCACTTCGCGCACAAACAGCGCCTCGATGCGATCGTCCTCTTCTAACTGGTCCAATCCGACGCGCGCCGCTTCCTGCAGCAGGACCTCGCGCAGCACCAGTTCGTGCACCGCCTGTTTGAGCGGGTTGGCAGCGCCCTGGTGGTGCGCCAGTTCGCGCGCGATGGTGGCGTCGCTCAGTTCGACGCCGTTGACAGCAATACCCATGATGTTCTCCTTGATGAATCAGCGTGCGGAATCAACGTGCCCGCACCAGTTGCCAGGCGCGGCCCAGGTAGCCCAGGGCGCCGAAGCCGCTCCAGACGTGCACCAGGCGGGTGAACGGGAAAATCACGAACAGCGACATGCCCATGAACAGGTGGAGCTTGAAGACGAGCGGCGCGTCGATGACGAACGAGGCGGCGTCGCCGCGCAAGGTCAGCACGTGCTGCGCCCAGGTCATCAGCATGACCATCATGTGGCCATCCATGTGCGAGGCCGACGCGAAAATCGACGAGAGCCCCAGCAATAGCGTGGCCAGTATCCAGAACAGCACGATCTTGTCCCGGAACGTGGTCACGCGCAGCAGACGATCGCTCGAAAACCGGCGGGCCAGCAACAGCAGCAGGCCAACCAGCGTCAGCAGTCCCATGACGCCGCCGGCCACCATGGCCACCAGTTGCTTGGTGCCGTGGTCGATGCCGAGCGTGTCCCAGACCACGACGGGGGTGAGCAAACCGACGACGTGGCCGAAGAACAGGCCCAGGATGCCCACGTGGAACAGCGGGCTGGCCAGCCGCAGCCAGCCCGTGTACAGGGTCTGGCTCGATTCGGATTTCCAGGTGTACTGCTCGCGGTCGAAGCGGATCAGGCTGCCGAGCAGAAAAACGACGAGCGCGATATGCGGATAGATCCCAAACAGGAATTGATTCAGGTAGTTCATGGCGATTCCTTCAAGGGCGCTGCGCGGCAGCGGCCTTCGGATAGAAATTGATGGGTTGGGCCCCGCCCGTCATCGTCTTGAGCAGGGGCTCGACCCCGTCTGCGCCGGGGCCGAAGGTTTCGAGCGCTTCGTCCATGTCGCGCACGGGCGGCTCGGTGAGCGCCTCCGCTGCAACCGGGCTCATCGTCTCGAGCAGCGCGAACACGCATGCATACGGGCTGGCATTGGCGGCGAGCTTGCCCCCGATGTGGGCCAGCACATGGATCGCATCGCCCAGCAGGCGGGCCGCCTCGTCATCGGGCTGCTGGCCGATGAATTCGAGGAACAGCGGCACGAAATCCGGCAGATCGTTGCCGACCATCTGCAGGCCATGGCGGCTGTACTCGGCCAGCAGGTCGACCATCGCCTGGCCACGGTCGCGCGATTCGCCGTGAATGTGCTCGAACAGGTGCAGCGAGTGCGACGGATTGCGGTCAAACGTCATCACATACTGCTGCTGCAGGTCGATCAGCGGCGTTGCCGCCAGGTGCGCAAACAAGGGGGCGAGCCGGCTCAGGGCACCCTCGTGCGGCGCCAGGGCTGCGCTCAATTCGGGCAGCGCCTCGCACAGCGCGCGCTCGGGGTATTGCAGCAGTGCGGACAGAACTTGGTAGGTTTTCATGATGGTTCCTGATTGTCAGCCTTCTTGCGCGACCGTGGCATCGCCATGAAGATGGTCGAGCCCTGCTTCTTCTTGCCGAACAGGCTTGGCTCGCTCACGCCATCGGCGCAGCCGTTGCCGAAGCTGAAGCCGCAACTGCCCTTCTCGTTGAAGCTGTCTTCCGCCATCTCCTTGTGGCTGCTCGGGATCACGAAGCGGTCTTCGTAATTGGCAATCGCCATGATGTGGTACATGTCCTCGACGGTGGCCTGGTCCAGCCCCACCTGCTCGAGCACTTCCAGGTTGACGACTTTCTCGACAGTCTTGCTGCGCATGTAGGCACGCATCGCCAGCATGCGGTCGAGTGCCCGCACAATTGGCGGCCCGTCGCCGGCCGTGAGCAGGTTGGCCAGGTACTGCACGGGAATGCGCAGGCTCTGGGTGTCGGGCAGGATGCCGTTGCGGCCCATGCGGCCCGATTCGGCGGCCGCCTGGATGGGCGAGAGTGGCGGGATATACCAGACCATCGGCAGCGTGCGGTATTCCGGATGCAGCGGGAATGCCACCTTCCATTGCACCGCCATCTTGTAGACAGGCGAGCGCTTGGCTGCGTCCAGCCAGCTGTCCGGAATGCCCTGCAGGCGCGCCTCGGCGATGATCGCCGGGTCGTGCGGATCGAGGAACAGGCCCAGCTGCGACGGATACAGGTCGCGGGGATCGGCTACCGACGCGGCCTCTTCGATCTTGTCGGCGTCGTACAGCAGCACGCCCAGATAGCGGATACGCCCAACGCAGGTTTCCGAGCACACGGTCGGCTGGCCGGCCTCGATGCGCGGATAGCAGAACGTGCATTTCTCGGCCTTGCCCGACGACCAGTTGTAATAGATCTTCTTGTACGGGCAACCCGAGATGCACATGCGCCAGCCGCGGCACTTGTCCTGGTCGATCAGCACGATGCCATCGTCCTCGCGTTTATAAACCGAGCCGGATGGGCAAGAGGCCACGCAGGTCGGGTTCAGGCAATGCTCGCACAGGCGTGGCAGGTACATCATGAAGGTGTTCTCGAACGTGCCGTACATCTCCTTCTGCATATTGTTGAACAGCTGATCCTGGCTGCGCTTGGCAAATTCGCCGCCCAGATCGTCTTCCCAGTTCGGGCCCCACTCGATCTTTTCCATCGTCTTGCCGGTCAATACCGAGATGGGCCGCGCGGTCGGCGGCGTCTCGGATAACGGCGCGTTCTGCAGGCGCTCGTAGTCATAGGTGAACGGCTCGTAGTACTCGTCAATCTGCGGCAGGTTCGGATTGGCGAAGATATTGGCCAGGATTTTCAGGCGGCTGCCCTGGCGTGGCTCGAGCTTGCCGGCGGCGGTGCGACGCCAGCCGCCCTGCCATTTGTCCTGGTTTTCCCACTGCTTCGGGTAACCGATGCCGGGTTTGGTTTCGACGTTGTTGAACCAGGCGTATTCGACGCCATCGCGGCTGGTCCAGACGTTCTTGCAGGTGACCGAGCAGGTGTGGCAGCCGATACATTTGTCCAGGTTCAGGACCATGCCGATTTGCGCTCTGATTTTCATTCTGTGCTCCTTGAAGGTGACGCGCTCATGCCGGTTGCTCCAACGGGCCTTCCAGCCAGTCGACCTTGTTCATCTTGCGAACCAGGACGAATTCATCCCGGTTCGAGCCGACCGTGCCGTAATAGTTGAAGCCCCACGACAGCTGCGCATAGCCGCCGATCATGTGGGTCGGCTTGGTCACGGTGCGCGTGACCGAGTTGTGGATGCCGCCCCGTTTGCCCGAGATTTCCGCGCCCGGCACATTGATGATTTTTTCCTGGGCGTGGTACATCATCGTCATGCCTTCGGGGACGCGCTGGCTGACGACGGCGCGCGCCGTCAGCGTGCCGTTCACGTTGAATACCTCGAGCCAGTCGTTGTCGACGATGCCTGCCGCCTTGGCGTCGGTTTCGGACAGCCACACGTGTGGCCCGCCGCGTGAGAGCGTCAACATGCGCAGATTGTCCGAGTAGGTCGAGTGAATCCCCCACTTCTGGTGAGGCGTGATGAAGTTGAGCGCGATCTCGCGGTTGCCGTTCGGGCTGGCGCCCAGCATGGCCGCCGTGGTCTTGGTGTCGATCGCCGGCTTGTAGACACACAGGCCTTCGCCGAAGTCACGCATCCAGCGATGATCCTGGTAAAACTGCTGGCGGCCGGTCAGCGTGCGCCACGGGATCATTTCGTGCACATTGGTATAGCAGGCGTTGTAGCTGACTTCTTCCGATTCCAGGCCTGACCAGGTGGGCGACGAAATGATTTTGCGCGGCTGGGCCTGCACATCGCGGAAGCGGATCGTGTCGTGTTCACGTGGCAGCGCAAGATGGGTATGGTCGCGGCCCGTCATCGCCGACAGCGCGGCCCAGGCCTTCACCGCTACGTGGCCGTTGGTTTCCGGTGCAAGCGACAGGATCATTTCGCAGGCATCGATCGCCGTGTCCAGGCGCGGCTGGCCCTTCGAGACACCTTCTTCCGTTACCACGCGGTTCACGCCGCGCAGGATTTCGACCTCGTGGCCGGTCTTCCAGGCGATGCCCTTGCCGCCGTTGCCAACCGATTCGAGCAAAGGCCCGACCGACGTGAACTTCTTGTAGATCTGCGCATAGTCGCGCTCCACGACCGTCATGTTCGGCATGGTCTTGCCGGGAATCGGCTCGCACTCGCCGGCGCGCCAGTCCTTCGGATCGAACGGCTGGCCCAGTTCGCCCGGGGTATCGTGCATCAGCGGCGTGAGCACCAGATCGTGCTGGGTACCCAGTAGCGCGCCGCCGATCTCGCTGAATTTCTCGGCGATGCCCTTGTAGATGTCCCAGTCCGAGCGTGACTGCCACAAGGGCTGCACGGCCTCGGACAAGGGGTGAATGAACGGGTGCATGTCGGACGTGTTCAGGTCGTCCTTTTCGTACCAGGTGGCCGTTGGCAGCACGATGTCGCCGTACAGGCAGGTCGTGGACATGCGAAAGTCCAGGACCACCAGCAAATCGAGCTTGCCTTCAGCGGCGGGACGCACTTTGACGTCGCGCGGCTTGATGCAATCGTCTTCGTTGCTCATCAACGCGTTCTGCGTGCCGAGCAGGTACTTGAGAAAGTATTCGTGGCCCTTGCCGGAGCTGCCCAGGATGTTCGAGCGCCAGACGAACATATTGCGCGGGAAGTTCGCAGGATTGTCGGGGTCGTCGCACGAGAATTCGAGCTTGCCGGCCTTGATCTGTGCCAGCGCGTAGTCGGCCGGCGTCTTGCCCGCAGCAAGGGCGGCACGCGCCACATCCAGCGGGTTCGTTTGCAGCTGCGGCGCGGACGGCAGCCAGCCCATGCGCTCGGCCTTGGCGTTGTAATCGAGCAGACTCATCGGCGCCACGTCATCCCCCGCCAGTGGCGACGAGATTTCTTCCGTGTGCAGCTTTTCGTGGCGCCACTGGCTCGTGTGCGCATAGAAGAACGAGGTGCCGTTCATCTGGCGCATCGGCCGGTTCCAGTCGAGCGCGAAGGCCAGCGGGGTCCAGCCCGTTTGCGGGCGCAGCTTTTCCTGGCCGACGTAGTGGGCCCAGCCGCCGCCCGACTGGCCGACGCAGCCGCACATCATCAGCATATTGATGATGCCCCGGTACGTCATGTCCATGTGGTACCAGTGATTCAGCGCCGCACCGACGATGACCATGCTCTTGCCACGGGTCTGGTCGGCATTCTGCGCGAACTGGCGCGCCACGGTAATCACGTCGGCCGCCTTCACGCCGGTATGCTTGACCTGCCATGCCGGCGTGTACGGCACATCGTCGTCATAGCTCGTGGCGACGTTGCCGCCGCCCAGGCCGCGGTCGATGCCATAATTGGCCAGCGTCAGGTCGAACACGGTGGCCACGAGCACGCTGCTGCCGTCGGCCAGTGTGATCCGCTTGACCGGGACGTTGCGTGGCAACATGTCATTCGCATCACGGCCGCCAAAGTATGGGAAGCCGACCGAGACCACCGCATCGCTGCTGTCGATGAACGACAGGCGTGGATCGATGGGCTGGCTGTTGCCGCCCTGTTTCATCTCCAGATTCCACTTGCCCGACTCGCCCCAGCGAAAACCAATCGAACCTGCCGGTGCGACGATGTCGCCGCTGGCGTCGTCAATGACGAGCGTTTTCCAGTCGGGGTTGTTGGTCTCGTCGAGGTTGTGCGCCAGGTGCGAGGCGCGCAGAAAATACTCGGGCGCCAGGTAGCCGTTCTGCTCCGTGAGCAACACCAGCATCGGGAAGTCGGTGAACTGCTTGGCGTAGTCCTTGAAATACTGCGACTGGCTCTCGGCGTGGAATTCCTTGAGGATGACGTGGCCCATGGCCATGGCCAGCGCCGCGTCGGTACCCTGCTTCGGTGCCAGCCAGATGTCGCCGAACTTGGCCATCTCGCCGAAGTCGGACGACACGGCCACGGTCTTGGTGCCCTTCTAGCGCACTTCGGTATAGAAGTGGGCGTCGGGCGTGCGCGTCATCGGCACGTTCGAGCCCCATACCATCAGGTAGGTCGAGTTGTACCAGTCCGCCGATTCCGGCACGTCGGTCTGCTCGCCCCAGACTTGCGGGCTGGCCGGCGGCAAATCGCAGTACCAGTCGTAGAAACTGAGGGCGACGCCGCCGATCAGCGACAGGTAGCGCGTCCCGGCCGCGTAACTGACCATCGACATCGCAGGGATCGGCGAAAAGCCGACGATACGGTCGGGGCCATATTTCTTGATGGTCAGCGCATTGGCGGCGGCAATGATCTCGTTGCTCTCGTCCCAGGTGGCACGTACAAAACCGCCCAGGCCACGCACCGACTTGTACCGCGCCGCACGTTCCGGATCCTGGCTGATGTAGTCCCAGGCCGTGACCGGGTCCATCGTCAGGCGTGCTTCGCGCCACATCTCCATCAGGCGGCCGCGCACCATTGGGTATTTAACGCGCTGCGCTGAATACACGTACCACGAATAGCTGGCGCCGCGCGGACAGCCGCGCGGTTCGTGGTTGGGCAGGTCGGGCCGGGTGCGGGGATAGTCGGTCTGCTGGGTTTCCCAGGTGATCAGGCCGTTCTTGACATACACCTTCCAGCTGCACGAGCCGGTGCAGTTGACGCCGTGTGTCGAGCGCACGATCTTGTCATGCTGCCAGCGCTGGCGGTAGGTGTTCTCCCAGGTGCGATCTTCGTTCACGACGGCGCCGTGGCCGTCCGAGAACGTCGATGTGGTCTTGCTGAAAAACTTCAGTCGATCCAGAAAATGACTCATGCTGCCTCCTCGCTGGCGCCGCGTGCCGGGCCAGGAAATGAATTCGGTCCCACGCACGCTGCATGGACCGCCGATGAAAACAGTCTACGGAGCACGACCGTTTCCCGGTATCGGCAAGAAGCCCGCATCCGGCTGCGAGAGGAACTAGTCCGGCGTACACCTTTATGACTACGCGTGCGCCACCCGCGCCAAAAGGACTACTTGCCCTAGTTACTGCCACCGATAGGCAGGCGCCGGAAGGATGACTATAAGGAACAGGGTGCCGGCACGTTGCCGCGCGCGATCAGACGAACAGGAAGACACGATGGATCTCGACAGTTTTGAAGGCTTGCTGGTGGCAGCGGCAATGCAGGACCAGCCACAACGATTGCTGCTGGCCTTTGCCGCGTCAGAAGCCGAACCGGGGCCGACCGCAGCTGCGCCGCGCCAGACCCTGGTCCCGGTCATGTGCGTGGCCAAACAGGTGGGCGAACTCGACACGTTTGCCAACCTAGAGGCGGAGGCTGGCAAGATGGGCGTGCACTGGGATGTGGTGCTAGTAAGCACGCTGGGGGGCGCAGGCGGCCTGCTGCCCGACAGCGGACGTACTGACGCAGCGCTGGAAAAGATGATCGGCTACATCCAGGCCGGCGAGATGGCGCGCTTTGCTGCATTTGGCCGGGGCGGCGCCGTGTTGCGCTACGCTTGAAACACGCTGCCGGCTGCGTGACAGCCGCCGGCAGCGCATGACATCAGCACGGCATGTCCGCATTCTTGCGCGCATAGCACCACCAGGTGATGGCGATGCAGCTGACGTAAAAGCCGATGAAGCACCACAGGGCCCCGTTGGCGCTGCCGGTCAGCGCGATCGAGGTGCCGTAGCTTTTCGGGATGAAGAACGCGCCGTACGCCGCCACCGCCGAAGTAAAGCCGAGCACGGCGGCGCCCTCCTTGTTCGCATCGACGATCGCCTGGTGCTGGAGCGCGATGCTCTTGCCCTGGGCCGCGCGCTGGTGCTCGGTCAGAAAAATCACGGGAATCATGCGGAACGTCGACGCATTGCCCACGCCGGTGCCGGCAAAGAGCAGCATGAACATCCAGAAGAAGCCGCTGAAGTCACCTGCGGCGCCGGCGCTGGCGCTGGCGTTCGGCAGGAACCAGATCACCCCGTACGCGGCGCCGATCATGACGGCAAACGTCCACACGGTCACGCGCGCCCCGCCGACTTTGTCGGCAACGATGCCGCCCAGGACCCGTGCCAGCGCACCGACCAGCGGGCCCAGGAACGCATACTGCATCGGATTGACATCCGGGAACTGGGTTTTGATCAGCAGTGGAAAGCCGGCCGAATAGCCAATGAACGAACCGAACGTTCCCGTGTACAGCCAGCACATGAGCCAGTTGTGCTTGCGCTTGAAGATGACGGCCTGCTCGGCAAACGAAGCCTTGGCCGAAGCCAGGTCGTTCATGCCGAACCATGCCAGCACGGTACTGACGATGATGAACGGCACCCAGATGAAGCCGGCATTCTGCAGCCACAACACGCTGGTGGTGCCGGCCTTGAGTGCCTCTTGCGGCGCCCCACCCAGCGTACCGAACACACCGGCAGTAATGACCAGCGGCACCACGAACTGCACGGCCGAGACGCCCAGATTGCCGAGGCCCGCGTTCATGCCCAGCGCGTAGCCTTTTTTGGCTTTCGGATAGAAGAAGCTGATATTCGCCATCGACGAGGCGAAATTGCCGCCGCCAAAGCCGCACAGCAAGGCCAGCACGAGCATGGTCGGGTAGCCGGTCGTGACATCCTGTACGGCGAATCCGATGCCCAGAGCCGGGATCAGCAGTGACGCGGTGGAGATCGTCCTCCATTTGCGGCCACCGAAGATGGGCACCATGAACGAATAGAAAATGCGCAGCGTCGCGCCGGACAGGCCGGGCAATGCGGTCAGCCAGAACAGCTGGTTGGTGCTGTACTGAAAGCCGATCGCCGGCAGGTTGACCACCACCACGCTCCACACCATCCAGATGGCAAAGGCCAGGGCCAGCGCAGGAATGGACAGCCACAGATTGCGGTTGGCTGTTGTATTGCCGCTGTTGTGCCAGAAGGCCGGATTCTCCGGTTCCCAGGTGTTGATGACATATTTGCTCATGACGTTCTCCAGTGTGCAGATTGAAAATCAGGTGGCCGCGCACAGGGCGGCGCCGGCGGGCGCCGCAACGGCATCGGCCTTGAATTCGGGTTTGAATGAGAAGTGCATCCAGATCAGGGAGACACAAACGCTTCCGTAGAGCAGCATGAAGGCGCTCGACCGGACGCCGGTCAGGTCCAGCAGCACACCGAACAGGATCGGCAGCACGAAGCCACCGAGGCCCCCCGCAAGACCGACGACGCCGGACACCGCGCCGATGTTCTCGCCATACTCGTCACCGATAAACTTGAAGACGGAAGCCTTGCCAATCGCCATGGCAGTGCCGACGATAAACAGCAGTCCCGTGAACATCCATGGTGTCAGGGCCAGGTTCAGGTGCACCTCGCCTGTCACGGTCTTGACCACCATGCTGGTCGGTGGATAGGACAGCAGGAAAAAGCAGACCCAGCACACCCACATCACGCACCAGGTGACCTTGTAGGCGCCGTAGCGATCGGCAATCCAGCCCCCCAGCGCGCGCAGCACGCCACCCGGCAGCGAAAAGCACGCTGCCAGCAAGGCCGCCAGGCGCAGGTCGAAGCCGTACTCGCCCACGTAGTATTTGGTCATCCACAAGGCCAGTGCGACATAGCCGCCAAAGACGACCGAGTAATACTGGCAATAGCGCCACACGCGCGGATCTTTCAGCACCTTCATCTGCTCGGAGAACGGCACGCTTGCGCCGCTCTGGTGCGTGGGATCGGTGGCACTGCATAGCCAGAACAGGATTGCCGTCACCAGCAGGGCCACCGCGTACACGGTCGGCAGCATCTGCCAGCCGTACGCGGCAATGATAGCCGGGGCGACGAACTTGGTCAGCGCGGAGCCCGAGTTGCCGGCACCGAAGATGCCCATGGCCAGGCCGCGGCGCTCTTTCGAAAACCAGCGCGCCACATACGGCGTGCCCACCGAAAACGAGCCGCCGACGATGCCCACGAGCAGGCCGAGCACCAGGAACTGCCAGTACGCTGTGGCCTTGCCAATCAGGTAGATCGGGATCACTGCGGCGAGCATGAGCAGGAAGAAGACGATGCGCCCGCCGTACTTGTCGCACCAGATGCCCAGCGGTACACGTACCAGCGAGCCGCTCAGTACCGGCATGGCTGCCAGCAGACCAAACTGTGTTTCATTCAGTCCCAGCATCGTCTTGATGGGAATGCCAAGCACCGCGAACATCATCCAGATCGCGAAACAGACCGTGAACGATATCGTGCTGCTGGCCAGTACCTGCCCTGCCTTGCTCTTGTGTGCCACGTGATTCTCCTGACGCCTTGGGGATCGCATCAGCTTAGTGGGCACGTGCCGACCCGCCTATTGGCAGGACGGCCTGGTATGAAAGGCAAGCGGGCTAGTCGTATCGGTCGAACTGACTATTCGGCATACGATGACATCGGGATGATCCGGGTGCAGCAATTCCGGCACCGACGCATTGATTGGGGCCGCCGTGCAGACAGATTGATGGCGTTTGCGTTAAACGTACCTCGATACGTTACGGAATGAAGCGTCGCATCATCCGATATTTCCTGCAGTAACGTCTGGCCACAGATGCAGTCCGACCCCTCTTCTTGCAAACCTGTTTGTATTTGCGTTGTGTGGCTGTCGCTGCTGGCGGGGTTGTTTTTCCTTGGTGTTTTTTATGTGTTGGTTAGTTACTTATTTAACTTAGCATGCATCATCCCTGGCCATCAATAAAAGAGCGCCAGCACGGCTATGTCGTAGTCAGGAGTTGCGACCTTGATCGCATGTCGGACAGATCATTCCCCACCCGTCGTCTTCGTTTCAAGGATGCTGGTTGCTACCAGAATCAACGATCAGCATGAACGGTCACGGTGCCCTCTCCGACTCTGGGGCAGAGACGATCTGATCCGATGACCGTTATTTGTAATTCCTGGAGTTTCGCTTTAGGCGAATGACTTTCAGTCCAGTGTGCTTAGGTTCAAGCGTATTGGTGAACGGTTGCCGTCCAGAATAGACCACAGGCCCGCACAGCCAGATTAACTCTTCAACGAATTCGGTAAGGCACCCGGACTCACAACCTCGTATTCCATCAACAGAAACTGGATTACAAACAAGCCAATCATCACGCTTAACTCGACGAGAATTCCGGCGTCATACCCCCTGGGAGCGCCGACGACAAGATCGCGCGAAGACCCATATAGACGATAAGCAGGTAATTTGTCGGCTTGTGCTTGATACGCAGCGTCGCCTTGCACGTCGGGCATGTGGTAGTGCCGTTGAGCGTCATGAATAACGTCGAAGCGTTGGAGAGAGACAGATCCTGACATCGAGGACATTGGTACATACTTCCCCCTGGTTAAATAGAACGCCTGTTTCGATTCGATAGTAGCTGAATAACCCACCCCTACCCTCGCACAAAGTCACGCACTGTCAGATACTTCAGCGCTCGTCCCCTCCCCTGTATTAGTCGGTCCGACTAGAGCTGACCAACGAGGCGCAATCAAACCGTCCTTCTGGTGGCTGATTTCGAAGTTGCTGCCTTTTAGAGAGTCGAGAATGTCGATAAATTCGCGACTGTGCATATCGATGTTGGTTAGTTACGTTTTTATGGTAGTCTGGTGCATCCCAACCTGATTCCATCCTCCATGTCCACACCAACTTCATGGGACCGTGATCCCATCAAAGCGTTCCGGGAATTCGTTGCCACCACAGCCTTCGCCGAAACCGGCCGCCGCCTTCCTGCCGATGGCACGCTGCGCATTCCGTCTGCAGCGTCCGCGAAGATCTATAACTTCATGTTTGCGAACGTGGCGGGCTGGATGATTGAACAAGGCCTCACCTTCTCCACGGTCACCCACACCGACC
>Ga0265797_10006218_pt1 | contig 16988 bp, 20 predicted proteins | sample P2T30metagenome_FD_192433 | JGI IMG/M metagenome (GOLD analysis project Ga0265797, IMG submission 192433) | Plant litter microbial communities from East Loma Ridge, Irvine, California - P2 T30 | ecosystem: Environmental > Terrestrial > Plant litter > Unclassified | place: USA: California...
CCACGTGCAATCATCTGACGACGCGCGTTCGAGGAATTCGGTGAAGACAAAACCGACCAGCGTGTTGCAGATTGGTTCAGCAGATACTCAGTTGTCCATCAGTTTACAGAGGAGGACAACAAGATGTTTGGTGGAACAATGTGGCTTCACATCTTGAAGCCTGAAAGCCAAGACAATAGTCCCGAAGCTCTGGGTGTACAAGACTCAGCTTAGGTATGATTGGGAAATGTGGACGGATGTAACGATATATACAAGGATATTGGCTGTATACTATAGGGTGGGACGGTCGAGGCATGGCTCTCAAGGTTGTGTAATTAGATGCTGGCAGTCCATAGAATGACACTGTGGTAACATGTTTGGTTCTACAAATTTCATGTTAAACCTCTAGACATGGACGCGAATATTGAGGCACGATACTTGACTGGGACGTGAGTTCGACCAGGTGTGGAAGAAGCTTATGGCTGTTGAGATCATGGTGAAATACTGCTAGAGAAATCTCATGTACCATAAATTTGCCCCACTGTGTGTAGCATACTGTAGATTTCGAAAGATTCTGAAAGAAGGCTTCTAGACAGATATCTCTTGTGCAAGCGCTCTGTCACTATGCTGACGCACGTTTCATGCATAACAAATGTAGAGAGCAATAAGATGATATGTACAATAGCGTGCAGTCACTGCCTTTGAAAGACACTTTCTCAACAAGAGCCGATAGGTAGTGGTGCATGTCAATTCGAACATTGGCTATAAAAGATCCAAGCATCTGCTATGGCTACATTCCTCGCATGTTACGCCCAGAGGTTGCATCATTGTACGACGTTCTTCGAGTCGTTGCTAAGTGCGCAATCACCGCACTTGCACGGTTGCCTGCAAGCGACATTCCTGTTACCAGAGCTGAACAGATCGCTTTGAGTAATCGGGATACAGCACCAGTCCCCGCGTGTGAGTCGAAGTATTGCTGCAATCATGAACAGTGGCACCAGATGGTTCGTGGGCCATTTTAGCCGTCTTAGCATCTCGCGGAGGTGAGTTCTACGTTTCACTGAACAGTCATATTATCATTGATACAACTGTACCACGAAACGATTCGATATTAGAGTCATAGACTGAGGAGTATAAAAGGCAGCTCTCGTACGTTTCTTCTTTTGCAACCACCAAATCCATACATACATTCCCACGACACAAGCTCAACAAGCCACGAAGACCATTCCATCATCATGCAGGCGCCACAGCAAGCCCAATCATCAGCAACAACCAACCGTATTCCTGACGCGCAAAAGGCTATGATTAGGGCTACCATTACACAGGTCCCTGACAACGAAAGCGGACCATGGAGAGATTTCGACAAAGTCGCCCACGTTGGACACACGGGTATAGGAAGGCACGCTACCACTCAAGAGCTCGCCGAAGAGAGTCCGCCTTGGATCGAAGAAACGCGTTCTGAATTCGCTCTATTTTGGTATGCGCCAGACATCAGACCATATTGGTACCATAACCTTGGCGCCTCGGTAGCATCCCTGATGTTGCCGAAGATTGGCTACACTGGTCTAAAGCGTCCCGACTCCACCATAGACCGACCCAAGCCAGAACGATTTGGAAACGATGATGAGTTGGGAAACATGTTGTATACACGAACAACCATTCGAAGAGTGCTAGTAATGGGCCTGGGCACAATGAACAGAGCTGTAATGGGAGAGGACGGGTCCGATGAGTTCGTTCAAGCCCTCAGAGCCCATCTTTTGGCGCGCGTGGTAATCTGCGCTCTGCTCCACAAAGCAAGATTGTCCAATTCGTAAGTCTGAACCATCGCTATTAATATAAACTAACATAGTATTTCAAGGCCTGATGCTCTTCCGTTGGAGATCATCTTCGAGGATCCTTACTACACGGAATGGGACATCAAATTCTTACGAGAGGAATTCATCGTCAACCCTCCCGAACCTCACAGCCCACTCGTGAATGTCCGCGCAAGTAATAACGGAAGTGGATGGAACGGAATAAGGCAAGACGAGAATGCGTACGCGTTCATTACGTTAAATCTGACCACTCCGCTTCGACAAGTCCTCGCTGGACACACCTGGGGCGAGGAGACACCTCACGCTGGATCCGCAAACACCCCACGATCGAAGAAACCCAGTCTCATCATTTGCCGACCCCCAAACCAACAATTCAGCAAGGACCAGAGTGATACTCGTTTTATGGATTGGCTAGAGAAGTATTCTCCCGGGATGAAACTATTCGCGGCCAATTTAGAGGGAGTGGGAAGTCAATGGGCTTTTTACTTGGAGTCGGACGACTGAAGACTGGTAAAAGTAGCCCATTGTGGCGAGTGGTACAGTGAGGCTAGCAATCTATAGATGCAGATGAAATGAAGATGAAAATGCCCATCGGACATGTCTTCTACACGTAAAATGGTGACCTCAGCATGGCCTAAATTGGTGTTCTAGAAGGCAAGCTCAACGTTCCTGCGCTAGCGGGGTGGCGAACAGGACGTGATCGTCAGCCAATCATGGCGTGAGACAGCCCCACCGCCTCCACTAGCGCCAAGCTCAGGGTCAAGTACTCCACAAACTTCGAGAGCTGGACCCCTCTGCCCTTCACACACTCTGCAATTGTTCCTTACGACTGCCCAACATGCGGTCTTCAGTCTCTACCGCGACAGTGCCGTCCCAGGAGCCTGTTCCCCGAAGTTTCACTGTCAAAGGGGAGAAACAGCAGGAGCCAAAAGCCAAGAATGAACACGATCACTTTTTCTGGACATACACCGAAGAGCCCCATAGGACCCGGCGAATGGCCATTATCAAGGCACACCCTGAGGTATGTTTGGTATCAAACTGTTGCAATTGAGCATCACCTAATTGGGTTCAGGTCACGAAGCTCTGTGGCCCTGAGCCTCTCACCAAATACGTCGTCCTACTCGTCGTCTCGATCCAAATCCTCTGCGCATACCTCCTTCGCAATACCCCCGTCATATCATGGACATTCTTCCTTACCGCATACGTAATCGGTGCTACGGCCAACCAGAACCTTTTCCTCGCCATTCACGAGATATCGCACAACTTGGCTTTCCGATCGCCTCAGGCAAACAGGATCTTTGCCGTGTTTGCGAACCTGCCAATTGGCATTCCATACAGCGCCTCTTTCAGGCCCTACCATCTGACGCATCACAAGTCGCTGGGTGTCAATGGCCTTGACACCGACCTGCCGACTGCTTTTGAGGCTATCTTCCTTGACTCAGTCGCTGGCAAGGCCTTCTTCGCGACATTCCAGATCCTCTTCTACGCCCTCCGACCTATGTTCGTTTACGCCCTGCCAATGACCAAGATCCACCTTTTCAACGTCGTTGTACAACTGGCTTTCGACTTCGCGCTCGTTCGATTCGCAGGAGGAAGGGCATTGGGCTACCTGATCATGAGCAGCTTTCTCGCCGGATCTCTCCATCCGTGCGCAGGCCACTTCATCGCCGAGCACTACGTTTTCGAGAAGCCCAAGAAGGACCCGTCGAACCCCGCCAACAAGATCCCACTTCCCGAGACCTACTCGTACTACGGACCTCTCAACTTCTTCACCTACAACGTCGGTCTGCACAACGAGCACCACGACTTCCCTGCGATCCCCTGGACGCGCCTCCACGCGTTGAACCGTATCGCGCACGACTTTTACAAAGACTTGCCGCAGCACAAGAGCTGGGTGTATGTCATTTGGCAGTTCATCTGGGACAAGGACATCAGTCTGTGGTGCAGGATCAAGAGAGAGGAGGGCGGACGCAAGGTTGGCGCTGGCAGTGGATGGAATGAGGAAGAGCTGGGCTCCAACGAAAAGAAAGGACCCATCCCTGGTGTCTTATAGATCATTTTTGGATGGTTTGCATATTTGGCGTTCTGAGCGGCCTGGTTTCATAAGAGCATAGAATCAAGAAGTATTATTCGTTACCAACAAATTCACATTGCAATACAATGCATCCTTACAGTAGTGGCCAGTCTGTTCGTGCTGACAACACATAGCACGACCAACATACCTCCAATCTAGCATCACACTTCTGCCATCCAGCTCAAACATGACCCACAGCAGCAAGCTGCCAAAACGTCTCTCCCTCCCTCTTCACCTCCTGACAGTAGGACCACCTCGTCCTACCCACAAACGCCATCCCCGGAAACATCCTGGCCAACTCCGCCGCCGGCGACCCCCTCGGGAAAGGCCCCTGGGTCGGTGGCGTCGCTCCATCCACGCCCACAGCATGCGCAGGATACTGCGGATAAAACATCAAGTGCGTCGCCCTCAATATCTTGTAGAACGGAACCAGAAAACCGAGATCTACATCCCATGTCCACATCCATGACTGCTTGACAGGAGCCGGTATGGTAGTAGGCGCCGTACCGATCCCCGCCATTGTAACCCAGAGATCTATACCGTCTTTCCTCTCGGCGAAGATGGAACTAACCGCTACACTCCGGTCATCAGGTGTAGATTCAACCGTCAGCACGACGTCCTTGATGAAGACGGTCGCGGGGGTGGTGGCTGTTCGGCGCAGGCGGAATTTTATCGCAATCATGTCTTTAGTTTCTTCCCCGAGGAAAGGGAGCTTTGGGCCAAACGTCCATTCGTACTTTTTTGATATTCCGATGCTGAAGGTCCAATTGTCGTTGTTGGAGTAGGTGAGGATTGTGCGTTGGGGCGTTTCTGTTACGGGGGCGTAGAAGTAGGGGGACGGCGGGGGGTAGGTGGCTGGGTCGCCGGCGGTGAAGGGGTGGGTGTTTTGGGGTGGTGTTTGCGTTGCTTTGCTTAATGGCGGCTCTCTTGGGCCACCGAAGTAGTGGAACTTCGGAGGCTGAAACGGATCAGTCCCCCTCGATGTGGTTCGGGGCGGCGGAGGCCTTTTGAAGCCTGGTGCATCGGAGGCAGGCGCCGGGGGAGGTTGCGCTGGGGGAAGTTTCGCTTGGGGAGCTCGCGCAGTTGGTGCACTGGATGGCCTCACTGCCCGCGCTAGTGTCTTGTTGTAGCTCTTTCTCTTTGCTGAATCGAGCACAACTTCCTGCGCTGTAGTGGCTCGCTTGAAAATCTGTGTTCGCTGCTCGATCTCCGCTGTTGACAAGTGCAGGGTCTTGTCGGGATGGTTCGCGAGCGCAACCCGCCTATATGCCTTTTTGATCACGGCGTCATTAGCTTGGATATCGATACCGAGGACCTGATAGTGATTCGCGTTAGCCATGATCAAATGCAGAAAGAAGACGAGAGTCAAAGAGGTGGCGTTGGCGGTGGTGTGTTGGTTTGGCAAATAGGATTTTGCTTGTACGACACAGAACTAATCGCAGTGATGGTGAAAGTGAGTATGTTGGATAAGGCGCACGCTGCGAAAATATATTCAGCAAATCTCCCGATCGCATGATTGCCGGTTCAGCATCCCAGTTCTGCTGTCCCATCATCCCTTCCCGTCTCCTGCTATCGTCGGCCAAGAGTGGTTGGACATCGATATAGAACCCACAGCTTCTCACAGCTCTTCAAGCCTCTGTACTCCCCGTTCCTTGTCCAACACCACTCTGACCATCCTACCCTTATCATCAAACAGTCCTTCACGCAGGCGCTCTAGGTATATCTCATAGCTCGGCATATACCCATCAATGAACGCGCGAACCTGCTCATCCGACATCCCCGACCCCTTGACCTCAATCATCTTGTGCTCTTGTTGCAGCCGCCACGTGTACACGTTCCTCAGATCATCCGTGTCGATATGAATGAAAAAGTCAAAGTGCTGAGATCCCATGAAGGCGTCACAATAACGCTTGAGGTTGTCGTTCACCTCAGACAAGTGAGGAAGCTGATGGTTTGCAGGGGTGTTGACGGTGAGCTTTCCGGCTTTTGCTAACGAGTGTCGTTCTTCGATGAAAGTCTGTGCAACGGGCTGGAAGCCGACGCACCAGCCTTCGAAGACGACCACGTCGGGCTTCTGTGAAATTGTCGGCCATTCTGATTCTGGTGCCCGGTCGCCTTCGCCGTTGTACTTGCTCTTGTCAAAGCTGGGTATCTTGAGGTCGCCTTTTCCGGTGTACTCTTTCAGATTACCGAAGAATCTTTGAGCTAGCTGCTCGTCATGTGTACCAGGCTGTCCACGAGTACGGTAGAGCTTGTTGTTTGGATCACGATCGCGCTGGGCCACTAGCTCATCATGCGTCTTGTAGAAATCGTCCAGTGAAACTGTGATCGTATGGAGGCCATGGTCTTTCGACAGAATCTTGACCAGCTCTGATGCCCATGTCGATTTGCCTGAGCCTTGCAGGCCAGTGATACCAAGTATGATAGGCTTTGATGGTTCCTGATGTTGCGATTTGATCTTGGGAAGTAGGACTTCAAGCGTCCTGCGAATGTTGTCTGGTAGGCTAGACATGACGCAAACTTTCCGGTATGTGTAGTCCTGCAATCGTGAGGTACGACCAGTGTTGGCTCTCGTCTAGCCCTGGCTGTCATCCGAAGTATATATTAGCGGACATGTATAGTCCGGAGTGAAGTCATTCGTACCCGCCGCATCGATGTCGGCCCGAGCGCACCCCGCACTTTCCACGAGCTGTCAGAGTACCATCTGTCACCACCCCAAAGACAAGGCTGCAAACCGAAAATCTGAAGATGTAACCTACCATGTAGAGCCATGCGCTTACGGTCGTACAAACCGTTATCGCCCCTGCCGTTATATTGCCTATTCCCTCGCTACCGGCAACAACCACCTAGCACGACACCGCCGTGTCAAATTTCCACAACACCCAAACCAATAAGCTACGCAGCGGCACAACACCAAGCAAATTACCGCTGCGGCCTCGCTACCACGATCTAAAGCCAGGGCGAGCAGAAGACGAGTTACAAAGTTACTGCGTTAGGAAAGAAAAGAGGAAAAGTGTGGATTGTGGCATGCGATTTCACGGTTCCGACTGTGACAGTTCACCGCCTCTTACGCTCGTGAACCACTGCAGGTGACGGGGTCGAAATTGCGGTCGCGCAAGCGTCCCAGACATGGTTACGGAAAGTTGTGCGCTGTTCGTGTTTTTCTTGTGGTTCTGCGTGCTATTTTTGGTAGCTAAGAGAATGGAAAGGGACGGTTCAAGTGCGCGAGTCATGCAAGTACGAACTCCTTTCCTCATATAACCGCGATGGCAGGTGCGGGATTCATACTCGTCAGTTTCTCGAGTCTTTCGGCTGTCATCTGGTATACCTCTGGCAGTCCCGTCGCACTCCAGGCTTCTCCATTCATGAGCTTCACCAGCCCAGGCGCTGCTGTGAAGATTCGACCCATCCCACTGTCCCGACGTTAGCCTCGCACCTCTTCCTAGACTATTGAACTTACTGTCCATGATGGCCGACACAGATATATTGACCAGGCTTCTCGGGCAGCTCTCCGACGAACGGCACACCGTCCGCGCTCAACCCGATGATACCGCTCCAACTATACTCGAAGCCCTCCCCGGGGCCTGCAGGGGCGGCTTTCCAACCGTCGAATTCGGATTCTGCAAACTTCCTGACATGCTTTGTCACACTTTCTAGGTTCGCAAGTCCATCGTTGATACAGTTTTCTGGGTTCTTCTCAACCCATGCATCCAGTTCCTTTTGGCCTGGATTGGAGCCACCGAACATAATGTTGCCATCGGAAGTCGAACGCGGGTTGATACTGAATAATGCGCCATCCGGGAGCAGAACACCATAGGAGTTGCTGATAGCCTTTGACCCGCTGAAGGCTTGCGGTGGGACTACTCTGTTGCACATATGCGGCTTGGGCGTGATGATACCGCGAAGTGATGGCTCGAGTGCTGCACTGTATGCATTCGTAGCATGCACAACGACGTCACATGCGATGTCTCCTCGCTCCGTATGGACCATCCACCTTCGAGATCCTGTCCCGTCTGAGATTGAATTCGCAGTAGTGCGAGTTTGGAGATTGGCGCCCTTGCTGATATTGTCGCGCATGATATGTGCGGTCAACTTCCACGGCTGGAGGGTCGATGCCTGCCATCCGTAGCATGCTTTCGCATTCTTGATCCGAGACTTTTGCGCCGCTTCGACAGGATCGTGGGTAACTTGGATATGGTCGACCTTTCCACCTGCTTCCGCGTATCTCTCGAATATTTCTTTAGCTATCTTCGCAACCTCGTCATTGAGAGGAACGTCCAGCGTCTCTCCAACCCAGAGATCGCAATCCACGTTATTCTCCTTAACGTATGCCACCAACGCTTCCCACGTAGCTTGCTCGTTGTCCAAGATCTTTACCGCCTGCTCATGGCCGTACGCTTTGGCGTGTTTCCCGTAACCCCGCCATTGATCAGGTTTGCAATGGCCAGCGTTGCGACCTGTTGCGCCGGAGCAGAACTCTCTCGCTTCGAGTACAACGACTTTCTTCCCAGGGAACGTCTCGAGATGGTGCTTCGCGACAAGTGTCCCTGTGATACCAGACCCAATTATGACCGTATCGGCTTGTTGTGGTAGCTCATCGGTAGTGCGGTGATCTAGGAGAGGATCGCATCGAACTTGCTGTAACCAATACGAAAGCGACTGTCCACCTTGTTTTGGGAAACCTGTGCGAGCGTGACTTTGTGGTTGCGATGCGTACTCTTCTACATTAAGAGCGGCTGATGTTTCTGGAAGTGTGACGCTGGGTGCACCTCCCATTCTGGGGTTATCTGAGTCCACTTGCTTCATGTTGGAGTGACAGGAGTGTGTATAGAGGATGTGGCTCTAGAAGGGGCTGGATATGTTAACAAAAGTAATGCTTCAGGCCCGCTTTGATAGTATCACGGCGATTCCGAAAACCTCTATACCACCCGCTCACTTACTCCTCGCTGTATTTGGCTATTGTCGCTGCATGTGAATCAGGCGTAAAGTGTTGGGCGCGCAGCCCGGAGATAAGCTGTCAGTCGCACCTTGCCCCACATGCTCGTCACTTGCTGCAGCATCATCGTTTCCATCAGACCAGCCACCTCGTCAAATTCTCCAAATGCGTCCGCCCATCTTCGTCGTATCATCATTACTACACAGTCGAAGCAGTCGCAGTGTCTACCTTCCAAATGTCGGCCTATTGCGACTGAAGAAGTAGCTGCACAAGAAGCCAATGTCATCCTACGAATTATCGCCTGAGTCGCTGCACCATGCCCCTGGCTAGTCCATATCTCCTTCGTCTTCGGCAGGCAGGCGCCAAGATTGTCTCTCTGACGCTGGTCGGAGAACACTTCGTAAAGATGCGAGATACGCGTAGAGCAAGGAAGTCGAACCAGGCGTTGATGCCGGCCGTCACATGATTTTGGTGTTCCCTTAACCAGGATCAATAACTTTCGCTAGCGCCAAAAGTGACTAGAATGGATAACTAATTAACCAGGACAAATAACTTTTTGACCCGGATCATTATACTCATTTCCCGGAGACGGTGACACGGCAAAAAATAAACACGCGTCCCCTATAGTCGCTCCGAGACAGCTCCCGCTTCTCATGTCATTGTCTCAACGTATCTCCGCGCAACGCGCGTGTTTATCTTGGACAACCTGACGCGACGCGTAACAACTGCATCTTCAGAAATCACAACACAACCTCCATTACGTCCACGCCCTACGGAATCGCGAGCAGCAATGGAATTGCCACGTAAACGCCAGCGCGTCGACACCGACCAATGTCCAATCGCGCAGCCAACGTTCACCGAACTTATCGCCGACTATTACGCCAAAGCTGATCTCCAGCATTGCATTGAACTGCTGCTGTATGCAGACGACGATGGCGAGCTCACCAAGCAAATAATTCTCAAGGCAGCTCTGACTACACCAGAGATCGCCGCAACCCTGCGCAATCACAAAGAGGAATACATTGAGCGAGAGCGTCACAAGGTCATCAGTTTCAGCAGTCACGCCGATAAAGTGATTTATTCAATCGAAGACCGTTACATGGATCTGAGCGGTTCCGAGCAATATGACGCCGCTTCCGACGTCATACGACAAATAGAAGAAGCGTTTACACTCATTGTCGAACAAGCCACTCAGGAGTATGCTTCTCTCGGAACGAAGATAAACGCGCTTATAGCTCTGCGCTGCATTGCAGTGTTGATATGTGGAGGCCAAGAGGAGATCGGTAAACAAATCCGTAATCATTTCCAGGTGGATGACTCTTTGGAAAGCTCAATGAACGCCGTGATTGACGAGATGAGCGTGGAGGAATGCGAGAGGGTGTGTGCCCTAGAATATTCGGGTAGGCCGTTCCTAAAAGCAATGGAGCAACTCAAGGAGCTTGCCGACGATCATTGCGTTTTCGAGGGGCTCCAAGACGTGATCGCAAATCTTACTTGTGAGGATGAGACGGAGGAGGATGGGGAAGGCGAAAGCGAAGAAGAAGAAGAAGAAGAAGAAGAAGCGTAAGAGGAATATGAGGGAAGCCCTTCGTCAGATATTACCAGCTGCGAAATATATGGCACAAAGTCTGTGGATGAAATTTCGAAAAAAGAAGAGTAGCTGGGCTGTTAAAACTCCTGCGGCGCCCCTCAAACCGACGCGATGAACCGATGTATATTGGCCAAACACAAGAAGGGGATAGCGAGAAAAGGATGATCCGTAATCCGAGTCTGGGCTGACTTCTTCTCATTGATGTTAGGACTTCCTATCACCGACAGCTTCTAGTACCCTTGGCCTAGTAATTTAATCTCGAGTCGCGTACGCCACCAGTATCTGCGCAGCCACCAGCTGAGCACCACTTCCAAATCTTTGCGTTGCATGAGGCTCTCAACTGCGTTTGGATTGATCCCTAAGCCGCCTGATGTGGACCCGCTAGTATGTGGGGCGGCCAATGAGAGGGCTCGTAATGGGCTTCGAACGTCGATGTGAGAGAAGGCAAGTTGAGAGCTGCAAGAACTTTGACTTTTCCGGATGAACAGAGGTCACGATCTAGTACAGATGCTCCACTTATTAAGATGACGTTCTCGTTTTCGCGGTGGAACTTGCCCGATCGCACAACCTTGCGACACTGTCGCGACAATACGTTGGCTCTTCCTCGCCTTTGCGCAAAACGCGTGTTACACCACGTTCATATTCTATCTGGTGGAAAAAATGACGGAGCCATCACTCAAGCGACAGCGCGCTGAGAGCTTCGTAAATCCGCCCACAATAGCCAAATCATCTACTACATCGAACCCGAATATACCGAACTACGACCTTTGGACGGCATTAAGTGCCCTCGACAAGTCACAAACAGATCATACTTTCAGCCAGACAATGCTCGTCAAACTGAATCTTCGCGACCCTTCAATCGGAGCCCAAATCCGACAAGAGTACCATTCCCACCTGCAACGGCAAAAAGAGATGCAGGCAGAACGAGAGCAGCGCAAAGACTTTTCACACTGTGTCGCCGCGCTGAAAGAGGTTATACATCGTGAAGAAGCAAGGCCAGCGCACCTACCAAGAAATCCAGAACGAATTGCAAACTGCTTCATCACAAAGATGCGCGAAATTTGGCGCCAAACATACTACTATTCGTCGTTTGAGACGAAGAAGTCGGCGTTAGATACGCTAAGACGAATGGCATTTGCATAGCTTAATACACGGGATAGAGAATTTCAAAAGCAACTTCTAGGGTAGATTACCAAGGACCAATCAGACGAGTACTGTCTTAGCATGCTTAGGATCCTCAGAGACATGTCTAGACAAGAGCGCAGAAAACTGGCCGATATGCCAGTAGACAGGGCGACGGTGGCGACTACGGGGGAGATGCGCCGAGGGGGGACCCGGTTCATAGACAAGATGCAGGAATTGAGGGAACGTCTTGATGAGACATGGCTGATTTGTGGCATGCATTTGTATGGTTTTAGTGAGGAATTGTTTTGGTGGGGTCGTGGGAATGAGGACGGGAGTGATGAGGAGAGTGATGGCGAGGACGGTTCTGAGGATCATTATGGTACGCCACCTTATTGGGAGGACCCCACTGAGTAGGAGCATGGAGCACACCCAGAGTGGCTGTACACGCGGAGATTATGCTATGGGGAAAGACAGAGGCGTTAGATAGCCAATAATGCAGGGTGCGAGCTGTAGAGATGTGTGTGTGTGTAGGTGTGTGTGTGTGTGTGTGTGTGTGTGTGTGTAATCGCATTTTCCGCCATATTCCTCTCACTCCGAGTAATCATCAGGCTCAGGAGTTCCGTTATCTTCGACACCGTTGTCTATGTCATCTTGAATGGACTCCGGCGTTACGTCCAACTCCTGGTGAACAATACTGAAACGAATGGGAAACCCCGCATTGTTCAAAGCCCTTTGCAGCTCCTTCAACTTCTCTTGAAATTGCCCTGTAGGTTCTACAGACTCTTTATCTCTAAATCGTCGGGCTAGGAAGTCCATTGACTCGTTCACCGGCATCATACACACCTCTTCACGCTGGTCCACATTTATGTGGCGCGCGATTTGGTACATGCCGTTGACGTATTCTTCGCTCTCGACATCTTTAATACAATCTGCAACTGCAGCGCGCAGTTTCTTGTCTGGGGTGTTAACTAGCATAACGCCTAGTTTCCTCAGCGCGTCTAACGCATTCTTCTTAGTGCCGAGAGACGAATAGTCGTGTGTTCGACCGCAAATCTCGGCCACGCTTCTGTAGAATGCACCTTTTATTTGGGAAGACAAGACGGGGATCTCTTCGGGTGGTACGGAGTCGTCCGCACATCCACGCACGCCAGGGATGGTCCATTTGAAGTCATTGAGAACTTGTTTGAAGTCGGCACTTGTGTTTCTCTCCTTTTCCATGTAGGCGTCGTAGGCTTCTTGGATTGTGGCTGCGATTGTGGCGTCACTCTTCGCGATTTTGAGGAGAGTACGATGGCTGAAGCTCGTCGTGGCGAATGGCATGTCCATGGCTCCCTCATCAAGTGTGTTTATCATGGTTCTGATGAAATCTGTATTTATTGGTGTAGGTGGTTCTGCTGTTGGGAGCGAATTTACATTTGATGCCGTAGTAGGCGGATGGGAGGGTACGGTGTCGGCACTGTCAGCACGTTGCCGCTTGAGAGGTGGTTCCATAGCCGTTGAGCCTTACGGACTGATGATAAAGACAAAGGGTGTCGTAATTTGCTGAATGAGAGGGAAATGTACTATCTTTTGCGCGGTAAGGGGGAGACTTTACGTGTTGTGAGCTGGTGCGAAATGACGTAGTCTGGGCTTGGACGCGGCAGGGAGGACTATTGCTTTTTCGGAGTATCTGCCGTCTGGATCTTGACCCTTGTCGAGACATGAGATGAGTGTTCCAACGCTTTTCGTAGATATTGCAAGCCGTGCCATAGAGAGGGTTTTCGTGTGAGGCAGGTACAGATCATCCCGTCCTGTTAAGCGTTGGACAATGCACGGACGCTCTCACAACATCCCTTATGCACCATCTCCTCATGTCATCGTTTCTTTGTTGCTTTTTCTTTTTTGCGCGCTCATCTCGTAATGATCCGATTGCAATGACCTTGGATTTTCTTCGTTGCTACAAAATCATGAGGAAGAAAGTGCGTGTTTAGTTCAGAATAGGTACGGTCTCGGTTTGGGAAGGTGTGCTTGGTATGCGGAATATCTGTGGTAGCTTTGCGGTATAGCTACTTTCGCACGTAGCGTTATCCCCAAAAATGTTAGATTACCCAGTATCTTCCATTTGAAAGAATTCCAGCGCAAACACGTGTCGTCGAAACCCTGAACATCTTGCGATGCATTTGCCCAACCCACTTCATCAACCCATCTTAGACCAATCATGCACCAGATACCTCATGTGTCGCGACCTTGCGATGCAAAGCACATCAGCTACCTCCACTCTCGGTGCATGCCGTGCACATCGCATCAGCTGAAAAGCTCACTCCCCTTCTAATCCACGACGAGTAAAACTCCTCGTCTGCTTCCTCTCCACCACTATCTCCATCTCCATCTTCATCACCACCCACCTCTCTATCACGCCCTTCATTCTCGTCATTCTCCTCCAAAGATCCGCTTACATCCTCAACAAAAGCATCGTCAACATCGCCGTACGCAACCTCTCCAATAACATCCTCAACGTTATCTTCGTCTTCCTCTCCGTCTCCATATTCATACTCCTCCCCATCATCCTCATCCATCTCCCTATCTTCATCCCCAAACTCATAATCCCTCCCCATCATCCTCGACATGCCCGCGACATGATCAATAATCAAAGCAGCACGCACTCGTTCCTCCACAGACAACCAATTCGCACTGTTGAGTGCGCATCTGACTTCTTCAGCCGTCTGTTGAAGTTGCTTGAACACCGACGCTACCAGTTTTTGACGTTTCAGACCAGAATTGTCGTCATCGTGAATGCTGGAGGTGCTGCGGCGGCGCTTGAGGGGGTGGTGTTGCATGGCTGTGGAGGGTGTGAGAACATGGTATGAGGGGGTTGTGTGATAGATGAGATTGTTGAAGTTGATGGAGGGCGTATATGCGCGATGAAAGGGGAACTCTTGACTTTTGAAGTGTGTGTGTGGTAGGTTACAAGTACACACCATCACGTCCCTGTCTACCAAAGTAGTGACGGCATCTTCACCTTCGTTGAATGGTCGACCCAAACCCATCACAATCTCAGTTCCAAACTTCCGAGAAGACAGTCTGATAATAATCCTTCATTTGATTACTCAAAATATCTAATAATGCTTCTTTGTATATGGGTTCGTCTCTATCGTGTATATAATGCATAATGGCGTCTAATATGCAGTGAAAAGGGTATCTGCGCCTCTCCCATGCTTTTGATAACGCCGTTGAAGTGCACTTTTTGCAGTGAAAAAAAAAAAGGAAGGATCCCACCCAGGTATGAAGAACGCTTGAATGGTGTTGAAACGGCAGAGTCGAGATGGATGGGAAAAGATCGAGCGGAGTGGACCGAAGGACCGTGTGGTGATGTTGGACGGAAAGTTCGCAGCGCTTACGAGTCGGACTGTCATCGCAAGGAGACTGCAAGCTGTTGCTCGTCATCCTTATATCTTGGCCTGGCGAAGGATCCGACTGTCCTGCTGCGCTTGTTGCAGCGCGAGAATCTCTCTTTGTTCCTGGAATACCTGGCGCGCGCGCTCAAGCACCATCTCGAAGCCCTCCTTGCCCTTGGCAGCGTTTTGCTGGAAGCGCTCAACAGTGAACTGCTCAATGCTGTTCTTGATCTTCTGCCAGCCACCGCACAGCGCGGTAATTTCGGCGCGCTGCGTGAAGGCGGTCTTATCGGGTGATGAGGCGACGGGGTGGTATATGCAGGTCTCGCGCACGTTGAGGAGGTCGGACCATGTCATGTTCATGGAGCAGAGGGTGAGCTTCTTGGCGACGGGGTCGACGTAGGAGGTCTCATAGACCATGGAGGTGTCCTGGCCGCCGAGTATAGTTTGTATCCATTTGGGCGTGGATTGCTGGCATGTGATGAGACGTTCGGTGCGGAGCTGCGGTGTGTTAGTTTTCTGCTCGGTGAGGCTGGTGGGGCGCGCCGAATTGACATGTGAAAGAAGGAGTCACTTACAATTCCTGTCGCTGGGTCGACGGAGCGGCTTAATGTGTCGACGGCGATGACATGGGGTGTCTTCTCGTTCCAGGGGCCGTATTTGCGCCAGTTGCTCGTCGAGACCTCCTCCCATGTGTAGTCGAAGTCGACTGTCTGCTGGAAGTACTTCATCGTGTGGTCGTGTGCGCTGTCGTGTGGGTCGGGTAATGTTCGTTGTCGCTTCGATGTGACGTGTTCGCAGTGATTCGGACCCGAGAATCCGATGGTATGTATTGATGAGCTGTGATAGCTGTAGTGTGGAGTTGAGGTGGGTTGTGAAATGTGAAGGGTGCAAAAGGTTTGGAGACGGGTGGGCAGAGGCCGAAAAGCAGGCCGTGCGCTGGCGATAAACGATCGTCGGGGAAAGCGGGAAGTGCTCAACGCTTTTCACCGCTCGTGCCCTGTATCTTTGTTTCTTGTTTCTCCGCAAAGTCGTGCCGATTAAAGTGCGGTGTAAGGAGTTGGAGACAGATGCGTTGTCAAGCAATCAAAAAGCAAGAAAGTCGCGATGTTCTGGTTCGTTGGTAAGAAAGCAATGTGAAACGAGTGTACGAGAGCCTTCTATCCGACCTCACGTCTTGCGGATCTACAAAATCTTTGCCACGGACAGCCGCCTTTCCACTTTTCCTGCCAATCACAGCCGAGACGCTGACAGCCGCGGGTACGAGTCGTGTGCCATTCTCAGCGGCGTCTGGCCCAGTCATCCCGACTCTCCCCGTATGACGTCTCGACCCGAATTGGCCAGGTCTCGTTGGTGGACTTCTTCTAGACTTGACGCAGGGCGTGGAGTACCTGAAGCTTGCACCGAAGATCTAGCTGCGCATTTGGCTCGCGCAACAGGCTAAGAATCAGGGTCTTCCGGCTGTCGTGTGCGCAAGGCGGTTATTGGCTTGGGACGGTGATCCACGACGTGTGTAGTGGGATGTAAGTCCTCGGTTATGCGTGTTTCCAGTGCTATCAATGACGAATAGAATTCATAACGATTACTTTAATTTTCTCCGTTTGCTGCAATGAGCACGCATTGTCATAACCCCAGTGCAAACGAGTGAAGGCCCTAAGGCTGCGATTCAGACAAACACAAAACATATTGCAAGAAGAGAGCAAGTTGTTGTCGTCTTTCGACGGCTAATCATGTATTTTCATGATTCATCTAACCAAGTGTATCATTGGTATCATAACTTTTGTATGAAAGCGCCAAAACGCCGACCATGCATATGCAAAGCGCAAGCAACTTTCGTTGCTTCATGTGATACACTCAACCGAGTGTCCATGTCGTTCCATCGTAACCATCTACAGCTCCAATGCCTTCTTCGCCATTGCGAGTGCACCGTCGAACGTCTTGTTTCCTCCGATGAAACCAGCGGCGTGTACAAAGACACAGCCCGGGATACCAGAGACCTGGTCGAGCTGCTCGTCGCGCACACCCTTCCACGCATCGGGCAGGTCCTTGCGGTTCTCGAAGCCACCGTTCTCCTTGCTGACGGCACGGATGCGCC
>Ga0265797_10006219_pt1 | contig 16987 bp, 11 predicted proteins | sample P2T30metagenome_FD_192433 | JGI IMG/M metagenome (GOLD analysis project Ga0265797, IMG submission 192433) | Plant litter microbial communities from East Loma Ridge, Irvine, California - P2 T30 | ecosystem: Environmental > Terrestrial > Plant litter > Unclassified | place: USA: California...
CGAGGCTGTTGGCGTCGCCGGTACTTAACGAGATCTGGTAGGTCATAAAGATATCTTCCGTTAGCGGTCGAACGGCATGCGGGTCTAAATTCTCACCGCGGACTGCGACGCAAGCAATGCGCCATGATTGGCACCATCCATCAGTCAATGGTGCGGCTGGAAAACCCTCACGCCTTATCTGTTCGGTCATTCCGAGGAGCTGCCTTGGTTGCGGCGCGCAAGCTTCACTGATGCAGGAAATGAGAACCTGAGAAAAAAGAGGGCGGGTAATCACCCCCATTGACGGACACGTCCGGTGTCGACGTGGACAAAGCCGTCATGCGGGTAGTAGCCAACCCCCCCGCCGTGCAGCGAGACCGCTGCTGCGCGTACGCGGTGCAGGGCTACGCCGGGAATGGCAATGTCGGTTGCCTTGCCCAGCATATGCTGGCTCTTACTGGCAACGCCATGCGAGCGGGCATGAAGCGCACGGTTCGTCTTTGGGCAGCGGTATCCCGAGACGAGCTTCAGGTGCTTATGAGGCGAAACATCTAATCGGTCTCGTAGTCTGGCCAGCAAGTCGAAAAGCGCCGGGTCCATGCGACGCGCATCGCCCGTTCGCCAGTCGCGCATGGCGTGGTTTAGCTCCATCAGCCCTTCTCGGCGGAACCTGCCGCCTGAAAAATAACAGGTATCGTATCGCTCTCCGTTATGGGGATTAGAAAGAGCTAGACGGCGTTCAGGCGTTCGAGCGGACACCTCCTCGGACAGCGCCGTCAGTATCAATGATGCGGCCGCGCCTAAAACTCGACGTCGGTCGTATTGATCAACTGGCACGGTAAAGCCAGACATTGAGTATATTGGCATCAATCGAAACTTCCCAAAATTGCTATCTTATCGAGGGCGGGGTTAATCTCTATGTTCTTAGGTCGATAATATCACCGAACCTTACGGTGTGTAAAAATACGCCATCATCATCGGTTATTTCAATTCGATGGCTTTCGTACACTGGCAATCCAGCACGAATATTATCCAAAATTAAGTCTCTCGCCCCCGCGATCGCCTGAATCTTCGCTTCTTCAAGCGACGCTAGATCGAAATCCTCTTTATCGGAGGCATCTACGGTGTTGATCACATTTAAATAGAACTTCGGCAAACGTACAACTCCCTCTCGGTTCGAGAGGTACTTGTCCTGACAGTGCCATAATATTGACTAAGGTTAATTTGCTGTGTTTCGTCGTGAAAATAACGTTGCCTGTCGCATGTTTGAACGGACAGCACGTAATGCTAGCTGTATACATTCCTCGCTAACGAAAAATGGCCGATCCGGCACCTGTTTTGATAAGCGAAAAGTATCACGATACTTTCGAGGTTGTAGAGATACACAACTTAACTTAAATCAGTGTTATGCTGATGGCATATCCCTGCATTGTTGATTTAGACTATTTCTATCGCGACTGACGGTAAGCGTCGGAATACGAGATAGGAGGCCGAGGATGGCGCTCGACCAACATGATAAAATCAAAGCTCTACTTCTGGAAGCGCTGGCAATAGCCGACAAAATGGAAGGGCAAGGTGTTCTCGCCCTCTACATCGTCCAGGCACTAGATAGCCTAACGCCTGATGTTTCGCAGTAAGTGGTTCAGCGACAGCTATCGCTGCCTGCCATACCAGAAGCGAACGGGGCGCGTGCCCGTCCATATTTCGGTCGACGTTAGGTTGAGCAACCGTCGTTAATACTACCCGGTCCGTTTGCATCGCGGGTTTGGGAGGCTCGGGTCGCCAGCACCGCCACGCTATAGCCCGCTAACCACGCCTGGCAGGTTCCATAATTCCAAATAGGCCATGGGCAATCTAATGGCGTCATACCTGATTTGCCTGCCTCTATGCCTTGAGCGTGAGCTACGGCAACCGGGTGAGGGCTTTCGAACATTCAGCCTTCATGAGCATTTTTCCTAACGATCTCAATGTCGATTAAGCTAGCTGCTACTGCGTTGCACCCAAAACTGCGGTATGTAGTTTTTCTCAACCCTGTAATTCTCGAAACGCGATCGATTCCGAGAACGCCGATGCTTTCTCACCCGCCGTTCCCTTTCGGGAAGGTGGCATGCCAGTTTATCACTGACGCCAGTCGCTTAGGCTTTCGCCGAGGCCAGGGCGAGCACATCGGCCAGCTCTTCGATTGAATATGGTTTGCGCAGCAGTCGCAAACCTTTGGTGCCTTCCTGCGCGAGAACATGGCTGTAGCCGCTGGTCAGCACGACGGACAAACCAGGATGTTTCCGTGCGATCTCGTCCGCTAGTTCGATCCCCGACCGGCCCGGCATGATGACGTCGGTGAAAACAACATCGTAGCGGTCCGGTGATCGTTGCAGTTCGGCAAGAGCGGCATCAGCATCGGCCACCCAATGTGACCCGAGACCAAGTTCGGCCAAGGCCTGTGTGGCGAACTCACCAACCTCGCGATTGTCCTCGACGACGAGGATACACGTCCCGGCTTCGAGCGGCTGCACTGGCGAACGATCCGAGACGTTCGCTGGCTTATCGGCAATACCCAGCGGCAGATAGAGCGTGAAGGTAGTGCCGCGCCCGACCTCGCTGATGACCGCCACGTCACCACCCGATTGTTTGGCGAAGCCGAACACCTGGCTAAGGCCAAGGCCAGTACCGTGACCGACGCCTTTAGTGGTGAAAAACGGCTCGAATATCTGATCGAGGCGATCCGATGGAATCCCGGTCCCGGTATCGGTGATCGAAATCGCAACATAGGGCTGACGGATTACGGCGTGGTTACGTAGCGCGGGGAGTTCCGCGACCACTGCAACAGCAATGGCTAGCAGTCCTTCGCCCGTCATGGCATCACGCGCGTTGACCGCCATGTTGACGATTGCCGTATCGAACTGGCTGGGATCGGCCAGCACCATCGCAGGCTCAGTGGAAAGATCGTAGCGTGTTTCGATCCGCGAACCGGTCAGGGTCGGCAACATTCCTCGAAGTGAGGTGACGCTGGTAACGGCGTCGAACACTTGCGGCTGAAGTGTCTGACGACGGGCGAAAGCAAGAAGCTGACTGGTTAATCTGGTCGCACGATCGGCGGTGTCAGCGATCGCATCGACATACCGGATGCGCTTCTCGTCGCTGAGCCCCGGACGACGCAATAGATCGACCGAGCCGCGGATAACGGTCAAAAGGTTGTTGAAGTCGTGAGCGACGCCCCCGGTGAGTTGACCAACAGCCTCGACCTTTTGCGATTGCCGTAGCGCGTCTTCGGTACGGCGCAACGCCTCGTCGGCGTCGCGGGTTGCGGTGACATCGCGACCGATCGCGAAGATCTCGCCGCGATCAGGCGCTGCGACCCACGAGATCCAACGGTAGCTGCCGTCCTTATGCCGAAAGCGGCAGATATACGGCGGTAGCTCGCCAACCTGCGCGATGGCGAGCGCCCGTTCAGTCGGGGCAAAATCGTCGGGGTGGATAAAGTCGGTAGCGGCACGAGCAATTACCTCGTGCTCTTGATAGCCCAAGATTGTCATCCAAGCTGGATTAGCCTGAGAATAGATGCCTTCGGCGCTAGCCACGACGATAAGGTCCGGCGACGCGTTCCACAGCCGTTCAAGTTCGGCAGTGCCGATCTCGACCTGCTCGGCAAGGTCGTTCGCTTCGACACGAAGTCTCCGTTCTCGGTCCATACGCTCGCTCTGGTCGAGCATCGCGCCAATCATTCGCAGCGGTTTGCCCAAACCGTCACGAATAACGAAGCCACGGTCGCGAACGTCGGCGTAGCTGCCATCAGCACGCCTGAAGCGATATTCGTCGGTCCAGTCGACACCGCCATGATCAATCACGTCATGGATGCCAGCGTCGATGCGGGCGCGATCCTCAGGGTGAATATGATCTATCCACCAGCCGCCAGTTGGCGCGACGTCGGTCAGCTGGTGACCATATGCTTGTTCGATAGCCTCGTTCCAGGTGACGTCATTTCGAATCAGGTCCCAGTCCCAAATGGCATCGTTGGTTGCCCGGTTGGCGAAGCGGAGACGCTGCTCCGTCTCACGCAGCTTTGCCTCCGCAAGGCGGGCATCTGTGACGTCGTGAATGGTGCCTAGCAAGCGAACGGCAGCGCTATCGTGAAAGTAGGCCTGCCCGCGCGCTGCGATGTGGCGGAGCTTGCCGTCCTCTATGCCGATGGTCCGGTACTCGATCTCAAACACGCCGTCGCCGTCGGGATCCAAGGCCGCCTGCACTGCGGCATCAGAAGCGGTACGGTCGTCGGGATGAACGCCCTTCAGGAACGCTTCCTGATAGGTCACAGGAGCCCCGGGCGGCAGGCCGAACAGCGCGCGGGCGCCGTCGTCCCAAGTAAGCGCGTTTTGTTTCAGGTCGTAATCAAACGTTCCGAGCCGGGCCGCAGTGGTCATGATTTCCGCCGACCGACGTGCATCCTCCAGCGCGATCTTTGTTTCGTGCTCGGCAGTGATGTCACGCACCGCCATGACGAAGCCGGGATCGTCCGTGCCCAGCAGCGGCGTTACCGCGACATGTGCATAGATGGGGCTGCCGTCCTTGCGGATATGCCAGCGCTCGTCCGATGCGCGGCCCTCTGTCCGGGCAACCTCGAGCTCGCGGTCCGGTACACCGGCCTCGCGATCCTCCGGCGTGAAGAAGCGGTCGGTCGGACTGCCGTGCATTTCCGCTTCGCTCCAACCGAAGATGCGTTCCGCGCCGATACTCCAGCTGGTGACGAGGCCATCCGCGTTCATCGCAATAATCGCATTGTCGATTGCGGAATTGACGATCGTGTAGAAGCGGTCCTCGGTCGCCTGAACGTGACGGGTCGCCTGATCGAGCGCCATCGCGTGTTCCCGCACCTCGATCGCTTCGCGTTTCTCGATCAACTCCACGACCTGTTCGGCTAGCAGCGTCAACGCTTCGCGCTGCGCGTCGTCCAGCCCGCCCGGTCGGGCGATGGTGTCGATAGCGCACAGGCTGCCGAGCGCGTGCCCGTCGTGCGTGACGAGGGGGGCCCCGGCGTAGAACCGCAGATGCGCTTCGCCGACAACCAGCGACATCGCCGAGGTTCGCGGATCAGCCGTCAGATCATCAATCTGGAAAACGTTACGCTGACGAATGGCGAGCGCGCAGACGGAGGTATCAAGCGCGCTTTGGTCAATTTCGACACCTGCTTTCGCCTTGAACCATTGCCGATCGACATCGACCAGACTGACTAGCGCGATCGGCACGCGGCAGATGTTCTGCACCAGGGCAACTATCCGATCGAACTTTCGGTCAGCTGGAGTGTCAAGGATTTCGTGACGACGCAATGCCGCCAGACGATCTGTTTCGTTCGTGTCCGGTTGCTTTCCGGGTGCTTCGTTGCGTGTCGGCACGTTTCATCGCTAGCGCTGGCGGAGGGTTGCGAGGAAACTCATCGTGGACGCCCCCCGTCTGACCGCGATTACTGACTTTAGCAACATGAACGCTGGTGGCCAATATCTACGACAGGTCGTGACCTCGCCTTCCCGTTTCACCATCGATTCCGAGAACGCCGATGCTTTCTCACCCGCCGTTCGTTTGTGGGAAAGGCTGGATTGGCAGGAAGCAACCAAGCAGGGCTAATCCCGGCAGCGGATATTCCGAACAGGGTTTATGACACCTGCACACCCCTGGAAATTCTGGTATTGAGCGGTAGTCTCAGAACCGACCGGTTTTGACACCAGGACAATACGCATCAAACGCCGGTCGGCGGAAATTTGCTGTCTACACCGTGACAAGCGTGTCGCGGGCTGACGGCTTTCTCTTCTCCGACGTCGAATGTTGCAACGCGGCAACAACGCTGTATGATACGATACAACATGTCGTTTCTGCCAAGTAATTGTGGCGGGTCTCTCGACGATTTCGCCGCGCACTCCCGCGCATCGCTCCGGCTACCTACTGTCGAGATTTCCATGTCCGATATCCACGATCATCCCATCGCCATCAATGATCTCGTACTGGCGTATAGCGGCAACCGCGTCCTCGACGGCCTCTCACTTGCCGTCGCTGCTGGCAGCATTACCGCATTGCTGGGTGGCAACGGGGCGGGCAAGTCGACCACATTGTCCGCTCTGCTCGGCTTCGTGCGTGCTGACGCTGGCCAGATTTCGGTTTGCGGCATTGATCCGGGTGTTGACCCCGACATGGCACGACGGCGGATAGCCTACCTGCCGGAGAATGTTGCGCTGTACGAGCATCTCAGCGCGGTAGAGAATGCCGACTATTTGCTGGCACTTGCCGATCAGCGTCAAGACCGCGGGACTATTACCAATGCGCTGTCTGCTGCCGGGTTGCAGGATCGCGCTTGGGATCAACGGCTGGGTGGTTTTTCCAAGGGGATGCGGCAGAAGGTAGCGATTGCGGTGGCACTGCTGCGCAAAGTGCCAGTGCTGCTGCTCGACGAGCCCACTTCCGGCCTCGATCCGCGCGCAACCGCCGATTTCAACGCGCTGCTCCTGACGGTGCGCGAACGTGGCACCGCCGTGCTGATGGTGACGCACGACCTATTGTCGGCGGTTGATATCGCCGACCGCATCGCCTTCCTCGAACAGGGCCGGATCGTCGAGGACGTCGCTGCAACTGGCGCCGACCGGTTCGACATCCGCGCGCTGCACGCCCGGTTTCAGATCGGCACGGGGGAACACACGGCATGAATGCGACCCGCCTCATCGCGCGCGACGAGTTGCGGCTGATGGCGCGCAACCGCGTTGCGGTAATCGCGCTTGTTCTCCTGTTCTTCCTCACACTGGCGGCGGTGCTTAGCTCCTGGTCGCACCAGCGTGGCATCGCCGAATTACGCGCGCGTCACCAGCAGGCGGCCGCTGCGGCCTTCAAGGCGCAGCCCGATCGCCACCCACACCGCATGGTCCATTACGGCACCTTCATCTACCGCCCTCTCGGTGCCCTGGCTGCGTTCGATCCGGGCGTCGACGCCTTTACAGGCAACAGCATGTTCCTTGAGGGGCACCGCCAGAACAGCGCCAATTTCGGCGACGTGCGTCAAAGCTCGTTGCTTGTCCGCTTCGGCCAGCTCACCCCCGCCTTCGTCCTCCAAGTTGTCGCTCCGTTGCTGCTGATCTTTCTGGGTTTCGGCGTTCTGGCGCGTGAGACTGAACGTGGCACCCTGCGGGTGCTGATGTTGCAGGGAGTCTCGCGCGGGCAATTGGTACGCGGCAAGCTCGCCGCGCTCGGGATGGTTGCGGCCATCGTTGGGCTGCCGGCGATGATAGGCTTCGTTGCGGTGATCGCACAACCTGAGACGCTGGTGCTGCCGATGGCGGCCATCGCGCTCGGCTACGCGCTGTATCTGGCTTTATGGGTCGTGCTGATCCTGCTCGCATCGGCGTTCGCCAAGCGAGGGCGCGACGCCCTGCTGGCGCTGCTGGCAATATGGACGGTCGCGGTCGTACTGTTGCCACGCGTCGCGCCCGACATCGCGGGGGCTGCGGTGCCGCTTCAGAATCGCCTTCAGACCGACGTCGCTATCGCCCGCGATTTGCGGCGGTTGGGCGACAGCCACAATCCCGACGATCCGCATCTGGCAGCCTTCAAACAGTCGGTCCTGCGACGCTACGGTGTGACCCGGGTCGAGGCTCTACCGGTGAATTACAAGGGGCTGCTGGCAGTAGAGGGCGAGCGACTGACATCCAGCCTGTTCGATCGCTATGCGAGTGCCAGCTTTGCTGCCCAGGCCGCCCAGAACAGGCTCGTTGACGCGATCGGCGTTCTGAGCCCGACGATCACAGTCCGCGCACTGTCGATGGCCGCGGCAGATACCGACTTTGCCGGGCATCGCCGTTTCCTCGAACAAGCAGAAGCCTATCGCTACGCGCTTGTGCAGCGGCTCAACCGGATGGAAGCGGACGATGTCAGCTACGCCGATGATATAGCAGAGGATGAGGGCGCCGATCGTCGCAAGCGGATTGCTGCGGACAACTGGCAACAGATGCCCGATTTCGTCTTTCGTCCACCAAGCGGCGCCGCACTGGCGACTGCGGCGCTGCCCGGTCTCACGATTTTGGGGCTGTGGCTCGCACTCGCGGCGCTCCTGCTTGCGCGGGTCACCCGCCGTTTGGGAGCGCATTGATGACCCTGTGGATGCATGAACTGCGCCTCCTGCTGCGCGCCCGGCTGAGCGTTGTCGCGCTGGTCTTGCTGGCGGTACTTGCCGCCGCTGCGGTCACCGCCGGCATGGTCGAAGTCGCGCGGCAGCGCACCGCGATTGCCGCTATCCCTGCCGCACAGGCCGAGGATATTGCCGCAGTTGCCGACTATGTCGATCGGACCAAGGATGCAGGCAGTGCGGGGTATTACAGCTTCCACCCGACCTGGGACTCTCCGTCGCCGCTGGCCTTCGCCGCGCTCGAGATGCGCGATGTTTCCCCCTATATCCTGCGCGTACGCGCTTTGGGTCTGGAAGCGCAGATCTATGACGGCGACGTCTTCAACCCCGAACTTGCCCTGCCCGGCCGGTTTGATTTTGCATTCGTCCTGGTGTTTCTGGCACCCCTGTTCGTGGTCGCGCTGTTTCACGATTTGACCTCCGGGGAGCGCGAGGCGGGGAGGCTGCGTATGCTCGACGCACTGCCGCGCGGAGGCACGAAGCTGTTACGTCGACGCATTCTCCTGCGGGTCGCGCTGCTATGGGCAGCACTCGGCCTGCCCTTCCTCGTCGGCGCGGTAGCGTCCCGCGTTGGGGGCGGTGCCGTCCTCGCGGTTCTCACCGTTACGCTGGCCTATCTGCTGTTCTGGATGGCGCTGGCCGCGCTGGTCGCGCGGCTCCGCTGGAGTTCCGTCGCTAACGCCGCGACGCTGGCGGCCTGCTGGCTGGTGCTGGTGCTCGTCCTGCCCACGCTGGCGCATGTCGCGATCAACCGCGCCGTGCCGATCGGCCAGGGCGCGGAGATCGCGTTGGCACAGCGCGAGACGGTCAACCGCGCCTGGGACATTCCGCGCGAAACAACGATGCGCCGCTTCTATGCCGGTCATCCCGAATGGGCGGACTCCGCCCCGCTCGGGTCCGCCTTCCATTACAAATGGTATTTCGCCTTCCATCAAGTCGGTGACGAAAGTGTCGCGACCAAGGTCCGCGCTTATCGAAGCGGGTTGGAACGCCGCGATGCCGCTGCGCGCATGCTCGGCTGGGTGCTGCCCTCGGTGGGCGTACAGGCTCTGCTGACTCGGCTGGCGGACACCGACGTTCGCGCACAGCTGGCGTATCAGGATCGCGTACGCGCCTTCCATGCCAAGCTGCGCAATTTCTATTACGGGTATCTGTTCCGCGACCAGCCGTTCGGCAAAGCCGACTTCGGCCGGGCACCGACCTTTGCCGCTCAAGTTAACGCAGCAGATGCATCGAGCGAAGCCGCTGACCGGTGACGATACTGCCCCTCCACAGCGGCTGATCACCAACCCGGAGCTATCAAGCCTTTCACCGATCAAACATCGGCCAGCCGCAGCTCGATCAACATAATAGAATAACATCACAAAAGGGGATCTACATGCGATCATTCGCGATAGCGCTTGCCGCCACCGCTGCGATGCCGATGCCTGTGTTGGCGCAGGAGGCCGCCCGGGAAGCCGACGCAATGGAAGACGACAAGGAGGCCGGGGAGATCATCGTTACCGGCAGCCGTTTTGGTGGCCGCACGGCAACGCAATCGTCAACGCCGGTGGACGCCATATCGCGTGAAGCGCTGCAACAGAGCGGCCGCGTCGATCTCATCCAGATGCTGAAGGTTCAGGTGCCCAGCTTCAGCGCCCCGCGGCCTTTAGCATCGGGTGTCGGCGATTTCATTCAGCCACCTTCACTGCGCGGACTTGGGGCCGGGGAGCTGCTGGTGCTGATCAACGGCAAGCGTCGCCACACTACGGCCGACCTCAATTCGAGCAACGGCATAGGTCGCGGCGACGTCGCCGTCGATTTCAACGCCATCCCGACCCTCGCCATGTCCCGGATCGAAGTGCTGCGCGACGGTGCCGCCGCTCAATACGGGTCCGACGCGATTTCGGGGGTCATCAACATGATTCTCGACCGCTCGTTGGGTACTATCGCGCAGGCGGGCTACGTGCAGACCACGAAGGGCGACGGCGACACTTATGAAGCAAGTGCCTCTACAGGCATCCCGCTCGGAACAAGCGGGGTCCTCCGCCTGACCGCGGCCTACCAAGATCGGGACGGCACTAATCGTGCGCGGGCGGATACGCGGCAGCAGTATTTTGGGACGAACGCGGCCGGTCGGCCGGTCGCGCCTTCTGCCAATTATGGCTCCGGCGTTGGCCTGACACCATCGAACGGGACGCTTGACCCGCGGGAAGCTGGGTTCGACCGGAACGTGTTCCAGCAGGGCGACCAGCCAAACCGGAACTACCAGCTCTTCTACAACCTCGTCACGCCGCTGCCGGGTGGCACCGAACTCTACAGCTTCGGCGGCTACAATCGTCTCGACGGCGACATTCAGTATTTCTTCCGTCGCCCCGGGCAGGACGAGACGGTGCGCGCGCTTTACCCGGACGGTTACAGCCCAGGTCTCGACACCCGCCTGGAGAACGTTTCCACCGCGATCGGCCTGCGTGGTGACAACCTGGCGGGCTTCGGTTGGGATTTATCGACGGTCTATGGCGTCAGCACAGTCCGCACGACCTATGTCGACAGCGTCAACGTTTCGCTGGGCGCCGCCTCCCCGTCGCACTTTTACCGGGGCGGCAGCGACTTCTATCAATGGACCTCGAACCTGGATTTCACGCGCGACATTCCGGTCGGGGACGATCAGCCGCTGAGACTGGCTTTCGGCGCCGAGTATCGCGAAGAAACCTACCGTCTCTTCTCAGGCGCGCCCGATGGCTATCGCAACGGCGGCGTATTGATCCCGGATGGCCCCAACGCCGGTCGCCCGGGGCCGATCGGTTCGCAACCCGGACCGAGCAACGGACCCGATGATCGTGCTTCGATCGGTCGCCACAGCGGCGCTGTCTATGGCGAAGTGGAAAAGCAGTTCTTGGGTCGGCTGCTGCTGTCAGGCGCGGTGCGGCACGAACGGTATTCGGACTTTGGAAGCACTACCAATTTCAAGGCAGCCGGACGGCTGGCTCTGTTCGGCGGGCTGGCGTTGCGGGGCTCCTACAACACCGGCTTCCGCGCGCCGGCACTGGCGCAGTCCGGCTATAACGCATCCAATACGTTGATCCTAAATGGCGCCCAGGCAATCGTACGGGTCGCGGCAGTCGACAATCCAGCGGCGCGTCTCGCAGGCGCGACCGACCTGAAGCCCGAACAGTCGCGCAACGTATCGATCGGCACCGTCCTGGAGGCGGGCGGCTTTACTGCAACGCTCGATGCCTACCGGATCAAGGTGCGTGATCGCATCGCCATCTCATCGACCTTTCAAGACGCGCGCCTGACCAGCTTTCTGGTCGCCAACGAGCAGTCTGGCTTCGCTGCACTGTCATTCCTGACCAACGCCGTCGACACTGAGACCAAAGGCGTCGACCTGATCATGAACTACCGGCACCGCTTCCCGGATGGGAGCCGAATCTCGGCCACGCTTGCGGGCAATTACAACAAGACGACGTTCGACAGGATCGCAGGCACCCCGGCGCCGATCGCCGCGCTTGGCATCACTACGCCGCTCTTCGACCTCACCCAGCAGCTCCGCTTTTCGGACAGCCTGCCGCGCGACAAGATCACGTTGGACCTGAACTATGCGCGAGGACCGTTCTCGCTGTCTGTCACCAACACTCGGTATGGCCGCGTCGCGACGGTAGCGTTGCTCAATCGTACGCCGGCCCAGGTCGCCGCATTGGTGCCGGGCTATGATGTTCGTCTGCTTCCTTCGACCGGCAACTCGGTCAACTCGGACATCATTCAGCGCTTTCGCGCCAAGATCCTGACGGATATCGATATCGGCTGGCAGGCTACCCGTACGTTGCGAGTAAGCGTGGGAGCGCAGAACGTCTTCGACATCTACCCGGATGAAAATATCGCATCGAGCGTCGCCGGCGTCGCCGCCGGCACCAACGGCGCCGACAATGCAGGAACCCAGCCTTACAACGCCGTTTCTCCCTTCGGATTCAACGGTCGATCAGTGTTCATCCGCGGCAGTTATAGCTTTTAGAACTGGCTTGGTGGCCTTGGCGCGGTTTTGCACTGACTATGCCGCAGGACGGCCTCTCGCGTTGCCGGCTATTTCTAATGGCTTTTCAGAGGCACGGGTCACGACCGGATGGGGTTGTGGCCCGCCCTGAGTCGGGCGCAATGTCCAAGTGACACCGACCGCCTGCACGGGTAGTTGGCTCCTGTGCAGGCCATCCGGCATCTTCTGGCGCAACGCCACCTGGCCGTGCTGATCTGCGCGGCGACGCTGTTGCTGAAGCTGCTGGTGCCTACCGGCTACATGATCGACAGCGACCACGGGCGCGTCGCTATTACCATCTGCTCGGGCACCGCTCCCGCGGCAATGACGATGGACATGCCGGGGACGCACGGCGAGATGCCCGATCACGGCAAGTCGAAGGACCACGGCAAGGCGGAGATGCCCTGCGCGTTCGCCGGGCTGTCAGCGGCGGTCCTAGGTCCAATCGACCCGATCCAGCTTGCCGTACTGATCGCCTTCGTTCTGGCAATCAGTCTGACAGCTATCGTTCCGCCGGCCCCCTCGCAGCCGGCGTTCCTGCGGCCACCCTTGCGCGCTCCCCCGGCCTACCTCTGACCTGTCATTCCGCGCCTCACGCGGCGCGTCCATGAATTGCGGCCTGCGCGCGTCACGCGCCCGGGCTGGTCGAAGGTATTCCCATGATCCGAACGTATTTGCTGGCCGGCGTTGCTACGCCGTGCCTGCTGCTGGCCATCCCGGCCAGCGCACAGACCCGCGACACTACTGACGAGCGAACCGATGCGACGATCGTCGTCACCGGCCAGCGTGATCCGCTCAAGCTGAACGATCAGGCCCAAGCCGGCAGTCGGCTTGGGCTGTCGATCCGCGAGACACCGGCGAGCGTCGAGGTGCTGACCCAGGACGATCTACAGGTGCGCGGGCTGCGCACCGCGCGCGAGACGTTCAACGACGTGGTGGGTGCCATCGCCGGCAATGTGCCGGGCAATCCCGCGGTTGTCTCCTTGCGTGGCTTCGCCGGCAACACCGTCTCGATCCTCCAGGACGGAGTTCGGGTGTCGGCATCGACCGTCGTGCAGCGTGACAGCAACAACTGGCACTATGATCGGGTCGAAGTGCTGAAGGGACCGGCGTCGGTCCTTTATGGCGAGGGGGCATTGGCCGGCGTCATCAACAAGGTGACGCGCAAGCCGGTTCTGGGCGAACGCCACCTCGACACGCTGCTGTCGGTCGGGAGCTTCGACACGGTGTTCGCGGCCGGTGGCGTCAACCTGCCGGTATCCTCCACGATCGCGGTGCGGGCCGACGCCAGCTACCAGCGATCCGACAGCCTCTACGACGTGGACAACAACGATACCTTCTCGGCCGGGCTGACCGCGAGCGCGCTATGGAAGCCGAGCGACCGCCTCTCGCTGCTGGTCGCGGTCGATCATTTCGAGGATCGCTATGACGCCACCTATCAGGGCCTGCCCCTGATCCCCGGCCAATACGCCCTGCGCCCGACCGATGCCGTGACAGCGGCGAACGGCCTGGTCGCCGATCGCGCGCTGCGTCGTCGCAACTACAATCCTGAAGGAGCCTATTCCGGTGCCGACGAGACGACGGTGCGTTCACGGCTCGACTGGTCGATAGGCAGCGGCTGGACCTTCGCGCTCGACCTGACCGGCTATACCGCGAAACGCGCATTTCTGCTGGTGGACAGCCAAGCCTTCGTCGCGCCCACTGCGGCGTTTCCGAACGGCAGCTTCCGCCAGACCTATCAGGATTTCCGGCACGATCACCAGTTCTGGAACGCGCGCGGGGTGATCGGCAACGACAGCAATATCGCTGGCCTGCGCAACCGTTTCAGCCTGGGCGTCGAGCATAACGACACAGATTTCGTCAGCCTGCGCCAGACCGCCCCTACCTCGGCCTTGCCGGCTGTCGATGTGCGCAACCCTGCGATCGTTCCCCTACCCACGGGGACGGCGATCTTCACCGCCGGCAACGTCACCTTCGATTCCAAGCTGAAACAGACCTCGGTGTTCGCGGAGGACGCGCTGAACCTGACTTCCAAGTGGCTGCTCGTCGGCGGAGTGCGTTGGGATCACATGGAGCTGGAGCGGACCACGATCCAGAATGTGGGTGGCGCGATCGATCGCAACAGCCCGACCTTCAACCCCATATCCTGGCGGGCGGGCACGACATGGGACGTGACGCCGGGGGTGACGCTCTACGCGCAATATACGACCGCGGTATCGCCGGTGTCCTCGATCCTGCTCGCCTCGATCACAAACAGCCAGTTCCGGCTGACCAAGGGCCGCGCCTATGAGGCCGGGTTCAAGGCGAGCGCATGGGGTGGGCGGGCAAGCATCACGGGTGCGGCCTACCGGATCGAACAACGTGATATTCTGACCCGCGATCCGACCAATCCATCCTTGGCCGTACAGGGCGGACGGCAGTCCTCGCAGGGTGTCGAGCTGTCCGGCGTCGTCTCTCCGGTAAAGGCGCTGCGCCTCTCGGGCGGCGTATCCTACACCGATGCGCAATATGACGAGCTGTCCGAACTAATAGGGGGCGTGCGGATCGACCGGAGCGGCAACCGCCCGATCAACGTCCCCTCGACGACGGTCAATGCCTCGGCGCTTTACACCGTCGCCGACAAAGTGACGCTGGGCGGGTTTCTGCACCACGCCAGCGCCTTCTACACGGATACGGCGAACACTATCCGGGTCGCAGGCCATACCGTTCTCGATGCCAGCGTGTCGTTCGCGGTCGCCCCACAGGCGTCCGTGACGCTGCGGGGCCGCAACCTCACGGACGCCTTCTACGGCGAGTATTCCGGCTACCCGACCACCAACGTCTATATCGGTGCGCCGCGGTCGTTCGAGGTCGCGCTGGCGACGCGGTTCTGACGATGACCGGGCACCGGCGATCAGCGGCATCGCGCGCGCGCATCCTCGTACGGCGCGTCCATCTCTGGCTGGGGTTGAGCCTGGGGCTGCTGTTCGTGGTGCTGGGCCTCACCGGATCGGCGCTGGTCTTCTACACCGGCATCGACACGGCGCTTCATCCTGCAATCCAGACCGGGCGCGTCGATCCCGCACACAATCTCGACGCGCCCGTATGGGACAGCGTGCTGGCGACCGGGCGGGGACGCTGGCACGACGCGGGCGGCAAGTGGACGCTTGAAGTAACGAGTGAGGGTGGTGCCATTCCGGCGCGTTATTATCCGGCACCCGGCCACCACGGCGACCGGATGATGGTCTGGTTCTCGGCCGATGGCAGGCGCATCATTCGTGCCGAACCGTGGGGCGGCTATCTGATGAGCTGGCTCTACCAGCTTCATATGGCCCTCCTCGCCGGGGATGTCGGCGGTCAGGTGGTGGGCTGGTCCGGCGTGGCGATGCTGCTGCTGCTGGTCAGCGGGATGGTGGCCTGGTGGCCCCGCGGAAGCTGGCGCAAGGCGCTTGCCTTCAAGCGCGACGCCGCGCCGATCCGTCGCCTGCGTGATCTCCACAAGCTGTCCGGCCTGTGGAGCATGGCGCTGCTGTTCGTGCTTGTCGCGACCGGCGTGCTGCTGGCTCTGCCTGCCGTCACCCAAGCCGTGTTCCGACCTGCGGCGATACCCGCGCCTAAGTCGGTAGATGGCGGCACGGATCGGATCACAATCGTTCGAGCGTTCGGAGTAGCTCGCGGGGCTTTACCAGACGGCCGGATCGTCTTCGTGGATGTACCCAGCGCGCGCGATACGCCGATCAGGGTGCGACTTCAGGTGCCTGGCGATCCTCACCAGCGCTTCCCCGGCAGTTACGTCTTCATTGATCAGCCTTCGGGCCGGGTGCTGGCGGTGCATGATGTTCGGCGCGCCGGCACCGGGACCTTCCTGGTGAGCTGGATACGCACGCTGCACGATGGCACCATCGGCGGTATGACGACGCGACTCCTCGCTGTTCTGCTTGGTTTCGTTCCCGCCATACTATTCGCGACCGGTATCCTTCATTGGTTACGCCGCAGGAAAGCCGGCTGCTCTGCCGGGCATCATACCAGTGTCAAAATCGAACGGTTGTGACACCGGATACAGACATCAAAAGTTCTCGTTTTTAGCGAGCGAGACGGGTTTCGGGAAAGCCTGCTCTTTCCCGGAATTCGATCGTTTGCGGGAAGGTGTCTATCGGGCAGCTTGCCTCGAAAAGGCTTCTCGCAGTCTATCACTTGGTGGCATGACGCTGTCGCGAAAGTGCCGACATTCGAGACGTTCGAAACTTAGCACATAAGCGACATACCGTTTTCCCTTTTTCCGTCATCGCTCGCTGAGCCCGAGGTGACGCTGTCGTCGATAGTCGCGTGATCGGTCCTGTGATGTCGGGAGATCAAAGCGGTTACGCCGCTGATGCTACACTACACGTGAGGACCCGATTCATCGGAGGGCTGACAAGTTCGAGCTCCGCAGGCGAACTATGCGGCAATCTCACCAAGTAAGGGATCTGCGCCGACCGATACGAATGTCGCTAAATCATCCTTAGGTAGTGGACGGCTAATCAAGTATCCCTGAAGAGTATCGCATCCTGCATCGACTGAAAATGCAAACTGAGCATGCGTCTCAACGCCCTCGACGGTGGTAGCCATACCTAAACACTTTGCCATGGTAATGATTGCTCGCACGATGGCAGCGCTTTCCTCATCCTCGGGAAGCTGATTAACGAACGATTGATCGATCTTAATCTTGTCGAACGGGAACTTTCGAAGGTAGCTAAGTGAAGAATATCCTGTCCCGAAGTCATCCATCGAAACCCGGACGCCAAGCGCCACCAGATCGTTCAATGTTTGCATTGTCGCGTGCTCGTCCGACAGGAGTACGCCTTCGGTGATTTCAAGGTCGAGGC